>Ga0074046_10001264_pt1 | contig 23269 bp, 20 predicted proteins | sample BogForMeECP23OM3_FD_94441 | JGI IMG/M metagenome (GOLD analysis project Ga0074046, IMG submission 94441) | Bog forest soil microbial communities from Calvert Island, British Columbia, Canada - Bog Forest MetaG ECP23OM3 | ecosystem: Environmental > Terrestrial > Soil > Wetlands ...
CGATTTTTTCTCCGTCGATGGCGACGATCTGATCTCCACCGATCATGATGGGAATGTTGCCGAGGTAGGCGCGTTCGCTTCCGCCGCGCAATCCGGCGCGGTCGGCGGAGCCTCCGGGAACCGCCTGCACGATGAGCAGCCCGTAGTCGGCGGCAAGACCAAGCTCGCTGGCGATTTCGTTATCGATGGGGATGGTGCGAACGCCGAGTGCGGGACGGCGCACGCGTCCGAGCGTGACCAGATCGTTAAGCACCGCTTTGGCGGTGTTGATCGGGATGGCGAAGCCGATGCCGGCGCTTTGTCCCACGCTGGAGGCGATCATCGTATTGATGCCGATGACTTCGCCATGCCAGTTGAGCAGCGGGCCTCCAGAGTTGCCGGGGTTGATGGCGGCGTCGGTCTGGATGGCTTCTTCGATGACCATGCCGTCCGGTTCCGACACTTGGCGGATCGAACTGACGATGCCCCGGGTAAGCGTGCCGGCGAGGCCGAAGGGATTGCCGATCGCATAAACCTTCTGCCCGACCTGCAGATTGGTCGAGTCGCCGAGCGTCATCGGTTGCAAATCGGGTGCTTTGATCTGCACGATCGCCAAATCATGGGACTTGTCGGTACCGACGATGGTGGCCTTATATTTCTTGCGGTTGTGGAGCGTCACTTCAACTTGGCGGGCATCGGCAATGACGTGATAGTTGGTGAGGATGTGTCCTTCTTTGTCGATGACAAATCCCGACCCCTGGCCCTCCTGCGGCACCAGGCCATAGAAAAAGTCGAAGGTCATGACGCGCGAGGTGATGTTGACGACGGCTCCAATGTTTTTGCGGTAGACGTTGATATTGTTCTGCTCTTCGGCATCGAACGTTTCGCTGCCGGCGGCCTCGGTGATTTCAACGTGCTGCGGATGGCCGATCCAGTTGGCGGGGTGGAGACGCCCGTTGCGATAGGTGGTGAAGTAAAAGAAGGCGGACGCCAGAACAATCGCGAAAACCAGTGAACGCAAGAATCTCATCGTGGTTAATCCTCAAAAGTCTACAGCTTGAATTTTAGCGAAAAAGTGGCCTTTACCGCAGAGAACGCCGACAACGCGGAGAAAATCTTGAACCACAGGGGGGCACAGAGGAACACAGGGCAAAGAATTTACAAGAAAATCTCTGCGTACTCTGCGTTCTCTGCGGTTCATGGCTTTGACCTGCCCCAGCCCCCGCCGCCAGGGGATTCTATGCGCACTCTTTCTCCGGAACGCAGGCGAACGCTGGTCTTGCCGGGGATTTCTTCCTCAGAACTATCACGCCGGATGATCAAGGTACGTCCCGGAGCGCCGTCGGCTCCTCCCGCCAGTCCGTAGGGTCCGCGGGAACGCCGGTCGGCGAGCAGCGTGACCTGAGCGTCGGTTAAGACTTCGATTTCGCGAACGATTCCGTCGCCCCCGGTGTGGAGTCCCGCCCCTCCACTGTTGGGGCGAAAAGAATACTGCCGCAGGCGGATCGGGTAGGCGTATTCGAGGGCCTCGGCGGGGGTGTTGAGGGAGTTGGTCATGTGGGTGTGAACACCGGAGACTCCGTCTTTACTGCAGCGCGCCCCCATACCGCCGGCGATGGTCTCGTAATAAGCGAAGGGTTCGCCGGAGCGGGGATCGATGCCGCCGATGGTGAGGTTGTTCATGGTGCCAGCGGCGGCGGCGGGGATGCGATCAGGAATCGCCTGCGCCAGCGCCCTCAGAAGCACGTCGACAATCCGCTGGGACGTTTCTACGTTGCCGCCGGCGACGGCAGCCGGAGGCCTGGCGTTGACCACGGTTCCCGCTGGAGCGATGACGCGGATCGGTCGCATCAGGCCGGAGGTGGCAGGCACATCCTCGCGGAGCAGGCAGCGGAAGACATAGAAGCACGCGGAGTACGCGATGGCCTCAACGGCATTGATCGCGCCCTGCACTTGCGGGTCGCTGCCCGTGAAGTCGATGGTGACCTGGGCGGGGGACTTTCGACTCGATGAAGCCTTGACGTGGATGGTCACGGCAATGCGTACCGGTTTGTCTTCGACGCCATCGTCATCCAGAAAGTCCTCGGCCTGATAGTGGCCGGGCAGGATGGTGCGCAGAAAGGCACACATCATTTCTTCGGAATAGGCGAGCAGATCGGCGGCGGCTCGCTTAGCGCGAGCGATTCCGTAGCGGTCGCAGATTTCGCGGAGGCGCTGGGCTCCGGTCTGGCAGGCGGCGATTTGAGCGCCGAGGTCGCCTTCGCGTTCTTCAGGCGTGCGGACGTTGTTGAGGAGAAGCGCCAACACGTCGGCGACAAGTTTTCCACCCCGCATGATTTTGACCGGCGGGATGCGAAAACCTTCCTGGTAGATTTCGCGACAGGGGCCCATCGAGCCGGGGTAAGTTCCACCAACATCGGCGTGGTGAGCGCGAGAAGCGACATAGAAGTCGGGTGTCGTGTAGGGCGGGCGCCCTCGCCCGCCGCTCTTGGTTTGCCGGAGGCACACCGGCATCACCAGCGTGATATCGGGAAGGTGGGTGCCTCCGCGGAACGGATCGTTGAGCATGACGACGTCGCCCGGTTCGAGCTCACATTGCCTCACCGCAGCCGCAACCGACATGGGCATGGAGCCCAGGTGCACCGGCATGTGATCGCCCATGGCGACGACTTGTCCTTCGGAATCGAAGACGGCGCAGGAGTAGTCGCGGCGCTCTTTGATATTGGGGGAGAACGAAGTGCGGCGCAGTGCGGCTCCCATTTCCTCGGCGATGGAGTGGTAGAGGTTCTTGAAGACCTCGAGTTCGATCGGATCACGCATGTGCGTGACGAGTGTACGCCAACTCGGCATGGTTGTGGACTATACTGGCCCCGTTTCTCGGAGTTAGGAAATTGCCAAATCGGAAGTGATTGATGCGATCTCTCTCAGTGTTGGTTGCGATGCTGGCCATGCTCTCGGCCAGCTTAGCCAAGGATGAATTGCAGGTTAGGGATTTAGTCAAGCACCATCTGAATTCCATTGGGACCGACCAGGCTCGGGCAGCAGTAAAGACGCGCGTGGCGGAAGGGACTGTGCAGTTTCATATCCTCAGCGGCGGAAGCGGTAATGAGGACGGAAAGCAAGTCTTTGTTTCGGAAGATAACAAACTGGTCACGCTGCTGAAACTGCCGAATCCCAGTTATCATGGTGAGCGATTTGTCAGCGATGGGGAAAAAACGACGATTGGCTACGTCACGCCCGGCAACTATTCCAACTTCGGCGAATTCGTCCACGTCCACGATGAAATTTTTACTGAGGGCTTGTGGGGCGGCGTTCTTTCCACGGGATGGGTCTTGGCCAACCTCGAAGATCACCACGGGAAATTGCACTACGAGGGACTAAGAAGAATTGGCGGTCGCGAACTGCATCAGCTGCGATATGAGCCCGCCAAACGCAGCGATCTGGAAATTCTGCTCTACTTTGAACCCACAACTTTCCGGCATGTCATGACCAGCTACTCGCTCACAATCGATCCGCAGCTCGCAAGGAGCGAACGGGAGAACGCACAGCAACAATTCAGCCACTATCGTCTTGAAGAGCAGTTCTCCGACTTCAAGGATACCGACAAGCTGTCATTGCCGGGTAGATGGGTCATACAGTTTACCATCGATAACCCCATTAATCCCGTCGGCAGGGATGCCGGAGCGTGGGGGAACTCAGCTACCGCGAGACAAGCAAATCTCGCGGTTGCGCAGACATCGGTTATTGAATTCAGGATTACCGAAACCTCCATCTCCCACAACGTGCAGCTCGATCCCCGGAACTTCGAGACCAAGTGACGACCGACCCCGTTCGACCGACCTAGCGCCCGCGGTGCTACACTTTCCTAGTTATGGCTGAAGGGCGCTCGCGTATCTGGATATGGTTGTTGGTGGGCGGCGGTTTGTTTGCGCTGTTCGTAGTGGCCGTGTTTACGCTGGTGTACCTGAGTTTTGGCGGCCAGGATGAAACGTCGTTTTCCGGCTTCGGATCCAAGATTGCCGTGGTTGAGCTCGACGGCGTAATTTTCTCTCCCAAGCAGATTGTCCCGCAGCTGAAGAAGTTTGCCGATGACGATTCCGTCAAGGCCATCATCATCCATGTGAATTCGCCCGGAGGCGGGGTGGCCGCGTCGGAAGAAATCTACCGCGAGGTGAAGCGCATTCGCGACGAAAAGAAGAAACGGATTGTGGCTTCGATAGAGACGGTGGGCGCGAGTGGCGCATACTACGTGGCGTCTGCCACCAACAAGATTTATGCCGACAAGGGCAGCGTGGTGGGATCGATTGGAGTGATTGCCGAGTGGGTCAACTATGGCGAGCTGCTGAAGTGGGCGAAGCTGAATGCGATCACCATGAAGGCAGGCGAATTCAAGGACACGGGCAGCCCGACGCGTGAAATGACCCCTGCGGAGCGCCAGTACATGCAGAGCTTGATTGACAACATGCATACCCAGTTCATTCAGGCAGTGGCCGACGGCAGACATGCCAAGGAAGCCGACATCCGCGCCATCGCCAACGGTAAAGTCTGGACCGGCGAGCAGGCGGCCGAACTGAAACTGGTGGATCAGATCGCCGACTTCGAAGGCGCGGTGAAGGATACGGCTCAGGCGGTAAATATCTCCGGCGAACCAACGCTGGTCTGGCCGCCGAAGCAGAAGCGGTCAGGGCTGGATCTGCTCTTTGACGATGTTTCCGATTACTTGCCCACTCGAGAGAAGCTCTTGGAGCAGCAGGTCGGCTTTTACTACCTTTGGAAGTAGCGGCGTAGTTCTCAATTCAAGACTGAGAGTCGAGAACTGGGTACCGGGAACTGCACTTGCACAGAACCCCTTAAATTTGAGAAGGTTATAGACAGGGAGCAAAGAGGCATATGACGAAGGCTGACCTGATCGAAGAAGTTTCCCGGCTGGCGGAACTCACCCGCAAAGACAGCGAAGTGATTGTAGACACGATCTTTGACAGCGTGGTGCGCTCGCTGCGGGTGGGCGACAAAATCGAAATCCGCGGGTTTGGCAGCTTCCGCACGCGCCAACGCAAGCCGCGCGTGGGCCGGAACCCGAAAACCGGCGATCGCGTAGAAGTTCCCGCAAAGAAGATCCCGTTTTTCAAGCCCAGCAAGGAATTAAAAGATCTGGTCAACAACAGTACGGCAGCCGAAGTAGTTCCGCCGACGCCGCCCGCACCACCCAGCACGCACTAGAGTGGGCCTTAGCGTGATGCGGCACGTGCTCGTGCGGCCTGCGCGAGCACTTCGATGGTGGGGAACGATTTTGCGACCGTCAATGTGCGCTCTGGCGGCTGCATGCCGCTGGCAATCGCTTTCACCATCAACTCAATGGCCTGACCCGCATTGGGTGGAATCAGAATAGTAGCGGTCAGCAGCTTGCTGCGTACCCACTCTTGTCCGGTCTTGGGAAGTCCATCGCAACCGAGAAACGCCATCTTCTGCCACTCATTCTGCAGTTCGGTGCATTCCTCGAAGGCTTTGCGGGCTCCTATGGCCATGGAATCGTCCTGCGCGCAAACGGCCTCAATATGCGCCTGGCGTGAAGTGGAAAGAAGAAGAAACGATCTGACCGTTTTGTGGGCGCTGGCTTCGGTCCAATGGGCCTTCAGGACGCGAAGCAGCACGTTCTCGGGCTTGGTTTCGAGCATCCCGGTATAGCGCTGTTTGGCAGCCGAACTGTCGGGAGGGCCTTGAATGTACAGAACGATCCCGCCAGCCGGTAGCAGCGCGCCCAGTTGCTGTCCCTGGATGCGGCCGATCTCTTCGTGGTTCGAAGTAATGCTGAACGCCGGCACGTGGGACCGGCGGCGAAGTTCAGCGATGTAATCGGGGTTCGCATTCAGCAGCACCACTCCAATTCCAGCGGCGGCAGCGGCACGCGCAACCTGGGGATGTGCCGTAGACCCGGCCGGTTCGAACATGACGGCGTCGGGCCGCGGGGCGTTCGTGGACTGGATGCTGGAGAGAAGTTGCTGGCTCTGCACAATGCCGTCGTTGCCGGCACAGACGATCTGGAGCTCAACCCCCAGTTTGCTCGCTGCCTGGCGCGCCGCAGAGGTCTGCTCGATCTGATAATCGTTGTCGTCGTTGGTCAGCGACAGCAAGAAACGCAGCTTTTTCATGACGTGGAGGCTTCTGCCGCAATCATACGCCGAGGCAACTGCCGGTGCGCATGACGGTGGTAACCCGCACTCGCCGTGAATGTGTAAGATATGGATGCGGGGCCCGTAGCTCAACGGTTAGAGCAGCAGACTCATAATCTGTTGGTTCCTGGTTCGAATCCAGGCGGGCCCACCAAACTCTCACCCCACCGGCAAGCTAAAGTAAAAAACCGACCCATGCCCCAACTGGCTGGTGACGCTGAGCCGCCCCCCGTGGGCTTCTACGATGGCTTTACAGATGGCCAGTCCCATGCCGGTCCCGTGGACTTGCACCCGCTGGTTTCGTCCGCGATAAAACTTTTCGAAAACGAGTGACTGTTCAAAATCGTCGATGCCGGGCCCGCGATCGGCAATGTTGATGGTGAGCGTCTGGTCCTTCGCTTCCGCGGTGATGCGGATCGGAGCACCGGCGGGTGAGTACTTGGCGGCGTTTTCGAGCAGGTGTACCAGGACTTCCTTGATGTGAGCCGCGTCCATGCGCGCGTTGGGAAGGCCGGCGGGAATTCTGACGTCCACAGGATGCTGGACCAGAAGTTGCTTCAGTTCGTCGAGCGCTTGGTCAATCACGGGGCCAATGGGTGCGGATTCAAAGCGAAATTCCACTTTGTTGGCATCCAACTGCGCCATCTCGGCAGCTTCTCCGATCAGCCGGTTCAGCCGGTCGCTTTCCTCGTTGATGATGGTCAGCAGTTCCTGTGTTTCCTCCGGAGAATGGCCGTCCGGAGAATGACTCGGGCTGCCGAGCAGCGACGTAACCGACGCCTTGATGGCAGTGAGCGGAGTGCGAAACTCATGCGTGACCGAATCCAGCAGCACGGAGCGCAATTGCTCGCTTTCACGGGCAGCCTCGGCGCGGCTGAGTTTCTCGACGGCGCCCGCGCGCTCGATAGAAATGGCGACCAGGCTGCCGATGGCCTCCAACGTTTGCCGTGAAAGCGTCGAACCGGAGACGCCCATGCAGCCCACCACCCGCATGCCCATGCGCAGCGGCATAAAGGCCAGTTGATGGGCAGCGTCGAATCGAGGTTCCCCGCGCAGGCAGATCAATTGCAGATCGCGCGATTCCAATCCGTCGATGGTAGGTCCAGAACGATAAACATCACTGCGACTCGACAACGAAATCGCCGCGGAGCGGATGCTGAAGGATTCAACGATGTAGCGGGGAACCAGGTTCAGCAACTCCGCCGGGCTGTCGCTCGAAAGCAGCAACTGGCTGAAAGCGTATAGGCGTTCCAGTTCCTGCTGGCGCTCGACGGCAGAACGCGTCCCGCGCCGGGCACGCTCCGACAATTCGCTGGCCGTGACCGCGGTGACCAGGAAGGCGAAGAGTGCGATCCAGTTCTGCGGGTCGGCAATAGTAAACGTGCCTATCGGGGGCAGGAAATAGTAATTGAAAGCCAAGGTGGCAATCACGGACATGAAAACCGCCTGCCGCAAGCCCCAGGACGCGGAGATCCCGAGGATGCCGAGCAGGAAGGCGAGCGCGATCGTGGTCGGATTCAGATGGAGCCAGCTGTAGCCAACGAGAGTAATCCCCCCGACCGACAGCATCGCGATCAGGTACCCCGATACGGATCTGGCCGCGGCGTTCACGAGGCGATTGTAGCAAGAGCAAGGTTACAGCTGCTTTCAGCCGCGAAGCGGCGTAAGACTACAGCCCACGGCGCAAGCCGTGGGAAAAAAGTGCGAGACTGACCAGCCCCAGAGGGGCGAAAGACCTGTTCTCGCGCACACCTCTGAAACCTTGAGACTTTGAGACCTTCTTTTTCACACATCGACAAAGCCCGATATCTCAACGACAATAATCGCGATGCCCAAGACCCCCGACCAGTGGCTGGAGGATGTTTCGCCGGCAAAGAAGGGAGGCGTGTTCAAGCTCTTTCTTGGATATGCTCCCGGCGTGGGCAAGACCTACACCATGCTCACCGAGGCCATCCGTCGGCACACCCGCGGCGAGGATGTAGTCATCGGAGTGGTCGAAACCCACGGTCGGAAGACGGTGGCGGATCTGGTCACGAATCTCGAAGTGGTGCCGCGCAAGTCCATCGAGTACAAGGGAGCGGTCTTCGAAGAGATGGACGTGGATGCCATTCTCGCGCGCCATCCCAGGGTCGCGCTGGTGGACGAACTGGCGCACACCAATATCGAGGGCAGCAAACATCGCAAACGCTACGAAGATGTGCTGGAACTGCTGGATGCGGGGATCGACGTTCTCTCCACCATGAACATCCAGCACCTGGAAAGTGTGACCCCGACGGTGCAGGGAGTCACCGGAATCCAGGTGCGGGAAACGGTTCCCGACTGGGTGCTGCAAAGAGTCAACGAAGTCGTGATGATCGACCTGACTCCGGAGGCGCTGCAGAACCGGATGCGGCGCGGCGATGTTTATCCGCAGGAACGGGTGGGTCGGGCGCTGGAAAATTTTTTCCGCGAGACGAACCTGATCGCTCTGCGCGAGCTGGCACTGCGCCAGGTTGCCCAACAAGTCGATCTCAGCCTGGAACAACATCGCGGAGAGCAGGCGGACGATCGGGCGCCGGTTGCCATCCGCGAACGCATCGCGGTATGCGTCAGTTCGAACCCGGCAGCTCAGTATCTGATTGCCCGCGGGGCGCGTATGGCCCAAGCCATGAACGCCGATCTTTTTGTCGTCTATACCGACCTGGGGCAGGACACGAGCGAAGCCAATCAGCGAACCCTGACCGCGAACCTGCGCTTCGCGGAAAACGTTGGGGCAGCGGTGGTGCGGCTGAAGGGAAAGAGCGTGGCGGAGGTGGTCGCCGAATTCGTCAACCAGAACCACATCACGCAAGTTGTCTTTGGACGTTCCGCCACGCGGGGCTGGAAGCGATATTTTTATCTCTCCGCGATCCACCAGTTTTTGCGCGATGCCCCAGCGGTGGACGTCCACATCGTCACGCAAGAACCCGGCTAGTAACTGGTGGAGCGCCGGGCGCCCCGCCCGGCTGAACGTAGGAATCGTCACGCGGGCGCGATACTGGTTGGGCTGGTTGGAGCACAAGCGTTGGAACATAAACACATTCTCGTGGTCGACGACGAACCCCAGATCACGCGGGTGCTGCGGACTTCCCTTTCCAGTCACGGGTACGACATCCGCGTTGCCAACGACGGCGAGACGGCACTGGAAATCATGAAAGACTGGTCGCCGGATCTAGTCATCACCGACCTGGCGATGCCCAACATGGATGGCCTGGAGTTGTGCCGGCGGCTGCGGCTTTCAACCCGGATTCCCATCATCGTGCTCTCCGTAAGAGGCGAGGAAAGAACCAAAGTTCAGGCGCTGGATGCCGGCGCCGACGATTACGTCACCAAGCCGTTCGGAATCGAGGAATTACTGGCGCGGGTGCGAGCCAATCTGCGCCGCGCCCCAGCGGCCGAAAACCAAGAATCGCCGCTGATCGAGATTGGCGACTTCCGCATCGACTTGGCGGCACACAAAGTCACCGTGCGTCACCGCGAGGTCCACCTTACTCCCAAGGAATTTGATCTGTTGACCTATCTGGCGCGCCATCCCGGCAAAGTGACGACGCACCGCACCCTGCTCGGGGCGATCTGGGGCGGGCAGAGTACCGAACAAGTGGAATACTTGCGGGTCTTCGTCGGCCAGCTCCGCAAGAAGCTGGAGCCGGAAGCGTCCTCGCCGCGTTACATCGTCACCGAGCCGTGGGTAGGTTACCGCTTCGAGCCGGCGGGATAGAACCTTCGCTCTATACTTGCTGGTGGAGAGCGGGGCGCCCCGCCCGGCTGCACCCCCCACTCACCTCCACTTTCACGCGACATCTTATGAACATTCTACGGAACCTTTATTCAATCCTTATGACGTTCATTATCCAATCGAATTGGGGTTGGATCAGATCGTAAAGGAGAACCGTACGAAGCATCGCGCCATAATTCATGCGGAAAGCACGAAGTCCGGTTGGAAACAGGAGCTGGGACTGAGGCTTATGAAAGTGTCGGCCATTGCCCTCATGCTGGTTGTGTTCAGCGGGGCAGCGCCGATCGCGCAGGGGAGCGCTGATGTGCAGACTCTCACCGGAGTCGTGAGCTGCGAATGGCAGGTAACTGGCCGTTATGAGTGCCGCAGGCGTACCCGCCAGGATTGCATCCGGGAATGCGTCAGCGTGGGGTCGCCATATGTCCTGGTAGTGGACAAGAGCATGTATTGGCTTTCCGGTAACGCGTCTGAGCTCGATCAGGTTGCCGGCGCCACAGCGGTAGTGACCGGGACAATCGAGGGGAAGAAAATAAGCGTTCGCTCAATCACCGACGAGGGAAAGCGCAGCGTTCGTTTTTCGAAGTGAGAACTTTTCAGAAAGGCAAAGGCGTATGTCGATTCAGGAAGTATCTGCAGAAGAACTTGCAAAGTTGTTCCACCATTACCAGGGAGCTCTCTTTGAGGACTTCCAGGCCCTGCACAAGGAAGGCGCCACGCAGTCCTGGGAGCAGGTGCCGCAGCATGAGCGCAAACTGATGGTCGCGGCAGCGCGCCTGGCGCTGCTGGAGCTGGGAGCAACCGCCAAGCCAACGCCAGTCGATCGCCGGTATTTCGCCAAACCTGGCGAGGCAAATTGGGGATGCTAGGTTTCCCGGCTGTTTTCAAGCCGGTCGTCTTTACGAAATCTTTACCTACCGTTTAGCCAACCCTTACGCCCGCGGTCGTTCAATAGTGGTTGCGGGCGTCTTCGTGACAATTGTGCCCGGACGGTCAAAGTGCAACTGGTCCTCGGATTGTGCGCAGGTGCCGTGATTTTCATGCTGTGGTTTCTTGTCGCTCTTCTGAAAGAAGGGAAGAGCTTTCGCCGCAACGGGTAAGAGTTCGTTTCGCAAAAATCCAATTCAGCTCAACAACGTGGAGAGCGAGTAATTATGACTATGAATGTAAAGAACTATGTGCGCAAGCGCGCGGTCGAAACTGGGAAGTGGGCGGCCCTCATCGCCATAATCGCGGCGGTGCTATCGCTACCGCTCCATAGTCAACAAAATAGTCAACCAGCGGGGAACGATGTCCCGGCCACCGCAGCGGGTCAGCCGACACAGCAAGAGATCATGCAAGAGCTTGATGCCATGAAAAAACGCATCGCCCAGCTCGAAGCCCAACTGCAAAAGCGGAACGAACAGCAGGGGTCGGTATCCGCTGTGGAAGGAAGTGAAGCAGCATCCAAAGGCCCTAATGTTCCGGAAAATCGTCTGGCCTCCGCTTCACTTGCGCAGCCCTTCCTGACTCAACCGCAGAGCGGCAACGAGACCGCGCCGCCGGCCAACGCGTCCACCAAGCAGGAGAAGATCGCACCCTTCTCGGATTGGGACTGGACTTGGCTCAACGGCAACCCGCGCAACAAAGACACGGCTTACGATTCAAAATTCTTCACCCCTGAAATCCGCGCCGATATTACTTACAACTATGATTTCAACAAACCAGTCGACAACTCCATCGGTGGGTCGAGCGAAATCTTTCGCGCCAACGAAATGCAGTTGGAGCAGCTCGGCGTCGGTGGCGACTTCCACTACGACAATGTCCGCGCCCGATTCATGACTCAATATGGCATGTATTCCACGGCGACGGTGCGCAATGACCCCAGCTATGCCAAGGGGCAATGGACGGTCAACGATGCGCACCGTTACTTGTCGGAAGCATACGGTGGATATCACATCAACGCGCTGGATGGGATCAACATTGACGCCGGCATTTTCATGTCGTACGTCGGTCTGTTCAGTTACTACAACTACGATAACTGGGCCTACCAACCCTCGTACGTCTCCTCCAATACGCCTTGGTTTTTCGAGGGTTTGCGGATACAGATTTTCCCCACGCCCCACTTGAAGATTGAACCGTGGATCATCAATGGATGGCAGTCGTACGCCTCTGCCAATTCGAGGAAGGGGCTGGGTGGACAGATCAAATGGACCCCAAGACCCTGGGTAAACATCATCTCCAACAATTACGGCCTCGGCCATGACGACCTGTACATACCGAACCGCGGCCGTATTCACACCGACGACAGTATCGAGATCAAGTATTTCGATAAACCGGGGCAAACCCTTGACAAGATGGCGTTCACCTTCACCGGCGATATGGGTTGCGAATTTGGCGGCGGTGTGAGCTGTTACGGTAATAAATCCGGTGGTCCCAAGCAAAGCTTTATCGGCTTCATGCTCTACAACCGCGCCTGGTTTAAGAAGGACACGTACGGATTGACCGTCGGCGGCGGTGCCATCAACAACCCTGGGCGTTATCTGGTCCTGCTGCCGCCCATCAATGGCGAAACCGCCCCCTCCGCGGCGATCAACGCGCCCTACTTTACCGGAAACCCCGGGGATCCATTCAAGGCCTGGGATTCTTCGATCACATTCGATTACATGCCCAAACAGTGGATTACGTTCCGCTGGGAGTACGACTATCGCCACGCCAGCGTGCCGTATTGGACGGGTCGCGGTGGAATTACGCCACCGGGTTCAGGCGGAGTACCTTATACCAATAACGGATACCCCCAATTCTTTGCTTGCAACGACGGGAACACGTCCGGGGCGTTGACCCTGAGCGCCGCGCAAACCGCCTGCGGAGCACAAGGCAGCACCGTGTGGTTTCCCGATCTGCGCAAGGACGAATCGTTCGTTGACTTCGCCATTCTGGTTAAGTTCTGATCGTGGCGACCAAGCAGTCCGTCCTTGAAGGAGGTTATGTGCAAGACCTGATCTTTGTCGTGGTTGCGATAGCGTTCTTCCTGCTGTCGCTGGGTTATGTGCAATTCTGCGATCGAATTCGCTGAGGACAAATTATGAATGCTGAATCGATCATCATGCTGATTGTAAGTGCAGGGTTGATGGTCTACCTGCTCTATGCGTTGCTGAGACCGGAGAAATTCTGAAATGACAACCAATGGCTGGATACAGATCGGCATATTTCTAGCTCTGATTCTGGCGATCACCAAGCCGCTCGGCGTGTACATGGCAAAAGTGTTCAGCCGTGAGCGCACTTTTCTCGACCCCGTGGTCCGCCCGATCGAGCGGTTGCTCTATCGTGTGACTGGCGTCGATGAGGACCATGAGATGCGCTGGACGGAATACGCTTTCGCCATGCTGCTGTTCAGCGGCGTCTCCATGCTGCTGCTTTATTTGATCGAGCGGGTCCAGCAGTGGCTGCCGTGGAATCCGCAAAAGTTCGGGGCGGTCGCTCAGGCGCTGGCTTTTAACACCGCCGCGTCCTTCACCACCAACACGAACTGGCAGAACTATTCGGGCGAGTCCACCATGAGCTATTTCACCCAGATGGCTGGCCTGGCCTACCACAATTTCGTGTCGGCAGCCGTCGGCATTGCGCTCGCGATCGCATTTGTCCGCGGCATCGCGCGCAAGGAAAAAGAGACCATCGGCAATTTCTGGGTCGACATGACCCGTTCCACCCTGTGGGTGCTGCTGCCGGCTTGCGTGGTCTATGCCCTGCTCCTGGTTTCGCAGGGAGTCGTGCAAAACCTTAAGCCGTATGACACCGCGAAGCTGATCGAGCCGCAACAGGTCCAGAAGACGGGGACGGATGGCAAGCCGATGGTTGGGCCGGATGGCAAGCCGGTCATGGACACTGTGACCGATCAGACCATCGCCCAGGGGCCGGTCGCTTCTCAAGAGGCGATCAAGATGCTGGGTACGAACGGCGGCGGATTCTTCAACGCCAACAGCTCCCATCCCTTTGAGAATCCCACACCACTGAGCAATTTCCTGCAGATGCTTTCCATTTTCGCTATCCCGGCCGGTCTTACTTACACGCTGGGCCGGATGACGGGGTCGCAACGCCACGGCTGGGCGGTGTGGGCGGCGATGGCGATTCTGTTCCTGTGCGGGGTTACGACGGCCTACTGGGCCGAGACCAAAGGCAATCCGTTGCTGCACGGAGTGGACCAGCGCGCCACCGCGCAGCAACCGGGTGGCAACATGGAAGGCAAGGAAGTGCGCTTTGGCATCGCCAATTCCGCGCTGTTTGCCACTGTCACCACCGACGCCAGCTGTGGCGCCATCAACGGCGTGCACGATTCCTACACTCCCCTGGGTGGACTGGTGCCGCTGGTCAACATCATGCTCAGCGAGACCGTTTTCGGCGGAGTGGGTGCGGGCCTGTACGGCATCCTGATCTACGTGGTGCTGTCGGTGTTCATTGCCGGGCTCATGGTCGGGCGAACGCCCGAGTATCTCGGCAAGAAGATCGAAGCCTATGACGTGAAGATGGCGATGTTAGTCACGCTGGTGTTCCCGCTGATCATTCTGGCGCTCACGGGTATTTCCTCGGTCGAAGGATTTGGCACATCGAGCATCACTAATCCGGGTCCACACGGCTTGACGCAGATCCTCTACTCGTTCACGTCCCAGGCAGGGAACAACGGCTCCGCATTCGCCGGCTTGAACGGCAACACGCTTTGGTACAACACGGCGGGCGCGATGACGATGCTGGTGGGACGATTCTTCATGATCATTCCCATGCTGGCGATTGCCGGTAACCTGGCGAAGAAAAAAACCGTGCCTGCTTCGGCAGGGACGTTCCCGGTGACGACGCCCCTGTTTACCGTTTTGCTGGTGTCGGTGATTTTGATCGTGGGAGCGCTCACATTTTTCCCCGCTCTTAGTTTGGGGCCCGTACTGGAACACCTGCTGATGATGGCAGGGAAAACTTTCTGAAGTGGAAAACGGTGGAGCGACGGGCGCCTCGCCCGTCCGCCGAGGCAGAGCTTCTGAGGTAAGACATGGCAGAAAAGAAAAGCAAGAGTTTGTGGGACGCGAAAATCATCCGGCGGGCGCTGTTCGATGCCGTGGTCAAGCTCGATCCCCGCACCATGATGAAGAATCCAGTCATGTTCGTGGTCGAGGTTGGCAGCGTGGTGACGACCCTGCTGCTCTTCCGCGGGAAACAGAGCTTCGCCTTCAATCTGCAAATCACTCTGTGGCTGTGGTTCACGGTGCTGTTTGCGAATTTCGCGGAGGCCATGGCCGAAGGACGCGGCAAAGCGCAAGCCGATACGCTGCGCAAAGCCCGGTCTGAAACCGTAGCCAAGCGCCTGCTCGCGAACGGGACGACAGAGACGGTGCCGAGCGCCAAGCTGCGTTCCGGCGACGTCGTGATGGTGGTCGCGGGCGAACACGTCCCCGGTGATGGCGAAGTCATCGAAGGCGTTGCCTCGGTGGACGAGTCTGCAATCACCGGCGAATCCGCTCCCGTGATCCGCGAAGCCGGAGGCGACCGTTCGGCGGTCACCGGAGGCACGCGTGTGCTGTCCGACGTGATCAAAGTGCGCATTACTTCGAATCCCGGCGAAACCTTCCTCGACAGAATGATTGCGTTGGTCGAAGGCGCCGAGCGGCAGAAGACTCCGAACGAGATCGCGCTCAACATTCTGCTGGCGGGACTGACCATCATTTTCTTGCTGGCGGTGGTTACGCTGCAGCCTTTCGCGATTTACTCAGGATCGCCGCAGACGGTATTCGTGCTCGTCTCGCTGCTGGTCTGCCTGATTCCGACCACCATAGGCGGTCTGCTTTCCGCGATTGGCATTGCCGGCATGGATCGCCTGGTGCAACACAACGTACTGGCCATGTCCGGGCGCGCCGTGGAAGCCGCCGGAGACGTGAATACGTTGCTGCTCGATAAAACAGGAACCATCACGCTCGGCAACCGCCAGGCAGCGGAGTTCATTCCGGCGCCGGGCATTACTACCGCCGAAATGGCCGATGCCGCTCAACTTTCTTCGCTAGCCGACGAGACACCCGAAGGCCGGTCGATTGTTGTGCTGGCGAAAGAGAAATACGCGCTGCGCGGCCGCGAACTGGCTTCGCACGAAGCCGTGTTCGTCCCCTTCACCGCCCAAACCCGCATGTCGGGCGTGAACCTCGACGGCCGCGAGATTCGCAAAGGCGCAGTCGACGCTATCACCAAATACCTGCAGCAGTTCGGCACCTCGTTGCCGCGCGAAATTCAGGCCAGCGTGGAACAGATCGCACGCTCGGGAGGAACTCCGCTGGTGGTCGCGGAGAATCAGCGGGCGCTGGGCGTGATCTACCTGAAAGACATCGTCAAAGGTGGCATGCGCGAGCGCTTCAATCAACTGCGCGCCATGGGAATCAAGACCGTAATGATCACCGGCGACAATCCGCTGACGGCGGCGGCGATCGCGCGCGAGGCCGGCGTGGACGATTTTCTGGCAGAGGCGACTCCGAAAGACAAGATGGACTTGATTCGCCGCGAGCAAGCTGACGGAAAACTGGTCGCCATGACCGGCGACGGCACCAACGACGCCCCGGCGCTGGCTCAGGCCGACGTCGGCGTGGCCATGAATACCGGCACGCAAGCGGCAAAAGAGGCCGGAAACATGGTGGACCTGGATTCGAATCCCACCAAACTCATCGAGGTAGTGGCGATCGGCAAACAGTTGCTCATGACGCGCGGAGCGCTCACCACCTTCTCGATCGCGAACGACGTGGCCAAGTATTTTGCGATCATTCCGGCTATGTTTGCCGGGACGTTCCCCGTGCTGAATGCGCTGAACGTCATGCGGTTGCAGACGCCACAGTCGGCGGTGCTTTCCGCCGTCATCTTTAACGCGCTCATCATCGTCGCCCTGATTCCGCTCGCGCTGCGAGGCGTGGCGTACAAGGCGATGAGCGCCGAATCCCTGCTGCGGCGAAACTTGCTGGTGTATGGATTTGGCGGATTGGTGGTTCCGTTCATCGGCATCAAGGCGATTGACATGCTGATTACCGGCATCAAGCTGATATAGGGAAGATACGAAAATGAAGAAGAATCTGATCACAGCGGTACTCATGACGATTGCGACGACGGTCCTGTTGGGAATTCTGTATCCCCTGCTGGTGACCGGACTGGCGCAGCTGATCTTTCCCAAACAGGCCAACGGCGAGCTGATCAAGGGGAAGGACGAAGTGGTAGTTGGCTCGCGCCTGATCGGGCAGCCCTTTTCGGGGCCGGGCTACTTTCATTCGCGGCCATCCGCCGCGGGTCCCGCAGGCTACGACGCCAGCGCCTCCAGCGGCTCAAATCTCGGCCCCACCAACGCGCAGTTGATTGCTCGCGTCAATGGAGACGTCGCCAAGCTGCAAGCCGAAAATCCCGGCGTTCCCATTCCGGTCGACCTGGTTACAACATCGGGGTCAGGACTGGATCCCGATATCACGCCGGCGGCGGCCGAGTTCCAGGTTCGGCGCGTCGCTGCCGAACGCAAGATTCCGGAAGCCGAAGTCGCACGCCTGGTACTCGATCACTCCGAGAACCGGCAATGGGGGTTTCTCGGCGAGCCGCGGGTAAACGTACTCGAACTGAACATAGCGCTCGATGCGCGCTACGGGCGAGCCCACTAGATCGTGTGGTGGCGGGGCTTCGCCCCGCCTGGACGGGGCAAAGCCCGTCACCACATGGTCCCACTTTAGCCCGCTGAATAAATCACCCGCAGTGCGCCCGCCGCCACTGAAATCTCAGCCGGTGTTTCGCACACAAACTCTCCATCAGCATAGATCTCGATCGGAGTCTCAGTCAGCACCTGTACGCGCTCGGCCCGCGAGTACTCAACTTCGGGCATCACGAGGTGCCGTCCGAAATACACCGTCGGGAACATGCAAAACAGCTTGAAGGGATTCAACGTCGCGATCCGGCAGATGTCGAGCTTGCCATCCGCGAAATCCGCCTGCGGCGCGATGCGCATGCCGTCGCCGTAGAACTGCGTGTTGGCGAAGGCGGCGAGCAAAGTAAGCTTTTCGGCTTCGCTGTGATCCTTGCCATTGACTTGCGTCAGCCTCATGGAATAAGCCGGAAGCTTGAGCAGCAGCGGCAATAGCGCCAGCGCATAGCCGCCGTGTCCGCGGAGCCAGCGCGGCATCTGATTGGCGCGCCGAGCGGCAGCCGAGTCCAAACCGCACCCCGCCACGCAGCAGAAGTAGTGGGTGCGCTCCGGCGCAGCGGATGGAACGATGACCCCGAGATCAACTCCCCGCGCCTGAATTGTCCCCGATTCAAAATCGCGCCAGACGCGCAAGGAGTCTTGCGCCGAGCGCAGTCTCAGCGCACGGGCAAAATCATTGCCGCTGCCTGCCGGGATGATCAGCACTGGAAGTTGGAGCCGCACCAGCGCCGGCAGATGGCGATGAATGGTGCCGTCCCCGCCAAACATTAGAATGGCGTCGGCATCGCTGGAAGAGACGGGCAGTCCCTCCAGCCACTGGGTTGGGGTGCTGGCCTGAAACGGCTTTAAGTCTGCCGGCGAAGTTCCCAACCCGAAGATAGCGGCGGCGCGCATGCGTTCAGCATTACAGCATATCCGGTGCGGATGGGCGTATAGGTTTCCCTAAGACCTTTCTCACTTCGGCAGGCACTTCTCCATAAATCCCACCAGATCTTTCTTCATCTTGGCGTGTTCGGCGCGATCGATGTATACCATGTGTCCCGCGTTGTAGGTAGCGTACGAAATATTCTGGCGGTACTGCCCGTCCAGGTTCAGGTGATCCATGGTCCAGTTGGCAGCGGCGAAAGGTGTGGCCAGGTCGTAGTAGCCCTCCATCACCAGGACTTTCATATACGGATTCTTGATCATGGCCGACCGCAACCCGCCCGCCGTGCTGGGAAAGCCTTGCTCGGCGTTGCCCCAGTCCCACTCGCGAAAGCCGGGCAGGTCGTACGCGAATACTCTGTAGGGCATGTCGGATTTGTAATTGAGTTCGGTGCGCAGGTAGTTGTTGAACGCTGATGTGTAAGGCGGCAAAATGGCGGCGCCGGTTGGATCGTAGAAACGCTCATCGCCGCCCGGACTTGGGCTGCTGAAGCGGCCATCGAGGCGGCCGGTAACCAGTTTCTGATCGAGCAGCAACTCTTTCATGAACGTGGGAACATCGATGCGCAGGTCGTGCGCTTCAATCACTTCCGGACGCAACCCGATGTAGCGCGACAGTTGCTCGACAATCTTGCGGTGCTCTTCCGGCGTCAGGGTGTCGCCCTTGCCCATAGCCAGCGCATAGTCATTCGTTGACCACCGCACAACTTCCTCACGCGTCTTCGCCACATCCTGCGTGAGGTCGGCGGAGAGTTTGTGATGGTAGCCGGCGATCATGTTGAAAGTGGGCACCAGCAGAAAATAAGGCATGTCGTTCGACTTGTTCCATTCGAGCGTCTGGAAATCCACGGCCATCGAAAGCAGGGTGACTCCGTTGAAAGCGATGCCATTAGCGGCTAGATACCCAGCAATGCCGGCTGCGCGTGTCGTGCCGTAACTTTCCCCAAGCAGGAACAGCGGCGAGCTCCAACGATCGTAACGGGAAATGTAGAGGCGGATGAATTCTCCGAAGCCTTGCACGTCGCCCTTTACGCCCAGAAACTTCTTGGTGAGTTCGGCGGTCGCGGCCCGCGAGTAACCGGTAGCCATGGCATCCACCATGACAATGTCGCTGCGATCGAGGAGCGTGTCGGGATTGTCTTCCAGACGGTAAGGCGCTGCCGGCATGAAGCCGTTCGGCTGCAGCACCACGCGCTTCGGTCCGAGCGCCCCCATGTGCAGCCACACCGAGGCGGAGCCGGGGCCGCCGTTGAACGCAAATGTCAGCGGGCGCTTTGCGGCTTCCTGTCCGTCGAGCGTGTAGGCGACGAAAAACATTTCGGCCTCCGTCTTGCCGTCGCCGCGCTTGATGGGGAGCCTCCCGGCCGTCGCCGTGTAACTGAGTGTCTTGCCGTTCAGCGTGATCTGGTGATGCGTCATTACGGGCGGGACTTCCGCCACATCGTAATGTTCTTCCTTGTCTTTATCTTTATCCGTAGCTTCGCCGGAGTCGGTCCTGGGCGTCTCCGCGGCCTTGCCGCTCTCCGCGGGCTTATCCGGAGTCGCGGCGCTTGCCGGCGCTGGTTCCTTCTTGCCTCTGTCTTTCTTGGACGCGGCTGGCTTCGCGCTCTCGGGCGTCGTGTCCTGGTTTTGCTGCCCCACCGCAAACGGAATCGTCAGCACGGCGAAAAGAACGATCAGAGTTCTCATGCTCGTCTCCGGAAGAAATGAATTGGACCCGCATTATAGCGCCTTCGCGGGTCGCCATTGGAAAAGCCGGGATCAACTCCAGACGTGTTAAAATTTGTTGCGCCTGAAGTGCTTCCTCCGGCTCGGTGGCGCACCAGATCTCTCCACCCCGGCAATGACGGAATAAAAACGTGGCCCAGAATCCTAACCTTCAAAACGACTCGATCACCTACGCCGATGCCGGTGTCAGCATTGATCGTGGCAACCGCACCAAGCAGCGCATCAAGTATCTGGCCCACAAAACCTTTACCAAGGGAGTGCTGAGCGAGATTGGCGGATTCGGCGGGTTGTTCTCGGTCGACAAGAAGTATGTGGATCCGGTGCTGGTTTCGAGCGTGGATGGCGTGGGCACCAAATTAAAGGTTGCCTTCGACATGAAAATGCACCACACCGTTGGTGGCGACCTGGTCAATCACTGTGTGAACGATATCGCGGTGCAGGGTGCGGCGCCGTTGTTTTTCATGGACTACCTGGCCACCGGAACGCTGGACCCGGAGGTCGCCGAAAAAATTGTTGGCGGCCTGGCCGAAGCCTGCAAACATAACGGCTGCGCCCTGATCGGCGGTGAGACCGCCGAAATGCCTGGGTTCTATCCCGAAGGCGAATACGATCTTGCCGGATTCATCGTCGGAGTGGTCGAGCGCGACCGCATCATCAGCGGCAAAGACGTGCAGGTGGGAGATTGCGTCCTCGGCTTGCCCTCCAACGGCCTGCACACCAACGGATACTCCCTGGCTCGCAAACTGCTCTTTGAAGTCGCCAGCTATTCTCTCGAAACCTTTGTCAGCGAGATCAAGAATAAGGTCGGCAACGAACTCATGCGGACCCATCGCAGCTACTGGTCGATCATTCGCAAGATGATTGCGGGCGATTGTGTCGCAGCGCTGGCGCACATCACCGGCGGCGGCATCACCGAGAACCTGCCCCGAGTCCTGCCCAAAGGCACGTCGGCCGTGATCGAACTCGGCACCTGGCCGGTTCTGCCTATCTTCGAGCATCTGCAGAAACTCGGCAACGTCGCGGAGGAAGAAATGCTCCGCACCTTCAACATGGGCCTCGGTATGTTGATCGTAGTTCCCGCCAAGAAATTCAAGAAAGCGCAAACGCTGCTGGAGCGCGCCGGAGAAAAGTTTTACAGCGTAGGCCGCATCGTCAAAGGCGACCGCAAGGTGGTGTTCAGCTAAAATAGCGTCCGCCCCGCAGCTTTGTCGCTATGAAATAGAATTGTCATCCTGAGCGAAGCGAAGGACCTGCTTTCTTGCGCACCGTAAGTAAAGCGGGATGACAAGCCCGGTTATTGTCTCGTATGAAAAATCTCGGCATCCTCCTCTCCGGACGCGGCTCCAATTTCGTGGCCATCGCCGACAGCATTACAGCCGGTCGGATCCCCGATGTCCGCATCGCGGTCGTGATTTCAAACCGCGCCGATGCTCCCGGCCTTGAAACCGCTCGCCAGCGAGGCCTCAACGCGCTCGTCATTCCATCGAAAGGCAAGCCGCGCGAGGAGCACGACCGCGAAGTTGTGGCCGCTCTCAAGGAACACAAAGTCGATCTCATCTGTCTCGCCGGTTACATGCGCTTGCTCTCGCCCTGGTTCGTGCGTCAGTTCCCGGGGAAGATTCTCAACATCCATCCGTCGCTGCTCCCCGCCTTTCCCGGACTGGAAGCGCAGCAGCAGGCGTTCGCCTATGGAGTGAAAGTGTCAGGCTGCACCGTGCATTTCGTGGATGAGGAACTCGATCACGGCGCCATTATTGTGCAGAAAACCGTGCCCGTGCTGGACTCGGACGACGAGCACACGCTGGCGGCGCGCATTCTTGAGCAGGAACACATCGCCTACAGCGAAGCGATCAGGATTGTGCTGGAAGGAAAATTTGAGATCGCCGGCCGGCGAATGGTGCGAGGTCAGAAGTCAGAGGTCAGATTGCAGAAGTAAAATCCAAAAATCACAACGCGAGGGTTTTCACCTCTGCAATCTGACCTCTGACCTCTGCAATTGTTACATAATGAGTTCGTTGGCTCTCCGCGCAATCGGGTGCTGCATCACTTCAAGCTCATTTTTCACAAGATTTAGTCCATACACGCACTGCTCAAATTGTTGCGAGAGTTGCGCGAACAGCGGCGCCACCTTGGCGTATTCGAAGTGCTCGAACTTCGAGACAATGTAGTAGCTTTCTTTTCCGGCTTTCACCCAATCCACAAAGCTTTCGACGCGCTGGCGGCGCAGGCGGTAATGGTTGATGCTCTCCGGAAACATGCCGGCGTAGAACAACGTGAAGTCGCCAATATGCTTGCGGACCTGGCGCTCGCGGTCAAACGAGGGCGCTGGGCCGAAGATCGGGTCCGACTCGATCAGCATCTCGCCCACATCGTTCAACGGCTTCCCTGCCGCATTACGGATTTTCAACAACTGCTCAGCATCGCAAAACTCCGACAGCAGATGTGCGACGTAGCTCACGACGTGCGGATCGCGAATTCCAATCTCCTGGGCGTAATGACGGCCGACCAATTCAACAAACAACTGCTGCAACGGGTGCGTCTCCGGAATCTCCATGGCCCCTGCTTCCTTCCCCAACTCTGTCCCCTCTTGTTCCATCGGAACAAGAATGCGTGCGGATTAGATACCGTGAATCGATGATCAAATGCAAGTGACCATTGAACCACTGCCTCGTTAGACGTTAGTGCGAGGCCGGGCGTTTCGCGGGTATCTGTTGGCAACTGGAGCAGGCGGCTGCTAATCTCCTCAGCGCGTGGATCGAAAAGTTGGTTCCGCGAATCTATTCACCAGGAAGCACCGGAGAAACGGAGGCGGAGTGGAGCGAATCAACCTTGCAAGCGGAGCGCCGTGGGAGCCGATTGTCGGTTACTCTCGTGCGGTTCGCGTCGGGGCACACATTCATGTTGCGGGTACCACGGCAACTGGAGACGACGGCAAAATTGTCGGTGTGGGCGATGCTTACGCGCAGGCCGTGCAGACCCTCAAGAACATCGAACGCGCGTTGCAGCGGGTCGGAGCCTCCCTGAACGATGTGGTTCGCA
>Ga0074046_10001265_pt1 | contig 23265 bp, 18 predicted proteins | sample BogForMeECP23OM3_FD_94441 | JGI IMG/M metagenome (GOLD analysis project Ga0074046, IMG submission 94441) | Bog forest soil microbial communities from Calvert Island, British Columbia, Canada - Bog Forest MetaG ECP23OM3 | ecosystem: Environmental > Terrestrial > Soil > Wetlands ...
AGGTTCGAACTCGCTTCGGCGGTGGCAATGATGTAGTAGCACGCAATGGCGTAGTCGGTGTGCGGCAGGCTGATGGGCGTGATCTCGCACCCCTGTTTCGCCAGCAGGTCGATGCCTTTTTGGATGCTGTCGCCGATGGCGGGGCTCAACCCCTTGAAGTACTCGTCCGCAATGCCCACCTTGAAGCCCTGCACGGGTCGATGGAGCACGGACTCGTAGTCCGGCACCGGTTGGTCGGCGGAAGTCGAGTCGCAAGGATCGTATCCGGCAATCACTTGGAGCACCGCCGCCACGTCGCGCACGGATCGGCCGAGCGGCCCGATATGATCGAGCGAGGAAGCGAAAGCGATAAGGCCGAAACGCGAGACACGCCCGTAAGTTCCCATCATGCCGACTGTTCCGCAGAGCGCCGCCGGTTGGCGGATGGAGCCGCCCGTGTCCGAGCCCAGCGCCACGGTGGCCAGGTTGGCCGCCACCGCCGCCGCCGATCCGCCGCTGGAACCGCCGGGCACACGGGTGAGGTCGTGGGGGTTGTGCGTAGGGAAGTAGCCGGAATTCTCGGTTGACGAGCCCATGGCAAACTCGTCGCAGTTCGTCTTGCCCAGGATGCACGCGCCGGCGGATTCGAGGCGCGCAACCGCTGTCGCATCGTAGGGTGGAATGAAGTTCCGGAGAATCTGTGAGCCTGCGGTGGTCCGAACGTCGCGCGTGATGATGGCGTCCTTGATCGCAGCGGGTACCCCGGCCAGAGGCGGCAAAGGCGCACCGGCAGCGATCATCGCGTCGATCCTGCGGGCCTGCGCGAGCGCCCGCTCCGGCGAGAGTGTCAGGAAGGCGCGAAGGTCATTGTCCTGCTGCTCGATCCGCGCCAGGTGAGCGCCGGTCAGTTCCTCCGCCGAGGCCTGCTTGTGCGCCAACGCTTCGCGAATGGATTCGAGAGTGAGAGCCGTCAGGTCCATGAGAAGAAGAAGTGGCTAGTGGCCAGAGCCGGGGCAGCAGCGCAAGCGTCTTTGTCTTCCGCTAGTGTGCTGTAACATCCAATTCTTGACACCCCCTCACCCCCGACCCCCTCTCCCCCAAAGGGGCGAGGGGGGAGTGAATGCAAAGTTGAGTCCTTCTCTCCCCTCGCCCCTTTGGGGGAGAGGGGGTCGGGGGTGAGGGGGTGTCAAGAATTGGATGTTACAGCGCACTAGCTGCTAACCACTACACTGGTACTTTGCGTGTCCTGTCCCACTCGATTTCTCTTCAACCTCTGGCGAGGAATTGTCGGTTGACAAATTTCGATTGAAGAAGCGGAGTTTGGCGTGCGTCTTCTCTTCCAATCGTCAATCGTCAATCTGCAATTCCCAGTCATTCTCGCTCGATGACGCGCGGTACCTTGAAGAACCCAGGGCCGGGTGCGGGTGCGTTGGCCAAGGCCACCTCGGGCGTGAAGGTGCAGCGGGCCTCGTCAGCACGCAGCGGGGGCGGCGCCTCGCCGGAACTCACCTGGGCCATGGGCTCGATCTCGCTGGTGTCGAGTTCGTTCAGCTTCTGGACGTAGTCGAGGATCGAGTCGAGTTGCGGCAAGAACATCTCTACTTCCGCCTCGGTCAGATCCAGGTGAGCCAAGTCCGCTACGTAACGAACATCCTTCTCCGTCAGAGGCATTCAGGCAGCTCCCTTTCTGTTCCGCGCGAAATACTTCGCGTAGGAGAGCCGCGCGATCCGCGCCATCTCAGGGTCCAACTTGTCGACCGCGCCCGTCCACGGGACTGGGGCGGGGTCGATGGCATCCGGCAGTCCCCGATCCGCAACCCTCGATGGCAACGGCCGGGTGAGCTTCAGCACCATACGGATTCGGAGGGCGCGGACGACAGGGCGGCCGAGGTAGGCGTTGATCCTATCTCGCAACTCTTCCCTCATCGCGGCGAGCGCTTTCGCCCAACTCGGATCGGCGGCGGCCAGCGTCAAAGTGCCAGCCGAGAAAGCGTCCGGCTGCGACTGTTGGGCGATGGCCGCACCGGCCACGTGCGACCACAACGGCGCCAGGATCTCCACCAGCGGCGGGTCAACGCGCTGCACTTGTCTCTGGAAAATACTGGGCAGGACTTTCGCGACCTCGTCCACGGGGCTTCCCTCCTTGCTCAATGCCGGTAGAAACGGTTTCACGCCGTCACATCATCTTTGAGAGCGGAGATGGGAGTTTAGCACAGCTTGAGCGAGGAATGAAGACCTCGGATAGGTTAGGTGTGACACCTACCCTATTTTGAACATCATCCCCCATCCCAAGTAGTCTGAGAGCGGTTGAGAAGGCGAGGATTTGAAACCGAAAGCCGCGGACCCGGAAGTCAGCTCCTCGCCACGGTCGCTAAAGGCGTCGAATTCATGGCGCACTTCTGAGCAGGGTACGTCGAGCCCCAGTGGGCGCCATTTGGGAGTGAATGGCGTCCACTGGCTCGAGCGCGAATGTTTGGTTGAGGTTGAAGCTCGCGAGTCTTGGAACAGGATGCGCTAGCAGCGGTCCTCGGAACGGGCCGCCCGGCGCCGAAGTCTCTTCAAGCCCATCCCGGCCAGGGCGCTGCCCAGAAGCACCAGTGACGCGGGCTCGGGGGCGGAGGTGTAGAGGGAATCGGCGGCAAACTGTTCGTTAGAACTGCTGTTGGTAACGTCGAAGGCGATTGCCCGAATGTTGCCGCCATTGCCGTCAAACAGCCCGATAAACACGGGGTCGCCTACCCCATCGCTGTTCACTTGATAGGTGTTGCTGAAGCTGCCGTCGATGAACTCCACCTGCACATTGGCTGTGAACGAACCGGGGGCATGGGGCTGAAGCTCGAGGCCCGCGCCCGTTACGGCGTTCGCCAGGAACAGCTCGAGCGGCCCATTCGCATTGTTCCCGTCCGAGGCACAGATGAGGGTGTCTCCGGGATTGAACCCTCCGGTCCAACTGCAGCTAGGGCTTGCCGGACACTGAACTGACGTCAAGCCGCTAAATGTGCCGCCTACGAATACTGCGGCAGCGAGGTTTCCATTCACTGAAGACGCCAGCGCGCCACTCGGGATTACGGTATTGTCGGGACCCAATTGGCCCCAGGTAAAGACGTCGCTGCCCAGCGCGGCCTGAGACGTTACCAAGGTAACGGAGTCCGCCCTCGCCAAGGCACTCGCGAATATCGTGAGAGCAAGCACGCCACTCAACCGCAAAGAACACGCACGCTTGAACATTGAAAAGCCTCCTCCAGCAGTTTGGGTTTTGGTCAGCGCTAACGTACGCAGCTGAGGGTACTCGGAGTTTGTTACGAAAGTATTACGCCAAGGCTAGCCTCTCATTAAATTCTGTGCCGGAACCCTCGGCTCGGTCTTTAATGCAGGCGCTTCCCGTGTCCAAACTCCGACACAAATTTAATTTTGATTTAATGAAGCCGTAACAACCCGCCCCCATGATGTCGGCCGAGGAGGATATTAACCAATGCTCTCAAGATCCCGAATGTCCGACAGTCGATCACCATCCCGTCAAGCGAGTCAGGTAGCCGGTCGGAAAGCCGGCTCGATCTTCACCCGTCTCACGCTGATTTTCCCGGTGTTCACGGGCGCCCTGTTGTTGGGCGGGTTCCTTTTCGCTCAGAAACCTGCCAACCTGTTTAGTTTCCGATTCCTGCCCGGCGCTCTCGTAGTCAGCCGGGTTCAATACGATGGAAACACTTTCAGCGACCCAACGCCGTATCCTTACATCTTTAGCGAATCTACCGTCTCGGGCGTGCAAGGCAGCATTCACCTGGACCAGTACCTTGCCGTTCCCCACTCGCCCCAGATCGGGTCGCTCGCGCTGCCCTCTGGCGCCTCAGGCATCACCACGAGCTTCAGTTCGAAGTCCGAGGGCTCCCTCTCGCTCTCGCCCAACGGACAGTACCTCACTTACATGGGCTACGCCGGACCGGACGGGTCCGAGGGCGTTTCCAATTCCTATGACACCGGCGCGGGCACGAACCTCCAGCCTCCGGTCACCCCTGCTTACGATCGAGAGGTGGCGCTGATCGGGGCGAATGCCTCCGTCACACTTCAGGCGGAGTCGAACGCCTACAGCGGCGACAACCCTCGGGGTGCGATCACTACTGATGGTACGACCCTCTACATGGCGGGCAATTCGGATTCCACCACTTATAGTGGGGGCACCACCGGACCCGGCCTGACCATCGGTGCACGCCTGGGCCAAATCGGTTCCAGCGTGTCTGTTGAGTTGGGAGTCTACACCGCCGCCGACCGGCCGGATGAATCAAAAAAGCAGCACATTAAGGACAGCAACTTCCGGGGCATCGGGATCTACAACGGTAACCTCTACGTTTCCAAGGGAAGCGGAGGCAACGGCGATGACGGCGTGTTTCAGGTGGAGAACGGGAAAGGCAACGGCCTGCCGACAGGCACTGGCAACACCATCGTCAAGCTCTTCGGCGCGCCGGCCACCGACCCAGTGACCTCTGCCGTCTCTCCGCTCACGCCCTTCGGCTTCTGGTTTGCGCCTTCGCCGGCCACTCCGGGGGCCGCAGCGAAAGGTTCGCCAGCGATTGTGGTGACGAATCCGACGACGGTGTACGTGGCGGATGAAGGCTATGCGAATTTCGACGGAAGCGGAGACTTCATTCCCGATCCCATGGCCGGTCTCGAGAAGTGGAGCCTCGTGAATGGCACGTGGCAACTCCTCTACACCATTCAGGCCGGGCTCAATTTGTACCAGCCTCAAACCGTGCCGGGCTACCCGGTGACAACGTACACGACGGGAATCCGCAATATGACGGCAAAGGTGAACGGCGATGGAACGGTCACCATCTACGCCATCACGGGCCAGTACAGCACCATCTCGGGCGGTGAGCCTGACCCGACAAGACTCGTGGCAGTCACTGATACCCTTTCCGCCACCACTCTCCCCGCCGGAGAACAGTTCGTGACCTATCAACAATCGCCCGCCGGCCAAGTGTTTCGGGGCGTGGCCTTCGCTCCTCAGGCTCCTAAGCCGTGATGCCTGTTGTCCACGTCGCCGCACGGATGCCAGTGAAACGATTTCCTTGGGCCGGGACGCATCCCGGCCCCAAGGAGATCGATTCACGTTCACCATTCACCACTCACCACTTGCTCAGTTACGAGGAAGCGTAGCGCAAGGTCCGCTTTGTGGCCCTGCGGCCTTGCCGCCTCTTCGGAGCTCCGTTGCCGGAGCGCGAACCAAAACGAGACCTTGAAGTGCCGCAAGTCCTGGAAAGCGAGCCCGGCGCTTGTCAGGTCGGCAATCCAGCTTCGTACCGACCCTGGAACAACGGTCAGCCTTGGAGTTGCTACCAAGAAAAGCGCCGCAGGAGTAAGCCAAAACGCCCAGCGCGGAACTCTGCTTGAGATGTAGCTGAGAACCGATGTAGCTGAGAACCGATGATCCGACCGACCCGATGCCGCTCACGAGTACCGCGCCGCGCGGTTGGAAAAAGTCCTCGCAGGCATGAATTGCAAAGCCCGCAGGCTTCCGTCATCATGAGGGTTCGAATTTCGAGTTTCGTTTCTTCGCATGGTTCCACCCGACACCAAGGGGCGACCCATTACGTCGGCCGCCTTCGAGCTCCTGCTTGCCGGCTTCGCGGCGGTGGTCTTCGCTTCTCCGGGCTTCGCGCAGGCCGCGAGCCCGAGCTCAAACCCGGTCTCGCGCGAAATCATCCAAAAGCGGCTTAGCGATGTCGCCGACAAAAATGTGGAGCGCGAAGCAACACTAAAACAAATCTTCGAGGGCGCCGGCTGCCTCGCCGATCATCTCACCGAGCAGCCCGTACCGCAGTCGCGCCTGCCCAACCTCATTTGCGAGCGGCCGGGCGACACCGACTCCGTCATTCTGGTGGGCGCCCACTTCGATAAAGTGAAAGCAGGCGCGGGCGTCGTGGACAATTGGAGCGGCGCCTCCCTGCTGCCAAGCCTCTTCCAAAGCCTCGGGCCGGGAATGCACCGGCACACCTTCGTCTTTGTTGGGTTCACGGACGAAGAGCGCGGCTTGGTGGGATCGCGGTACTTCGTCGAGCACCTCACGGCGGAACAGCGCGCCCGCATTCATGCCATGATCAACCTCGACACGCTGGGGCTCGGTCCCACCAAGGTTTTCCTCGCTCATTCGGACGCGCGCCTGGCGGAGGCCGCCGAGACCGTGGCCCGGCAAGTGAACCTGCCGCTTCAGGTTTTCAACGTCAGGCACGTTTACGACGACTCCCAACCGTTCAGGCGAGCCAAGATTCCCACCCTAGTGATTCACTCTGCCACGGCGGCCACCTTGCGCATCCTCCACAGCCCCTCGGACCAGATGGCCCAGATCCGGTTCGACGATTATTACGACACCTACCGCCTGCTGGCAGATTGCCTGGCGTTCATCGATGCGGGGCCTGAATAGCGCGGCCCGGCCGCCTCGGCTTTGCGGGCCATCGAAACTCACACACAACCTTCGCAGGTCGTCAGGACTTAAAGACTCAGTTAATGGCAACATAAGGGTATTGACACGCCCGAGATCTCAGTTCTAGGATAAGCTTCAACTTTGTGAGGACATCATGCGCCTATCTCGTCTCGGTTGCTTCGTCGTGTTACTTGCCGCCTTCACTGGGTCGGCCTCTGCGTCCACCATTAAAATGGTCGGAGGCGGTGGGAGCGAGCCGTTCCCCACGCTCCCGTTTAGCATAGTGCTCAATGAGACCGGCAGCGATTGCGAGAGTAATGCCGGCTGCATTTTCGACAACCAAACGGGCCAGACGCTTTCGGCGTTGGAGTTCGTATTCAGCTTTATACCTAACCCGCCAGGTGGCTCGTACAATTGTGCGGTCGGAACAGGTTCTCCTTTCTCAACCTGCTCGGTCTTTCTGAGTCCAAACTCGCTCAACCCCACGCAGGTGGATTTTACATTTACCACCGGATCGCTCCCCTCAAATTGTAGCCCAGAAGACGTGACCCCTTGCGAGTTCGGACTCGCCTTCGCCACTTCAGACGGCACTCCCGACCCCTTTCCGCCCAATAGCACGTTCGAGGCGACGTCCACCGCGGAGCCAGGCAGCGCTGTGCTGCTCCTCACATGCCTCGGCGGAATACTGATCGTCTGGCGAGGCATGCGGAAGGCCGCTGGTTCGGTCGCCTGAGTAGCACGGGTACCCAGGAAATAGCAGCCCACTCCTAAGCCGATGGCGCAGGCGCACGCCTAAGGGCTCCCGCCGCTAAAGTCTGTTCCACGGTAGTGGCCAACCCGCCGGCGCGGCCCGGTCGCCTCGGCTTTGCGGCCATCGAAACTCTCACACAACCTTCGCACGCCGTCAGGGGGTTAAAGACGGGGTTAATGGCAACATTAAGACTCTTGACATTCTTGAGATTTAAGGTCTAAGATTCCGACTTCTGAAGATACTGGTTCGAGATTGGGAGGGCCGTCATGCGTATATCTCGTCTCGGTTGGTTTGTCGTAGTACTTGCCGTCATCACGGGGTCGGCCTCCGCATCCACCATTAGAATGGTCGGAGGCTCTGGAAGCGAGCCGTTCACCGGTACGTTGAATATACAGCTCAATGCCGCCGGCAACAACTGCGACCCTGATATCAATCCCGACTGCTTTTTCCGAAACGAAACGGGCTCCACAATTACGCAGATCGACTTCCTATTCACCATACCGTCGCAGCCAGATAATAACTATGGTTGTGAAGTCCAGGCATTTCCTGCTCAATCCCGCTCTCCTTTTCCCGACTGCGCGGTCGTGTTCAATTCGGACTTCACTCAAGCGACCTTTGAATTCTTCGGCGGATCGCTTCCTGTCGGGAACGAGTTCGGACTTCAATTTCCCGTAGCCTTTCCCGGCGGTACTTCTTTGACCTTGACCCCGATGTCGGGTGGTGACCCGAACAACACCCCGGAACCGGGCAGTGCTGTGCTGCTTCTCACATGGCTCGGCGGAATGATGATGATCGTTTGGCGACGCAGACGGGGCGCCACTCGTTCCAGGGCCTGAGCCGCACGCTATCCAGGAAACCACGTTCCCTTTGAACCGCGATGCCGCAGGCAACGTCTGGGCGTTACTGCCGTTAAGGCTGCCCAACGCTCGTGCCCAATCCACCGGGGGTCGAGCCCTACGTGAAACCTAGCTGCCTTGGCGGGTGAATTCCTTCACCAGATTTTCAAATTCGGGATTGTTCTTAAGGCTGTCGAGTTGCGGGTCGGAATTCGCGAAGTTAGGCACCAAGCCTTTCTGGAATGCCTCCCTTAGTGTCTTCAGGGCATCGGGCGTATGCCCAGTCAAAACGTAGACCACCGCCTCATCGTAGATCACGTTGACGTCGTCCTTGCCGAGGCTGCGGGCGCGCAGGGCAAGTGACAGCGCCTGCGACGCGTCCCCTGTCTTTGCGTAGTAGAGCGCCAGGGTCCCCATCGTCGCGGCGTCGCTGGGGTTCACCGTCAGCGCCGTATTAGCTAGCGCGATAGCCTTGCGGTAGGACTCGGCGGCGTGCGCGGACTGTCCCGACCAGCGGTAGGCATCTGCCAGGTTCCCCATGGCCATCTGGTCGTTGGGATTGAGTTCAACAGCCTTATCGGCCATTTTTATCGCGTCGTCGAATTGCCTGAGGAAGAAATAGGCCGTCCCCAGGTTCAAGTAAATGTCAGAGCTAGACTGAAGTGACAGCGCCTTCTGGAGAGGAGGAATGCTGTCCTTGGATTTCCCCTGCGTGATGTAGACGTTTGCCATGTCCTCGTAGCCGACCGGGTTGTCCGGCTCGAGCTCGGTAACGTGCTTGAAAGCTGCCAGTGCCTTGTCGTACTCTCCAACGTTGAAGCAAGCGATGCCCAGCGCGGAGTAGTTGTTCCAGTAGTACGGATTATTCTCCACCGCTTTCTGAAGCGCTCCGAGGGCTTGGTCTTTCTGGCCGGCAGCCAGGTAAGCGTTCCCGAGGCGGCGGTAGGCTTCGTCCGAATTTGGCGCCAATTGCAGCGCGTGATTCAGCTCCGCGATGGCCTGCGGGTACTTGCCGGTGGAATAGTAGACGCTGCCCAGCGAGAAATGGACTTCGGGCAGGCTGTCGTTGAGGTGCTGCGCCTGCTGGGCGGCGCCCACCGCGTGTGTCGCCCACAGGTCCTGGTTCGTCATCCGGTACATCTGAAGGTTGGCGTCTGCCAAGCCGGCATAAGCCAGCGCGAAGCTGGGATCCTTGTTGAGCGCATTCTGGTAATAATCGGCGGCATTCTGGACTTCCTTGGCGTCGTGTGCGCCGTGCATGGCGTTGTTGCCCTTAAGGTAGAGTTGATAGGCATCGTTGTTCTCGGTCGGATGGGGAGCCGCCGAGGCAAGAGCGATATCGTCGGGTCTCAGTTCCAGAGCCGGAGCGAGCCGGGCAAAGATCTTGTCTTCGAGGGCCAGCACGTCGCGCGACGAGCCCGAGAATTCCTCACCCCAAACCGGCTTATTGTCCGCCACGTCCTGCAAGTTGACGATGATGCGGATTTGGTCGCCCGAGCTTTGTAGGTCGCCTCGCAGCACCATGTTGGCTCCCAGTTGGCGCGCGATCTTGTCCAGCGGATCAGCAAGGTTCACCTTGTCGGTGGAGGAAGTCAGGTGGACCTCCCGGATCTGGAACAGCCGGGCGGTGAGCGCATCTGACAAACCTTCAGCAATATAGTTGAGCGAAGCATCGCCCCCGAGCACGCGCAAGGGCAGCACGGCCAGATATTTCCCCTGAGAGAGCGGTGGAACGCCGGAGACTGCGGAAGTGGTGGTCGTTGCCGGCGCCGGCTGGCGCAAGACGAAGCGGCGCACCGGGGGGATCGCGAAGGCAACGATCAGGACCAACAGAGCGGCAGCGCCCGCGAACCAGCCCCAGTTCCCTCGCTCCGGCACCGGTAGGTTGATCTGCACGCTACGCATGCTGAGCGAGGCGCCCGCTGGCGAGGCACGCTCGGCGTCGAGGTCGGCCAGGATCTCGTTCGCGCTCTGGTAGCGCCGCTCCGGCTCCCTCTCCAGGCACCGCATGATGACGCGCACCATGTAATCGGGAAGGTCAGGATTGAACTCCTTCGGACTCTTGGGCTTCTCGTTGATCCGCATCAGCATGACCTGGATGGCGGAATCACCCGTGAAGGGCACGCGCCCAGTGGCCATCTCGTAAATGATGAGGCCCAGCGAATAAAGGTCGGCGCGGTGGTCGACGCGCTTGCGCAGGGCCTGTTCGGGAGCCATATAGCGCGGTGTGCCCAGCAAGTCGCCGGTGCGCGTCATCCCGGCCGCGCCTGCCTCGAGCGACTTTGCGAGTCCAAAATCGGAGACATAAATGTTGTCGGCCTTGTCGATGAGGACGTTCTGCGGCTTCAGGTCGCGGTGGACCACGTCCTCAGCGTGAGCGGCGGCCAGGGCACCGCAGAGCTGGCGGGTAATCTTCAGGACGCGCTCGAGGGGTAGGCGCCCTTCCCGCTTTAATACGTGGTGGAGGTCTTCGCCCTCCACGTAGGCCATGGAGATGAACTTGACGCCGTCGACGTCGCCCAAGTCGTGAATGCGCAGGATGTTTTTGTGCGAGACCTTGCTGGCCATCAGCAGTTCTTGCTTGAAGCGCTGCATTGTCTCCGGCTCTTCCGCCAGGGCCGAGAGCACCAGCTTGATGGCCACGGTGCGGTCCAGTTCCTTGTCGTAAGCCTTGTAGACCTCGCCCATACCGCCCTTGCCCAGCAAGGCCTGTATGTGGTATCGCGGCCCGAAGTCGGAGCCGAGGTTGAGCGAAGATTGAGAGCGGGAACCTCCGGGAGCCGATCGTCCCGGCGAGGCGGAGAAGGGAGTCCGCAGACCGGTGGGCCTGCCAGTCGCGCCCCGGGGAGCCGGCGGGGTGAGAGTCCCCGCCGCCGTGGAGTCCGAGTCGGACCCTCCGGGAGCTTTGGTCTCGGCGTCGCGCGAGATCCCGAAATCAGAACCACAAACCGTGCAACGCTGCGATTCGTCGGCATTCGTCGCATGGCAGACCGGACATTCCATGTGTGAACTCGCCCGTAGTTGCGGGCAAACCCTCGGCCCTATTATCAGTCACTTGAGGTGCCACTGCAAGTCCTGGCAGGCGGAGAATTGTGAATAGTAAATTGTGAATTCTGAATTCGGAAAGCGGCTACCCGCTACCGATAGAACGGCGTCAGTTGCTCCGTGATGGTTGCCGCGACGCATCTTTACCCCAGAGGTGAGTTGTTGAGCGCGTTTCGGGTTGTGGGGTTCGATTGCGGGATCCCTGCGGTGTCAAGCCTCTGTAAGCGGAAGTCATTCTCGTTACCGGTTCGAGCCAGCTCTCTCGCGTGTCTCGATCAGTCTCGATCTCGACACCTACAGCCGTCGCGCCAGACTTAGTGTGATAGAATCGTCTAAAAGGCCAGCAAGGGCAATGGGGCTGTCAGCAATCTCAAAACGGAGAGGCCATGACGATTCATGCGAGTGGAACCTTTGAAGTAAAGTTGACGCCTCAGGCGGCGGACGACGAGAATGAAGGTGCAACCCTTGGCAGGATGTCAATCGCCAAACAATTTCACGGTGACCTCGAAGCCACCACCAAGGGCGAGATGCTGACCGCCGGCACAGGCGTGAAGGGCTCGGCCGGTTACGTCGCCATCGAGCGGGTCAGTGGAACGCTGCACGGCCGCAGCGGCGCTTTCATACTCCAGCACAGCGGCACCATGACCCGCGGCGCACCGCAACTGACGATCACGGTGGTGCCAGACTCGGGAGCCGGTGAGCTGGTGGGTCTTGCGGGTAAGATGACGATCAAGATCGCTGACGGAAAACACTCGTACGACTTCGAGTACACACTCGCCGAAACCCCTTGAAACGAGACCGCGCTCATGGAGCGCCGCTACAGGTTGCTACTTCCTCCTGTCTGTTAGCCTCGGAGCCCGCCAAGTAAGACAACGAATCCGAAAAGGGCGCCAACGATGGCCACTGTTCCTATGGCCACCTTGACCTGCTTCGATACTTCCGACGGCCATTTGATCTTCCTGACGTCCGCATAGTTCAGCGTGGTGGATCTGCCGTTATTGGTAAGCACGAACGCATCGGCTCTGGCCTCGCCGACGGAGCCCTGGAGGAGTCGATCGTCGTAAGTCGCGATGGTAACCTTGCGGTGGTGTTCCAGGCATTCGGCTACTTTCCTTTTGACCTGGGCGATTTGCTTTTGATCGGGGTCAGTGCCTGCCCAAAGCCGGGGGCATGTGAGCGTGAAGAGAAGCAGACATACGAGCAGTTTCCTCATCGCAATCAATCTCCAAGTCCAAATGAAGTTCGACCGGGAGAGCTTCAAGCACCTTCAATGCCAGATTCTAGATGCCTCCTCCGGCGACAAATGGCGAGAATGCAAGGAAAAGCAGGGTTACACGAATGCTGCGATCGCTTCCCTGCCAGCCAAACCCAGCGCCGGCGTAGCGTTCGCATGGCAGCGAAACAAGACCAGTACGCTAACATTCCGGATCACGGAGCCGCGGCGCTGTGCCAGTCGTCGTGACGGAAATCTCGGTCAGCAGAGCATGTGCGTTCTTCAGGCCCGGAGGGCCGATAGAGTTTAGCCCGGCGCGCAAGCCCCATAGGCGTTAACCTAAGGGAGGTGGCCTTATCCAAAGCCACGGCAGTGGCGACATCCTGTAGCCCACGGCGAGCCAGCCGTGGGATGGTGACGGCATATGAGTCTTGTCAGCCCCGGTAGGGGCGGCGTCCGGGATTTCTCACGGCCACAACTTACCGCCGATTGTACTCGACCTTAGCGGACGGAGCCGGATGTCACCGCTTCGGGGCTTCTCAATTCTACCGGTCGCGTTCTGCCCCACGGCTGGCTCGCCGTGGGCTAAATGACGACGCCCGCTTTGCGGGCTTTAAGGCGCTTCCAACCCTTAGGTTAACGCCTATGGGGCGCAAGCCCTGGGAACCAGTCTCATCGCTGAGAGCCCTCTAGCCCCGAAGGGGCGTAAGACGTGGCCTGGCCGGTTCTTCTTTCGCCCTTTCCGGGGCTCGCTGGCCAAACGAGACGCCCAACCCAGGGCTTGCGCCCTGGGCTACCTTCTTCCGCCCCTGACGGGGCTAGGGCGCCGTAACCAGTCTACTGTCAGTTGCTCCCGCTGATGCTACTTCGGTCGCCAGGTTCGCGAACCGGTCGGAAACCTCCTCACCCGGCGCACGATCCTACTTGTTGACATTCTGCCGCCTCGGGTATATAGGTAGGAGTTCTAGGTGTCCTCATGAACGAAGAGAGGCCGGATTTTCTCAAGGGAACGCTCGACATGCTGATCCTCAAGATCGTGGCGATGGGGCCGATTCACGGCTACGCCATCGCGCAGCGGATTCAGCAGATCTCGCGCGACTGCTTTCAGCTCCAGCAAGGCTCGCTGTACCCGGCGCTTCACCGCCTGGAGGATCGCGCCTGGCTGCAAGCTGAGTGGAAAGAAACCAGCACGGGACGTGAAGCGAAGTTCTATTCGCTGACCAGGACGGGGCGGAAGCAGTTGGAGACCGAGGTGGTGAATTGGGAGCGACTGACCGAGGCGGTGGCATTGATCCTTCGAACAGCAGAATAGCCGCGCAGATCCCAAGGTCGCGCTGAGATAGGAATGAAGCGATCAGCCATCAGCCGTCAGGGGACCAGCAAAATGACAAAAGTCCCGCTGACACCTGAGGGCTGAACGCTGAGGGCTAACAACATGCGCTGGTACCGCCGTTTCTTTCGGAGGCAGCTCGCTGAAAGGCAGATCGATGCCGAGCTGCGCTTCCATCTCGATCAGCAGATCGCCGATTACGTCGCCGCTGGCTGGTCCCCGGAAGAAGCCCGGCGACGCGCCCGGCTGGAATTTGGAGGGCTTGATCAAATGAAGGAACAATGCCGGGACGTGGGTGCCACCCACTTTCTTGAGACTTTGATTCAGGATGGGCACTACGGCCTGCGCACGCTGCGCAAGAACCCGGGATTCGCGCTGGTTGCGGTCCTCACCCTGGCCCTCGGGATCGGCGCGAACACGGCCATCTTCAGTGTGATTGACGCCGCCTTATTGCGTCCGCTGCCCTATGACCGGCCGGAGCAACTCGTCAACGTCTCGACGCTGCACATGAATGGAAACCCCATGATAATTGCTCCGGATTTCAAAGTCTGGCAGGAGCAAAGTGGGGTGTTCGATGGCATCGGCGCGTTCGGCCTGGGTTGGGAGCCGCCGGAAGACATGCTGAAGGGCCGATACAGTCAGGGGGCCAACCTCACCGGCAGCGGTGAGCCGGCGCACGTTCACGTTCACGCTGTCACGGTCGGGTTCTTCCCAATGCTTGGAGTGCGGCCCATCCTGGGGCGCGGTTTCAGCCCCGACGAAGGGCAGGCGGGTCACAACCAAGTGGCGTTGCTCAGCGCCGCGGTCTGGCGACGGGACTTCGGCGGCGACCGCAACGTCCTGAACAAGACCATCCATCTGGACGGATCGTTGTACACGATTGTCGGAGTGATGCCGGCGGGGTTGCTGTACCCTCCCGGAGACCTCTGGGTGCCGGAGGTGTTGGATGCTTCCAACTCGCTCCCCCAAAGCGCGGACTGGCCGATGCTCGACGTCATCGGCCGATTGAAGCCTGGCGTGACCTTGGAGAAAGCGCGGGCGGATTTGGAGGTTCTCACCCACCGCCTCGACGCCCAGTTTTCGGCGGGGCGAAGAAAGAACCGCTCGCGCTGGCACGTCGAAATCATTCCGCTTCGCCAGTTGCTGGCCGGCGATGTTGGGCATCTCCTGCTGATTCTCCTCGGGGCGGTGGGCTTTGTGCTGCTGATCGCGTGCGCAAATCTTGCCAACCTGCTGCTGGCGCGGGCCGCGGCTCGCGGCAAGGAGGTGGCTGTCCGAGCGGCGCTGGGCGCAGGCCGGGCGCGATTGGTGCGCCAGTTTCTCGCGGAAAGCGCCCTGCTGGCGGCGTTTGGAGGGGGACTCGGGTCGCTGGTGGGACTGTGGGCTGAGCGGGCCATGAAGCAACTCATTCCGCCCGAACTTCCCGCTGACGCGAGACTCGATCCCAGGATTCTCGCTTTTGTGATCGGCGTCTCGGCTTGCGCAGTGTTTCTTTTCGGGTTGATTCCCGCGCTGTCCGCGTCGCGGGTGGACGTAAACGAAGCCCTGAAGGAAAGCGGCGCCGGCGCCGGGCTCGGACGTGGCACCCATCGCCTGCGCGGCCTGCTGGTGGTGGCGGAAACGGCGCTCGCCCTGGTTCTGCTGACAGGTGCGGGACTCCTGGCCCGCAGCGTGCTTCGGTTGACGGCGGTGGATCTCGGTTTCGATCCGCATCATCTGCTGTTGGGTGAAGCCAATCTTCCCATCACGCTGATCGACCAGCCCCAACGCCAGGCTAATTTCTTTCACGAGGCGCTGGAACGCCTTCGCGCCCAGCCTGGGGTGGAACACGCGGCCGCGACGACGCATTGCCCGGTGAGCGTGTTCAATGCGCTCGCCAGCGGCGTGCTCATTTCCGGCGAACCGTCGCCCGAGGGCGGCAAACCATTCTCGCTGGCCTACGTGAGCCCGGAGATTTTCCAGACGTTGGGGGTTCCATTGCTCAAAGGCCGTTTCTTCACTGAGCAGGACGCCGGTAACGCGCGCAAGGTCGCCATCCTGAACGAGTCGGAGGTGCGAAGCGCTTTTGAGGGGCGCGACCCGGTGGGCCGCGAGATCAGCCTGGATGGCGCCAAGGGTCCCTGGCGTGAGGTGGTAGTAGTGGTTGCGGATACGAGGAACTACACGCTGGAGCGCGGGACGTGGCCGGAAATCTACATCCCCTATGAACAGGACCCGTCCCTCGTCATGTACTTCGTGCTGCGCTCGAAGGGCGACCCGATGTCCCTGGCCCCCAGCCTGCGGCGCACGGTGGCGAGCGTAGACCCTAACGAACCGGTCACGCGAATCGAGACCATGGACGACGTCGTGGAAAAGCTGGTGGCGCCGCGGAGGTTCAAGCTGATCCTGCTTGGGTCTTTTGCCATTCTGGCGGTGGTGCTCGGCGCCGTGGGACTCTATGGCGTGATGTCGTATGCGGTCACTGAACGCACGCACGAAATCGGCATTCGCATGGCGCTCGGGGCGGAGAGAAACCACGTCCTGAGGCTGGTGATCGGGCAGGGGTTCAAACTGACCTTGATGGGCGTCGGACTCGGGGTTGCAGGCGCGCTGGCGCTGACGCGCTTTCTATCGAGTCTGCTCTACGGCGTCAAGCCCACTGATCCGCTGACCTTCGGCGCCGTCTCTCTCATTCTCGTGGCCGTGGCGCTGCTTGCCAGCTACATCCCGGCACGCCGCGCCGCAAAAGTTGATCCGATGGTGGCGCTGAGGCATGAATGAAGTTTTCAGTAGAATCGACGATAGACGGGTGAGCACGTTTCCGCCGTTCGCGCCAAGGTTAATCACTTTAGAAATAGGTGGTTCTTGACTTCGGGCTCCGTCGTGCCTTACGATGAAACGATAGCGGCCGGCTTCGACCATTGCGGCAAAGGGCGGCGGGGTAGCTCAGTGGTAGAGCGAGGGTCTCATAATCCCTAGGTCGGGAGTTCGATCCTCCCCCCCGCTACCAATCATGTCAGTAAGTTGCACGGGTTCCGCGTGGTCAGGTACTAACGGGCTTCGACCCGGTTACCCTTCCAACTCACACTACATTGACCCACGCGCCTCCCTTTGCGCATGGAGCCTTAAGCCGGCTTATCTTTGGCCTGGACCTTTTGCGCCTCGGCGGCCTTCGGCATCGAGAGCTCCAGCACTCCATCCTTGAGTGTGGTGGTGACCCTCGACGTGTCAAACTCAGCGGGCAAGTCAATTGCCCGGAAGATTTGGTTCGAGCATTGTTCCGTGTAGATCGTCTTTTTGCTGGTGTGCTCTTCGCTGGTTTCACGCTTGCCACTGATCGTAAGACGATGGGGCTCCATGTCAACCTCGAGTTCTTTGGCACTGAAGCCCGGCACCTCGGCGCGAACTGTAAGCACATCGTCCGATTCTGTGATGTCGACATGAACCGGATGTAGCAACTCTGACTCCGCCCGGAACCAATCTTCCAAGGTCGTGCCCGTCGGCGCGCCCGCGGCCGTCAAAGATCTCGAAGGCGCGGCGGGCGATTGAGTTGAACAGATCCTCGATACGATCACCCAGATCGCTGCTAGGGAGCAAGTTCACAGGCGTGACTTCCTTTGCCGGCTGCATTATCGCTGCTGACTGGCTTCGCATAACCGTTTTCCTTTTGTAAAATGTTCCCAATTGACTGGTTGCATTTGCTGTCCGGCAACCCTGCGGACTAAACAGCGTAACAGTACGGCGAGGCGTACTCCCGACACTGGAAAGTCAGGCTGCCGTTGCAGCGGCCTTCACGTGGCTTTTGTCTTTCTCCGCTAAATACAAGTGAGCGGACCGTAGCACCCAGCTAACATCGGATGCCAGAAAGGGCGGCGCGATGAAGTCGAACGCTCCCTCCTCCAGCGCTGCGAGGTACTGACGGATGTCGTCCCAACGATTCACAACGATGACCGCCCGGGGAGAGCGGTGCCTCGCCAGCCACGCGAACAGCATCGCGCCACGTGCCATCCATCAGATTTGTATCGGCGAAGACGATGCGGGGCGTTCCTGACCGGGCCAAAAGCCTCCGCGCCTGCTGGCATGAGCTGGCTCGCACGGTCGGGACGGAGAGATTCTCAAGAAGAGCTTCTAACTTCAGGACCGGCTCGGGGTCTGAGTAAAGCAGTAATACGGGAGGCTCTATCGACATGCCGGCCCTCGTTTAACTTACGACTATTTTATGGCACTTGTATCATGTAGGCGGACCCATCCGTTTTTTCAGTGAGCCCTGTCACAGTTGTTTGTGACGTTAATCACTCGCCGCCACTCAAATCACCTCCCCATAGGAATATTCTAGTTAAGTCAGCCAATTGTGCCACCGGAAACGGGGAAGCCCAACGGCAAGATTGTTTCCGGGAACGCTGGCGGGGTCAGTAGCCCGCATTGACGTGCCGCGCGCCTCCCCCGCGACTCAAGCGAACTCACTTTTGATTTACAGTAGTATTATCTCGGGCTTATAATCTTGGAGTTAGTAAAGGCCTCCGGCGATACCAGCCCAGCCTTTACGCATCGACGCCGTGCTGCGATAATGATGAAACGGTCCACCTAGCGTGACATGCGCACGACCAGGCGATTGAAATGCCGGGCATGGCGAACGGGAGGTCCGTTTCAGTTGTGCGTGGTGATCCTGTGTTCCGCAACGGCGGGCGCGGCGCCCGGCCGCACGAAAAGGGAAGGGGGGAAGACTTTGGCTGGTGGGAATACCGTTTTCCTGAGGGAAAAGAGTAAGGGGCATCGAGTCCGAGTCGGAGCTCAAGTGTGCGGTGCAATCCTCGCCGCGGCTTGTGGGCTACTGTCAGATTCCTCGGCGGGAACGCCTGGGAGGCCGTCCTCAGACCAGGAGTACCGCCTGAGGTTCTACCACACGCACACCGGCGAACGGCTGGACATTGTGTATCGTCGAGGGGACACCTACATTCAGGAAGCGCTCTCCCGGCTCAACCACTATCTTCGCGATCATCGGACGGGCGACATTCATCCCGTGGACCCGAGGCTATTCGACCTTCTCTCCGATTTGACCGCTGCCGTCGGCCACCCCGGAGGTGAAATTGACGTTGTCTGTGGCTATCGCACGCCGTGGAGCAATGAGTTCCTGCGCCACAACTCCACGGGCGTCGCCAAGCACAGCCTGCACATGCAGGCCATGGCTATCGACATTCGCATGCCCGGCGTAGAGACGTCCAAACTGCGTGCCGCCGCCCTGGCCCTGAAGCGAGGTGGCGTCGGCTACTATCGCGCGTCAGATTTTGTGCATGTTGACGTAGGCCGCATCCGCCAATGGTAGTGGGTTCGGGATTCGGGACTCGCAGAAAACCGCTGCTGGCTGACCGTCTTCCTCTGCGAATCCCGAACCCCGAACCCCAAACCCCGCTTGCTGCGCGTCAGAACTTACCCCGGGTACGGGTATCCCTTGGCCAACACCTGCTCGAGCTCGGTATCGTATCCATAGATGTCGTCGAAGAAGCGTACCTCACCATTCTCCAGCACGACGGCGGTGCCGTAAACAATCAGCACGGGAATGGGGTTGTCGAGATTCACCTGCTGGGTCTTGTCACCATTCATCGCGGCGACGATGCGCTCCCGGGTCCACTCGGGCCTATCCTGCAGCACCCAGACCGCCAATCCCACGGGATCCTGGACCCGGATGCAGCCGTGGCTGAAATCGCGCCGCGAGCTTTCAAAGAGCTGTGGGGCTGGCGTGCTGTGCAGATAGACGTTGTATTCGTTGGGAAAGAGGAATTTGACGAGGCCGAGCGAATTCTTCGGACCCGGCTTCTGCCGCAGGGAAAACTCCCCGGAGCGGAGCCGTTCGAGCGTGTCGGCGCTCACGCTGCCTCCACCCACCACCTGCCCTTTACCATCCACGATTTCGAGATCCTCCTTGGCGAGGTAGCCGGGGTCCTTTTGAATCTTGGGCACCATCTCGCTGCGCTGGATGCTCGGAGGCACGTTCCAATAAGGGCGAAAAATCACGTACTTCATTTGGTTGGAAAAGACGGGGGTCCGGTGATGATAAGCCTTGCCCACCACCACCCTCATTTCGAGGTCGGTATGGTTCTGCTGGTTCCAGCCGCGCAGCACAAATTCAGGAATGTTGACGATAATGGGAGGTCGGGGAAAGTAAAGGGGAGCCCAACGCCATCGCTCAAGCGTCAGGCGCAGTTGCTCCGCTCTCTGGCTCAGCGGAACATTGAGCTGTTTCACGGTACTCGCATCGAGGCGTCCGTTGGTGTCAAGGCCGTGGCGGAGTTGAAAATGCCTCACCGCATCGACCAGCGCACCCTGGTAAACCTGCTGGTCTGAATTCGCCGCCGCTTCGGGCGGCAGATCCCCCAGCAGGCGCAGCAGACGCACTAGCCTGGGAACACCGGGATAGACATCCCCGGCCTTCACCGCCTTCTTGGGGACTTGAAGCTGCTCGCCGTCATCCCTTTTGGCGAGATCCACATAGGTCTGTAGCGCCTGTTGCACGCGCCGATAGCCCTCGAACGGCGGCTCGACGCTGTCCAGCACGGTCTTTACATTCTGGGCGTCCACGTCGACGAGCCGCTGTCGCAGGAAATCGGGCAGGACATACTTCTTGTGCTCGACGTCCAACCCGAAGCGAAAAGCCTTGGGATTCACCTTGCCGATGTGCAAGTCGGAGATGTAGCGCATCACGCTGACGGTCAGAGCTAGATCGAACCGGGCAAGATCGGTGTCCGCAGGCGCGGGTCCCGACTGCTGTAAGCGGGCGATTCTTTCCGGCCAGCGCGGGCCGTCGTAATCCTCGGGCCCCAGGCCCTTGCGATCGGCCTGCTGGAAGACTTCCGTGATCGCCAAAGCCTGCGGGGTCGGATGACCGTCGCGCACCCAAGCCAGAGCATAGCCGACAGGCTCATAGAAATTCTTCAGGTGGAGGCGATAGTCGCTGAAGTTTGGCCAGCGAAGGTCGGGGAGACTGCCGGCGTCGATCCAGCCGCGGAGCGCAGTCTCGCCCTCTGGCGATAAATGCTGGGGAACGGAGCCCTGCGTCTGCGCTGAGGTCCGAGGCGAAGAGTCCTGCTCCTGGAGCCGAAGGCACGCGTCCTCAGCCCCCTGCGCCGCGAGAAGCAGCGCGGTCGCGGCAAGGCGCAACACGCGACAATCGAAGGCGGAACGCTTCATACTGGAAACCACCTCCTTGACGCTCTCCAATTGCAAAGCCTCCCCTCTGAGTCCCGAAGGAGGAACAGAGGGCCGCAAACACGGAACCAAACGGGCGAGCACAGGATGAGAAGCTTATCAGCAGAGCCGGGCCAACATCAATTGATTCGATACGGCTCGGGTTTTGGTAATCAGAGCGGAAGGCGGCGGAGCTGATCCAGGCGCAGGTGTCCACGATTCGTAGCGAACTACTGAAGATTGGGCGCGCAGGCATCAAAAAACAATGCCTCCGCTACGCGGGCTCCGCGCCTTCAAACGTGAACTGTTAAAACCGGGCATGATCCTAACTGGATCACTCGATAAGTTGTCGAGCCAAACACAGCAAGGTCCAAGGCATTGCGCCCCTGTACTGCCATGATCAGTAAGTCGGCTTGTATCTCCAAGGCAAGTTCGATGATCTGTTGGTAGGCTCTGCCGATTCGCACCATTGTCTTAATCTTGCCGGCTTTGACCCCCTCCGGTGGAATCAGTTCATCGAGTTGCTCTGTCGCTTTGGCGATGGCCCCTTCAATGTTGGCCGAACTTGGGACGTCCTCCAACACATGGAGCAAGGTGAGTTCGGCATCATACTCCGTCGTGACCGAAAGCGCGTACTCCAAAGCCCGATGCGAAGGGTCAGAGAAATCCGTGCAGAAAATGACCCTTCGCAGTTGAAGCGAATCGCGTGCGCCTTCTGGGGCGACACCGTTGTGCCCTGGCTTAGGGATCACCAGCACGGGACAGCGGGCCTTCCGCAACACTTTTTCCGCCACCGACCCCAGTAGGACACGGTCAACTCCCTTGAGCCCGTGCGTCCCCATGACGATGAGGTCCACCATTTGCGATTCTGCAAAGGAGAGGACCGAGTCCGTCACCTCACCTTCGTGCACGAGGCACTCAGGCTGCACGCTGTTCCTCGTATGCGACGTCGCGAACTCTTGCAACTGCTCTTGAGCGTTGGCGCAAATCCTCCGGAAGTTTTCGTCGAGGTAGGTCGCGGGAGCGTAGTACGCATAGGCCGGGAGAAAGATATCGACGACGTGCAGCAGGAACAGCTTGGCCTGATAGTGCCGGGCCAGCGACTGCGCGTGGTCGTAGGCCGTTACTGAATATTCCGAGAAATCAACGGGGCAGAGAATTCGCTCAATCCGTAACATGTGTGCTCCACTATGCACAAGACGTGTCTGGCTTCGTTACCCGTGCGATGTAATGGTGGATAATGTGCGGCGCGGGTGTTGCAACTCAGAACGAGCCTGCAGTAACGGCATGAGCTGGGAACGGGAGAACATCCCTTGCAAAGTGCCATTCTCGACCACCGGCAACTGGTTGACATCGTTGCCGGCCATGAGTTTCAGCGCATCTAGAACCTGCGTGTCGGGAGTGACGACGTGCAGTTCCTCCAATGGGCGCATGGCCTCGCGCACCGTAGTCTTGTCCCAGCGCTCTCGCGGGACGGCGCCAACGTCGCGTGGGGTAATGAGGCCTACCAGGCGACCCTGGTCCTCCACGGCGAAACAGCGCTGGCCAGTCCTCAGAAGGTAGGTATCGACAAACTCCTGCAAACTCATACCCCGGTTCACCGTGACGCAGTCGTGCGTCATCACCTCGGAGACTCGCATGCCTCGAAACGCGGCTGTAGTCTCCAATTGGGCGTAGCTGGCTCTGGCCGCGTCCATCAGAAACCAGCCAATGAATGCGATCCACAGGCCGCCAAAGCCGGCGCCGGAAAAAACCTGCCATATCCCATCGAGAATGAACAGAAAGGCCACCACTTGGCCGACCCCGGCGGCGATGCGGGTGGAGCGATCCGCGTTCTTAGTAATGGCCCACACGATCGCGCGCAACACTCGGCCACCATCCAGCGGAAAGCCGGGAATCATGTTGAAGACCGCTAGCCCAATGTTGATATATCCCAACCAGACCAGGACCGCGGTTACGACGGTGTGCGGTTCGGTCGAACTTTGCCAGCCCAGGCCGAGCGCGATGGCGAGGCAGCCAAACCCGATAATCAGGCTGGCGATCGGTCCGGCGATCGCCACCCAGAATTCGGTTTTCGCGTCGGTGGCTTCGTCCTGGATTTGAGAGACACCGCCGAGCGCGAACAGGGTGATCGACGTGACCTTCAACCCGCGGGCCTGGGCCACCAGCGAATGGGAGAGTTCATGCAACAGCAGCGCGACGAAGAACAGGACAGCGGTGAGCACCGCGGCGATCCAGATCTGGCTTGTCGGCCAATTCGGGTTGACCTGACGGAAGTGTTCGCCGAGGGAGAACACGATCAGGGCCGCGATGATGAACCAGCTATAGTGAAGCCCGATCTCGATTCCATGAATTCTTCCCAGTTTGATGTTGGAGTGCATACGCGACCTTCCTCAAGAGAACCGAGGCATGGAGGGAGTCCTTCTTCGCCTCCCTGGGTTGAAGTACTGACCCAATGTGGGTCGTGAACTAAGTGGTACATTTCACAAATACGGTGACGATGCACGCGGGGTTCGGGGTTCGCAGAACAAAATC
>Ga0074046_10001266_pt1 | contig 23247 bp, 18 predicted proteins | sample BogForMeECP23OM3_FD_94441 | JGI IMG/M metagenome (GOLD analysis project Ga0074046, IMG submission 94441) | Bog forest soil microbial communities from Calvert Island, British Columbia, Canada - Bog Forest MetaG ECP23OM3 | ecosystem: Environmental > Terrestrial > Soil > Wetlands ...
ATCCGAAAGCATCGCGATCCCCCCGACCATCACCGCGATCATCATCATCGTGCGGATGTCGTAGTCGGCGACGTGCGACATCTCGTGCCCGATCACTCCCTGCAACTCTTCCCGATCCATCTCATCGACCAGTCCCTGTGTGACACAAATCACCGAATGGGCCGGGTCGCGTCCGGTCGCGAACGCATTCGGCGACGGATCGTCGATGAGATACGGCTTAGGCGCGGGCATCCGCGCTGCGGTCGCCATTTCATTGATCACGTCGAGCACGATCTGATGTTTCGGCGTGTCAGGCGTGAGCGGGCGCGCGTGAACCGAGAGCAGCACCAGGGACGCGCCGCTGTAATATGACACGATCGATTGCATGCCGGCGAAGACCAGCGCGGCAATCGTCAGTACCGGGAAGCCGATCAGGTGTCCGTCGATGAGCGCAATATCGCGCGCCGCAAAATCAAGGCCAAGCCCAAGCGCTCCGAACAGCAGCATGAACGCGACGACCAGCACCGCGGTCTCGCGGCGATTGGTCGCTTCGAGACCCCTGAAGTTGCTTGCTGCCATCGAGCATGCCCGCCCGCGACGCGTGTGCTCAGGCGCGCGGCGTGGTCATCGAAAGGTCAACCTTGGGAACCGCCTGCTCTTCCGGAGCGCCTTTGAAATATTCCGCGGCCTTGAAACCGAAATTGCTGGCGATGAGATTCGTCGGGAAGATTTGGATGCGTGTGTTCAGATCGAGCACGACGTCGTTGTATGCCTGTCGCGCGAACGCGATTTGATTTTCCGTGGTCGTCAGCTCTTCCTGCAGTTTGAGCGCGTTCTCGTCGGCCTTTAACTGCGGATAGTTCTCCATCACGGCCATCAGTTTACCCAGCCCGGTCGTTATCTGGCTCTCTGCCGCCATGCGCGAGACCTGGTCCGGCGCGCTGACAGCCTTGGCGCGCGCTTCGACGACCTGCGTGAGCGTGTCGCGCTCGAACTGCATATAGCCTTTGACGGCTTCGATGAGATTTGGAATTAGATCATGACGGCGTTTCAGCTGCACATCGATCTGCCGCCACGAATTATCTACTTGGTTGCGCAGACTGACTAATCGATTGTATGCAAAGACTACCCACGCGACGATAGCCACTACGATAATCAAAAACACCATCTGCGATTCCTCCGTCGAGAGGTCAGCCCGAGGCGGCTTCGTCGGCTGCGCCCACGGCGCCGGCAGTATCGATCGTTACGACCGCCGGCGCCTGGCGCCAAAACTTACCTGGCCGTGGCTCGAAGCGTCCACCGCGCCTGCTAGTTTTCAAACTCGACCTTGATCTTGAACGGTTTGCTCTCGGGCCGCTTTGGCACCGTCACTTCGAGCACGCCATCCTTGTAGGCCGCCTTGATTCCGTCGTGGCTGGCGTCGTCAGGCATCGTGAACGCGCGGCGCATCATGCCGTACGCCCGCTCGGAAAGATGGACTTCGGCGTCCTTCGACCACGCGGGCCGTTTGCGCTCGGCCTCGACGACCAGATTTCCGTCCTCGACGCGAACATCGACCGATTCGCTCGCGATGCCGGCCATCTCGAAGTGGAAATGGTAGCCGTCCGCATCTTCGACGACGTCCGCCGCCGGCGCCGCCTTGCGCGCGGGTTCGAGCTCGTTCCAGAGCATGTTCCAGCGGCGCAGAAGAGAATCATTGGGGGTCAGACCGTTCGTCATCAGCACTTCCATGCGAAAGCCTCCTGCCGGTAATTGTCTCCGGTGTGATTTCTTATTTCGGGGCGCCCGGCGCGGCGAAAGCGGTATGCCTCTTTCGCTCGAATCGCCTTGCGTCCCACAATCTCAAGCTAAGTACGAACTCGCACCCGTCAAGGCCAATCGGCGCGGCGCCGCTGCCCGGGAGCCGGCGGCGTCGATGCGTTAGGATCTGATTTTCGGTTACAGCAGGTCTCCGGCCCGGCCAATCGCTGCGCGAATGAACCGCGAGCGCACCTGCTCCCGGGCCAGCATCCGCTGCGCCGGCGGCATCGCGAGGATCGTGCGCAAGGCCGCGTTCAAGAAACGCGCGCCGCGCCCGGCCCCCTCGTCGAAGAGCAGCTGCGCGAGCCGGCCGCGCTCGATCACCATGCGCAGCGTGCGCTCGAGCGTGTCCCGCGGGACGTAGGGCGGCTTCCCATCGCGCCGCATGCGCATCGCATGTTTCCGGCACGCGTCAGCGCACAGGCCGCAGCCGATACATCGATCTTCGTCGATCAGTGGGTGCAGCTCGTTGGTGCGCCGCGCCTGGCTGCGCTCAGGGCGCATCATGATCGCACCGACCGGACACGCCCGCGCGCACCGCGAGCATCCGGCACACTTGTCGGGATCGGAGTGCGGCTTAAAGCCGCTCGGGTTTACCCCGTGCAGATCGTACCGGTTGATCGACTGAAGCTGGGTGCAGCAGCATGCGCAGCAACTGCAGATGTAGGTCGGCTGCTGGAGGACGTTGTCGGCGATATGGACCAGGCCGCGGTCGCGCCCGACGGCGAGCAGCTCGAGCGCCTCCGAACGCTCTATGGCGCGGCCGAAGTTGCGGCGGATGACGAAGTCCGCACCGGCGTTGAGCGACATGCAAATCTCCTGCGGCGCGTCGCAGGCTTTGCCGAGATGTGAGGCCTTGTGGCGGCAGTAGCATAGCGACACGGAGTGGGATTTCGCGTCGCCAACGATCGCGGTCGCGCGCTCATAGTCGAGCACCTCGGGCACGTCGTCAGCCAGCGCCGACTCATGAACCAGCGCGCGTCCGATCACGGTTTCTTTGCCAAAGACCTCGCGCACGAACGTGTCGTCGCCGTGCACGTAGGCGTCGAGCGCCTCAGCCATGCGCTTTTTCGGGATCGAGTCCTCCGCACGCATCATCGAAAACTCGAAGAACCCGACCACCGGCGGCGCCAACACGTACTTGGTCTCCCCGCTCTTGGGATGGACCAAGTCGAGCACCAGGCCGCGGTCACAGAGCGCATCCAGGCGCGGCTTGAGCGCCTGGGGGGCGAGATTTAGACGATGGGCAATGCCGTCAAGGCCGGTTGGCGCGACCGGCAGCCGCGAGGCGAGGTCGGCCTCCTCGGGGCTGTACAGTATCTCGAGGATTTCCTTCCAGCCATTCCAGGCGTGCGGGTCGTGCGGTTCCGGGAGCGCCATCTGGGTAGCCTCCAGGCGGCGCACGAACGCGCGGTACTCATCCTTGAGATGGCCCAGGTGCCCCATCCGAACCTCCCCTAAGACCGCTGAACCGGGATTTGCTTTTGACTCTCCGGTTCCAACTCGGCGTATAGACCCAACGGCCTCGTGCTACAAAGCTCTAGCAGGTTTTGGTCCCCAATGCTTCCAGCGGAGCCGGAAAAGGCGGGTTTGGCGGTGTTCGAGGCGGTCGCAATCTCTTGCGCGAATGGGCCGGCCATCTTAAAGCTGTGCTTCTTCGGCGGCGTTCATGACGGCGAATTCAAGCAAAGAAAACGAAACTCGCGACACGATCCTGGACGGGCGTATCACGCTGATCCAGCCCAGGCACGGTTACCGCTTCTCGGTCGAGGCGATTTTGCTCGGCCGCTTCGCGCGCGCGAGTACGCGCGAGCGAGTGCTCGAGCTGGGCGCCGGATGCGGCGTCGTAGCGATCATGATGGCCGCCCTTTGTCGACCAAGCGAAGTCGTCGCGATCGAGATCCAGCCGCCGCTGGCGGCCATGATCGCCCGTAGCGCCGCGATCAACGGCCTCGACTCGGTGAATGCGGTTTGCGCCGACCTTCGGCAGAAAAGAATCGCGGGAGTCGAGCCTGCAAGTTTCGACCTGGTCGTCGCCAATCCGCCCTATCGCGCAGCTGCCGCCGGCCGCGAGAATCCCGACCGTGGCCGCCGCCTGGCACGCGGCGAAAGCTCCGCCGTGCTCATGGATTTCGTCGCGGCCGCGCGCCGCTACGCACGCCACGGCGCGCGCGTTGCGTTCGTCTTCACCGCACGCAGAAGCGCCGAGCTGATTTCCGCGATGCGCTCGAAGCAGCTCGAGCCCAAGCGTATCCGTTTCGTTCATCCGCGGATTGCGATGCCGGCATCGGTGATGCTGATCGAGGCCCGCGCCGGCGGCGGAATCGAAGTAACCATCGAGCCGCCGTTGATTCTCTATGATCGTCCGGGGATATACACCAGCGAAGCGCGCGCAATACTCAGTTCGACCGGCTGAGCAATAGTATATTCGAAATTGTACTATTATTCAGACGTCAGGAATTCGCCCGCTTGATCCGCGACGTAATCCGGCATTTCCATCGGCATAAAATGGCCCGCGCCGGGCACATCGATCACGCGTCCATGCTTGAGCTGCTTCGCGACTTTTCCGGACAGCGCCACGCCGAGCGAATCGCCGCGCGCGCCGAACATTATCAGCAGCGGCGCCGTGCAGCGGAGAATTCGCCCGAGTCCGTCGAAATCGCGCGCCGTCTCGTAGAATTTTGCCTCGACCTCGGGCGCGCATTTGAGTTCGCGCCTACCGTCGCTCGTCTGGCGCGTCCCGAACTGGCAATAGTCGCGGACAATCTGCTTATCCCAGGTGCTATACGGCGGCTTGTTGTGGAAGCTCGAGTACATCGCCTCGACGCTGTCGAAAATGCGCCTGCGCTTCAGCGTCCGCTCGATGAACGGACCGCGCCATCCGAGTTCCGGCGCGGTCGGCGACTCGAAGATTACCGGCTCGACCAAAACCGCGCGTGAGATCAGGTCCGGGCGCTCGCCAGCAAGCGAGCCGATCGCCGTCGCGCCGGCGGAATGGCCGACCGCCCTGACGCCAGACCATCCCATGGCAGTTATAAACCCTTCGAGGTCCCGCATGGTCGAGTCCCAGCTATAGTCGCCGTCGGGTGGCGCCGAGCTGTCGCCGTGGCCGCGCTGATCGTAAGTGTACACGTGACCGATCGCGCGCAGCCGCTCTGCGAGCGGCCGGTAGATGCGGCCGAGAAATCCGGTCGCGTGCAGAATCACGATTGGCGCGCCGTCGCCGCCCCAGTCCAGCGTGTGCATCTGGATGCCGTTGACGTTCACGAAGCTCGACGCCGGTTCACTGAATTTCGAGCTGCTGCCGCGGGGTTCGATTTTTTCCATGTCTCAGTGTTGCGAGGAACTACACTCGCGACGGATTCAGGTTTCACCGGTTGGCTTTGTTCTCGATCGCCGCCGACTCCTGATCGACAGCCTTGGCTTCGGGAGAGCGGATGTCTTCGAGTGTAAGCGTCTTGAGCAGGTCGTTGCGCAGAGCGCCCATCTTCGCCAGCACCCGGTCGACGCGCGGATCGCCGCCGCTGGCGACCTGATCGAACTCGACGGATTTAAGCGCGTCCGCCAGGACGATAGTCGAAGACTGGCGCGCCAGGAACAGCCCCTGGTTCAGCGGACCGGCGCTCGAATCAGCCTCGATTACAAAGCCGCCGGCCTTGAGCCCGTCGAGAATCGGGATAATTGCGGCTTGCGATACGAAGAGTTCGCGGGCAAGCGTCCACGACGTGACTTCGTCACCGCCGTGATAGGCGCGATCCGCCAGCCGGATCAGGATGTGCATCGTCGCCGAATACAGAAAATCCGGCGACATCGGCCCCAGCATCGGCGGCATGTCACCGCGCTGTACCGCCGCGGTCAGTTCGGCGCCGAACAGAATCACCGCCCACGCGATGTAGATCCAGACCAGGAAAATCGGCAGCGTCGCCATCGCGCCGTAGATTGCCCGATAGTTGGCGACCCCCACCTGGAAGCGCACGTATCCCCACTGCGCGAGCTGAAACAGCACCGCGGTCACAAACGAACCGATCAGCGCGGGAACATATTTGACCTTGGTGTAGGGAAAAAAGATGAACAGGAAAAAGAATCCGGCCCACACGAACAAGTACGGCAGTAGTTGGGTGATAAATGGAAAGTGGGAAATCCGCACCGAGAAAACCGCGGTCACGCCGAGCGCCGCCACGATCAGGAACGGCACCGTGAACAGCACGCTCAAGTAGTCGGAGAACTTGCGAAAATAACTGCGGCTCTGCGGCACGCTGAAGATCGTGTTGAGCGCCTGCTCGACCGTGCCCATCGTGGAAATAACCGTGATGAGCAGAAACGCGCCGCCCGCCGAACCCAGCGCAGCCGCATTTACGTTCTCGACGTAGCCCATCAACTGCGACGACGATGGGCCGAGTCCCAGGTATTGCTCGACCAGTGGACGCAATCGTTGCGCGCCGCCGAATCCTTTAACCGCGGAGAATGCGAGCGCAAGAATTGGAACGATCGACAGCGCGACCGTGAAAGTCAGCGCGGACGCGCGCAGCAGATCGTTGTTGTTGATGAATCCTTCGACCGCGTGGTTCAGGACGTGCCAGACGTGAAGCGCGGTTGTATGCCGCGACGCCCTGGTCTTGAGGTCCAGCGTCTTGCTCTCGATCCAGCCGGGTGTGCGCCGCGCCACGTCAGATTACAACTGCGCTGCTGATTCGCGATTCCCGCCGCAGGATTGCGCAGCCGCCGATTTGCCCTTCACGAATCGATTGTCAGGGCACGACTTGCGCGATGTCAAGCGTGCGGGCGCGCGGCGCGTTGCGCGCCCATGCGCTTTGCGATTAGCTCATCGTTCATGGCTCGGTTGGCAGCGCACGGAAAATACCTCCTCGACGGCGCGCAAAAATTCTACCTTCGCGGCGTTTCGTACGGGCCGTTTGCTGCGAATTCCCGCGGCGAAAGGTATCCCGAGCCCGAGCGCGCCGCCGCCGACTTTGCCCTGATGAACAGGCTGGGCGCCAATCTGATTCGTCTCTACGTTCCACCGCCGCCGTGGATGGTCGAGGAGGCGCAGAAGGCCGGGCTGCGCATGATGCTCGGCATTCCGTGGCCGTTTCACATGGCGTTTTTGGATTCGCCCGACATGATGCGCGAAATCCGCGAGGCCGTCCGCAAGACGGTCCTCGAGACGCGCGAATTCGGTGAGACCATCGCAGCCTACAGCATCGGCAACGAGATTCGATCGGATATCGTGCGCTGGCATGGGCCGCGCGCCGTCAGCCGCTTTCTCGCCGAACTCCGTGACCTCGGAAAACAGATCGATCCCGGCGCGCTTTTCACCTATTCGAACTATCCGTCGGCCGAATATCTTGATCTGAGTTTTCTCGATTTCATTTCGTTCAACGTTTATCTGCATCACGAGGCAGACTTCCGCCGTTACCTGACCCATCTGATGGGACAAGCCGGCGAGCTGCCGCTGGTGCTCAGCGAAACCGGCATGGATACGGTTCGCGAGGGCGAGCAACATCAGGCCGAACTCCTTTCATGGCAGTGCCGCGCGGCGTTCGAACTAGGATTGTCCGGCTTCATCGTGTTCGCGTTCACCGACGAATGGCACACCGGCGGATCCGAGATTACCGACTGGGCATTTGGACTGACCCGCCGCGATCGCTCGCCCAAACTGGCCTTCGATGCGGTCGCCAAGGTCTTCGGCGACAATCTGCCGCCCCCCCTTGCGGCCGCTCCCAAAGCGACCGTGGTGGTGGCCGCCTACAACGCGGCATCGACGCTTGGCGAATGTCTCTCCTCGATTCGCGAGCTCAACTATCCCGACTACGAAACAATCGTCATCGACGACGGATCGACCGATTCGACTTCTGAAATCGCCGGCCGCGCCGGAGTCCGCGCGATTCGCGTCGAGCACCATGGTCTCGCCGCCGCGCGCAATGCAGGCGTCGGCGCCGCATCCGGCGAAGTCGTCGCGTTCATCGATGCCGACGCGCGTGCCGATCGCGACTGGCTGTACCATCTGGTCGAGACGATCGAGCGCCGCGATGCGGCCGCGGCGGCCGGCCCGAATTTCGCTCCCGCTCCCGGATCTGCTCGCGCCGCCGCGATGGCTGCCGCGCCCGGACTGCCGCGCGAGGTGCGTGCCGGCGACGATCGCCTCGCGCAACTGTGCGGATGCAACATGGCGATTACCAAAGCCGCTCTGCTGAAGGTCGGCGGCTTCGATCCGATGTTTGTCACCGCCGGCGACGACGTGGATCTATCCTGGCGCCTTGCGGCGGTGGCTGAAACTTTCGCCTACGCGCCCGGAGCGATCGTGATTCACGAGCGGCGCGCGACGCTCGCTGCCTACCTCCGCCAGCAACGCGGCTACGGCGCCGGCGAGGGCTTGCTGCTGCGCAAATATCCGCTCCGGAGCGCAGACCAGGACGGGATCTACGCGGGGCCGTCATGGATCGGCTCGATGTTCGGCGGCGCGCGCGTCTATTACGGCGCTTTCGGCCGCGGCCTCTTTCAGACCGTCTATTCGACGGGCAACTCGTACGCCGACCTGCCGCTGACCATTCAATGGGTCGGGTTGTCGCTGATTTTTCTGATCCTTGGCGGGGTCAATCGGTTGCTGGGCGTGCTCGGCGCAGGTGGAATCGCGCTCTCAATGCTGGCCGCGGCGGCGGGCGCAGCGTCTGCCCCCTTGCCGCGCGCGCATCGCGGCCCGGCTGTGCGAATCTATCTCTGGATCGTCAATCTGCTCGGCCCTGCCGTTCGCAGTCTTGCGCGCGAGCGCGTCAAATGGCGATTCGAGCCCGCGACTGCCGGCGGAGATTATAATGGTCCGGTTAAATTAAACGGCCAGGTCGAGTTCGTCATGTCAGACGGCGCCGTGCGAATCGATTCCGCGGCGATACTTGCCGCCATCCGCGAGGCACTGGTCCGCCGCGGCGTCGCAGTGGCCGAGACTGACGGCTTCCAGTCCTACGATCTCGAGATCGTCGTTGCGCCAATGATTCGCGTGCCGATAAATGCGTTGCTCCGGAGCGACGGCGGCATCGCGCTGCTCTGGCGTCTCCGATCGGCGCCGCGCCGCGCGCTGATCGCCGCGGCGATCGCGTTGCTCGTCTTGTTGGCCGCGGGATTCTCAATGCGTGCGGGAATCGCCGGGGTAATATGCGCCGCAATCGCAGTCGGGCTGCTGGCGATCAATCGCGCGCGGCGTATTCCCGCGATCATCAAAGTCTGCGCCGCCGAAGTAGCTGGAGCGCTTGGAATCTCAATGGCAAAGCGCTCGGAAGGCGAAACGTGATGCGCACGCTGGAACTTTACGGCCACGTTATTCGCAGGATGCGTCCGCATCTGGGCCGTCTCGCGATCGCAATCGGCGGTGTGCTGCTTGCCTCGGCGACCGAGGTGCTCAAGCCGTGGCCGCTCAAGATTGTAATCGACAATGTGCTGCGCGGCGCGCCGCTGGTGAGCAAATGGATTCCACCGATGCCGCGCGGCGAGCTTCTGGCAGCCGCGTGCATAACCCTCGTCATCTTGTACGCGCTGCTCGGCCTGCTCAACGTCATGACGAATTACGTCACCGTTTCGATCGGCCAGCGGATGGTCAACGAGTTGCGCGCGCGCCTGTTCGATCATTTGCAGCGCCTTTCGCTGTCATTTCATCGCCGGCGCGAAGTCGGCGACTTGATGGTGCGCATCACCTACGACACCTACTCGATTCAAACGATCGCCATGAATGGATTCTTCCCGGTGTTGTCGTCGCTGATTCTGCTGGGTGGGATGTTCGTGGTGATGATCAGGATGGACGCGACGCTGACGCTCGTGGCGCTCGCCATAGTACCGCTCCTGATTCTGCTGATCATGTCGATCAGCGGACGAATCGACGCGATCGCGGGCGGCGCGCGGATCAAGGAAAGCCGTCTGTTCACCGTCGCGCACGGCGCGCTCGCCGCGATTCACGTCGTGCAGGCCTTCACGCGCGAGGGCGAGTCGTACCGCGAGTTCGTCGAATCGAGCAGTGAAAGTCTGGACGCGACTTTGCGCCTGTACACTCTGCAAACGATTTACGCCGGCGCGGTCGGGGTGTTGATCGCGTGCGGCACAGCGATCGTGATTTACCTCGGCGCGCAACACGTCCTTGATGGGCGGCTCACGATCGGCGACCTGATCGTTTTTACGACTTACCTCGCCTCGCTCTACGCGCCGGTGAACCAGATTTCACAAACCTACGGACAGATCGAAGGCGCCAAGGCGGGACTCAGGCGATGCCTCGAGCTGCTCGCAATAGATCCTGATATCAAGGACCGTGCGGGCGCGCAGACGCTTGGCCGCCCGCGCGGCGAGATCGAATTCGACAATGTCGTGTTCGGCTACGAACCGGGCCGGACCGTGCTCAAGGGGATCAGCTTCAAGGCGGCGCCGGGCGAGACCATCGCGATCGTCGGTCCGAGCGGCTCCGGAAAAACCACGATGGCCAGTCTGCTCGCGCGCTTTTACGAACCGCAGCTTGGCGCGATCAAGATTGACGGCAACGATACCCGCTATCTCACGCTCGATTCGATCCGCGGCAACATCGCGATGGTCCTGCAGCCGCCGCTCGTGCTCGGCGACACGATGCGCGTCAACGTCGCGTTCGGGAAGCCGGCGGTTGACGACGCGAAAGTGCTCCGCGCGATCGAAATGGCGCGGCTCGGACCCGTGCTCGCCAAGTTGCCGGCCGGCCTGAACGAAGTGTTGGGGCAGGGCGGACACAGTCTTTCCGAGGGGGAGGCGCAGCGTGTCACGATCGCACGCGCGTTGCTGAAGGACGCTCCGATTTTAATCATGGATGAACCGACCAGCGCGCTGGATTCTGAAACCGAATCGATGGTGCTCGGCGCGGTGCACGAGGCGATGCGCGGACGGACCACGCTGGTGATCGCGCACCGGCTCTCGACGGTTCAGAACGCCGATCGAATACTCGTGCTGCGCGACGGCGTAATTGCCGAGCAGGGAACGTTCAACGAGTTACTGGCTCAAGGCGGTTTCTTCAGCTACCTCTACAACATTCAGGCGTGGAGCCGCGAAGCCGCCGGCTAAAGGCGCTGCGCCCATTTGCCGGGAAGATAGATGCTTACAATTGGTCTCACTGGTGGAATCGGTTCGGGCAAGAGCACCGTCGCGGCGATCCTCGGCGAATTCGGTGCGCCGATTCTCGACGCCGACAAAATCGCGCACACCACTTACGCTCCCGGCGGTCCCGCCTACGGCGCAGTCGTCGCGGCCTTCGGCGCGGATATTGTCGCTCCCGATCGCACCATCGATCGCAAGAAACTCGGTTCCATCGTGTTTGGAAATCCCGAGCAACTGGGCAAGCTGACGTCGATCGTATGGCCCGCCACGTTCGAGAGCATCCGCCGCAACGTCGCTGAATTGCGCGCGAGCGGTACGAAGATGCCGATCGTTGTCGAGGCTGCGATTCTGATCGAGGCAAATTGGCAACCCCTGTTCGACGAAATCTGGCTGGTGCGCGCCTCGCGCGAGCAAGTGGTCGCCCGCATCGAGCGCCAACGCGGGCTGAAACCGGCCGAAACCGAGGCGCGCATCCAAGCACAGTTGCCCGACGAGCAACGCGCGAAGCATTCGAGCCTCGTGATCGAGAACAATGGATCGCTCGACGAGTTGCGCGACCTGCTGAAATCGGTGTGGTCCGATGCGCTCAAGCGAAACGGCTAGGCACGAAGCGCCGCCAGCACCACGAACGTAACGACTTCAACCAGCGCGCATCCTCCCGCCAGCATGTAACCCGAGGCCCCACCCATGCGGCGGCTGAGCACCAGACGCATCGCAAGAATGGTCAGCGCCAGCGCGACGATCACCGCCAGCCCGACGTTTTGATACAGCCCCAACGTGAGTCCCAGCGCGACCGCGCTGGAGACAGAAAACTCGCGAAACGAAATGCCGCCTTCGTACGGGATGCCGAGGCCCCAATGCTCCAGCGGTTTCAGCCCGTAGCCGATCGGAATGATCGCCCATCGCGACAGCATCATCGCCATCACGATCGCCGCCGCCCGTCCCGCGTCGTCGGTGATTCGCGACCAGCACCAAACCTCGAATGCGAACGCTACGATTGCAGCAGTCGCGCCGACCGGTCCGATTCGCGCCAGTCCGGTCGAGGCTGGCCGTGTGCCGCGCCGAAGCACTTCCACCGTGTCTGCTACTGCGCGATTTGCCAGCCCCAGCGACAGCGCCGCGGCTATTGTCAGCACGACGAACGAGCGTCCGACCGGTCCGGATACCAAGCCGGCGGTTCGATCGGCAATCGCGAGAACTGCGCCGAGGACAAACCCGACAATCGGAAAATAGACCATCGCCCGCGAGCGCTGTGCGGCGGTGCCCTGCGATCTTTCGTCGAGGATTGGCCACAGTGTCAGCGTCGCGGCTGCCAGCACGGCTTCGAACAGCAGTTCGCGCACACTTGGAAAACTCGTATCGCCCGCCGATTCCATCGCGACCCCAGTTGAACATACGAAATCTGACTAATCACTCGCCCCCTTTACCAAGTTCCAACAGGGACGAAGTCCCGCATCTTTTCTTATCTTGATACTAAGGTGCAGGGCTGAGCCCTGCACCCAGTACTAAGGCCGCCCGCCGTTGGCGGGCGCGGACCCTGCAACGGCTTAATACTGCGCTGCCATCGCCACGGCCAGGGGTCACCCGTGCCATCGCGTAGTCGCGAAAAGATGCGCTGCGCAGATTTTCGCGTCTTCTCACTGCGGGTGCAGGGGCCGCAGCCCCTGCCCAAGGAAGCGCGAAACCCACGGTGGGTTTCGCATACAATAAAATGTATTACCGCTTCTCGAACTGCTTGTCGCCGAACAGTATCTCCCACGATTTTTTGTCATGGGCCGGTTGATTTGCCTGCGCCGCCGCGCGCATCCTTTCTACTACCTCGCTCATCACGGCGAAGCCGCGCTGGGTTGCCGGCCGCGCGCGCAACTCGTCGTACCATTTCTTCAGATTCGGAAAATCTTCGAGCTCCTGTCCCTGCATCGAATGCGGCACGAGCCACGGGTAGGTCGCGATATCGGCGATCGAGTAATCGCCCGCCAGGTGCTTCGCTTCGCCCAGGCGCTTGTCGATCACGCCGTAGATGCGCTTCGCTTCGTTGGTGTAGCGGTTGATCGCGTACTCGAGTTTCTCGGGCGCGTAGCGGCGGAAGTGATGCGCCTGGCCGAGCATCGGGCCGACGCTCGCCATCTGAAACATCAGCCACTGAATCACGTTGTACTTTCCGCGCGTGTCCGACGGCATCAACTTGCCGGTCTTCTCGGCGAGATACATCAGAATCGCGCCCGACTCGAAGATCGAAATCGGTTTTCCGCCGGGACCGTCGGGATCGGTGATCGCGGGCATTTTGTTGTTCGGGCTGATGTTCAGGAACTCGGGCTTGAACTGATCGCCCGCGCCGATATTGACCGGGATCACATTATACTTGAGGCCGACTTCCTCGAGCATCCACGTGATCTTGTAGCCGTTGGGCGTTGGCCAGAAATATAAGTCGATCATCTGCAACTCCTTGTACGGTTAATCGAATCGCGGTCGCTTTCCTTAAAAGGCAACTGAGTGTCCTAAGTGCGGGGCGCGGGTGTCCTGATTGAATTTGAGGCGTGGCGTCGAGCGTCGACGGACCACCAGACCAGGATTGTCAAAAGCCAGATCGGGAACAGAAAAATTAAGAGGCGTCCTGGGTGACCTGAGAAAAGGGGGCATCCGGCAAGCGCCAGAAGTGCGACCGCAGCCACGATCGGAACTGTGAAGACCGCGTCCTGCCGAGACGGGTAGGCAGTCATCCCGTACCGGAGGCATGCGATAATCCTAAGGGAAAAGAACACCGCGAAACCCGCCAGAAAAAGATTCGCATTACTCGGGAACGCGGCTTGGGTTAAGTACCAAGTCCCTATAATGAGCACCGAGAGCGAAAACCCGCGCCAGCTATGCGGGCCCGAAAGATGCGGCAAGACCTTTACGTGATAGAGATAGAAATCTTCGAGGAATACCGCGATGAGAAAGACAACTCCCCAAAGCACGGGCGAGTCCAGGTGAAGGACTCTATCGTTGATACGGGGCAGCGTGGCCCCAACGGTCACCGCATACAGGAGGTCGACGAACAGCCCTCGCTCAGCCATATCGGTTCCTCACCAGGGCGCGGCAGCGTGGCGGGGTTTCATTTCGCCGCCCTCCAAAATCGAGGCGTTCGTTTCATATTGCAACTTTGATCAAGTCCGGCGCGCGACGCAAACTGAAAACGCAGCTAGCGCGGTAACAGGTCCAACTCAGCCTCGGCCGACGACTGCGCGCGCGCAAAACTCGGATCGAGCGCATGATACTCGCCGCGGCTCCAGGGGCCGATCATATCGTCGTAGTGACGCGACGCCGGATGGTCCGATTCGCCGCTGTGATTCATTCCGCGCGCGCCTTCGGGATCGCCAAGGTCCGCGATGAAGCGGTACGACGAAATCTGCGTGACCTTGAATTGGTCCGGCGCATCGCCCAAATCGAACCACGAGTTGTTTACCGTATGCCGCCCGCCTTCGGTCGGGTATGGCCCGCGGTTGAAGTACCATCCGAGCACGCCGCCGCGCTCGCCCAGCGGATGCGCAAACTCGATCGTCTCCATCGCGCCCCATCGCCACTTGTCGCGATCGTTGCCGAGTCTCTGCGCGAGGATCGCGAGCGAGTCCTTTAGACTCGCGCGCAGCGTCGCATTCGCATTGTCGGCGCCACCCGGCCACAGCGGACTCGCCGGCCGCACGATTATGTCTTCGCTCGCCGGATATGTTCCGCCGTCTTCGAGCAGCATGAACGATTTGTAATCGTCGCCGAGAAGCGGCTTGAACACCCGTTGCGCCAGCGTCACTTCGGTCGCCGCGACAATCGCAGCCGGCCTGCTGTTCGCCGTCATGGCGCCGTCCCATCCGTGGATTTCGCCAAGCGCCCATCGCACGTCTTCGTCGCCGCCGTCGCCGGCCTGGACGAGCGCGTCGCGCAGCTTGAGCGCGAAGAGCGATACGCGGTCGCGCTGGATCGATTTGAAATCGTCCACCGTCATCTTGTCGCGCGCGCGGATCAAATCCGAGATACGATCGAAGCGCCACGGCGCGACCCAACTTCCATTCCAGGGTACGTCGGCCAGGCGATTGTTCGCAGTGACGATGAAATGCGTCGGCGGATTCTCGGTATGCGGCAAACTGTCGAACGGAATCATTCCGTTCCATTCGAAATTTCCCGTGAATCCCGCGGTCGGGTATTTGCCATCGAAGCCGATGCGATTCGGTATCGCGCCAACGATATGCCATCCGATATTTCCCGAATCGTCGCCCCAAACGAGATTGAGCGGCGTCGTCGTGAAGGTGCGATAGGCTTCGACCAGCTCCTTTCCCGTGCGCGCGGTGGCCGAGCCGAATCCCGACGCTGCCGACGGTCCGGGAGTCAGTCCCGCAAATCGGATGGACAGCGCGTAATTTCCCCGCAGCTTGACGCCGCTCAGCGGATTGTCCTCGCGCGCAAGCACGTCGCTGACGATCGGTCCGTGCCGCGTCGAGAGGATCGTCCGCGTCACGTCGCTCGCGTCTCTGACGTGAATCGTCACGTCGCGCCGCTCCAGCGCAAGCCATTTTCCCTGGGACTCGTAATTTTTGCCGTCGGCCGAGAGATGCTCGAGGCTGAGATCCATCACATCCGCGCACACGCTCGTCACGCCCCACGCGACATGCCCGTTGGTGCCGATCGCGACTGCCGGGGAACCCGCCGCGAGCGCGCCCGACGTGAAGCCGTCGGGAGTGACCAGCACCGCCTCGTACCAAATCGACGGGATCGATTGCGGCAGATGCGGGTCGCTCGCGAGCATCGGCTTGCCCGACATCGACTTGGTGCCATCGACCACCCAGTTGTTGCTCGCGGGGATGCCCATATGCCCGATGCGCGCGAAGCCGGGCGCGAGCGCGAAGCCAGATGGGAGATAGTCCGACAACTTTGCGCCGCCGAACACCGCCGTCGTCTCGGGCGGCGGCGCCTCCAGCGGCAGCGACGGATACACCGGCATCAGCGCGGCGATCTCACTCGGCGCCATCTTCGGCGCGAGGTTGATATACACCGACTCCTCGGTCGCGTTGTAACCGAGCAGCGTCGCAATCGTCAGCGCGCCCGCTTCGAGATCTTCGGCCGTGAAATGCGCCGGCTTGATGCCGAGCAGCCGAAACGCGGGCTCCAGGCTGTTCTGATGGCCGTCGATATAAGCGTTGATTCCGTCGACGAACGCGTCCACTTGCGCGCGCATCTCGGGCGGATAGGTCGCGACGCTGTCGCGTGCGAATTTCTCGGGATCGAACAGCCGATAGACATAATCGCTTTCGACCAGGTCGGCGCCAAACACTTCGGCCAGACGGCCCTCGGCCAGCCGCCGGCGCATCTCGAGCTGGAACAGCCTGTCTTGCGCCTGCGTGTAGCCCAGCGCCCGCGCGAGGTCGAGCCGGTTCTGCGCATAGATATGCGGCACGCCGGCCGTGTCGCGAATCACCGTGACCGGCGCTGTCAGCCCGGCCAGATGCACGACGCCCGACTCCGGCGCGAGCCCGCTCTGGGTCGTTTGATAGAACAACCCCGTCATCACGGCCACAAAGATGAACGCGACGACGAGCCCGACCACCGCGCGTCTGCGCGCGCGCGGCGACCGATACTGACGGCGCCGGGATCCTTCGCTTGGATGCTCCGCCATCGGAGTCACACTGGATCGGCGGAAAGGGTGCGCGCAAGCCTAACTGGGCACCGAATCGGTATCGTTGTCGCCCTTGCGCACGCCCATCAGGTAAGCCTGGATAAACTCGTCGATCGCTCCGTCGAGCACCGCGCCGGTGTTGCCGACCTCGACGCCGGTGCGATGGTCCTTGACCATCTGATAGGGCTGCAGCACGTACGAACGAATCTGACTGCCCCAGGCGATTTCTTTTTTGTCCTTGCTGAACTTCTCGAGCTCTTCTTTTTTCTTGCGCTGCTCGAGTTCGAACAATCGCGCGCGCAATATCTTCATCGCCATCGCGCGGTTCTTGTGCTGCGAGCGTTCATTCTGGCAGGTCACGACGATATTGGTCGGGAGATGCGTGAATCGCACGGCCGAGTCGGTCTTGTTGACGTGCTGGCCGCCCGCACCCGAGGCGCGGAACGTGTCGATTCTCAAGTCGGCGGGATTGATCGTTATCTCGACCTTGTCGTCAACCGCCGGAAAAACAAAGACCGACGCGAACGAGGTATGGCGCCGCGCATTGGCGTCGTACGGCGAGATTCGCACCAGCCGATGAATCCCGGCCTCGGCCTTCAAATATCCGTACGCGAAGTCTCCTTCGACCGTAACGGTTGCGCTCTTGATTCCCGCGCCGTCGCCCGGTTGCAAGTCTGCAATCTCGGTTTTGAAGCCGCGCCGCTCGGCCCAGCGTAGATAAAGGCGCAGCAACATCTCGGCCCAGTCTTGCGCCTCCATGCCGCCGGCGCCGGGATGTATCGAAACGATCGCGCCGAGGCGATCGTGCTCGCCGCCGAGCATCAGCCGCAATTCCTGGCGCTCGATCTCGGTTCGCGACGCCTCCAGCGCGGCGGCCGTCTCGCGCGCCGCTTCGGAATCGTCGCCGCCTTCTTCCTCGGCCATCTGCAGGAACACGCGCGCCTCGTCCAGCTTGTCGCGGAGCATCTTGTAGCCCGCCAGCTGAGCGCGAATCTGTTCCTGCTCCTTGAGCGCTGCTTGTGCGGTCTCCTGCCGATCCCAGAAGCCGGGTTTGGCAGATTGTTCGACGAGTTGGTTCTGGCGGGCGGTCAGTGCGGGGACGTCAAAGACGCCTCCCGAGCTTTTCGGCGCGGTCGTCGAACTCGGAAAGCTGCTGTCTCATGTCGCTGAGCATCGCCAATCACACCTCACGCCGGCGCCGTCCGCCGGCCAATATTGAACCACTATTATGTCATGAAGTACCGCTCGGATTAATGGGGCCTGCCATTGGCGGGCAGCCGCCGCGATCGAGCGGCCTTAACCGGGGCGGAGCGTGGCCATCGCCACGCGAGGATCAATCCAATCGCCGTCAGCACGAAGCAAATCTCCGCAAATAAATCGCCCACGATCGTGTACACCGTCCGCACCGGCCGCCACGACACGTCCGCCATCACCGTGCCGCGCGTGAACAACGGCGTGCGATTCGTGATTTGCCCCGACGGCTCGATGAGCGCGCTGATTCCCGTGTTCGCCACCCTTACCATCGGGACTTTCGTTTCGACCGAGCGCATCGCCGCCATTGCGAGCACCTGGAATGGCGCCGAACTCTCGCCGTACCACGCGTCGTTGGTGATGTTCACGAGCACATCGGCGCCGAGGTTCACTTCGCGCCGGGTGAAATCGGGAAAGATACTCTCGTAACAGATCAAAATTCCGAGCCGCGCGCCTTTGACGTTGAACAGCGTCTGCTCTTTGCCGGGAACCAAATCGCCGAAACCTTCCACGACCCGGTTGACGAAGTAGCCGAGGATCGCCCGAGCCGGAACGTACTCGCCGAATGGCACCAGCTCGATCTTGTCGTAATGCGCATCCACTTCGCCCTTGGCCGACACCAGGTACGCGCGATTGTAAAATCCCAGGCGCCCATCCTGTCGCGCCAGCGCCGGTGCTCCGAACAATATCGGCTCGCCCATATTGCGCGCGAGCGTGAGCAGAGCGGCGCGATACGCTGCGTCGTTTGCGAGCTCGGCGGGATATTGATCGTCAGGCTCGAACAGGAACACCGCCGCTGCCTCGGGCCAGACGATGAGGTCGGCGCCGCGCCTGGCCGCGCTCGCGGTTTCGTCCTGGTAGACTTTGTAACTCTCGGGCAGGAACTTCGGATCCCACTTGAGCGATTGCGGGATATTTCCCTGCACCATCGCTACTTTGAAGCTCCCTGTGCTCGGCGCATTCTTCAGATTGCCGATCCGCCACGCGCCAAACCCGACCAGCGCGATCATTGTCGCGGTCAACGCGCTCAGGCTGATGGTCTGCAAGCGATAGACGCCGCGGCGAAAAATCACGACATACACCACGGCGTTGAAAAACACGATCAGTGCCGAAACGCCGTAAACGCCGGTGAATTCGGCGAATTGGATCAATTCCAGATTGCGGTAAGCCGTGTAGCCGAGCAGATTCCACGGGAAACCGATCGGAATATAGGTGCGAATCCATTCGAGCGCCGTCCACGCAACCGGCATCGTGAGCACGGCCGGAATCCGCGTTCGCCGCGCGACGAATTCACCCGCCCAAATCGCAGCCGCCGCGTCGATCGCAACGATCCCCGCCAGCAGCAGCATCGGCAAGATCGCGAAGCTCATTCGCACGTCGGCGAAGTCGTGCAGCGGAATCGGAATCCAGTAGAGCGATACGACGTACGAGGCGAAACCTTGCAGGTATGCCCACGCGAATACGCGCCGCATGCTTTCGCCTTCGATCACGTAAAAGAGCGGCACGAAGGCCATCCACGCCAGCAGTCCGTAATCGAACTTCGGAAATGCCAGTCCCAGCGCTAGACCGCTGGCTACGGCGAGCGCCGCGCGCGTTGCATTGTTCGACGACATCGTCAGGCGGGGGAGCCAAACATCTCGGCGATCGGAATCACGCCGGCGCAGGGCGGCCGGCCGTTGAAGCGCTCGAAAATCTCGTCCACGTCCTTCCAGGTTTCGACCAGCGCCGCCGCCAGCGGCGGCTCGAACGCGAGGTCGCCGGCGGCGCGCCATTCGCGCTCGAAGCTCCAATCGACCGGCGGATCCTTGTCGATTTCAAGAGACACCACACGCCAACTCTCTTCCGGAGCGAGGATTTTTTCCGCCTCGCGCCATGGCAGGTAAATAACCGGCCGCGCACCCATCGTGAAAGCATACCGCTTGTCCACCGCAATCCCGAACGGCTCATAACGGCGACGATTGCGCCGGTCGAGGATCGTGCGCAGCTGCGCAATCGGCACGTCGAACATGCAAACCGCGGGATGCGCGCCGCGGACCATTCGGCTTCCACCGCGAATCACGCCATCCTTGAGAATCGCCACCAGGTTGTCCAGCGCCGACGCGGCCGCCGAAGCGCGCGTGAAATGCGTCAGCATCGCGACCGCGGGAATCCTGGCGGGCTCGCGTTTCATCGCGACGATTCGCGCCGGCTGGCGACTTTGCGTTTGCGTTGATCGCCGGCCGTGGGCCGCGGCCGGACGACGCGTCTTTCGCCGATCTTCGCCGCCAGCGTTCGCTCGCGCGCGAACATCCGCCGCGCGCCGGCTGCCGAGCGTTCGTGGTCGTATCCGATCAAATGCAGAAATCCGTGAATCAGAAGCCGGCGCAATCGCGACGCGGGGCTCACGCGAAACTCGCGCGCCTGCCGGATTGCCGTATCGATCGAGATCACCACGTCTCCGACCGGAAGTCCCGGACTGTTCTTTACGCTGCGGGGATCCAATGGCGCGGCGCCTGCTTGTTCAAGCTGCGAGAAGGAAAGAACGTCGGTGGCCGCATCGATTCCCCGGAAATCGCGATTCAGCCGGCGGATCGCGCGATCTGTAGTGAGCGTAAGCGACAGCTCGCAGTCCGCAAGACCCACCGCGCGCATCAGCCGGTCCGCATCGGCGCGAAGCCCGCGCGCGTAGCATCGTCCGCGCGCCGTCGCGCATCGGAACTCGACCGCCACGCGCTTCAATCCCGATGGTTACCGGCAGTTTGCGGCGCCGACTCCGGTCCTTCAACGTTGAACGATTCGTACGCCAGGATGATCGATTGCACCAGCCGATGCCGTACGACGTCGCGATCGTTGAACCTCACAAAGGAAATCCCCGGCGTGTTGCCGAGCACGATGCTTGCTTCCTTGAGGCCCGACAGCTTGCCGCTGGGCAGATCGATTTGCGTGACATCGCCGGTGATGACCGCCTTGGAGTTGTAGCCGAGCCGCGTCAGGAACATCTTCATTTGCTCGGAGGTCGTGTTCTGCGCCTCATCGAGAATGATGAATGAGTCGTTGAGCGTGCGCCCGCGCATGAACGCCAGCGGCGCGACTTCGATCGTCCCGCGCTCGAGCATCCGCCGCGCCCGATCGAAATCCACCATGTCATGCAACGCGTCGTAGAGCGGCCGCAGGTACGGATTCACTTTCTCCGCGAGGTCGCCCGGCAGGAAGCCCAGCTTCTCGCCCGCTTCGACCGCCGGCCGGCACAGCACCATCCGCGTGACCTGGTTCTTCATCAACGCGGCCAGCGCCATCGCCATCGCAAGGTAGGTCTTGCCGGTGCCCGCAGGGCCGATGCCGAAAACGATGTCGTGGCTGCGAATCGAGTCGATGTAAAGTTTCTGGTTGATGCTCTTGGGAGAGATGACGCGCTTGTTGGGGGAGATGTAAACCGTGTCGAGAAAAATATCCTTCAGCTCGGCGTTGCGGTCGCCGCGAATAATTCGAATCGCGTACTCGACGTCGCTCGGATAGATCGGGTAGCCGTGCTTCAGCAGATCGTAAATCTCGCCGATCACCTTGCCCGCGAGCGCCTGCTCGGCGTGCGCGCCCGAAATTTTCAGCGAGGTTCCGGTCACACCAATCCGGACTCCCAGCGTCGCCTCGATGGTGCGGACGTGCGCGTCGTGCTGGCCGAGCAAATCGGTGAACAGGCGCGGATCGTCGAAATGGAGTTCGAGCGAGTCTTCGGTGGCTAACTGGGAAATCGCCGGGGCCTCTTGAGGTGCTGATTTCGTTTTCGTTGCTGTCGCCCACCGGCCGCAGTCGTTCAAGCGCTAGCGAAGCTAATCGTAATCATTTCGCCGGGCGTATGAAAGTGGTTCCAAAGGCTACTGCAACAGGGTGGCGACTTTGGACAGGGCTTCGTCGAGCTTCGACGCGTCGCGGCCGCCGGCCTGCGCCAGGTCCGGCCGCCCGCCGCCCGTGCCGCCGACGATCGGCGCGATATTCTTGATGATGTCGCCGGCTTTGATCTTCGCCGTCAGGTCAGGCGTCACCGCGACCAGGATCGCCACCTTGCCCTCACCGAGGTCGGAGCCGAGCGCGACCACGCAAGAGCCGTGCTTCTGACGCATCCGATCCGCCATCTCGCGCATCGTGCGCGGCTCGACGCCGTCGAGCTTGCGCGTCACCAACTTCACTCCGCGGACGTCGAGCACAATTTCCTCAGCCGCCGCGCCGCCGGCGCCTGTGGCGAGCTTCTGCTCCATCGCGCGGAGCTTTTTCTCCAGCTCCTTTTCGCGCGCCAGAAGTTTTTCGAGCCGCTCGATCGCCGCGCCGTCGCGCGCGCCGAGCTGCGAGCCGATTTCCTCGAGGATCTTCTCGCGCTTGCGAATCGTTTCGAGCGCGCCCTGCCCGGTCACCGCTTCTATTCGCCGCACTCCCGCCGCGACGCCCGATTCCGCTTCGAGTTTGAAAACGCCGACGTCGCCGGTGCGCGAGATGTGGGTGCCGCCGCATAGCTCGACCGAAAAATCGCCCATTCTGACCACGCGGACGCGGTCGCCGTACTTGTCGCCGAAAAATGCGAGCGCGCCCGCCTTGATTGCGTCCTCGTACGCCATCTCGTCGGTCGTCACTTCCGCGTTCTCGCGGATGCGCGCGTTGATTTCTTCCTCGATCGTCGCGAGCGCGTCGTCCTTGACCGGCCCGGTGTGCGCGAAGTCAAAGCGCAGCTTGTCGGGATCGACCAGCGAGCCCGCCTGATGCACGGTATTGCCCAGGATATCGCGCAATGCGTAATGCAGGATGTGCGTCGCGGAATGATTGAGCATGGTGGCGTCGCGCCTGATTCGATCGACCTTGAGCTTGACGCGCGCGCCACGCGCGAAGTCGCCAGCCGCGCCGTGGAGAATCCGCCCGACATGAACGATAGAGCCTTCGGCCTTGCGCGTGTCCGACACTTCGAGAATTGCGCCCGACGCGGTCTCGATCACGCCGCGGTCTCCGACCTGCCCGCCGCCCTCGGGATAGAAGGGCGTCTCCGCGACGACGACCGCAACGTGCTCGCCGTCCTTGCCGCCGGCCGCGAGCACTTCGGACTCGCCCTCGTACCGGTGATAGCCGACGAATCGCGACGCAGTCCCAGCTCCGAGACTGATCTCCGGCGCGGCGGCGTCATCTTTGCGGGCGGCGCGTCCGCGCTCTTTCTGCTCGTCCATCAGGCGGTTGAAACCCGCGACATCCACCTCGATCGAGTGATTGCGCAGCACGTCCTCGGTCAGATCGAGCGGGAACCCGTAGGTGTCGTAGAGCTTGAACGCGACCTCGCCCGGGATCGTATGACCACCGCTATTCTTGATTCGTGCGAGTTCCGTGTCGATCAGTTCCAGCCCGCGATCGAGCGTCTCGCCGAAGCGCGACTCCTCCTGGGTGATTACCTCGGCGGTCTTAATCGCCGCCGCTTTGATCTCCGGATAGGCGTCGCCCATCGCCTCGACCACGCCCGCGTGCGC
>Ga0074046_10001267_pt1 | contig 23241 bp, 14 predicted proteins | sample BogForMeECP23OM3_FD_94441 | JGI IMG/M metagenome (GOLD analysis project Ga0074046, IMG submission 94441) | Bog forest soil microbial communities from Calvert Island, British Columbia, Canada - Bog Forest MetaG ECP23OM3 | ecosystem: Environmental > Terrestrial > Soil > Wetlands ...
CCGGTCCAGGAACCAGCGGTCGTGGCTGGTGATGACCGCGCAGCCGGGGAACTCCAGCAGCGCGTTCTCCAGCGAGGCCAGCGTCTCCACGTCCAGGTCGTTGGTCGGCTCGTCCAGCAGCAGTAGGTTGCCGCCCTGCTTGAGGGTGAGCGCCAGGTTCATCCGGTTCCGCTCGCCGCCGGACATGACACCCGCCGGCTTCTGCTGGTCCGCTCCTTTGAACCCGAACGCGGCTACGTAGGCGCGGCTGGGGATCTCGACGTTGCCGACGCGGATGTGCGCCTCGCCGTCGGAGATGACCTCCCACACGTTCTTGTTCGGGTCGATCCGCCCCCGGGCCTGGTCCACGTAGGAGATGCTCACCGTCTCGCCGATCCGGATCGTGCCAGAATCGGGTTTCTCCTCGCCCACGATCATCTTGAACAGGGTGGTCTTGCCGACGCCGTTCGGGCCGAGGACGCCGACGATGCCGTTGCGGGGCAGGCTAAAGGAGAGCTGCTCGAACAGCATCAGGTCGCCGAAGCCCTTGACCAGGTCGTTTACTTCTACGACCACGCTGCCCAGGCGCGGGCCCGGTGGGATCTGGATCTCCTCGAAGTCCAGCTTGCGGCTCTTGTCGGCCTCGGCGGCCATCTCCTCGTACCGCTGCAGCCTGGCCCGGCTCTTGGCCTGGCGCGCTCGGGGGCTGGACCGCACCCACTCGAGCTCGTCCTCCAGGCGCTTGCGCTTCTTCGCGTCTTTGGCCCCCTCGACCTTCAGCCGGGCCGCCTTGGTCTCCAGGTAGGTGGAGTAGTTGCCCTCGTACGGGTAGGCGTGGCCGCGGTCGAGCTCGAGGATCCACTGGGCCACGTCGTCCAGGAAGTACCGGTCGTGGGTGACCGCGACGACGGTGCCCGGGTACTTCTCCAGGTGCTGCTCCAGCCACTGCACGCTCTCCGCGTCCAGGTGGTTGGTGGGCTCGTCTAGCAGCAGCAGGTCAGGCTGGGACAGCAGCAGCCGGCACAACGCGACCCGGCGCTTCTCCCCGCCGGACAGGCTGGCGACCTCGGTGTCGGGCGCCGGGCAGCGCAGCGCGTCCATGGCCTGCTCGACCTGGCTGTCCAGATCCCAGGCGTCCCTGTGGTCCAGCTGCTCCTGCAGGCGGCCCATCTCCTCGAGCAGATCGTCGGAATAGTCGGTCGCCATCTTCTCGGCGATCTCGTTGTACTGCTCGAGGAGCTTCTTGGTCTCGGCCACGCCGTCCTCGACGTTGCCCAGCACCGTCTTGGTCTCGTCAAGCTTGGGCTCCTGGTCGAGCAGGCCGACGGTGAAGCCCGGCATCAGGCGGGCATCGCCGTTGGACGGCTGCTCCACCCCCGCCATCATCCTGAGCAAGGTCGACTTGCCGGTACCGTTCGGGCCCACGACGCCGATCTTCGCGCCGGGCAGGAACGCCAGTGTGACGTCGTCGAGAATGACCTTGTCGCCGTGCGCCTTGCGCACGGCTCGCATCGTATAAATGAACTCCGGCATAAAGTCAAGCCTACGGGCACCCGTCCGTTGCCTCGTCCGCCTCCCCAGCTGCCCTGGTTCCCGACGCGTGAGCGTACACGCGCACCTGGTCGCGCCCGGCGTCCTTGGCCTTGTACAGCGCCACATCCGCCGCGGCGAGCAGCTCGAACAGCTCATGGCCGTGCTGGCCGAGCACCGCCACCCCGATCGAGACCGTGACCTGGATGCGCGCGTCGGCGGCGGACACGCTCAGCCGGGTGGCGCTGGCCCGCAGCCGCTCGGCGATCCCGTAGGCTCCGGCGTCGTCGGTGCCGGGCAGCAGGACCGTGAACTCCTCCCCGCCGAACCGGCCCACCACGTCCGACTCGCGGACCTGCTGCCTGAGCCCGGTGGCCAGCGCCCGCAGCACCTCGTCCCCGATCAGGTGGCCGTGGTGGTCGTTGACCCGCTTGAAGTGATCGACGTCGACCAGCAGCAGGGCCAGCGGCGTGCCGGTCCGCAGCGCCCGGGCGACCTCCGCGTCGGCCTCGCGCTGCCAGGCGGTGGCGTTCAGCAGCCCGGTCTTCGGGTCGGTGCGGGCCGCGGCGGCCAGTTGCTGGTGCATCAGGCTCCGCTGCAGCAAGATGACCGGCGGCAGCGCCACCAGCAAGAGCAGGTAGCTGAGCACGCAGGTAACCGCGACGATGATGCCGACGCAGGTTTCGGTCACGTCGAGCAGCAGGGTTTCCCGGTCCCAGAGCATCTTCTTGATCGACGCCTCCGGCTCGGCCAGGTGCGCCGCGACCGCGACCGTGAACGAGTTGACGACCGTGAACATGACCGCGCAGGCAACGGCGGTCAGTACTACCGGCGGACGGGTCAGCCAGGCGTGCGAATCGGTGCGCGTGACGACCGCTACATGGGGGATGACTAGGTGAAACGTAGCCGAGGTGGCGGCCCCGGCCAGCCCGAGCGCGGCTGAGCTGAACACCCGGCGGTAGACCGGTATCCGGCGGGCCCGCAGGTACAGCACCGCGCCGACGACGAACGGCGCGAGCAGCGCGTACAGCGGCGGCAGCAGCAGCGCGATCGGCAGCCACCACGCGGAAAGCAGGTCCCGCGACAGGCTGGGGGGCAGGCCGAGCCGCCGCATCGCCTCGATGCAGATCACCGCGGCCACCAGCAGGGCGCCGAACAGCAGCAGGTCTTGCGCGCGCAGCCGGGTCCCGGCCAGTTCCCAGCCGGTCAGGGCCAGGTCACAGGCGAGGACGACGATCACGTACACGATGAGTGACGTTGGCATCGCGAGCAGCGGCCAGCACCACGGCCACCGCAGCAGCCGCCGCAGGCCCCCAACCCGTTGCCCTATCGCCGCTTGTACTGCTCGTACTGTTTGTACTGCTTGTACTGCCGACATGCCTCCTGCCCATCCATGACCCAGGCCCGCGCGGACCTCGTAAACGGAGAGCTACTCATCACTTTAGGCAACATAATAGATGCGGACCGTGCCGACGCGTTGCGAAACGAGTAGATTGCTTAGCGTGGTTTAGGGCGCCGCACGGAATGGTTACGCTATGCTTCCGAGCGTCTCCGCTCCATGCGGCACCTGACAGACCCGGAGAACGGGATTCACGGGGGTACCGGCTCTGCGTTTACGGGCTGGCTCCCCCGGTTTACGTGAGCACCGCGATCACGGCATACCCGCGGGCGAGCAGTGTATCCCGTCGGCATTGCGCTTAGAAGGGAGCCGCGGGTAGCGAGGGGTCCGCGTTCTCGGCCGCTTCGTCCTCCTCAAGTGCTCGCGCGGCGACTTCGGCGTCGTCGAGGTCGCGGCCGAACCGCTCGATCGCGTCTTCATCGATCATTCCGTCCGACCCGGGCACGTCGGGACTCTCGGTGAACTCCTCGCTCGCTGGGTCGTCTTCCGTGTTTACGCGCTGGGGCCGCAGGCGGATGTAGTTGGCCGGCCCTCGGCTCAGGTCGTGCCCCACGGTGTCCGCCGTGATCTCGATCGCGGTCCTGAGCTGACCGTTCTTGTCTTCGAAGGTGCTGGTCCTGAACCGCCCCTTGACGATGACGGGGTCACCCTTGTGCAGGCTGGCTCGCACGTGGTCGGCCAGCCTGGCCCAGCAGCTGACGTTGAAGTACGAGGTCTCGGCGTCGCGCCACTCCCCGGTCGCGCTGTCGCGGAAACGAGGCGTGGTCCCGACGCGCACCCTGGTAACTAGCTTGCCGGTCGCGGTGGTGCGAATGTTCGGGTCCTGGGCCACGAAGCCGACTAGGGTCACGTATCCACCCTGGCTCATTTCGATCCTCCTAGAGTTCCCGGCGGCCCCACGCCACCGGGTCCCCTCCACTGTGGCCGAAAGGGCGCATCACGCTGCTCACGCAGCTGCGGGCCTGTGGGAAACTCCGCAAGCCGCACGCCTGTGTGGACAACCACTTGCCATCCGCAGCACAATGCGGTATACTGCTCAACCTTCGCGGGTGAGACCGTCCACGGACCAGAGGTACCCAGGCCGGTCGACAACGCAAAGCCAAAACCCGTTCCGTTAACCAGCTCGATCGGTAATACTCTGAAGGGGAGATAATTAATCTTCAGGGTGGGGTACGCCTGTTACGGGCGGTGACATTGATATTTCGTGGGGGTGGGCGTGAGGACCATAACTTTAGCCGTCTGGGACAGCCAGCTTTGGCGCATCGGCTCCATTTCAACTTACGGCCCAACTCAGGCCGTTCTTCCGGGACCTGATTTTCGGGGACTCGCTTTCCAGCTTCTTTATTTCCAGAAAACCGTCGAGGAGCGGCGGGCATCTGCCTTCCGCCAACCGTATACGGGTTAGGAGGGCTGAAGCGATGCAGGTATCTGTCAGCCTCGCGCCCGATTCGAGCCAGTGGGCGGTTAAGGTCGCCTGGGGTCCGGAGGACGCCAGGACGGCGAGGTCATTCAGCGCAGCCCGCCTCGACTTCACCCCATGGATCAGCCCAGGACCCACTGGTATGCCCCTACCAGACGATCCGGATCATGACATCCTCAATGGCGCGGCAGCGGACCTGCAGGCGCTGACCAGGCGGGTTGCGGGCCTAGGAAAGACCGCGTTGGAGGATCACGATCTGGTTCTGTACGGGCGTTTGCTGTTCACCTCCGCGCTCGCGCCCGTATGGGACACGGTGGTGGAAGCGTCGGCGGGCGAGCTCATCGAGCTGGCCCTGCGCCTGCCGCCCGACCCGCCCCTGCAGACGGTGCTCTGGGAATTGCTGCATGACGGGTCAGACTTCCTCGTCACCCACAAGGTGGTCGACGTCGCCATCACTCGGAGGATTTCCGGGCCGGCCACGACGCCAGATCCCATCACGGCGCCAGCGCGCGTGCTCTTCGCCATCGGCGCCGACCTGTCTGATCCCGCGGTGCAGCCGGGCGCGGAGTTTCTCGGGCTGATGCGGGAACTCGAACGATCCGGCTTCCGGATCGCGTCCTACATTGTCGAGCGCGCGAATGCCAAGCGGCTCATCGAAGCGGTCAAGGTGTTCAAGCCAGACGTCGTGCACTTCATCGCGCACGGCGCGCGCGACAGCAGCGGCGTACCGGGGCTGCTGATGCGCCCGGAGGAGGACGGCCCTAGCAAGGCGCCGCAGCGGATCACGGCCGATACGCTATATGCCTGCGTCTCCGCCGGCGAAAAGATGCCGTCAATCGTCGTGCTGGCGGCCTGCGAGAGCGGCGCGGTGAGCGCGGTCCACGGCATGCCGCTCGCTGAGGACCTGGTCAGGAAGGGTGTTCCGGTCGTGATCGCGATGGCGGGAAGCGTGACCGATCAAGCCTGCAGGCTGTTCACGCGGACCTTCGGAACGGCGCTCGCAGGCGGTGGCTCGTTGCTCAAGGCCGCGGCCGACGCCAGACTGGCCGCGTACCGCCGCGGCTCGGGCCCACCGTGCACGACCGTCGACTGGGCGCTGCCCAGCGTGTTCCTCTCCGACAGCATCCGGCACGACTATCAGCCGGTCGCGGTGTCCAGTGGTCCCTCGGTCTCCGAACGGATTCAGGGATACGGCTTCACCGAAGGGCCCGTCTTCTGCGGACGAAGCCGCTTTTTCGGCCTTTACGACGAGCTTATGTCGCCGGGCCCTCTCAATGTCCTGGCTATCTACAGCCCGGGCGACACAGGAGGGCTGGGCAAGACCCGCATCTTGCGCGAATACGGAACCCGGGCCCTGCTCGACGGGCACATACCCTGCATGGTGGGGTTGGCCGGCCTGAGCCGCCCGGCGGATCCGCGGCGGTTTGCCGAGGAACTTCTCTGGGCGATTGTGCAGGCGAGGCGCCTGTTCAAGCTGCCGCCGCCGTCGCCCGCGCCGGAGCTGCTGAACCTGCTCTGTTCCCCGGGCCAGTCGCCGCCGGTGACCGACTTGCCATGGCGTAAATGGAAGACGGACGTCACCGACGTGCTCGCCCACCATCGCGAGCCCGTCCGGCCGCTCGACCGCGGTAGCCTCGCGGCCGCGATTGTCGCGGACTTGGCCAGCCTGCTCGAAGACGCCCGGGCCGGCCCGGACCCGCGGATCGGGCCGGCGGGCCGTGCCCTCGTGCTCCTCGACACCGTCGAGGAATGGGGCGACACGGTGGACCTGCTTACTCCGGGCATCCTGAACAGATTCGGGCTCGGCGACGAGGATGAGTCGGTTCCCGTAGTCATGGCGTTCCGAGCCGATGCTGGCGCGCATGACGCGCTCTTCGAGAAACTCATCGAATTGGCCGACCGCGAGCCCTGGCTCCGGGCGGCCAAGCTCGAGCCTCTCGCCGAAGGCGACGAGGAGGGTCTGGCTTACCGCTGGATTCTTCTCAACGCCAACCCGGCGGTGGCGCCGCCGGTGTCGGAACGCGTCTACACCGTTATCAAGCCAGATGGGCAATGGCGGGATTGGTTCGGTCTGGTCACCAAACGGGTTCCAGCGAACTTCTCGGATGTGACGTTCTATGGAGCCGTTCAGCTGCTGTTCGAAAAGAACGAGCTCGCCGAAGGCAATGACAATGCTGCGCTTGACCTCCAGCTTGGATCCCGGCCATGACCAGCGTCGACCTGTCTGTACTCACCGATCAGATCGGCCAGTACGCCGCGGAGTTGCGGCGCACGCGAACCGAGCGGCTCGGGCAGGAGTCGCTGACGTGGCTGGCGCTCGTGCCGCAGTGGACCGGGCGGCTGGCGGAGCATTGCAAATTCCCGACACCCAAGGGGCCCTCGCCCTGGATCGAGGATGCCGTCGCCGCCGGGGTGTGCCAGTGTCAGACGCTGCCCGACGAAGAGCGCGACACCTTCGGCGCGGGCATTGCTGACTGGCCACAGGTCCGCTTCTGGATGCCGGATATCGAGCGCGGCGAGATGCTCGGAGGGAGTCGGGGCCGGACGGCGCTGCGCAGCCTGGCAGCAGACATCGGGGCGCGCATTCAGACTGCACCCGGGGACATCGAGAGGGATCCCGGGCTCGACCGCTGGGCTGACCTCGCCGTCCGCGCGCCCCAGGACCCGCGCATCGGCGACTCGCTGATGGCCAGCGTCTCCGACGCGGTGACCGCCGGACGCATGTCCGAGGCGCTGGACTGGGTGTACGCGGCCGAAGCCCTCGGACCGGCGCTCGGCGAGGACATCGCTTCGGCCGCGGCGCGGGCTAAACGGCTCATCAACCTCGAGTACCGCCGACGCCTCGACGCCCGTTTCGTCGAGCGTTACCTGCGCCGCGACAGGCAGCGCGACGCGGTGGAGCGACTGCTTTCCAGCCGCGACAAGCCGTGGGCCTTGCACTTCGTGGGTATGGGCGGCGTCGGCAAGACGATGCTGATCCGGTACGTCAGCGGCGGCTTCGTGGCCGATGGCGGCGAGGACATCGTGACGACACGCGTGGATTTCGACCACATATCGCCGCGCTATCCCGTGGAGGAGCCGGGGCAGCTGCTGCGCGAGCTGGCCGGCGGGCTGGCGGGCCGTCTGGTGAAAGGCGACCAGGTCAGCGCCTACCAGCACTTCATGAAGTGCGCGGATGTGCTCGACCGGCTGACGGCGAACTCGCCGGGGCGAGGCGGAGTCGGCTCACCGGAATTCGAGATCGCGCTCGACTCGTTCGCGGCGCTGGTCAGGACCATCGAGCAGCGCGTGGTGCTCATCCTCGACACGTGCGAAGAACTGGCCAAGCTCTACCCGGTCGGCCAACCCGTACCCAGCATCGAGCAGACGTTCCAGATCCTCGAGTGGCTGCACGGAAAGGTGGAAAGAATCCGGGTGATCCTCGCTGGCAGGCGCTTGCTGGCAGCCGAGTACTCCAACTGGCAGCTTCCGGCCGACGCCCAGCGCCAGGCCTGGGCGGTGAGCCTGGCCAAGCGGGACTACCTCGAGCTCTTCGAGATTCGCGGCTTCACCGAGATGGAGGCGCGAAGGTTCTTCTCGGATACCCGGGGGGGCGAGCATCCGATGCCCCGTGACGTCGAGAACGCGATCCTGCGAGTGGCGCCTGACAGCGGCCGCGTCGCCGGAGTCGCTTCCGCCCCCGCGCCGGACGCCGGGGCGTCGGAGATCGAGCCGCTGTACAACCCGTTCGAGCTTGCTCTGTACGCAGACTGGTTCGAGGAGAGCGACGGGACGTTGACCGCGGCCCAGATCGAATCCGGGGATCTCGACACCTACGTGAAGGGGAGGATCCTGCGCAAGCTCCCGGACGATCCGCCGGTAGAGGGGGTTCTGCCGGCCATCGCGATACTCGGGCGGGTGGATCTCCACATCGTCCGCACGGTCCTCGCCCTTCCGGACGCAACCGCGGACCGCGTGTTCCGGACCCTTTCCGAGCAGGAGTGGATCGGCACGCGCGCCGCTGAGGAGTCAGGCGTGACGGTGCTCGAGGTGCAGCCAACCGTGCTGCGACGGCTGCAGGCCTACTTCGGCCGACCTGAGCGAGTGCACCTCTGCGATGTCTCAGTCCAGGCGCTTCGCCGAGAACTTCCAAGGCTGCTCGAACGGCGTCCACTCGACGCCGCGGCGGTGGAGCACGTTGCCGCGGCGATGCGGATCCTGCCTTCCGCGGCTGCGCTCTCATTGTGGGACAAGCTCGTCACCCGTATCTGCCGCGACGACGAGTGGGCCTGGGGCGCGAGCGCATGCGCCCGGCTGCTCGCGGAGGACGCCAACGCCAAAATGCGGCGGCCGGTTCTCGATGCCGCAGTCCGAGCCGTTTACATCGGTGCCGTGAAGCGTCGCGACCCGGTTTACGATGCCGCTCAGGACTGGGCGTTCGTCGCAGCCGGAGCGTGCGAATATCCCAATGAGGCAAGGTGCTCAGCCCTCGCTGACCGCGCCGCCCTGGGCATTGCCGCCGACGATGCCCGGTACCGTGGCAACTTCGCGCGAATCGAAGACGGCGGGACCTTCACGGGAGCGTGGTCGAGGGCGCTGACGACCTCGGGCGATGACCAGCGTCTCGCTTCAGCGCTCGCCACGGCGGAGGCATTCCTGGACGCTGGTGCGGACGAACTGTCCGGGACGCTCCTCCCCGTCGACGACGTGCGCAAGCTCGCCGACTGCGCGGCCGAGCTGAAGGACCCAGTGCTCACGGTGTTCGCCCAGGTCGTACTGGCCCGGACTGAGTTGCGTGCCGGGCTTGACACCTCCGGGTTCCAGCGCGCGGAGCGGCTGGTGCGTGCCGCGTCCTCCGGCACGCAGCCTGTCGACTGGCCGCTGCCGCGCTCCGCCAGGGCCCGGATCCTACTGCTGTGGCTAGACGCCACGGTCGGCGCGCCGCGATCCGCTCCGTCGCCCGATATGCTTCCTGGATGGATCCACGAAGCGCTCGGCGGCGATGACATCGAACACGAACGGCTCGCCTCGGCCGTCCTCTTGCGGCTGCTCGCCGACGGTCCCGTGGACAGGGGCAAGGTACGGTCGCTCGACGAGGCCGCGCGCAGACTCCCGCCGCTCACCCCGCTGTGTCCAGCACACTTCGAGACGCCGCCGCTGGCGGCGAGCGTTGTCCGGGCGTGGGTTGCCCTCGGCGAGCCGGACGCGGCTCGGGCCCTGATAGAGGCATGGGAGGAGTCCTGCCCCACGGTCGAACGCGATGCCGCCACGACGGCGCAGGTCCGCCTGGCCACCGTCCACCTGGTACGGCGGATGCGGTGGAGCGGTCTGCGGGATTCGCTGGTGCTCACGCTCGCCGCGAGCGGTTCACCGGAGGAGATGCTAGCCGCCCGAGCGACACAGGTCTTGCTCGGGAAGATCACGAACGAGGGCGTAGGTGAGAAAAGCCCGCAGGCCGCCGACATGCTGTGGCGGACGGCCTCTGCATTGAACGACCAGGAAGCTTCCGTCGCCCTCAGAGTGATTGTGCCGCACCTCAGCGACGCCGGAGCCGATACAGTAATGGCCGCGCATCTGGCCGTGGACCGTCAGGAAGCCGAGCGCCTGGGCCGACGCGTCGGCCGCTCGGTCTCCGTCCCGGCGGGAACTGCTGACACCGCGAGCGCTGAGAGTGCGCTCGAGCGCCGACTCGAGAGGGGTACGGGCTCACGGACGGTCGCCAGGGAGCTACGCACCATCCGGCTTCGACGCTGGGCGCTGGCCTCGAGTGAGTGGCCGGAGCAGGATGAGGCACCGCGCGATTGGGCCGAAGTGGCGCTGGAGGAAGGCGAGTTGCTCGCACTCCGGCTGCCGGGCCGGGGAAAGCGGCTGCTCGACCTGGCGGCGCGCCTGTTCGAACAGGCCGGGGACCTACCCGCGGCTACCATTTCGTCGATCCGGAGCGTGATCGCCAGCTACCACCAAGGCGATGCGGACGGCGCGGGCCAGACGCTGAACCAGCTCAAACGCCGGTACGACCGCCTGCGTGCCGTGTCTGGCTCCGACCTACCGGCCTGGGGCTCGCTCATAGACTGGGCGCGCGGGCGCTCACCGCACGCGGTGGCCGACGGTGCCTGGGACGGATGGCTGACTCGCCTGGCGGTCTGCATCGCACGGTCCGCAGGGCAACGGCTGGAGGTGTCCGAGGCAGCCGCTGAGCTCGACCTGAGTCCGGCGCCGCGGCACCGGGGACTGCTAGCGCGGCTGTGGCGCATCATCAAAGCGGTCGGCGTGGCCGTATCGGCACTGTGGAGCGCCTTCGTCGTCATCGTGGGGGGTGCCGCGGCGGGACGTGCCGCCTTGAGCGCACTGGGCTGGCATCCGTACCCGGTCGTGGGCTGGGTGGTGGGCCTGCTGGGTCTCCTCGTGGCCTTCATCGCGGTGGTCATGCTCGTGGCGGTACTGGCCCCTCCGCTCATGAACATGATCGGCTCGCAGTTCAAGCTGGTCGCCGCCGTGGAACCGGTCGTGTCGGCGAACGGACCGCCGCACCGGGCAGATGTCAGCGTGCGCGTTCAAGCCAAGCGCAAGGGTCTTGGCCCGTTTGCCTGGTGTTTCGGTGCCTATATCAGCTTCCGCCCTCCGCTGTGGTCGTTCCTCTTCGCGGACCTCTCCGGCTCCGGATCCCAGCGGCGCACGGCCGCAGAGCTGCCCCTACATCCTGACCCATTGCGCACCTCACTGCCAGCGGGACTAGCCCTCGCCCTGCACCGGGCGATAAACGTCCACATCGAGGAACTGGTGCTCCTGATCGGACCCAAGGCGGCTCCCGGGGCGTGGGAGGCAGCGCTGAGCCTCAACCAGGTCACCGCATCGGGCGGAGGGATCGCCCAGGATTTCCGGAGCTACCGGGCGTACGCCTCCCGTATCCCGCGCCCTGCGCCGGTGAGTCCCCCGCGCGTCGCGATCCTATGCGCACGTCCGTTCGCCCTGCTCGCCGAGGCGAGCTGGGGAGCCGGCGACGTCACACCGCAGCTTTTCTACGGCGAAGACCTGCGAGCCTTCGAGCATGCGCCTCTTCCGGACGTCCTGCACCTCATCGGCACCCCGGTGCCGGACGAGTTCGGGCCGATGCTCGCGCTCGAGGGCAACGCCGCGCAAATGCTCCAGCCCGATCGGCTACCGCTCCCCTGGGCCAAGGTGGTCATCGTGCAGGCGGAGCCGACCCGCTCGTCGGTTTCAGCCGATCCGCGAACGGCCTTGGTCCGGACTATCGCCCACGACGTAGCGGTGAGCAGCGCGGGCGCGACGGTCATCGCGATTCCGGTGTTGCCCAGCCACGTCGCGGAGCAGCTGATCGAAGAAATCGCGCGAACGCTCGCAGGTGGACAGACGTCCCGGCGAGACCTGCTCGCTCTGGTCCACCGCCTGCGCGAGATGGTTTTCGAAGCCGGAGACCCGGAGGATGCGGTGGCGGCCCGTGCCGTACCGGCGTTCGACATCTGCTTGTACCTGGGGATATGACCGATGGCGACGAGGCGCAACCTTGACCGCATCGAAGAGACCCAGGACGGGCTCGCTAACTTGCGAACGCGTGTCGCGACGTGGTTCGGCGACCGGCGTGACCGCGACACGCTGCGCCAGTACTGGACGCAGCTCGGCGGACTGGAGCGAGTCCTCATGCCGAGCATCGAGCGGGTCCAGGGCGACATCGACAAGATCAGGGATCTCACGCAGACGGGGGAGGTTCATGCCGCCTGCCGCCGTAATGACCAGCGTGTGAACCTCATCGACCGGTACTGGCGATACTTCAGTGACAAATGGGACCAGCGGGATGACGAAGAGGTAGGACACACGCTGCTGGCCGCCGACGAAGTGGTGTGGAGCTGCTGGGCGACGCCCTTCGCGGTGGCTGGTGACGCGGTGGCCGCCGCCCCGTTGCCGTACCTGGAACCGTTCTATACGCCCCGCGCCATCCCGCGGACCAGACCGCCGCAGGACTTCAAGCGCGCCGACGAGTTGCTGCGCTCCGCCCTGGCGACGCTGCCGGTGCCGCTGGTCGGGCTGCCGCCCGTCGTGCACCCGCGGCCGTGGTGGCTCGCGGCGGTCGCGCACGAGACCGGCCACCATATCCAGCGCGACTTCTCGGGCGGCGTGTTCTACACCGGGCTAGCGCAAGCGATAGAGGCAGCCGCCGTAAGTGCACGCGCCGAGCCGGGATCATGGAAACGATGGCATGAGGAGATCTTCGCCGATACCTGCTCGGTGCTGCTGCTCGGACCCGCCGCTGCCATGGCAACGGCAGAGATGCTTCGGACCTCCGACGCGTCAATGCTGGCCGAGGAGCTTGCCGAGGACAGGGCCTATCCGTCCGCTTTCGTCCGCCAGCAACTGATGGACGAGGTACTATCCGCCGCCGGTAGCCCACCTGAAGCCCGCGTGCCTGCATTCTGGCCGGACGGCCTCGATGATTTCCAGCTCGATCCGGCAGATGAGCATCTGCGGGCGCGAGCGAGGGCGCGCGCCAATGCGGTAAAGCGTGTCGCGGCCGAGTTGAATAGCCGACTGCTAGGTGCTCACGACCCCTTGCCCGCGATATGTGGGTGGAAGGCCTCGCGGTATACCCCGGAGGGCGAGGTTCAGTACTGGTGTGACGAGTTGCTGCGCGACGACGGGATGGAGCCAGTGCCCGAGACGGAGCCCCATACCGCGCGGACGGCCCTGGCGGGCGGCGTCGCTGCCTGGCAGGTGATTGGCACAAACGACGACGATGCCTGGCGCACCGAGGCGCGCGGCCGACTGGCGGCGCGCCTACGAAAGTTGCTGCCGCTATGCCGGCCGTTGGGCAAGCGTGCCGGCCCAGAGACCCCGCCGCTCGACGTGCAAGAAGCCGGGAACGCGCTGACCGGCGTGTTGTTCGGTGAGGCGCTCGAGGCGGATCTGTAGGCCCTGCGCCGCACCATGGCGGCGATGCGACAATTCGGGAGGTACTTGTGAGTTCTCCGGACAACCAGAAAGTGCCGTACCAAGCGAACGACAATCCGCCCGCCTGGTGGCGTGACGCCATCGACGCCATGGAATGGGTGCCGACAAAGTCAGAGGATGTCGTCCTGTGGTACCAGAAGGAAGGCCCCTGTCCGCGCTGCCACGACGAGAACGGTGTCCGAGTCTCGCTGGAGGCCGAGGGATGGGTGGGGCTGGGTCCGCAAGAGGACACGGATATTTTCGTCTCCTGCGAGTGCACCGGTGATCATGCACCACGGCCCGACGGAGCGCTGGAGGGCTGCGGCTGGGGAGGATATGTCGCCGGGCCGGTATCAAAGGGCAGTAACTAATGCAATCCGCCCCCGAATACTGGGAGCAGCGGGCGAACGAACTGAGCCGCACCAGCCTGGAGACCATCAGAGCCTCGGCGACGGCGTGGGCAGCGACCACGACCGCACTGCTAGGTGTCTTCGGCACCGTGGCCATCATCAAGGGCCCAGACAGCATCTCGGCACTGGAGGGTACCAGCCGGGACGTCGTGACGGGTCTTGTGGTCGGCGCCGCCGTCATGGCGTTCACCTCGGTCCTGGCGACCGGCTACGCCAGCCGCGGACCGACCAAGCGATACACGCCACTCAACGGGCTGAAGCTCGCGGCCTGGACGAGGCGGTCGGCACGGAGCGCGCACACCGCGCTGCTAGTGGGGCAAGCCACGGGAATCGCGGCCGCGCTCCTTGTCCTCGCGGCCGGCATCACCGTTACCGTTTCCGGATCGGGCGGAGGTTCAGCGCCGTCGAGCGAATCGTTCCTCGTCCGGACCAGCGATGGCGCAGTTCAATGCGGTGTGCTGAGGCGGTCGGGCAACCACCTCGTCTTGGCGGACAGTTCGGGCGCTACTCTTCTTGATTTGAGATTCGGAGTCGCGGCCGTGACAACGGTGACCTCCTGTCCGAACGGGAGCGCTACAGGCCATTGATGAGGACGACTTCTTCTGGGGTTAGGGAGAATCTGAAGATATCGAAGTTCTGCTCGATGTGTTCGGGGCGGGCGGCCTTGGGGATGACGATGACGCCGATTTCGAGGTGCCAGCGCAGGACCACCTGGGCGGGGGTCACGCCGCAGGAGGCGGCGATCTCGGTCAGCGTGCGGTCGCGCAGCCTGGTGCCGCTGAGCGGGCTGTAGCCCTCCACCGCCACGTGGCGTTCGGCGTGCGCGGCCAGCAGGGCCTTCTCGTAGCGTGACGGGCTCCACGGGATCTGGTTGACGGCGGGCCTCTCCCCCGTCGCCTCGATCAGGTCGTCGATCTGGCCCACGCTGTAATTGCTCACCCCGACGGCACGGGTCAGGCCCTCGCCCCTGACCTCCAGGAAGTCCCGCCATACGGGCACCAGGTCCCGGCCGCGGGGCGGCCAGTGCACCAGCCACAGGTCCACGTACTCGGTGCGCAGCGCCTTCAGGCTCTCGGCGATGGTGGCGTGTACGCGGCCCGCGTTGCTCGGCGGCAGCTTGGTGGTCACGAACACTTCGGCCCGGTCCAGGCCGCTGTCGGCGATGGCGCGGCCGATCTGGTCCTCGTTGCGGTACATGGTGGCGGTATCGATGTGCCGGTAGCCGACCTGCAGGGCGTGCCGGGTGGCCTCGTAGGCCGTCTGGCCCGGCAGCTGCCAGGTGCCGAACCCGACCATCGGCATCGCGACGCCGCCCAGGTCCACTACGGGAATCTCGGTCATGCCTCCATTGTCGCTGGGGCGCCGGGCCAAGAGGGGAACGGGGCCGTTAGCTAAGGACGGCGCGGATGGCGCGGGAAAGCTCGCCGGGCACGTCCGGCAGCAGCAGGTGGACTCCGTCCCGGACGACGTCGCGGCCGCCGATCACGACCGTGCGCACGTCGGCCGCGCTGGCGCCGAAGGTGACCGCCTCCAGCGCCAGGTCGCCGGCCGCGCCCGCGGTCCGGGTGCTGTCCAGCGACACGGTAACCAGGTCGGCCCAGGCCCCGGGCGCGATCTCCCCCGCGTCCGGCCAGCCCAGGCTGGCGTGGCCGTCGCAGGTCGCGGCGGTCAGCAGGGTCTCCGCGGTGAAGTGGCCGCGGGCGCGGCGGGCCAGCCGTTCGGCGTACTCGACGCCGCGAGCTTCTTCCAGCATGTCGATCACCGCGTGGCTGTCGCTGCCCAGGGTGAGCGTGCAGCCGGCCGCGGCCAGCGCCTGCGCGGGCGCGAGGCCGTCGCCGAGATCTCGTTCGGTGGTGGGGCACAGGCACGCGAACACGCCGCTGCCGCCCAGCAGGTCCAGGTCACCCGAGTCGACGTGGGTCGCGTGCACGACCGTGGTCCGCGGCCCGAGCACGTCCTGCTCGTACAGCAGCCTGCTGGGCGAGACGCCGTAGAGCGCCTGGCACGCGTCGTTCTCGGCCTGCTGCTCCGACATGTGCGCGTGCAGCGGGGCGCCGCACGTGTGGGCCCAGGCCACCACCGCGTGCATCTGGTCCCGCGGGACCGCGCGGACCGAATGGATCGCGGCACCCGCCTTGGCGTGCGGCGAGATCATCCCGTGCTGGTCGTAGCCGAGGTCCGCGGTCCGCGACGCCCACCGCGCGGCGTCGCCGTCGCCGAAGCGCAGTTGCGGGCCGGCCAGCGGCAGCATCCCGCGTGCGGCGGTCGGGCCCCAAGGAGCCAGGCCGCCGGCCAGGTAGCAGGTGTCGAGCAGCGTCATCCGCAGGCCGGCCTCGGCGGCCGCCTGGACCAGGGCCCGGCCCATCGCGTTGGGGTCGGCGTAGGGCCGGCCGCCCGGCTGGTGGTGCAGGTAGTGGAACTCGCCCACGCAGCTCACCCCGGCCAGCGCCATCTCGGCGTACACGGCGCGGGCCAGCCGGAGGTAGCTGCCGGGGTCGAGCCGGGCCGCGACCTCGTACATCCGCTCCCGCCAGGTCCAGAACGTGCCGCGGTCCGCCTGGGTGATAGCGCGCAGGGCGCGGTGGAAGGCGTGCGAGTGTGCGTTGGCGAACCCGGGGAGGGTGAGGCCGGGGAGGTGTTCCGCGTCGCGGGCCGGGGTGGCGGCGGGGGTGATGGAGGTGAAGCGCTCTCCGTCGGCTTCGATCAGGACGTCGCGGCGGACGCCCTGGCCGGGGAGCCAGGCCAGGTCGGCGAGCCAGCGGCGCCTCACCGGGCCAGGTCCTCGAGGACTAGGGCGAGGGCGCGGACGCCGGCTTCGCAGTCGGCCAGGTCGGCGTGCTCGGCGGGCGAATGCGAGACGCCGGTGGGGTTGCGCACGAACAGCATGGCCGTCGGCACCCGCGCCGCGAGCACGCCGGCGTCGTGCCCCGCCCCGGTGGACAGCACCGGGGCCTTCACCCCGGCCGCGGCGAGCACCCCCGCGATCCGGTCCCGCAGGCGCTCGTCGAAACGGACGACCGGGGTGTACGACTCCTGCCGGACGCTGAGCGTCACCCCGTGCTCCTCACAAGAAAATTCGGCCACCGAACGGACCGCGGTGACAGTATCGGTCAACGCTGCTTCGTCCGGCGCCCGGGCGTCCAGCCAGGCGGTGACCGCCGACGAGACCCCGTTCGCGCCGCCCGGCTCGGCGATCACCTTGCCGAACGTGGCCAGCGCCCCGCGCTCCGCCGCGGCCCGGCGGGCGGCCAGCACCGTGCTCGCGTAGGGCAGCATCGGGTCGTTCCGGTCGGCGAACCTGGCCGTGCCGGCGTGGTCGGCGCGCCCGGAGAACACCAGCCGCCACCGGCCGTGCGGCCAGATCCCCTCGGCCAGGCCGAGCGCGGCGCCCAGCGGGGCGAGCGCGCGGCCCTGCTCGACGTGCAGTTCGACGAACGCGGCCATGCCGTCCAGCAGGTCGGGGCGGGGACCGAGCAGGCCAGCGTCGCATCCCGCCGCCGTCATCGCCTCGGCCAGCGTGACGCCGTCGTCGTCGGTGAGGGCCCGGGCGCTGTCGGCGTCGATGGCCCCGGTCATCAGGCGGCTGCCCAGGCAGGGAACGCGAAACCGAGCGCCTTCTTCCTCGGTGAACAGGGCAAGCACGACCGCCCGTTCGGGATTAAAGCCCTTATCTTTCAGCATTTCTACGGCGGCCAGCGCGGACACGACGCCGAGCGCTCCGTCGTAGCCCCCGCCGTCGGGGACCGAATCCAGGTGGCTGCCGGTCGCGATGGCGTTTTCTCTGGCGTCGCCCCACCAGGCCCACAGGTTGCCGTTGTTGTCCGCTTGCACGGCTAGGCCGAGTTTGGTGGCCCGCGCGGTGAACCAGGCGCGGCCCTGCGCGTCGGCCGGGGTCCGGGAGTAGCGGCGGTAGCCGCCGGTCCCGGGGTCGCGGCCGACCGGCTCGAGCTCGCGCCAGAGGTCGGCGAAGCTCATCCGCTCGCCATGGGGACGCGGACGCCGCGTTCGGCGGCGACGGTCGCGGCCTTTTCGTAGCCGGCGTCGGTGTGCCGGATCACGCCCATCGCCGGGTCGTTGGTGAGCACTCGTTCCAGCTTCTGGCTGGCTTGTTCGGTGCCGTCGGCGACGCAGACCTGGCCGGCGTGGATGGAGCGGCCGATGCCGACGCCGCCGCCGTGGTGGATAGACACCCACGACGCGCCAGAGGCCGTGTTGACCAGCGCGTTCAGCAGCGGCCAGTCGGCGATGGCGTCGGAGCCGTCGGCCATCGCCTCGGTCTCCCGGTACGGCGAGGCGACCGAGCCGCAGTCCAGGTGGTCGCGGCCGAGGACCACCGGGGCGGACAGGTCGCCGCCCTTGACCAGCTCGTTGAAGCGCAGGCCGGCCAGGTGCCGCTCGCCGTAGCCGAGCCAGCAGATCCGGGCGGGCAGGCCCTGGAAGTGCACCTTCTCCTCCGCCAGCCTGATCCACCTGGCCAGCGCCTCGTTCTGCGGGAACAGGTCGAGGATGGCATGGTCGGTGACCGCGATGTCCTTCGGGTCGCCGGACAGCGCCGCCCAGCGGAACGGGCCCTTGCCCTCGCAGAACAGCGGCCTGATGTAGGCGGGGACGAAGCCGGGGAACTCGAAGGCCCGGTCGTACCCGGCCAGCTGGGCCTCGCCCCGGATGGAGTTGCCGTAGTCGAAGACCTCGGCCCCGGCGTCTTGGAACTCCACCATGGCGGCGACCTGCTCGGCCATCGACTCGCGCGCCCTGATGGTGAAGCCCTCCGGGTCTTCGGCCCGCAGCGCGGCCATGTCCTCGAATCGGATACCGCGCGGCAGGTAGGTCAGGGGATCGTGCGCCGAGGTCTGGTCGGTGACGATGTCGATGGGGGCCTTGATCTTGAGCATGCGCGGGAAGATCTCGGAGGCGTTGCCCAGCAGGCCGATGGACAGCGGCCGGCCCTGGTCCTTGGCGGCTTTCGCGCGGCGGATGGCGTCGTCGATGTCGTCGGCCTGCTCATCGAGGTAGCCGTGCTCGATCCGCCGGGTGATCCGGGACTGGTCGCACTCCACGCAGATGACCACGCCGCCGTTCATCGTGACGGCCAGCGGCTGCGCGCCGCCCATGCCGCCCAGCCCGGCGGTCAGCGTGATCGTGCCAGCCAGGGATCCGCCGAAGCGTTTGGCCGCGACGGCGGCGAAGGTCTCGTAGGTGCCCTGCAGGATGCCCTGGGTGCCGATGTAGATCCACGAGCCGGCCGTCATCTGGCCGTACATGGTCAGGCCGAGCTGCTCCAGCCGGCGGAACTCCTCCCAGGTCGCCCACTGCGGGACCAGGTTGGAGTTGGCGATGAGCACTCGTGGGGCCCACTCGTGGGTGCGTAGGACGCCGACGGGCTTGCCGGACTGGACGAGCAGGGTTTCGTCGTCGTTGAGGTCGGTGAGCGTTTTGATGATCGCCGCGTAGGCGTCCCAGCTACGGGCGGCGCGGCCGGAGCCGCCGTAGACGATGAGCTGGTCTGGGTGTTCGGCCACCTCGGGGTCGAGGTTGTTCATCAGCATGCGCATCGCGGCTTCCTGGGCCCAGCCCTTGCAGGTTCGCTGGGTACCACGGGGCGCGCGCACTGGTTCGTGGATCATGAGCCCATCATGGCCGGGCCGAAATGAGCGTGACAAGCAGGGGGACGGTTGCGTGCTGCCTCGCGGCCGACCGCGGGCGCGCGGCCGGGCTCAGGCCGCGACTAGCTCGGAGGGTTCGGCGATGACGTCGACCAGGGCGCCGTTGCGCATGACGGTGATCGCCAGGGGGCGGCCGATCGCCTCGGAGAACATCAGCCGCTGCAGGTCCTGGGCGGACCTCACCGGCTTGCCTCCCGCGGTGAGCAGCAGGTCGCCCGCGCGCAGGCCGGCCTGGTCGGCGGGTCCGCCGCTGACGACCTCGGCGACCAGCAGGCCGGTCGTCCGGCCGAGCCGCTCACGCCAGTTCGCGGGCACCGGGCCGGGCATCGTGACCAGGCCTAGGTACGCCCGCCGGACCCGGCCGTCGCGCATCAGCGCGGAGATGATCCGTCGCGTGGTGTCGTTCACCGGGACCGCCATGCCCAGGCCCACGCCAGCCACGGCGGTGTTGATGCCGACCACGCGCGCGTCGGCGTCGGCCAGCGCGCCGCCCGAGTTGCCGGGGTTGAGCGCGGCGTCGGTCTGGATGACGTCCTCGATCAGCCGGCCGCGGGTCGGCAGGGACCGGCCGAGTGCGCTGACCACGCCGGCCGTCACCGAGCCGGCCAGCCCGAGCGGGTTGCCGACCGCCACCACCAGCTGCCCGACCACGAGCTTGTCGGCCTCGCCGAGCTCGGCGGGCTCCGGGGTCGGGCCGTTAGCGCGCAGCACCGCGAGATCGGACAGCGGGTCCGCGCCCACCACCCGGAACGGCGCCGACGTACCGTCGGAGAACGACGCGGTGCCGCTGGTCGCGCGGCCGACCACGTGAGCGTTGGTCAGCAGGAACCCATCGCCGGTGAAGACCACGGCCGAGCCGAGGCTTTCCCCGCCTTGGCCTCGGCCCTGGCCTCGGCCTTGGCCTTGACCGCGGGGCACGCGGAGGCTCGCGACCTTGGGCGTGAGCCGTTCGGCCACGGCGGAAACGATCTGTGAATATGCGTCCAGGGGGTGACCAGGCTCCATGACATCTCCCAGCCCGTGCAGGATCTGATTACAGGATTACACTGTAACCGCGTAACGCGAGGGGTACTTCCCTGCGCTTGTTCCGCCTGGAGCTGAATCCTCGGTGACGTCATCCCGTGCGGCCCCTGGTGCTCGGGGGTGGTGGCGCTGGGTCAGGGCGGCGGCGCGTGGCCGGCCAGGCCGATGGAGTTGCCCTCTGGGTCCATGATAGTTGCGAGGGTGCGGGTCGGGCCGTCGGGGGCAGGCGGCTCGAGGACCTCGCCACCGTGTGTTGTGACCTGTTCGAGGGTTTCGGCCATGTCGGCCACGTGGATCCAGAGCATCGGGCCGGCGTCCCGGGCCGGCGGACGGTCCTCCACCCACTGGCCGATGAGGCCTTTATGGCTTCGCGAGCCTTTATGGCTTCGCGAGCCTTTATGGCTTCGCGAGCCTTTGTGGTTTCGCGAGTCGGCACTCGACCACGAACCGGCCGGATGACTGCGTGCTCGCGGCGACGATCTCGAGGCCGGCTTGCCGCGCGAGCTCGGTGAACTGCGTGAGCGTGCTGGTCTTCCCGCCCGCCACCAGCATGTCGATACCCAGAGAGCGGGGGGTTTCGTCGGCCGAGACGCCGCCGAGGATGGCGACGGTGCCATCTGGCCGGGCCGCCTCGGCGCAGCGGCGCAAGATGGCCACGGTCGGCTCGTCGGGCCAGTCGTTCAGGACGCTCTTCAGCAGGTAGAGGTCGGCTCCTGCGAGTAGCGGATCGAAGAAGCTCTGCCCTTTGACGGTAACCCGGTCGGAGACTCCGAAGCTGTCGATGATCTCGCCTGCCCTGGCCACCGTGTCGGGGAGATCGACGAGGATGCCCTTCGTTCGCGGGTGGCGCCGGAGCAGCGAGGCCAGCAAGGCCCCGGTCCCGCCGCCGACATCGACGACGGTGCCGATGTGGTCCCACCCGTCGCTGAGCTCGACGTCGAAGTCGGGATTGCCGTGCCCGGCCGGTCCCATCAGCGCGTCGAATTCCGCCGCGATCTGAGGGTGGGCGGCCAGGTCCTCCCAGAAGGGCCGCCCGAACACCTGCTGGTAGGCCGGCTGGCCGGTGCGGACGTAGTCCAGCAGCGTCCCCCAGGTGTGGGCCATCCGGCCGCCGATGCCGTCGAGGTCGAGGAAGCTCGACTCGGCGAGTTGCTCGGCGGCCCGGTTGCAGGCGAACCGCCCGGGCGATTCCTCGATGAACACTCCCTTGGAGACCAGGTGACCCAGGACGGCGTGCAGGGCGTCGCGGTCGCAGCCGGTCGCCGCGGCGAGTTCAGCGATGCCGGTGCGGCCCGCGGAGATGTGTTCGGGGATGCGCAAGGTCGCGGCCACGTGGAGGCACCAGGGGGTGGCCAGGTCCAGCATCCGGCCGAGGTGCACGGTGTCCGCGGCCGCCTCGGTCTGCGCTAGGCCGGGCTGCTGGTAGACGCCGAGGGTGTTGCCGGCGGGATCTTTGAACCAGGCGAATACCTCGCCCGCGGCCGGGTCCACCGGCCGGACGATCTCACCGCCTGCGGCCTGCACCGATGCCAGGGTCGCTTCGGCGTCGGCCACCATGATGTAGATACCGAAACCGGGTTCGGTGGCGGGCGGGCGCCCGGCGACGAAGGTCCCGCTCACCTGACCGACGGTGTCGTCGAAGGACGTGGATCCGTCACCTCTTTGCCTCATCTTCCAGCCGAACGCCTGCTGGTAGAACTCGGCGGAGCGGGCCACGTCCACGGCGGGAACCTCGATGTAGCAGATCTTGCCCGTGCGCCATCTCGGTCGCTCTTCTACCATCGTGACGCGCCCCTCTTGTTCTCGCTACCAGCGCTGGTCCGCGCTACTCCGATCCTGCCAGGTCGCCGTGGACCTGATGCGGGATGACATGGTGCCGGTGGAGACGCTCTGGGGCCGTTCGGGCGGGTGCCTGCGGGAACGGCTGCTCGAGGCGTTGAGGCCCGAGGATGCGCTCTCGGTAATGGAAGAATCTCATTTCCCTTGGTACTCATCTTCCTGTTTGGTAATTGGCTTGTACTTTTGATTATAATCGAGTACAATTTCGATTAATTGCTCCCACTGGTGGATCGATGTCAAGAGGGGAGGGTGGATGGCAGCACCGCCGACCCACGAGCCTCCCGAACCGTACGAGGACCCAGGCACGAGTTCCCCTGAGCCCTCCAGGGACCCGGTGGAGTATGAGCCGACGACCTGGGAGCCGGTTATCACCCGCCCGGACCCGATGACCGAGGAGGAGCGCGAGGCGTGGCTGGATGCGCTGGCCGGGCAGGATGAGCCGTTCGACCCGGAGGAGTACCCCGACCCGGACGGGCCGCCGCCGCCCGGTGAGGACGAGCTGAGCCCGGAGGAGATCGCCGGCATCGGCGCGGCCACCGAGGCGGAAGCCCGGGCGGCCGCGAACGGGGCCCGGTCGGGGACGACCGGGGCGCTGGCCGCGATCGCGGCGATAGACGGCCGCCGCGGCCCGGGGCAGCCCGGGTCGGCGCGGATCTTCCCCGGCCAGTCCGGCAGCCGGGCGGCGGCGTTCGGCGCCGGGCTGGTCCTGGACCAGATGCCGGGCTGCCCGGACCTGGCCCTGCTGGCCGATGCGGCGGCCGGGGCGGACGACAGCTACGCGGGGGCCTGCGATGATGAGCTGATCGGGGTGCTGTGCGCCTGGGACCGGCTGGAGGCGCACATGGCCGCGCGCAAGCTGGCCGCGGTGGCCGAGCTGATCCGCCGCCGTCCCGAGCCCGGCTGCCCGCCGGAAGGTGAGGCGCGGCTGCCGGAGGCGTGCGCGGAGTTCACCGGCGATGAGCTGGCCCACGTGCTGGCCGAGTCCCGGGGCCGGGCCGAGGACCTGCTCACCGTCGCGCTGATCATCGAGGGCAAGCTGCCCGGCACCCGGGCGGC
>Ga0074046_10001269_pt1 | contig 23212 bp, 32 predicted proteins | sample BogForMeECP23OM3_FD_94441 | JGI IMG/M metagenome (GOLD analysis project Ga0074046, IMG submission 94441) | Bog forest soil microbial communities from Calvert Island, British Columbia, Canada - Bog Forest MetaG ECP23OM3 | ecosystem: Environmental > Terrestrial > Soil > Wetlands ...
AGAAGTCAGGCCGGCAAAGAACCAGATTGGTGCGATTTATCTCAATGCTCACGGTATTCTCGGGCTGGAGATGCTTGGATCCCCTGGTTTGTTTGCAAAGGCTTGTGACAAAGTAACCCGGAGTTTCGCCTTCGAAGCACTCGGTGCACCCGACCTGAACGGAGTATCAGTCGAGGCTGTGAGGCAATGGTGGCATAGAGTCCTTGAAGCTGGATTCACCTTGTACGCTTCACCCGGCGCCGGAGAGGATATTCGAGTCGGAAGTGAAGACTTGATTGGCTCGGGACTGATATGGAATGATGTTGTAGTACATTGCTCCTGTTTCCCGAATGTACAAATGAACCACCGCCCGAGCCAGAGAAGGGCATCGGCAGGTCAGCGGCAACGAAATTTAGAGCGATAGATTATGAAAACCTCTCAAACGGCCATACTGCAATGCCGATCCTCCATTTGTGAACTGTTCACAAGTTCTGGACAACTGTAATCCGTCAAATGCTAAGATATACCAACGAGAGCCACCTTCTCGCCCAACAAATTCATCCAGAGGTATTTCGCATCGTACCGAGACGGACTGGTGAATCGCTGGGCGAGATGGCGTTTCGTGGACAAGTCAAGAAAGTGCCTCAAAATCGAAATTTGAAGGGGAGTTTTTCGCGAAGGGGGCCCTAAGTCAGATGGTCCAGCGAGGAACCGCCTTTTCTCATAGTCTGTGCCTAATTGCCCTATTCCAGACCCCAGTATTGTTTCCAGTATGCATACTCGTAAGGCCACTCCTCCTTGCGGTATTCCATAAGTTGGCGCATGCGTTCCTTGAATGAAGCCATTTTTTGCTGGATTTCGGGGAAGACCTCTTTATTTTTCCATGCCGTCACCAGTCGTTTTCCGAGGTCGAGCGCGCGGGTCTCGATATCCTCCGGGAATTCGTCTCCGAAGATCAGTCCCATTGTGGCCCATACGGAACCGACCGACTGGATTCCGGTAATCATCATGAAATGGTTCATGTAATCGGCAATAGGTTCCTCGTCTCCACCGCCGGAGGTGATGACCGAAGCACCGTATTTTCCATGGAAACCGATACAATGGATCATGCTGGCACAACGATCGATGAACGACTTCATCTGGGCGCTAACGGAAAAGATGTAGTTGGGGCTTCCGAGCACCACTCCGTCGGCCTCCAGAACCTTCTGCCGGATTTCTTCGAAGGAATCCTTCTGGACGCAGCCGCCTCTTTTATGGCAGTAATCACAGCCCAGACATGGCAGCACGGTATCGCCAGGCAGATAAATGGTCTGGATTGAAGCACCTTCCCGCTCCGCCCCGTCCAGGACCAAGCGAGTCAGCCTTGCCGTGTTTCCCTTTGCTCCATGAGGACTTCCAACTATGGCAATGATCTTCAATTTTTCCCTCCCCGGCAGATATTGTCCGACCTGTTTTCAGCTAAAACCAATCTGATGTTTATCGATAAGTAACTTTACAGATTAAGACCTCCAGAATCAAGGCGTCATTAGATTCCGATACGATTCTTGGTGATGAACCATGTCCCTGACAGTTCCTTCCACCGAAAGGGTCTGAGCAGAGATGTCCAGCCCTTTTATTGAATGAACACTACACGAAAACCAAGGTCTAGACATTATCAGTTCCATAGACGACAACGCCTATCCATAGCACTACAAGTTGGGGAATAAATAGGATTAGTAACCACTTTTATGCTTTTATTTTGAGTGAGAAGGTTATATATTTAACTCAACAGGTTGTGTTTTAGTTATACACATACAGAGTTTGAGAATAAGAAATGAGCAGCATTAAGTTCACAGACGGAATGATAATCCAGACAGATGGTGAATACAGGGTTACGCGCGAAAGTGACGGCTTATATCTAGTCGGCCATGGTATGTGTGTTTCCGTCGATAATGATGAAGAAGCGAAGAAACTGTTAGATAAACTCAAGTTGAAATAAACCAGGTAAAGAGCGGATTTTCTACACCGCCCTTCTTCTAAAGGAGACAGTCATGCCCCGAAAAGGAACAATCCGTCCAGACGTAGCGTCCAGTGAACTTGCTGCTAATCGTAAATTGAAGTCCAAGGCGAGGAAAACAAAGGTCGAAGGTACACAGACAGAAAACCAGGAAGTTGTTACCACAGAAGGAGAAAATACTATGAACGTCACACAGGTTGAAGGCCAGGAAGGTACCACGGCAGTCGAAGTTCCGGAAATACCGGCTACGATAGTTGAAAGCACGGAGGCCGAGATATTTGCGGAGCAGACCGAAGGTCAGGAAGTTGTCAATACCACCGTGGAAGAAACCCGGGTTGTAGTAGTTACTCAGGCAGAAGCACTTATCCTGAAAGAAGGAATTGCAATCGCTGACAGTAAAGGGGCCATTCGGACGTGCAATCTTTCCGTTCCTTCAATGCCTGATTTGTTCGTGAGGTATTCGGGTGAAGACAGCAATGACCTCTGCGACGATGAGGTATTCATCGGAAATGTGATGAAGGTCCTCCGGGAACTCGGATATGAATCCGAAGATTTTAGCCGGGCCGAGATGGGCCGACAGGATGTAAACCTGGTTGTGCTCGAAGGTGGTGCGGACTTCGAAAGTTGGGTTAAGGAGAGGTCGAAGAAACAAGAACCAGCACCGAAGCCGAAAGTCAGCAAGCGTCCCTACATCGCTCTCATTGAGCAACAGTTGGAACTCGGAAATCTTGATAAGAAGGAATTGCTGGCGCTGATCATGAAACAGCATCCGGAAGTGAATAAGAACGGCGCTTCCACTTTTCTCACTGACGCGCTTAATCCTCGGTATTCGCATTGGAAAGACCGTGTCGTAAGCAAGACGGCAGACGGCAAGCTGATTTTCGCCGACAAGATCGAGCCAGTCCCCGAAGCACAACCTGCCGAAGCACTGCGCGAGCAACCGGCTGAGTAGGCCGGATCAGGGCGGTTCCTCCCCGGGGGCCGCCCTTTCCACAGGAGGATTACACATGCGACTTTTCATTTGGAATGTCGGCGATGACATGGTTTCCGCTTCTCGATTCTTCATACATCCTGAGCCCCGGAGTGTGGAGCAGTTTCAGGAAGATAGGCTCGAAGGCGCCGTGACGCAGGAAGCAATCGAAGCCGAGGACATGGAAGGGATGGAGGAGTTCGCCGAACAGATCGCCCGGCTCAAAGCCAAAGGATACGTCGAAATCAGAGAAGTCCTCCATTGCAGGGTGACACGGGGGATAACCGAAGAACTGAGATGAGATAGGGGTGGTTCAGTTTAGGCCACTCTTTAGGAGAATTGCCGAGAACTTACACGATAAGAAAGGGGAAAACATGTTCTTTCATCCTCACCTCATGGATTCATTTTTTGGTAACGGGCATGCACTACAGGACAGTATGCAACTTCTTTCAGCTTTCGCCGTGGAGCAGGAGCTTCAGGAATCGTGGCGGAAGGAACAGCTTGAAAAGTCCGGCGATAACGTCCCTGAACAGTCGAGAGTGAAATCGCTCCCATCTCGGTTCTAGCCCTTTACATTCTTTGTGCAGGAGGCGCGGGGCGGCGCTGGTACGGGCCGCCCTTATTGAAAAGGCGAACAACAATGGATGACCCAATTTACTCATATTTTCATGAAAATCTCGCAATAGTCTCGAAAGAAGAACTCCTTAAAGCTCTTCAAGACGCTTTGCAAAGTGCCAATCACTGGCGAGATGCTTGCCTGATTGGGTATCCATCTCTTCAGAGCCGAAACAAAGGAAGTATGGAGATTGGGTCAGATTTGGGTAATGCGAAATAAGACCCTCGATTTCACGGCCACAAAAGGTGAGGTACGGCAATGCCAAAATATGACGTCCATTTGTTTCCTGTCCTTCGTTTCACCGTGCGTGGCATTGAAGCTGAGTCCATGGAAGAGGCCTGCAAGATAGCTGAACAAAACCTCAGTGACGAAGCAATCAAGAGCGCCATTTGTGGTGGTTCAGAGCATGAAGCTGAGTTCGAAGACGAAGTGGTTGAAGCTTTGGTCGATGTCCAAGGTGATGATCAGTATGAACACACCAGGTGGCTCAGGCCTGTTGGTGACGGATGGAAAGAACACGAGAAAACCAAAAGTTGATGTAACCGCGAAGGGAACCGACAATGGACCCGCTCAAGGCACAATACGTGAAGTTTATCGAAGTCACGGACCCCGATACTGGCGCTGCAATCGAACTCGAAGTCTACAAGGACCCGGAAAGTGGGGCCATGTTTGCTATTGATCCGACATTCCTCGAACAGGTTCGCCAAATCATACCTTCCCCGTTCAACCCTGGCAATGATCTGGTCTGTGAGGGAGGTGAGTAGGAGATGATCCATGCAATGCATCGATTCAATAGAATATAAGGGCCACACGATAAATATCTTTCCTGATCAAGACACACCCGATCCCCGTAAAGAATTCGACCACCTCGGCACCATGGTTTGCTTCCATAGGCGCTACAAGCTTGGCGACCGGCATGAGTTCCGCGATCCCGATGAATTCGCGGAATTTTTGAAAGAAGAGAAACCTATCTGCCTGCCTTTGTACCTGTACGATCACAGCGGGATCACAATGAGCACGGAAAGCGAGAGGTTCAGGGCTTGTGATCCCCAAGGCTGGGATTGGGGAATGGTCGGCTACATCTATGTCACAAAGGCGGACATACGAAAAGAATACGGGGTAAAGCGAGTCACCAGGAAGATCTTGGATAAGGTCGCGAAGCTGCTCGAAGGCGAAGTCGAGGAATATGACCACTACCTCACCGGCAATGTCTACGGCTACGAGATAACAAAGGGGGAACGACGAGCAGGTAAAGTCATTGATAGTTGCTGGGGATTTTTAGGGTATCCGGAGGTTTACATGATTCCCGAAGCCAAGGCGGTCATAGACCAGATCATCTGGGAGGCCGCGTGATTGATGATGGCAAATCGACCTGTATTCACTGCGCCATTCGCGGTTGGAGGCACAGGATGTGTCCATGGCAAACCGCGACAGGTCTTAAATACGCACACCCCGAATGCAGCGAAAAAGTGAGTTTCACGGACCTTGACGGCGCCAACCCCAAACTCGCGGGAGTGAGAAACGATGATTGACATTAACGAAGCGCCGGACAAGCGCGCGGCAAGCCTGGAAAAATTCCTTGAGAACTGTGAACACGAAGATCCCTATATCCAAAATATCTGGATGGCAGCCAGATCCCTGGTAAAGGCCGGAGTTGGCCACTACGAATATCAGACCCAGTATGAAAGTGGCACAACGCTATGGAGTGCCCCCGGTTCCCACCACTCCATTCCTCGAATTCCATATGAGCCAAAGAAACCCAGGATAGTCGTCACAATACATCGCGGACTTCTCGCTTCAGTGGTTGCCGATGTTCCGATCGATATCTCAATTTTGAAGGTCGATGAGGACACGGACGACACGATCTATCGAGAGGAAAGTCTCGAGGTCAATCCCGATTATGTTGCTCGAAAGTTTGCAGAGGCTGAAGAGTTTTGGAAGGAAGAGGCAGATGATTAGCCGTGAAAAAAGGCGGGAGTACATCAAAGCAGGAGGCAGTTTCTGCATCAATTGCGGGAGCGGGAATATTTCTGCCGGCAAAATTGAATCGGAAGGCCGGGAAGCATGGCAGGTAGTCCAATGTTACGACTGTGGCTCGGAGTGGAACGACATCTTCAGGCTAATTGGCGTCGATGACATCGTCCTGCCGAAAGATGGTCCCATTATCCCCCAGGTCCATAACGACAAGGAGGACGCCGATGACCACCCCTAAACGGCTTGAAATGTACTTGGAGCAAGGCGACGGCTGTTGCAACTGCCATGACTACTCCATTGAGGGTGGCCCTTTTGAACAGGATGGGCTGTTCGTTACACAGGCGGTTTGGTGTACAGCATGCGGCGCCGAATGGACGAATGTATTCAAGCTCGAAAGTATCAGGGACTTCAAGATTGAGGATACAGAAAATGAAGCCGGTGAAGACTGAAGGTCGTTTAACGCTCGACCAATGCGAAATTGGAAAACCTGTATTTCCGATGGAATGCGAGATCCCGATTGATAAATTTTATAAAGGCTGCGGGAAGCTTCTGGCGGCGGCTAAGCAAGTGGTATCGAACTGGGAACATGGTGATTTAGCTGCTGCTGTTAGGAATCTCGATTTGTCCATCAAAGAAATCCAAGGCCTGGTTCATGAGAGACCCCGCGATGTGATCCTTCTGGTAATCGAGTTCCCCAATGGTCGCAATTTCTTCGCTTGTGAAGATCAGGGCCGGGCCATCGACGAGCTGTATGAGTTTGTGAGTGAATACTGGCATGAGATGCCGGCCGATGTAGGCAAGATTCCATCTGAAAAACTGGACGCAATCGAGATTTATTACAAGGAAAAAGAAGGCCAAGAGTCCTACGAAATGCAGGTCTTGCCGCTCCTTTCCGGCCGGGACGAAGACTAAAGGAGAATACATGCCGTATCTTTTGCTCAAAACCCATGTTTCCGACGAGTATTACGATCTCACTCCAATAGCAATCGTTAACCTGGATAACCTTGAACTCCTCCAGACCTACCGCGACAAAGGCATGCGAATACTGGAACTCGGAGAGCCGATACCAAACTACATCCAATATTTCAACTCCATGGCCGTGTTCTACGACGTTGATGTGTTCGAGCATGAATTTGGGGATGACCTCGATAATGGATCGGCCATCTTGTTAGACGAGCTACCCGACGGGATGAAATCTCTTGCCCCTGACTCCAACCGCTACATATCAGTCGATGCTCTTATGATCGAAATCTGCATGAGAAACCCCAATGAAATGTTTTGGACCGGGTATCTCAAGAATGCAGACATCCGGATCGAGACCGATCTGTTCGATCTCACTCGCCTTGATGAGTATCGCCACACGGGGAACCAGACACAAAATGAGGATGAATCCATTCAGGAGGGTACAGAGAAGGAGGTTAAAGATTGAAGTCTGAACGTGGACAGCGGTTCCGGTACAGGCCGCATCTCTATAATCGGACGATACGACGAACAAGGAAAAGAGCCATGAACATTGAGGAAACCATATTTGATGAGGGTATGGCGATCAATTCGCTGGTTGCGTTGAAGCGGCTGATCGAGATTATCCGTGAACATAATACCAATACGATCCTGGAAGAGCCTGTGAGAAAGGACTCACGCGTGAGACGTCTGTTCTGGTTCCTCAATTCCCAGATGTACGGACAGTTGACCAGCATAGACCAAGAGCAAATTTGGGACGAACTCCACAAGGAGTGGGAAAAGGAGAAAACAGCATGAGGCGAATCGTTGTCACAATCGAGGGCGGTCTGATAACCAGCGTCATGTCTGATGCAGATGGGCTCGAGGTCCTGCTTGTAGACTATGACACCGACGACGCGCCCGAAAATGAACTGTTCACAAGCCCTGATGGTGACAAGGCGCGGATGTACGCTGAAACACCGGAGCTTTTTGCCCGACAGGGTTGAGGAGTTCTTTAAGTGCCACAGTAAAAACGAGGCGGCATGAAACCCAAGCCCTACAATGGTCACCACTGCTGGAACTGCTGGAACGTGGCGCTGTGGGTGAGCAATGATGAACCACTCTACCGAGCCGCAATGTCCTATGTGTGCCGGATTCGCAATAAACAGCTTAATGCTACTGAGGCTGCACGCCGGTTCATAAAGTCCTACGCATTGGAGACGACCCCGGACGGAGCGATATACACGGTTAGGGCTGTCAGGTCGGCTCTGATCGGCTTCGTGGAATAACTCCAAACCTAAACTGAGAAAGAAAATGAACGTAGGCCGGAACATAGGATGTTTTGAGAATGGCACAGCAATCGGCATGGTCCCATATTCGGCCAACCTGAATCATCATATTGGGGATAAAACAGTATGAATACCGCCTTCAAAAATTTTTCTCTCGGCCGGATCGTGGCCACACCAAGCATTTTGAAAGCTGTACCTCCTGAACGCTTATTGGAATGTCTCGTCAGGCATGCACGTGGAGATTATGGAAACGTTTGCCCTGAAGACGCTGAGCTTAACAATCAGGCCACACATGAGGGCACACGCATTCTTTCGGCTTATGCGATTGATCCCACAAAGCCATGCAAAGGCTACGGTGAGAATTGCCTGTGGATAATCACCGAGGCCGATAGATCGAGCACTTGCATGTTAGAGCCCGAAAGCTATTGAGATGCCGGAGATCTACATCCCAACAGGCTCTGAAATCGAAGCCCTCAAGGAAAATGACCTGGCCCCTGACTATTTCGGGAACTGGAGGCAGATCACCAAAATTTACGCCAATCGAAGCAACAATGTCATTTTTAGGGCTGACGGGAAAGCCGTATGTCACGGATGCGGATATTCAGGAGGAATTACCTATGCGAATCTTCATGGGACACTGGCGCACGATTTGTAACTGTGACTTGTGCGCAATCAATTGTCGATTCATTCCAGGTTACCTCTTGCCGGAGGATCTGGACTACATAGCGACGTTTCTCGGCTATTCCAAGTTGTTCGAGTTTGGCCAAAAGAATCTTCTGGCTTCACCGGGCGCAATCGTTATCAAGGATGGAAGACTTTGTAGAATCCGCACACTCGTTCCTGCGCGCAATGATAGGGGCTGGTGCAGGTTCTTCGATGGGAATCTGTGTACCATTCACTCGGTTGCTCCCTTCGGTTGCGCGTTCTTTGATTCACACCAAGAGCAGTCTGAAAGCAATGCTATTTCTGCCAAGGGCTTACAGATAATCGCCGAACTCTGGGAAGATCAACCTTTTTCTCGCTACTGTCAGATCTGGAATGAACTGCATGGGAGTGGCATGAGGGCTTCAGCGCCAGAGGAGTGCAGGGACAGGATGGGAGAGCAGAGTGGGAAATCGTAGTTGAGGAGATATCAAGAAAGGAGTCACCGCCATGATCTATCTCTACCCGGAACGGGGCCATGAACGACTGGCAATCGACTTAGAGGAACTCGACAGACAAATCACATGGCTTCATGAACAGACAATGCGCGACGAGAACGAGGGAATCTGGAACCTTTTGGAATCCATCCGTGAACTGGGAAAATCAGATGACGCCGGAGATCGGAAGGATCGGATTGACACCAATGAGCAATCCAAGGTCGTTCCAACAAAGACTCATTGGGAGGACGACATCGAGTTCCCCGCCGACGATTGGAAGTATGAGGTAGCAAACGGCGATACCCGCCTCGGATACGGTGAGTGGGTCGGGCATCAGCGAAACGCTAAAAAGAAGGAACCATGAGAGACAGACACGCTAAGGATTGCAAGCGTACCAGGAACCGATCAACCTGCACTGGGGCAGGTCGTGCAGAACATCCTTTTCAGCCTGTGAGGAGAAAAGCTTTGGCAGTTGAGAAACCGGAACACGTCACTGAAGAACATTTGCTTTACCTGGATCGGCTACGGGAATCGGGCGTCACTAATATGTTCGGCGCCGTGCCGTACATCCTGCTGGAATACCCTGACCTAAGTGAGCAGGAAGCGAAACAGGTCCTGATTTATTGGATGAAGACGTGCGCCGTGCGGCGTAGTTGAGTCTTACCGCCTGAGGCGGTAGTGCCAGGGAGGAGGCACTAGATCAGCTGGCTTACCTGATGCTGAAAGGCTAAGGGACAATAGCATGCCAGCAAAGCGAGGAACTTCAGAAACCGTATATGAAGAGGCCTTGCGAGATCTGCAACCTATGGTGAAAGCTATACTGCTTAAACCTCAATCACCAGCGTGGGAATCCAGACATCACGGGAAATACGGTTGAAACCCGTGCCAACTATGGACCGGCCACTAAGTTTTCAAGCTGGTTAGACTCCTCAAGAGTTTGGGCGATGTGCAATGAGCACATTCAAGGTGATGAGTGGGGCACCTAAGGGTTGCTAGATACGGACTTAGCTAACGTACCACGGGATGGCCTAAGGGACGCGAGTCCTATGGTCACGGAGTCTCCATAGTAGTCGGAGGTGAAGTAATGCTCACCACAGGGCGAAGGGAGACAGGTTTGTTGGATGCTTAAACAGAAAGGTATGCGCAATGCAGACAGCTGAAACTGTACTGAGCATCATCCAGAAACGTGGTGTTAAGAGAATGCCGGTCGAAAGGCTCTATCGACAATTGTTCAACCATGAGTTCTACCTGAGGGCATATGCCAAGCTCTACAGAAACAAAGGGGCATTGACCCAGGGAGCGACAAGCCAGACAGTCGATGGAATGTCACTTCAAAGGGTTTCAAGGCTCGTTGACCTCCTTCGAAAGGAACAATTCCGTTGGACTCCGGTCAGACGGACTTATATCCCGAAAAAGGACGGATCGAAACGACCACTTGGGATTCCGAGCTGGGAAGACAAGATGCTTCAGGAAGTGATCAGGATGTTACTTGAGGCCTACTATGAACCGAGATTCAGCGCCCACTCGCATGGGTTTCGCCCAAAGAGAGGCTGTCACACGGCTCTTGAGGAACTCAAGACCACCTGTCGAGGCACCATATGGATCATTGAAGGAGACATATCCAAGTGCTTCGATCGATTCGATCATGATGTACTCATCGGGATACTCCGAAGAGATATCAGAGACGAGCGGTTCATAAGACTCATGGTAGGGTTGCTCAAGGCGGGATATTTGGAAGATTGGAAGTGGAACAAGACTCTCAGCGGTACGCCGCAAGGAGGAGTCATAAGCCCGCTTCTTGCCAACATCTATCTCCATGAGCTTGACACATTTGTCGAAGAAGAGCTCATACCGCAATTCACAAAAGGTGAGAGAAGGCGTCAAAATCCGGCGTATCTGCGCTGCCAGTATGAGAAGCGGGTCGCGAAAGCGCGCAATGATCGCATGACCTATAAGGCCTACGATCAAAAGCAGCGTAGTATCCCTGCGGGTGATACTCACGATCCGGACTACCGAAGGCTGCGTTATGTCAGGTATGCTGACGACTTCCTGCTCGCCTTTGTGGGACCAAAGTCGGAAGCAGAAATTATAAAAGACCAACTGGCGACGTTCTTGGGTAATGAACTTTACCTCGAATTATCCAAGACTAAAACCCTTATAACCCATGCTGCTACCGAAAGAGCAAGGTTTCTGGGCTATGACATTACAGTTGGGCGGGAAAATCAATGGCGAGATCGCACGGGAAAAAGAAGTCTCAATGGAGCGATCACCCTGCGGCTCCCACAAGATGTCCTTCGTAAATTCTGCGCTCGGTATGAGCAGAATGGGAAACCTATCCATCGGGGCGCTCTGGCGCAAGAAAGCGACTATAGCATCATCAGTCGTTTTCAAAGCGAATATAGAGGTTACGTCCAATATTATAAGTTGGCCTTGAACCTCCACCAGATGAAAAAGCTCAGATGGATTATGGCAACATCGATGCTCAAAACGCTTGCTAATAAATATCGATCAAGTGTCAAGAAAATGATTGATCGATATCAATGCGTGATCGAGACCGACTCAGGTCCGAGGAAAGGCTTTCGGGCGGTAATTGAACGACCGGACCGAAATCCATTGATTGCGGAGTTTGGCGGCATCCCGCTGAGATATCAGAAGCGGTGTCAATGCATCACGGATAGCCTTTACCAATTGGGATTTGGTCGAAGTGAACTCCTCGAGCGATTGCTATGTAATCAATGTGATATATGTGGCTCGCAAGAGCACATAGAAGTGCATCACATTCGGAAGCTCGCAGATCTCAAGCGGTATAAAAGTCATGACGCACCGGAATGGGTTAAGCGCATGACAAAATTACGGCGAAAGACTTTGGTTGTCTGCACCTCGTGCCATAAAGCAATTGATGCAGGATAACCCAAGTCTATCTGGAAAGGCAAACTAGAGAGCCGTGTGCGGTGAAAATCGCAAGCACGGTTCGGAGGGGGGTATCGGGAAAAGTGCCCATGTGGCAACTCGCCCGATGCCTACCCTACTTTCAGTGACAGGCACCCAAGAAGGGAATGAGGTCTTCGCCGTATCAGTGCCCGCGTACAGGATTGAAAAATGGGAGAAGCAGATGATTAAGAAAGACGACTTCGATTTTTATTACCTCATAATTTGCAGCCGGGGACCCGGTTCCGAAACAATCACCGTCGATAACGTGTCCGACCGCCGCGATACCCTCCATTTTTACGAAGGCTCGGAGGATCAGTTTAAGAACATCGGCGCATGTGAAGCCGGCGCCGATTTCAACGACGAAGGTCCGATTATTGCCGTCCCCAGGGGAACAAAACCGCTCAAAGCCATCTATGAATGGATTAAGCAGGACGTGGCCAGCCTGGAGGCGGAGAATGGAGCGGACTTTTTCAGTTCTTCTCGCTTCCTTGGAGCATTGCAATTAATCGAAAAAGCGATGGTTGAACGCGGTGTCGATAGCGAAGAGGTACAGGAAATGAGAAAGCAGGCAGAGAAGTTCGCAACAGAGCGGCCAGAACCCCACAGCTATCGGCAAGCGCACATCAGTGCCTGTATCCGTGTATTTTTGCCTAAGGAAATAGGCGAAGACGGCAACCCGTGGACGAGCTGTAATGGATGGCGAAATGTCGATGTTGAAATTCCCAATAGGGCTCAGTTCGAAGCATTGATGGAAGCGACAGGCGAGACGGCAGAGCAACTTGGGCAGTGGGATTGTAAGGTATTACAGGCGGCAGCAAAACGATACCTGGAAGGAAAACTGCCGGAACGAGAATTTCCCGGTTGCTAGGGCCCAGGTAAGGTCTTGGCGGAAGGATTAAAAGGCATGTCAAATAGGCCGAAGTTAAAAAAGATGATGAAGAAACTCAGCCAGGACGAAGAATTTCGAAAGAATATGGAAAAATTGATGGAGATGATTGGTGAAAGCCTGAACAAGATGTCTCCGGGAACGCGTTGGGTTACTGCGGAGGAGCCAGGCGAATTTTACATTATCACGCCGTCACAGAGAATAAAGACCAAAAGTCTCTCCTACTTAGGAATGTTGATACAACATCCTACTGCAGGAATCGGCGAGCAAGCGCTCATCAGCGCTATCAACAGAGTAAACAAACTCATGCCTCTTATTGAAGAGATTGGTGACCCTCTTCCTGATGAGCAGAAGATGAATCTTGATGAATTCGTCACTGCTTTTGAGTCAGGACTAGATCGTCAACTCCGATTCTTGTTAGACAGACTCACTGAACTCCGAGAGGGTTCTGCTGAAGGTGACATGATCGGGTACACTCAAGCACAGACGTTAATGTCCCAAATATCACACCTCAAAGCGAGGATCGAAGCGCGGGGAGGTGAGCATGCTCCCATGGAAATACTCGTTGGCAGTCAATGGTTGCCAATACCCAGTCCTACTGTCATCGGTTTCGTGCTCAAGTATGCCAGAATTCCTGACGACGATGAGTTGGTAAAGGCTCTTGTTCTTACAGGGATCATTGTAAAGACTCATCCTCTGTTTCCTGAATGGCAGAGAGGAAGCGAAGGCGGGAAAAAGTTCTACCGCTATTCTGAAGACTAGACGGAAGAGCTGAGGTTAACTTCGAGTCAGAAAAATAACCCCTCGCTCACATTGGCCTCAAAGGAGTTTTCCATGTCCCATTCCAACTTTTCATTTCTTATGGCTCTCGATGCGGACGCCTTCCTGGGTGATGAGGATGAGCGACGGGACTTCATCGAGAGTGAGTTTTCCGATAGATTTGGTAACCGCCTGGACGAAAATAACTATTTTCATCACTTAGCAGTTTTCTTCAAAGATGGGAGCTATTTGCTTTGGCCGAAATCCGAACCCGGAGGTTTTGCTGACGTTGCGAACGAAAATAGATACCAGGCTGTCCGCCGATATGCGCTTCAGTGCGTTGCAGTGGACTTCAGGCTCTTCGGCGCCATGACCTGGACGTTTGGTGACATTGGAAATGCTGGAAACGAGAAAATAGATGCGCTGACGTTTGATGATCTTCTCTCTGAAATTTACAATCAAGTCCCAGCGTGGCTTTCGGGGCGGTATTCGTCTCTTCAGGGTAGCCCGGCCTGGCCTGGTACAATTCCCGATGAGTCAGGGATGAAAGAATATGATCGCAGAAAGATGGTCCTAATGTTCGAGGCGCTTCGCAATAGCGATCATGTTCCTTTTACGAAGTGGGGCGGAGTTTCCCCGTATGAATACCGAGCCTTTGACCTGACTCGGTGTGAGGAACCAAACGCGATTCTAATCTGTGACATCCACACGTAGAGCGGGGCTGGGGACCCGAATTGCTTGCGGAAAGCAAATGTGCGATTATCGCAACGTAGGAATTTGTCGGAGAAATAGCACCGGGAGCCAGTGAATTAGCGGACGTTAATAAGTTCTCAAAGTGGAGGTGTACGCTGATGCTGAACAAAGAAGACTTCGATTTTTATTACCTCATTATCTGTTCCAGAGGGCCGGGCTCGGAAACGATTATGGTCAGCAACCGGCGACATCGAAGACCATGCCCTCACCAACTTCACAGAAAAGACGGACCCGGCGCATTTATCTCGATATGGCAATTCAATATCTCGAAAAAGGCACCTGTACACATCGGAGCTTGGTAGATGCAATCATGAAGCAGTTCCCAAACCTAAACCGGGAAACCGTTTCAACCTTTGTTTCCGATATCCCGAACCCCCGATACTCGCCAATCAAGGACAGGAAGGTGGTCAAGCAGGTTGATGGAACCTTGATCTTCGAGGATTGTGTCAGGCCCATGCTCACCGTGATTGAAAATCCAAACTTCGCCGGGACTGAGAATGAAGCGGAACCAGTCACCGAGAAACAGGTATCCGGAGGTGATTTATGACAAGGGCGGCTGCATACCTTCGTGTAAGCACCTCCGGGCAAATCGACGGGGAATCGTTAAGTACACAGCGTTCGTCCAGCCAGGATTACTGCGCATCAAGGGGCTGGGAACTCTCCAAAGTATATGAAGACGCTGGCATATCCGGAGCAAAAGATGACAGACCTGCGTTGCAAGCCCTTTTATCAGCCGTAAAAGCAGGAGAAATCGACGCCGTCGTTGTCCGGGACCTTTCCAGGTTCGGGCGTTCGGCTCGTGATCTGCTCAACAACATCCAAACATTGAAAGACTGTTCGGTCACTTTTATTAGCTTGAAAGAGGGCATTGACGGAAGCGGACCTTACGGTCAGTTCATGCTCACCATCCTTGCCGCAATAGCCGAACTCGAAATGGAAATGATTACCTCCAGAATGAAAGAGAACCGGCTTGCTCGCTGGCGAGATAAACGGATTTTCTGCGGGAAACCGCCTTACGGGTATAGATGGAACACCAAGGAAAAGCGGATTGAGATTGTACTGGACCAGGGCGAGACTTATTCCCGCATTGTAAAAGAATACCTGGACTTGGGGAAATCGCTGAACGATATCAGCATTGACCTCAATGCCGAAGCCATCCCGACCAGGAACGGCAACTCCTCGAAATGGTCCAGTGGCACGCTCTCCAGAATTTTGAAGTGTGGCGACTATTGTGGCGAAATCACCGTTAACCTCTATCTCACAGACGCGACAGGAAAGGTTATCGCCCATCGCCCGAAAAGCGAACACATCGTCTTCGAAGCCCCGCCGTTAATCTCCAAAGCTAAATGGGACAGATTGCAAGAACGCCTTGATAGCGCCAACTCCCGTGGTGGTAGACCATCGAATGCCGCACAACAGTTCCTGCTCCATGATCTATGTCGATGCGGAATATGCGGGGCAAAAATGAGGTCTGATTATGGAACACGCCGCGTAGATGGTAGTAGGTTCCGCCATTACGCCTGCTACTGGCATAAGGCCGGTCCAAAAACACGTGAAATCAAAGGGCACCAGAAATGCCTTTTACCCTTGATACCTGCGGAGCTTTTGGAATGGCAGGTTTTCTATGTTGAACTTATGAGGCAGCTTGGGATTGAACCTGAGCACTATAAACCTCTGCTCGATGCGCAACACAAGTGGGACGGTAAAATCGAAGCACTGTCGAAGACCCTGAGCAACGTGAAAGCCAGCCTGAGAAGAAAAGAGATGGCTCTGAGGAACCTGGACAGCCTGCTTGAAAGCGATGGCTTTGACTCCACTGTTTACTCCCGAAAGCGCCATGGTTTCCTGATGGAGATTAAAACTCTCGACCAGAAGATGAAGGATACTCAGAAAGACCTTGAGGAACTGCGGCAGCGAAAAAGCGAAGAAGCCGAGTTCGCCAAGATGGTATCCGGGACTGACCCCTTCAAGACCCTGACTTACAAAATCATCAACTTACCTTTTGCTGACAAATACCGGCTCCTGCGCGGCATTCTCGATGGGCCGATTGTGGTCGGTCATTCCACACTCAATCCACACGTTGGCCGCGATCCTGAAGATGAAATGATGAAGATATTGGAGGGAATCGAGATGACGGTCAGACGTAACAATCCGTTATTGTTGGAACTCCTTCCTGAATAGATCATCCCAAAACCGTTGTGATGGTTGAGACCATCGGGGAGGTATCAGGGGGGAGATCCACACTCGGGCACAGTTTGCACACCCGTTATTTAGTGTTTAACTTATTAATACAGAAACTTACTTTAGCGCAACGGTGGTTGGCGCAGATGGGGAAGTGAGGACTAGGACTGTTGGCGGTCGGGATGCTGGCATCCGGTTCGCCGAACTCATAATATCGTAATGCATTCTGATCCGACTGATCCAAGCCCAATGCTTTGAGGCTGATCGACGCGAAGCAATCCTCCGTGTGGACCTGATGGAGGTAACACCGCCGCGCTCAACAGTTCGGACAATGGTGAGCGAATCCAATGAACGCTTCTGCATCGAAGAAACGAATTCTGATTCTCGGCGGTGGTATTGGGGGAGTCGCCACAGCCCGCCACCTGGAAGGGCTCTTCTGGGGGCGGCCGGACGTGGAGATCGTCCTTGTGAGCCGGGACAACTTCCTGCTCGTGACGCCTCTGCTGTTCGAGGTCTTCTCGGGCGCGCTGGACCTGCGCTCCTGCTCTTTTCCCATCCGCGCCGCTTTGCGCACTACCCGGTTTGTCGAGGCCACCGTCCAGGGTATCGACCCGGACCGGCGCGTGGTCCGTCTGGCGTCCTCCGGTAACCGTGGCGAACTGACCTATGACCAGCTTGTCATGGCCCTGGGGTCCAAGACCAACCGGGGCATGATCCCCGGCTCTCAGCACGCCTTTACATTCAAGACCCTCGCCGACGCGCTGCTGCTCCGCAACCACGTCATCGAGCGGTTCGAGCGCGCCGACATGGAGACGGACCAGAAGAGGAAAGCGCAACTCCTCACATTCGTGATCGTCGGCGGCGGGCTGGTCGGGGTGGAGCTGCTCGGCGAGATGACCGCTTTCGTGGACGGCATTTCCCCGTTCTACGAGCACGTTGACCGCGGCGAAGTCCGTTTCCTCTTGCTCCAGGGCGCCGACCGCATTATGCCGGAAATCGACCCGACACTGGCGGGGTATGGCGCACGGGTGCTCGCCGGGAGGCGCGGGGTGGACCTGCGGACCAACACCCTGGTGCGGTCCATCGAACGGGGCAAGGTCCGTTTAGCAGATGAAACCATCGCCGCGGACACGATCGTCCTGGCGGCGGGCATTGTCCCCAACCCGGTAATTGCGAGCCTGCCAATGGAGAAGGACAGGAGAGGGCTCATCGTTGCTGAGTCTACCCTGCGCTGCCGAAGTCACCCGGACGTTTGGGCACTAGGCGACTGTGCTTCGATTCCCGGCCCCGACGGCAAGCCCTACCCCAACTTGGCCCAGCACGCCCTGCGCGAGGCCGCGGTGCTCGCTAGAAACATCTTCGCTGTGCTGAACGGTCGGACACCTCAACCGTTCGTCTATCACACTCTGGGAATGATGGGCTCGCTGGGCCACAGTAAGGGGTTTGCTCAATTTCTCAAAGTCAGGGTGCATGGCTTCCCGGCGTGGTTTATTCGCCGCACCTATTACCTGCTGCAGATGCCCGGTTGGGGCCGGAAGCTGCGCATAGCGATTGACTGGACCTTCGCCTTACTATTTCGGCCGGACATCGTCAAGGTCGGTCTGGACAGCGAGACGGCTTTACTGCTCCGCGAAGTCGCGCTTGACGACCCGGCCGCCGGGGAAAAAGAGCAGGGCGGCACCCGAACCGACTTCGCCACCCGCTGTAGCTCGCCCAACGAGAGGTGCGAAGGCCAAGGCGCACCCTGACCACTTTATTGATTTGCTTTACGGAACCTGAAGAAGTGCCATTTCCGGCCCTCAAGATCCCACGAGTATTCAAGTTAAGGACTTGTTGTTATCGTTTGCCAGAAGTTGCTGTGTGTCTTGCCACAAGGTAGAACCTGCAGCCGGCCTCGATTTCGTGAATGTATGCTGAAAGGGATGAGTTTTCTGAAGGTCGAGATTTCAAGCATCAGGAGAGATATCCCAACTTTCTTATGACTCTCTGGACTTCGAAAAAACATTGCTCTACTTTTTGGTATCCCCCTCAATCGAATTATTTTTCGGCTGCAGACCATTTGTAATGAAGTCCAAAACGAACTCCCCGATTTGCTCGTAATTATATTGGCTGTCTATGATCGTTCTAAAACACATCATTTCGATGATCCCGGTAAGGGCGTAGGCTGTGAGATCAGGATCCACATTTCTGTATATGCCGTCCTCAATACCTTTTTGTATATCTCTGATAACGGGTTTTGTCAGAGCATGATAAGCCTTTTTAACCTTATCATGCGGCCATTGCTCCTCGCCGACCATTTCAGCGCGCAACTGGTTCAAAATTTCATTGTATTTCGAGTAATTATCGTAGAAGACACGGCCACGGATAACCATTCTCTTGAGGATATCATCCTCCTGCCTTATGGCTTCAGTCGCATCACCCAGAATAGTGCGGATAACATAGTCCACAACATCTACGAAGAGTTCCCGTTTGTCTTTGAAGTAGATGTAGAAAGTGCCTGTTGAAATGCCCAGGGAGCTAGTGATGTCGCGGACTTTTATCTTACGATAGCCTTTTTCAGAGAAAATCCTTATCGCCGCTTTAACAATCTCCTGCTTCTTCCTATCCTTGGCTTTAGTGGTCGTGGCAATCTCTCGCACCTGAGATTCGGCCGAATCTTCTGGCTCATCGACCCTTTGTTCCAGTTTCGCGATGCTCTCTTTTAGAAAGGAAAGCGACACCCGGCCACTTGATTTGATTTTTTGAATACTCTCAAGCCTTTTAAGGTGACTCTCGTCGTAGTAGGCCATCGTCCTGCCGGTCTTCACAGGGGGATGGAGCACGCCATACCGTACGTAGAAGTGTATGCTCGTCCTTGGCACGCCCGCCTTACTCTCCAGCTCACTGATACGCATGAATCCCTTCTCGCTCATCCTTTTTCTCCAAACTATAGATTGAAACTCTATAGATCAAGAAACGCTCGTTTCTTACTGCCGGCGCATTACCCATCTGAACGAAGCTCATAAATTATCGATATCCAACAATTTTAATAACTTATAGCTGTTCATCCGATCTTGCGCATTCCCGCTGTAAAGCATTGACAGCCGTGTAACTGTTGAGTAGATATAGTAACGAATGTTCATATCGCACTGTGTAGATTAGATCAGATGACCGAGGATGTCAACAGCATCGTGTGCAGCCAAACAGGCAAAGTCCCCAAAGACGCTGGTCCAGTGAAGCCGGCGGCGAATCAGGGTTCGAGTGCAAAAAGGGCAAAAAGGGGTAAAAAATGAGTACTAGCAAAGGGAAAATAGCAATTATCGGCATTGGAGAAGTTCCTACGGGAATTTACCCCGCGAGATCGCCATGGGACATCATCTACGAGACCTGTGCTCAGGCGGTGATGGAATCGGGGTTGGACAAGAACGATATCGAAGCGGTTGTCACGGTGGCGCCTCAGGCCCAGGCGAGACTAACTGCCGAAATTTCCTTTGGGAAAATCCCCGAAGAGCTTGGATTGAAAGGCTGCAAAGACGTCTGTATCTGTAACGCGGGAGGCGCCTCCACCTCAAACTGCCTTCGTCTAGCCGAGAATCTGATCATGGGCGGCACGGCCAGGGCGGTCCTCATACCCCACGTCACGGTTCATTCCAACATCAATCAGGACGAGCTGATCAATTTTTTTGCTCAGGCCGGTATGGACCTTCAATGGGAATATACATTCGGAACGACCTACAACGCCATAATCGCCATGCTCACTCGGCGTTACATGTACGAATCAGGCGCCACACCTGAAGAAATGGCCTCGATCGTGGTGTCGATGCGAAAATGGGCCACGCTCGACCCAAACTCAATGTTCTTCAATAAAAAAGTCCCTTCCATAGAAGAAATCCTCACGTCACCCATGGTAGCGGACCCGCTCCACAAAAGGGAATGTAACGTATTGGCCGACGGAGGCGCCGCCATGGTGGTTACTTCGGCTGAACTGGCGCCGAAAGTCACCCAAACGCCTGTCTATAAGCTTGGGGAAGGCGCCGTTTTTTTTACCGCATGTCCCCTCCTCAGAGAGAACGACATGATGTCGCGCGGCTTCAGAGAGTCTGCAGAGAGAGCCCTTTCCGAGGCCGGCATCACCAAAGAAGATATCGACATTTGGAACATCTACCTAGCCTACCCTGTCGGGCACCCTCTCATGATGGAGTCCCTTGGACTCTGTGAGTCCGGAAAAGGGTGCAAACCGTTTATGGACGGAAGCACCTCGCCCGGAGGGAAAATGCCGTGGTCCACCATAGGCGATGCTATCGGGCGCGGACATACGGGGTCGGGCGTGAGCACTGCAACCTATGTCGAGACAGCCCGGCAGCTCATGGGCAAAGCAGGCGCACGCCAGGTAGAAGGAGCGAGATTTGTTTTTCAGAATACATCCGGGGGGTCGGGGATGAACAATATCGCCACAGTTTGGGGGAAGGAACTGCCATGACAGATCAATACATAAAACCGATTCCGGTTGTGCAACCTTGGACTGAAGCCTTCTGGGCATCGACAAAGAAGCACAGCCTCCTGATCCAGAAATGCCATTCATGCGATAAATTAATTTTTTATCCCAGAAAGCGCTGTCCACATTGCTGGTCACTCGACCTTGGATGGCAGAAATCCAGCGGCCGGGGCAAAGTCTATACGTTCACTATTGTCCGGGACATGGTGGAGGCCAAGTTCGTTCCCGATCTTCCGTATGTTCTGGCTATGGTGGAACTCGACGAATCGATCCGGATGATGACCAGGATCGTCGAGTGCGATCCCGCAGCGGTCACGATCGGGATGGATGTCGAGGTGCTTTTCGAAGATATTACGGATCGGCATGCGCTGCCTCTTTTCAGACCGGCAGATGAAAACCTCAGGCTGGCTACCCGCAGCGACACACAGACCCGTGAAGTTCGTAAGCCTGGTCTCTTCACGAGTCCAGACGAATATCAGACCATTCTCTACACAGTTGGTGGAACAACCGGCGCAATATGCCGAATCACCCTGAATCGGCCTGAAAAACAGAACGCAATAAACAGACTGATGGCTATGGAGCTGTGTGACGCTTTTCGCAGGGTTAGGGAAGATAGAAACGTCGGCATAGTGGTTCTGTCGGGTGCCGGAGGGAGGGCTTTTTGCTCAGGCGGCGATCTGGATGTTCTCCCTTCCCTTGCAGAGCATCAGGCGAGCCTCAACTGGCTCGCTCATGAAGGCCTCGACGTTCAAAAGGCGATCACGGACTGCGAAAAGGTAGTCATGGCCAAGATAGATGGACACTGCCTGGCTGGAGGTCTCGAACTCGCCCTTTGCTGTGATCTGCTTTACGCAAAGGAGTCCGCCAAACTTGGGTTTACAGAAATCAATATGGGCATCCTGCCCGGCTGGGGAGGCACGGCCCGAATCGTTAGAAGCATGCCTGTCTTCAGGGCCAGGGAACTCGTCTATAGCGGTCGCAAAGACTATTCGGCGCGCGAGATGTACGAAATGGGTTTGCTCTCACGCATCTTCAGAGACGAACAGTTTGACGAGCAGTTCGAGAAAGCCGTGGCCCTGTTAGCTTCCAAGAAGCCGATAGCTTTACGGATGGCCAAAGAAATTATGGCCCGGTCTGCGGAAGGCGGTAGCATCGATACGGCTCTCGCGGTCGAGCGTAACGGCATCCAGTGGCTGACTTACGCGCCGGACATTCAGACCATGATGGAAACGTTTCGCAAGAGCGTGAAGAGCTGAGGGGAGGGATAGTGATGGATTTCAATTTCAGCGATGAACAGGAAATGCTTCGCAAAACCATCCAGAAGTTCTGCCAGAAGGAACTGACCAAGGAGAAAGTGCGCTGGATGGATGAAAACTGCGACTTCGTACCGGACGATATATGGGAAGGTCTGGTTGATCTTGGGGTCTTCGGCCTTTGCATTCCAGAGGAATTTGGAGGTCTGGGGCGGGGTTACATGGACCTTATGATAGTGATGGAAGAGCTGGCCACCGCTTCGGCTTCGGTTGCACTGGGCGCAGGTGCGACCCTCTCGTTTGGGGCCACCCCCATTTTTCACCTGGGGACACCGGAGCAGAGGAGAAAGCATCTGCCGCGCATTGCACAGGGCAAAGAAAAATGGGCGATGGCTCTCACAGAACCGGGCGGCGGAACTGACATCCTCGGCGCTATTCGGACGAAGGCCGAAACCAAGGGAGACCACTGGGTTCTGAACGGCCAGAAAATGTTCATAACGGGCGCCCATGTGGCTGATTACATCATGACCATTGCCATTACAGCTCCAGAAGCGAAGCGGTCCGACGGATTGAGCATCTTTATCGTACCTCGCGATTGCGCCGGACTCGAAACTCGCCTAATTCCGAAACTGGGTTGTCATGCCTGCGGGGCAAACGTCGTCTACTATGATGACGTGCGCATTCCCAAGGAAAATCTGCTTGGCACATTAAACCATGGCTGGAAGGACCTGCTGAACGTCCTCAATCCGGAGCGTATCGGCACGGCCGTCCTTAGCCTTGGGGTTGCAAGAGCAGCTTTCAGAGATGCCTTCGAATATGCGAAGGAGCGAAATGCCTTCGGAGGCCCCATTGCCCGCTTTCAAATACTTCAGCACTACCTGGCCGATATAGCCATTGAAATCGAAAATGCACAAAACCTCGTCTACAAGTGCGCATGGCTCGCCGACCAAGGTAAACCCATGCACATAGAGGCATGTATGGCGAAAATCGTCGCTGCACGCGCCTCGGAAAAAGCGGCGACATGGGGAATGGAAATTCTGGGCGGGTACGGCTACACCATGGAGTACGACATG
>Ga0074046_10001270_pt1 | contig 23210 bp, 18 predicted proteins | sample BogForMeECP23OM3_FD_94441 | JGI IMG/M metagenome (GOLD analysis project Ga0074046, IMG submission 94441) | Bog forest soil microbial communities from Calvert Island, British Columbia, Canada - Bog Forest MetaG ECP23OM3 | ecosystem: Environmental > Terrestrial > Soil > Wetlands ...
GCAGGCTCTTATGTTGCCGGATACAAATATGTCCCATCACCTTGCCCGATTGGCCCTGGCCTCGATGGGTGCCTAGTTTCTCCTGGCTATCGGTAGGATCGCGCGACGCGCCGTGGAGTACTGAAGTGACCAATGTTCTGCTGGAGCTCGCTCCCAGCCGGCGGCGTGGCCGGCCGTTGGGAATCTACTCCGTCTGCTCCTCGCATCACTGGGTGCTCGAGGCGGCCTGCGATCAGGCCGTCGAAGATGGCTCGGTCCTTTTGGTAGAGGCAACTTCGAACCAGGTCAACCACCGTGGTGGCTATACCGGAATGTTGCCGGAGGATTTCCAGCGGTATCTCTCTGCCATCGCGGCAAGCAGAGGGCTTGGTCCGGAAAAACTGATTCTGGGAGGCGATCATCTGGGCCCCAATCCATGGCGCCACTTGCCGGCGAAAGAAGCCATGGAGGAAGCCGAGTCGACTGTCCGGGCCTACGCGCGGGCAGGGTTTCGCAAGATCCATCTTGACGCGAGTATGGCGTGTGGCGGCGACCCTCCGGCCCTCAGTGACGAAGTAATCGCCCGCCGCGCCGCCGCCTTGTGTGCCGCCGCTGAAGAGGAATCCCTCGAACCCAAACCCCTCTATGTAATTGGAACGGAAGTTCCCACTCCCGGCGGAGCGACCGAGGAGCTTCATCAGTTAGCCGTCACCAGCCGCGATGCCGCAGTCGAAACGCTCGCCGTGCATCGGCGCATCTTCAATGAGATCGGATTGGGGCACGTTTGGCCGAGGGTGATCGCGCTTGTCGTTCAGCCCGGAGTCGAGTTCGATCACACCAGCGTCTCTGACTACAATCCGGCTCGTGTTGCGCATCTGTCCCAACTGCTGGATCAGGAGCAAACGCTGGTTTACGAAGCCCACTCCACCGACTATCAGAGACCGGAGGCGTACCGGAACCTCGTACGCGACGGTTTCGCCATTCTAAAGGTGGGTCCGGCGCTCACATTTGCGATGAGAGAGGCCCTGGACGCGCTGGCCCGCATTGAGGCCGAACTCCTGCCCGAAAAGCAGTGTTCTCAACTCCTCGAAGTCATCGAACAGGTCATGCTCCGGGACCGCGGCAATTGGGAACAACATTACACTGGAGACGCCCGCACGGTGCGCCTGCTGCTGCGTTATAGTTACAGCGACCGTGTCCGCTATTACTGGAACAACCACGAGATCCAGCAGGCGGTTGAGATTCTTCTCTCGAACCTGTCCAGGGTTGCGATTCCCGAAACCATGTTGAGCGCTTTCCTGCCCGACCAATATCGCGCGGTTCGTGCGGGAACCCTGAAGGCGGACGCCCGTGCGCTCATTGTGCATCGCATCAGGCAGGTTCTGCTGCCTTATGCGCAGGCCTGCGCACCTTAGAGCGACCCCGTTACATCGCATCGGTGCCCCATCCTTTTCGCGCTCGTTGCGAAAAGGGTGGGAAAGCACAAAGGCTGCGTACATCTACCCTGAAACCAGCTGAAGGCGCAGACGCCGGCCGCCGCCGCACCCCCTATGCGCGGATTACTTCGATTCCCAATGACGTTAGCGTCTCCGTATTCGCATCGCTGAGCCGGTCGTCTGTGATGACGGTGTGGATGGCTTTGAGCGGAGCGATGAGCGCCAAGCTGCGCCGCCCGAATTTGGTGGAATCGCACACTGCCACGATGCGCGTAGCCGTCTTCATCATCGCTCGGTTGACACGCGCCTCCATCAGATTCGGAGTTGTCAACCCAAGCTCGATATCGAATCCATCCACACCGAGAAACAGGATATCCGCGTGTACTTCGTTCAACGCATCCTCGGCCAATGGGCCCACAAGGGAAAAAGAGTTCTTGCGAAGAGTTCCGCCGGTGAGAATGATCTCGAAGTTCGTTCCGGCCAGTTCGGCGGCGATATTGACCGCATTTGTAATCACCGTGAGATGCGACAATTGCCGCAACTTGCGAGCCACGGCGGTGGTCGTCGTGCCGGAGTCCAGCAGCACGCACATCCCTTCCTTCACAATCGCCGCGGCAGCCTCGCCAATGCGCTGCTTCTCCTTCAGTTGCTTGTGCTCTTTCTCCTGCAGCGTTGGATCAAACAGCGCCTGGCTCTGCGGCGAAAGCGCTCCGCCGTGGGTGCGCTGCACCAATCCCTTTGACTCCAGGTAGTCCAGATCCTTGCGGATGGTGATGCGTGAAATGCCGAGCGCCTCTGATAGCTCTGAGACCAGGACTCGGCCTTCACTCTGAATCTTGGCGAGCACATGCTGGCGGCGCTCGTCAATGAGCATGTTGTTTCGGCCCTTCCTATTGGCTTTCATGCTGTCGACCTTCTTCCTATTGGTTCTTCATATCACAATGCCGGCCTTCGTGGGCAGTCCACAACAGACTTAGGCCGCTCCCAAGGTACCCGGAAGTATGCATCTTGCATGGCTTCGGACCAAGCGGCGAGTTTCCGCATGGACTAATGAACGCACTCTACTTTTCCCCGCCATAGCGCACTTTCCGGGCCGGATTATCAAGCACGGGCACGTGCCCGGTGATCGCGATCGTCACCATCTTCTTGGATGATCGTTTTTCCAGTCCGACGGCTTCAACGGTCACCGAATAACTGCCGGGCTGTGTATAGGTGTGCGTAATTTCCGCGCCGTCTCCGGATACCCCGTCGCCGAAGTTCCACCGGTATTTCAACACCGGTGTCTCCCCAGGACTGATGGCCCGAAACTCCACCGTCTCTCCTGCCTGCGCACCAGGCGGAACCCGCATCTCAAACTCCGGTGAGCGAGCGGTCACGGAGTTCTTGACCAGCTTGAGCACGCGGACTGAATGTGCCGGTTGGTCGATCGCTATCCGGCCATCTCTGATGGGAAGCATTCCGCCGCGCAGAACATCGCTGGCGGTGAATGACCTGTCTGGCTCGATGCCCAAATCCTCGAACGCGATGCTGCGGCTGCGCGGTTCCTCCGTCCAGTTGAAGATCGTGAGAATCCATTGCCGGTTGTCTTCTTTGAGCAGGAAGACGCTTGGCTGCTTGTCTTCGGCCCGATAGGTCATGAGATCCAGCGGTACGGATGAACGGCCCAGGCGAGCCATGTCGAGCAGGTCGGAGTTCCGCACCAGCGCCATCCGCTGCGGCGACGCGCCCAGGGCCGGCAGATCGTCTCCGATTTCAAACATCCCTCCCGAAACCGCCGATAGAGCGATCGACGCTTCCGCCTCGTCCAGCGTCAGCGGAACCTTGTTCCCATGCCAAATCCGATCGGGAATGATTTGCTCGGACACGGTAAACGCGTCCGGATCGGCCTCGTAGAAGTTGTGGTTCATGTAATAGCGGCCTGCGATTCCCGTAGCGGCCTCGCGCGTAGACCCGAACGTGTGGCCCGTATCCTGCGAAATGCGGCCTGTGTCCACAATGCCCACAGGCGTCAGCATCGGGCTGCCGTCTTTGTCGAGCACTACGTTGTCGCCGACCGTCTCGCGAATCACTTCAAGGCCGATGCGCAGGGCCTGGAGGGCCGTCGTATTCGGTCTCGAGAACACTCCCTCCACCGACGCAGCGTCCATGAAATCGAGCTTGAGAAAGCGCGCTCCCCAGTCGTTCACCAGCGTGCGATAGGTCTGCCGCAGATACTCCTGCGCGCCGGGATTGGTCGTGTCCAGGGCATACAGTTCTTCGCCCTTTGCTCCCACTGTGCCGATGTGGATGGGTTCACCGCGCAGGTTGCGGACCAGCCAGTCGCGATGATTCTGGTAAACCCACGAACGGTCCGATACCTGAAAGGGCGCCGCCCATAATCCAAAAGTCAGGCCATCGTTTTCGATGTGGTGGCCCATCGCAGCCATGCCGTGGGGAAACGCAGTCCCATCTGCGGTCGCGTACTCTCCGCGCGCAAACTGGTACCCCTCATCGATCTGGAAGTACCGGTAACCCGTGGTCAGCAGATTCTGAGCCAGCCAATCGGCGTTGGTCTGCATCGTCCCTTCGGTCACGCCGTAGTAGTACGCGGTCCAACTCCACCACCCGATCAGCGTTGGGCTCGAGGTCCGCGCATTGTGAAGAATGCGGATCGCGTTTCCGTAGTTCTCAAGTTGGGCGTGATAAGCGGGGCCGATCGCGAACATCAACCGCTCCGAACTGGCGCTCTCGCCGGGAGCCACTTCCAGCCGCAGCGGGACCTCGTTCGCCTCACCGTAGGGTTGGCTCTGGTCGCGCAGATATTCAGTGGTCCCCGTATCTTCCACGTCGTAGGACAACACATGCGCGTCAGGCCGGCTCGAACTGCGCAGGTGAAAAACCGTCACCAGCGAATCGGCTGAGAGCGTCCCCAGGAAGAGGCTCTGTCCGCTTTTCCGGTTGTAAATCAACTGGCTGCTGAACGATCGATGGATGCCTCCACTCGGCTCCCCCAGGTCTGCGATCTGCGACGGATCCTCGCTGAGACCGTCGGAGAGAACCCGGTCTTCTGTGTCCGGTCCGTTCAGCTGCAACACTGTCCCGCCGCCGGCCTTGACGACGCGTATGGAATGAATCACCACGGGCTGCGCGGCCGAGTTCGTCACCTTGATACGGATGTCTCCCCAGGGCCGGTCCGCATACACGCGAAACTCGCACACCAGGTCCGCCGCGCCTTGCAATCCACTGAGAGTCTCGGTCAGCATCTGACCCGTGCCCAGCGCATCGTTGAATGTCGAGACCGATGTAACGTGCCTTGGATAGATTGTGGGAGTCAGCGTCCCGGTCGCCGTATCCACTTCAACCGTTGCGTGGAGCACATCGCCGGAAATTGCAGCCGAGCGCAATGCGTACGAACCATCGTTGAAAACGGCGACGGAGAGATCCCCGCCGCGAATCATTGCTGGCTGAGCGACTCCAGCAGCGGCTTGCGCCTCGCCCACGGCCGAAGCCTGGAGCACGACAATTGCCAAAGCCAGTCCGAAAATCGTTAATTTGCATTTCATCGTGCACTCCTCATGTAACCGGCGAAAGGGTCGATTGCTAACCGGCGATTGCTGATCCACTCCGACCACGCCTTTGCATCACCCAAGCCATCACCAGGCCAACACACATCCACGCCACTCCCAGCAGCTTCGCGTTCACGCTCAGGTTCCACCAGATGAAGGTGCATACGATCGCTCCCAGGGCCGGAATCAGGAACGGAAACATTACGCGCTCCTTGGAGCGGAACGTGTAGTGCACCAGAGCTGCCAGGTTCACTCCGATGAAGGCAATAAATGCGCCAAAGTTGAGCAGTTCGGCGCCCTGCTGGTAGCTCATGCAGAGGGCTCCTGTCAATGCGATGGCGCCGAGAATGAGCACGTTGTTGCGCGGAACACGATACTTTGCATCGATAGCGCCGAAAACTCGCGGGGGAAGCGAGCGGTTTCTGCCCATTCCGTACATCAGACGCGCCGCGCCAAACTGCGCTGCGATTGCCGATCCCATATTGGCCACCAGAAGAGTTGCGTTCAGCAACTGGAACAGGAAGTTTCCACCCACTCGCGCCGCAACGTGGACGAATGCGGTGTCCACCATCTGCGGTGGAAACGGCTGACTGCCGGGCCAAACCATTTGCGCCACATACACCTCTGCAACCGACAGCACCCCGATGACGAAGCACGTCAGGACAGTGGCAATAAGAATATTCCGGCGTGGATTCTCGACCTCCTCTGCCATGGTTGAGATGCCGTCAAAGCCGATGTAGGTGAGCACGGCCACCGATGTGCCATGAAACAGCGCACTGGTTTTGAAGGTTGCAGGATCGTAGAAAGGGCGAATCAGATCGGCGCTGGATGGGTGCAAGATCGTCATGATGTAGTGCACGCCTTCTCCGAGAAACAGCACTACCACCAGGCTCATCACAACGGCGAGAATCGCATTCACCCGGCTGGAGGTCTGAATGCCGCGAGTATTCAAAAACGTCGAAACCAGGGCAAAGACAACGACCCAGAAGAGGTAGGGTACGTCCGGGAATACATTACGCGCCGCCTGGCTGCACCAGATGATGCAGATGATGGGGTTCAATATGTAGTCCATCAACATGGCCCATCCCACTACGTATCCCACCTTCGGATGCAACTCTTCCGATACGTAGCTGAACGCCGAACCCGCCTGCGGATAGACGCGCGCCATGCGTCCATAGCTCACCGCGGTGAGCATCATGGCGAACATGGCAATCAGCACTGCGGTGGCCACATGCCCATGCCCGATATTGCTGACCACCCCATAGATGCCCATGGGCGCGGTGGGCTGAATAATGATGATGCCGTACAGTACCAGGTGCCAGAGCTTTAACGAGCGCTGCAGCTCGGGAACATCAGGAGAGCTCAATTGATTCTCCACGCATTTCGAGAGCGCCTTCGGAAAGGATGGCCGGGAGTGAACCTGCACTGCGGAACTCCGTCCCGGCTTCAAACTGCCAAACCATCTCGAATAACCCTACCGGTGGATTATTGATTTGTTCGTTTCTTTTTACACGAAACGAAAGTCATTTGGAAGTGGAAAGTATTGTTTTCTACGAAAATCCAATCCCGGAAACCCTGCAAACAACCAATTCTCGGCCCTCAACCCCAACCGGATGGCGAGATTCGATCAAACAGTATCTGATTGAAATTAAATTTCTTAAGTGAATTGTCAAGCATCCCTCCTTGAGTGGGAAACCCTGCGGGCATCCCAAATCATAAGGAATACAAAAAAGAATAAAAACATAGTAAAGATTCTTGTGGTGGTATTCTGAGTCCGCCGGGAGGCACACCTTAACTAAGTTCCATCTGGACGCAAGATGCCCTCCTCCTCGCTGTCATGGCATGCAATCGTTGTCTATTTTCCGGTCCAGCTGAAGTGAGTCTTAAATGATCCGGCGGACGCTGCGAGCTAAAGTGAGTTCGTCATGAAAGTCGATCGACGAGAATTCCTGCGTTTGAGCACGGCGACACTGGCGCTGAGCCCGGTTTCCGGTTCGCTCGCTCAGGACTCGGCGAAGCCGCGGAATGCGCAATGGATTTGGTATCCGGGGCAGCTGGCCGCTTACCGGCACGCGCGCCGGATCAGGCTCGCAATGGAGCGCTGCACCAGCGTTGGTTACCCGGGAAACTTCCGCCAACCTCAGCCGCAAGCCTGGTTTCGCAAAACCGGTGCGGCCTCGCAGGACACACCTTTGCGATGGGCGGCTCCCATCAGTCGTGTCCGCACCATCATCGGCGGACGCACCAGGGATGTAACTTCGCGCAGCGATATTCTTCGCGGTGGCGAATCCGATATCGCTGTGCAGATCGATTTTGCGCAGAGTCTTCCCTGCCTTCTCTTGGAAGGTGGGGATTTCTCCACCGGCGCCGCATGGGAAGCTAGCCTCGACGGAGTGCATTGGACGCCTGTCGAGACCGGAGGCGGCAGCAATCCCGATGCGCTTCCGGATGCTCCGCGGGAAGTTACGGTGCGTCTTCCTGTAGTTCGTGTCATCGACCCCGCCGGGCCGGCGCAGGCGATGTACACCATTGCGAGCGGCCGGGATGTGCTGCTCGATTTTCATGAGACCGAGCTTGGAGCGCTTTGCTTTGTGGTTCGTGGCAAGGGGCAAATGGCTGTTCAGGTGGGAGAGTCAATCGCTGAGGTTCGAGATCCGGACGAACGGCAGTTCGAACAATTTCCGCTTGCACCCATATCCCTGACGGAGGAGAGCCGGCGCATTCAAATTCCCGAGCGGGCGCTCCGCTTTGCGCGGTTTTCTACGTCCGGCGAGGCGGAACTTCGCAATATCCGCTTTGACGCGAGTCTCTGGCCGGCAACCGAGAGAGGACATTTTGAATCGAGCGATCCGGAGCTCAACCTGATTTGGAAAGTCGCCGTGTCGACCTTGCGGTCGAACATGCACGATTTCTATCTCGACGGAATCCGGCGCGACGCACTTCTATGGCATGATGGTCCGCTATCACTGGAAGCATACGAGAGGGTATTTTTCGACGCGGACTTGTCCAGACAGACGCTCATCGGCGAAACCCTCCCCGAGCACCCGGCCATCCGCGACGTGGGCATCATCGATGCGCCCATGTACGACGTGATCGGATTTGAACGCGAGTACCTTGTGCGCGGCGATGCGGGTTTTTCGCGGATGTTCCGCGATCGTATCGAGGACATCGTGCGATTCTATGAGAGCTTGCAAAATGACCGCGGATTTGTGGATGCCGCCGGAGTGGAGCCGTATGGATATTTTCCGGACTGGTCGGTAACCCAGCAGAGCGGGCCCGATGGACATGGGACACCGGCATACGGGCAGATGTTGCTGGCGGGAATGTTCGCGTCCGCGGCACGGCTTGCTGCGGCGTGGAATGACGAGGCGTTGCAGGAGCGATGCCGCAGCGCTGCGAAAAAGCTGACTGCGGCTGTGCGCGAAGTTTTCTGGCGGCCCGGCAATGGCTTATTCGCAAATGGGCTCGATCGCGACGGAAAGCCGGACGAGAGGCTCACTTCCTTCGCCCAGGCGTTCGCGGTTGCGTTTGGCATTGCCCAACCGGGAGAATATGTTTCGCTGTTTCAGTTCCTCAATGACGAGACCAGGCGCCCGGCGCACTACAGTTTGAGCCAGGTGGTGGAACTGACAGCCTACGCCAGAGCGGGACGGGCCGATCAAGCCGTGAAACGGCTGAAATCAGCGTGGCTTCCCATGATTCAGAAGGGATATTGGCGGTTCTTCGAAGACATCGAACCGGCCTTGGATGCGACTCAGCAACTCGCAATGTACGGCTTCAAGTATGGAAACAGCTTGTGTCACGCGTGGGCCGGCGCCGCACCGGTGATGGCGATCTCACTTGGCATTCTGGGCATTGAGCCCATCGAGCCCGGCTACAGCGCGTGCAGCGTCAATCCCCAACGCTGCGGGCTCGAGTGGTTTCGCGGAGCAGTACCCTCTCCCGCCGGACCCATCGAAGTAGAATCGCATGGTGGCAGAGGAGTACTTCGCTTGCCCGACGGCGTTGTCGCCTATGGCCGCAATAACTTCACCGTCAGGGGACCGGGAAGCTTCGACCTCGAGTTGGGCTAGATTCGGAAATCGGTGCTGCAGACAAACCGCGAAGAAAGGGAATATATGCTTTGGATCAGTAAATGGACGGCGGGAGTTTTGCTCACGGGGGCGGCAGCGATCGCCTCTGCCCAGGCGGCTCCTCCCAGGTTGATTGACGTACACGAACACTTCGACGGTGAGCCGGGCGTTCTCGAGCAGATGCTTGTCAAGCTGCAGGCTGCCGACGGCATGGGCTTCCTCCTGGTCACGCAGAAGGGTTTCCCTGAAGCCTCGAAGTTCATCCACGAACACCCTGACCGCTTCATCGGCTTCGGCGACATCAAGCTCGACGATCCCAATGTCCTTGAGGAAATCGACCGATTCCATCGGGCTGGCTTCCGCGGTCTGGGAGAGATTACTTCCACCGAGAAAAATTACGACGATCCTTCGTATTGGCCTATCTACGATCGAGCCGCGAAATACCACATGATTCTCCTCTTTCATACGGGCATTGTCCTCCGCCAGAACCCCGACCAGCCACAGAATGTGAGCTTCGAACGGATGCGCGCCACGCGTCTTGACTTGATTGCGCGCCATTGGCCCAGGCTGATAATTATCGGGGCGCACCTCGGCAACCCGGATTACGCGGAAGCGGCTGAAATCGCGCGCTGGAGCCCGAATCTCTACTTCGACCTTTCCGGATCAAGCCTCATCAAGTTGTCCGGCAACTATCAATTCTTCCGCTCGATTTTCTGGTGGAGCGGAGTGGTGAGCCCGCACACCGCGCCCGGAGCCCCCGATGCCTTTGAAAAACTTGTCTTCGGCTCCGACATCTTCCAAGGCGATCTGAGTGAGTTCGACGCGAGCCAGAAGCGCTATCACGAGATGCTGGATACTTGCGGCGTTCCCCAGAATGTGCAGACCATGATCTTCTCTGGAACCATGGGTCGCATTCTTGAGGAACAGCAGAAAGCCATGGACGCCGACAAAGCAAACTGAGCAGCCATGGTGCTAATCTTCCGCATCGCTCAAACACTGGAGTATTTCTTGCACAGCGCCTGAATATCGCCAACCAGTTTCGGCACCCCGGTCGCGGGCGGCAGGCTGCCGGGGTAGTTCGGTTCATACTCCGCTGACACAAACCCCTGGTGCCCGGCTTGCACAAAGATCTGCCATACGCGATCCATATCCACCGCACTGTGATCGGAAAAATGGTCGCGAATATGAATATTGGTGGCGTATGGAATGCACGCGGCAATCTGCGCGTAGGCGTCTTGAGTTGGCGTGGGGATGAAGTTTGTAATATCGAGGTTAATGCCGGCATACGGCGAGTTAACCCGTTGCATGATCTCGATACAAAGGTCCGCGCTCTGCGTAACGCCTTCGTGGTCCTCAACCCCCAGCGTAATGCCCTTCCGGCCGGAATAGTCGCACACGGCCTTCATCGCTTCAACCACCCAATCGACAGCATCCTTGATCTTCGCGCCTTCCGGCAGCACACCCGCAAAGATTCTCAGATGCGACGCTCCAAGTTCGTCTGTCACATCGACCCACTTCTTAATGTCCCTCACGCTATCCGCGCGCTTGTTAGCGTCAACCTGCACCATGCTCACGCCGCACGCGCACCCCGAGAAAGCTACCGCGTGCTTGTAGGCCAGATGACGCAGGCTGTGAAGATACTCCGGATCGGTGGACTTCAGGTAATACACCGTCATGTCTACGCCGGCCAGTCGCAACTCCACTGCTTTGAGAATGAAATCCTCCATGGTCATCGAGCCGTGTCTGAGCGTCTCATTGTACGAGTAGGCACAGCATCCGGGAAGCAGCCTTGCCCATTGGGATTTGCCCGCGCTCGCATCCGACTGCGGCACGGCCGCCTGCGCCCCCACTGCATCCATACCTGCCCCTGCCACGGTTGCTAGTCCAATTTTCTTCACAAACTCACGGCGATTTAGCATTGTACTCACCTTCTCTTTCGAGTTACGGGTTACTTAGTTGCGATGAGAGCCCCGGATGGCATCAGAAACTCAATGGGCCACTGCTCCCGACCCTGCGCCACCAATGCGGACCAACTTAGAACCGGCGCGGATTCTTGTTTCAGAATTGAGACTTCCGGATCGATTTCCTGGAATCGAACCGCCACGCTGTATGCCTCTCCGGTTGCGTCGAGTGTCAGCGGCTCCCTTGGGGACTGTGAATTCAGGCTACGAACAAAGAGTTCAACAATCTTGAGATCGTCCATCATCTGCAAAAAATAGGGCCGTCCGGTGAGCAAGGAATTATAGACATAATCGGCCATCACGCTGTCGAGCGGATCGATGTACGCTTCGTCAAAGCCATTCGCGGACGATACGCTCGAGGAATCGACGCGAAACTTCATGCTGGTCTCTCCCATTCCGCGAAAATCGAATGAGAATACTTCGTAACCGTCGCTCAAGAGCGTCGTTATCTGCGGCCAATCCTCTCGAGAAGCTTTGCCATGACGACTGAACCAAAGAACTGCTCCTTTGGGGTGGTCGCCGTCATTGTAAAAATGGAGAAGCGGCATCTCAAGATACCGGCTGTGATGAAGCACATAACGATCGATATGCGCCGTTCCAATCGTCGTACTCCCTACAGCCTCCCATCGCACTTCTTTAGGCGAAGAGAAGCCTTCATAGCGGCCAACCTTCCAGGCAGCAATATCTGGGTCGTGTTCGCTCCGGTCGAGCTCTGCCAAGGTTGTCTGCTTGCGATGCGAAGCATCCATGGCGTACGCGGCTATGACTTGAAGAAGCGTACGCCCCTCCGGATAATCGACCGACACCTGCCCGCTCTTTGTCACGCGCAGGTCGGCGTCACTGAACGGAGTTACCGGCGGGAGGCCGTGGCGAACCGGCATCTGGTTGAATCGATCGAGAAAGCTCAACGCTGCTTCCTGGTTTTTCAACGAATACTCGTGCCGGTTATAGCTCTCGGTGAATTCGATTCGATCGCCGTGTCCAAAACGCTTGTAGAAACCACTGACTTCCGCGTAGGACTTATGAGCACCCTGCACCGGAAAGAAATCGAGAGTTGCCGTCGCCACCATCACAGGACGCGGATACATTGCCAGTAACATTCCAGCGTGATCCACTCTCACCGAAATAAACCCAAAGAGATCCTGTTCCGGATCGCTGTCTGAATCGGCAAAGATGCGGTTTTCCACGCGCATGGGCAGCGCAGTAATGTAACAGGACGGAATGATGACCTTGATCCTCTCATCGAGCGCGCCGATCAGCGCTGCCTGGAATCCGCCGCCGCTCGTGCCCGTGATATTGATCCTTGAGCCGTCCACGTCTGCGCGAGTGAGCAGGTAATCCACGGCGCGCACACCGTCCCACACTTCCCACCGGGCCAGATTGGCGCCGGCCAGATAGGCCAGGTTTCCCATCACGGCATGCTCGCCGCAGACCAGGTTGTAGCGGCTCCTCTTTGGCTTTGCATCCCAGAACTGGCTTCTTTCCCCTTGCCCCACCGGGTCCCAACTGATTACAAGATACCCGCGCAAGACCAGCCTCTCGCAAAGGGCCAGGTAATGATTCTTCCCGTCTGCCGAGTGGCCAGCAGGAACCAGAATGGCGGGATGTAACCTCTCGCCATTCTCGGGTACATAAACAAGTGCAGTCACATAGAGGCCCGGAAGACTTTGATAGATCAACTTTTCAATATGAAACCCGGTACCGGAAACTGTGCCCGCAATCTCAGCATGCAGTTCCGTCTTCTCTGTGGGAAGTCCTCCGATCATCTCGAGCAACGATCGCCTCAACTCCGCCCGCAGTTGCAGAAGATCGCTCTCGTCCTTGACGCGCGACCAGCGTTGCAGGCGAAGTTCATCTTGATCCCATGCAAGCGCGGTTTGATAGAGCAGATACGGCGTAATCTGCGGGCCTTCTGCTTGTGCGGCAGGGAACACGCGAAATGCCTCAGCCGGAGGCGCATTCTGTCCCGTAACTGGCGATGCGCAGAGGACCGCCACCGCACAAACGCAAACCAGCCGCACCCCGATCCAGCCGCTCACCAGAACCTCCGCTAACAGCTAACACAACTCCGCTGACACTTCGATAACTACTTATCACCCACCAGCGTCAGCACCCCGAACCTCTTCGGTTCATGAAACGTATCGCTCAAGGGAGCATTCCAGGCGATCGCTTTCCGATGATCGGGCGGTCCTTGACTGCGGAACAGGTTGGCGCGAAAAGTCCTGCCCGGTGCTGGCGGGCGCGTATCCAAAGCCGCAAACGGAATTCGCATGGCGCCATACCATATCTTTGCCGTCGCATCGATCCGCGCCGCTACCTGAAATCCGGAGTTCCACGTCCACCCCACCGTATGATCCGGGAGATCGAGATTGATATCGAGATCGGTCCACTCTTGCTGCGGCGAAAGTTCGAACTCCTTGTATCTGCGAATATTGTGAAAGTCGGAACCGATGAACAGCTCAGCGACATCCCATTTCCATAGCCCATACGTCTCTTCCGCGGTATTTGGCGAGGGCTTTAGATACAGCTCTTCGTAGGGGCATTGAAACAGAAGATAGAGATTACTCTTCGTCCATCGGGAACTTACTTGCGTCCGGTACCCGGGGAGGACGTGACCCCAACTATCAACTTCCGCATACACCGAAGGTGCCCCCTGCCAGAATGCTGACCGCGGGTCCGTGTCTAACTCAACATCCTGAGCCGCATAAGCGCTCCTGAATGCGCCGCGATCGCCAGCGCCGGCATGGAGCGCTCCGCTTAAGAAAAGCAGGCAAGAAGCGAGGAATCTTTTCATCCCATTCCTCCTCGATAAGCAAAACGACCGCTCGAAAGACGCCTGCAGCACCAACCACTTTCACAGATGCGGCGCCCAGCCCTTCTCGTACTCGCGCGGCCACATCTTCATCGCTTGAGCGTCATTTTGAATCTTCCCGTCGCGCGGGTCAATCTGCAATTCCCGGTTCAGCTCCCATGCGATATTGGAGAGTTGAAGTGTTGTCACGACGATGTTTCCTTGTGAGATAGGAGCGTGCAGCTCCTCTCCCTTGCGGATTGCCGCGATAAAGTTGGCAAAGTGGGCAACTGTTGCTACGTCTCCGTCGTACTTGTCATAGAACGGCGTGCCGTCCTTGAACATACCCGTCCTGGTTCCCTTGAGATCGTAGACTTCGTAGCCGCTGCCGCCATCGCCATAAATGAATACCGAGCCCTCAGTCCCCATGACAGTCAGCCCCGAAGTCTGGTCGTAGTACTTCATCCCGTTGCACGATTTGCCTTCCCATGAAATCATCTTATCGCCATAATCGAAACTGGTTACCAGAGTGTCATAAAACTGCCAGTCATCCTTGAACTGGTATCTTCCGCCCGACGCCCTAACGCTCTTCGGATAATCCACCTCCAGCGCCCAGCGGCATAAATCGATGCTATGCGTACCATTGTTCAGTGCTTCGCCCGTCCCCCAGTGTTTAAACCAGTGCCAGTTATAGGGATGAACGTTATCCATGTATGTCCTGCGTGGCGCAGGTCCCTGCCACAGGTCCCAATCAAGTTGTGCCGGAACCGGTGCTTCCTTGCCGATGCCTATCGACTTTCTCGTGTTGCTATACCAGCCTTTGGCAAAATATGCCCTGCCGATGAGTCCGTTGTGTATTTTGTCGATCGCTTCCATCGTGCGCGGGCACGATCGCTGCTGTGTGCCCTGCTGCACGTGCTTTTGGTACTTCTGTTGAGCCTGCACCAACATCGCTCCCTCGGCTGGATTATGGCTGCATGGCTTTTCAACATAGACGTGCTTGCCCGCCTCAAGAGCCGCGATGGCGAGCGGAGTATGCCAGTGATCCGGAGTGGCGATGGTGACGGCATCTACGTCCTTTTGCTGAAGAACGGAGCGAAAGTCCTTGTCGCTGGCGGGAGCATATCCCAACTCATGTTCAGCGACGCCCGCAAACTTGGCCAGAATCGTGCTGTCCACATCGCACACATGCGAAATACGGGCGGCATCTTTATTCCCCATGAGCGCTGAAAGATGGGCGTAGCCCCGCCAGCGCAGGCCCATGATGGCAAAGTTCAGGCGATCGTTCGCACCAAGAATCTGGCTGTAGCTCTTGGCGGTGGAACCGATAGCCAAACCCGCCGCCCCTGCGGCAAACGTATCAAGGAATTCGCGTCGATTTATCACTTTGTCTCTCCATCGGAACTTTCAATCTTCCCCTTCATTGCATGGCAATGACGAGGAATCCATTGCGGCACCAAGTATACACACGGAAGGGCAAACTGTCCGTGACTGTGCTTCGGAACTTTGCGAACGTGGATCGGCACATGCACGCCCAGTCTTCTTGACGCTCTCTTGATTAAAGTGCAACGATCTATTCTGACTTTGGACCGGCGCATCCTCTGCGCCGGGATTCGGTCACTGACTGAGGGCGTTATGCAACCAAGGAAAGGCGCAAACCATGACTGACGAGTCGGCTTCAGGGACCGATCGCAGAATTTTCATGAAGCAGGCAGCAGGAACCATGCTCGCGGCCAGATTGGACGCCCGCTCCTATGCGCGGGTATTGGGTGCGAACGATCGCATCCGCCTGGCTCAACTGGGATGCGGAGGGCGTAGTCATGGCCATGTGCATATGGTCCAACTGGCCTCACGGAAACTCCCGGTTGAAACAGTGGCCGTGTGCGACATTTGGAGCTTGGCGCGGGAGCGTCGCGCGGCCCAGGTCAAGGAAGTCTTCAATCTGGATCCGCAATCTTATAAGTACTCCGAGGATATGTTGGCCCGCAAAGATATCGACGGCGTCATGATCGCCACGGGCGACTTCCAGCATGCGAAGCTCTGCGTGGATGTGGTCAGGGCGGGCAAAGACTGTTACGTCGAGAAGCCCTTTGCCAATGTTCTTTCCGAAGCTAAAGAAGCTCGTGATGCGGTAAAGGCTTCAAGACAGGTTGTCCAGATGGGATCGCAGCACCGCAGCGAGCCCTATCAGTTAGCAGTTCGCGACATCGTTCGGTCCGGCCGCATTGGCTCTATTGTTCATATCGAGCAGGAATGGAATGTGAATGAGGAGCGTTGGCGGTTTGTGGATATGGATACAGGCAACTCAACCGCGCGGGAACAGGATCGCAACCTGGAATGGAGAAAGTGGCTCCTCGAGCAAAAGTCGAAGCTTCGCGAGGAAGATACAGATTGGGATCGCTGGCTATTAGGCAAGCCTCGCCGTCCTTTCGATCCCCATGTCTATCTTGAGTTCCGTCTATATAAGGATTATTCCTCGGGAATCTTCGATCAGTGGATGAGCCATGGTTGCGACCTCGTCCATCTCTGGACTGACGAAGCGTATCCCGAGAGCGTTGTGGCCAACGGAGGGATTTATGCCTGGAAAGACGGACGGGAAAATCCTGATACTTGCGTTGCCGCCGTCACTTATCCCAAAGGCTTTCTCTATACCTACAAAAGTGTATTCGGAAATAGCTTCCGTAGCTTCTCGAGGATCCAGGGTCGCGATGGCACCATTGCAAACTATGGCGGCGAAGGCGCTTCGCTCTTCACTGTTAGTAAGGAAGGCGGCAGGGATGAATGGTCAGGATCCGTCGCCACGAAAAGTGTGCCTCTGGTAAGTCCGGCAATCGACCAGGAGGAAATCGTCAAAGTTCCTGGCGCCGAACCGCCGAGCTCGCTCGGCCCTGACGACGACAGCGAAGTGCATATTGTGAATTGGCTCAAAGCCATGCAGTCGCGAAACCAGCCAAACGCAACTGTGGATCACGGATTCTCGCACTCCATTGTTACCATCATGGCCGCGCAATCGTACTGGAGCGGCAAGAGACTCTACTGGAATCCGCAAACGGAAGAGATTTCCGATCAGCCGGTTGTCCGCACCAGTTAAGGGTGGTTCCGGGCTCGTTTTGATCGAGCGAGAAGATATGAGCGACCGTTAGTCCGGCAGTAGACATGCAGTAGAGATGTTGTCGCTTTGAAGTCGCTAGAATGCCGAATCGGTTTGCGGTGTCATTTAGCTTTAAAGCCTGGAATCGGGAAGCCTGGCCAGTTCAGCCTCCACCGCGAATCCATGGGCGGAGGCTCACTCTGGCCTGCGAAGAATTCCTTCATCGATTCGAAATCGCCCAGATGCGGCTCAATCTGTTCGGCCCAAATCTGCTCTATCTCCAAAAAAGACACAGGTTTTCGGCTTTGCGTTTCGGACGTCTCGTATTCGGCTAACAATCTGTCTGCCGCTTCGCCGAGCCACGCGACCTCATCCGCCACCATGCGTTCTCCCGTCCGGCGGTTGGCTTTTCGCACGGTCTTTCCCATTGCGAAGTGCGGCCCCGGCGCATCCTCGGGCGGCAGCCGGGACCAATCTATGGCACCTGGTTCGAGCGCCCACAGTAAAGACGTTTCGACCTTACCGGCATGATCGCCGCCCTCCCCGTTCTGATCGAAACCTGGCGTGTTTGCTTCGAAATCGGGCACTCCCAGGATGCGCATTTTAAAGTACGGTTGCATCAGGCTGACAACGGTCTTGAGGTCCTTCCAGTTGGGCCCGTAATGGCCGGTGAGCAGGATGGCGGCGTGAAAGCCCAGCGCGTCCACAGCCCGCAGATGAAAGCAAATGTTCTTAAAGTGAATCCAGGGTGGGACGGCGGTGAGCCAGGGCCTTTCCTCCCCGATTCTTTCCCTGGCCCACACGGCATAGCCGCCTAATTCATGGATGTGCCAATAGTCCGGCGGCGCAACAATGCCTCCGTGAGCACGCGCGGCCGCGCAACAGATCCCGTGGGCCTTAATCCCGTCCAGCCCCACCGCGCTGTGAGGACCGTGAGGTTCGCAGATCCCATAAGGGAGGTAAACAACGGGCGTTTCCTGGAACGCCGCTTCCAAATCGTCAGGGAACATGTACTCCCAGCGAACCTCGCGCATGAGAATAGAATAACTCGTGCCGTTCCCAAAACTGTGCCGGTCGAAATTGGTTGCTAGCTCAGCTTAACCCGCCCAGCAAAACTAAGCCGAAGGGCATTGGAATTGCGGCCGAAGGCTAACATTTACCGTGATTCAAAATTCCCGAGGCCGATCACCTCTACGCGCCCTCGGCGAATTGAGCAATATAGGTAAAGCTAAGTCGGAGGTTGGGCAGGCTCTTGACGGCCTTCGTTTCCAGCCCTTCTTCTGCTCGTCGTATTCGGACCTGCGGAGCTCTTCCGAGTGCACTGCCTTGCACTCGCGCCCGTGGCGACGATGAAGCGCCAAACCCATGCCATACTGTCCGAAATTGCCCGGCGAAAGTTTAGAATATCCGTATATTATTATGAACAATAAGCAATCAATTTGGGGCGGCTAGTGGGGATCGAACCCACGACATCCTGAGCCACAGTCAGGCGTTCTGCCGCTGAACTATAGCCGCCGTCTACCCTATCGATTGTAGCATCGAAGCCGATGCGAAGGCGGATGGGCGAAGAACGGCAAATCTGCAGCGGAATGATGCAAATGCGGCGGGCGAGCAACGGGTTGAGGTGCTTCGCGGAAAGCGTCGAGCGAAATCGATCCGGGTTACAATCGATAGAGGAAATCGGGGCGTAGCGCAGTCTGGTAGCGCATCTGCTTTGGGAGCAGAGGGTCGGGGGTTCGAATCCCTCCGCCCCGACCATTACAAGTCACAGATATTTCAAGCGATATGGCCGGTCCCGGCCACGCATCTGCTTTTTGCCGCAACAGCGCTGTAGTCAATTTTGTAACAGTCGCCGCCTCCGAGTACTAACAGAGGATTTACAAAATGAACTCCCCGCGGAAGTCTTTAAAGAAACAGTGTCGAGAAAACCGTAAAGCTCTGCGGGATCGCCGGATTGAAAACCCAGTGACTTTCCCGATCGCGTTCCGCCAGAGTTTCCGCCGATTTTGTCGACATCCTATTTGCACACCTGCAGACACACGGCATCGCGAAACTCGCAATTAAAGGACCTGGGCTGACTGATGCCGGATCAGTATGCCGATAAACATGTCCCATGGGCGTATCGGGGCGGTTCCGATAGGGTTCTAACATTTACCGATACCGACCTCAGGCGCATACCGGAAGGCCGATGGCATGCCCGCCCAAGCGTGATTCCGGGGGAATCCCTGGTCCAGAATCAAGTCTGCTGTGGCGCCTTACGAAGCGACAAGATGAATGAGCGGGGTCGACTTGTTTTACCGGCTGATCTGCAGGAGGTCGGCTAGGACTCGATTGGCTCAAGTCGAACGACAAAGCCCACCTCACCCGCATCAGCGACATTCGGATGAATTTGATGGAAGCGGAGCGGCGAAGCAAGACAGCTTCCAGCCGCTAGCTCTTAGCTGCAAGCCCAGATCAGCGCTACAGCCTGAGCCTAGAGTGGACGGCAACCATTACCTTCCGGACAAACTCGGCACGAATTTCGCGGTTCTCGATCTCGGCCATGAGTTTGGAATCTCCCGGGCGACAGCATTCACCGTAGGCCTTTCCGCTCCAGCACCAGCACTCCTCTTCGGGCTTGATCGTCGCGAGATGAGCCGCCGCCCCTGAAGGCGCGCATGGCCCGGGCCAGTAGCCATCCCAGAACAAATCCTGCGCACGCAAGGCTTCCGCTAGTGTGATCTTGCCGTGCGGAGCCCTACGCCGAACAAGTTTTGGTCCTTCATTTGTTCGCCTGTACAACTGTCGCGTCCGGAGCCAGATCAGGTACTTCGCCAGATACGTCGCCGTCTGATCGAGCTGTTGCTCGAGCCGACTGCGGCTGCCGTCGAATCGCTGGACGGTGCCAGAGTATACGCAGAGTGCGGCGAGGGGCCCGCCATCGACCTGGATCGGCTTGTCGCCGCGCAGATGATGGCATTGGCTGAGTCGGGGCACCATGGGAGGGTCGAGCAGATAGGTCCGAGGATGCTCTGACTCCGGAAATTCGAGGAGCAGAATCGTGAACGGCTCGGCCATGTCGATCAGGTACGTGTCGTGCGGGTGATCCTTCTCCTCCGAGAGCTCGACGTCGAGGCGCCCGCCGCAAACCTGGAGGGGGACCCCCTCCTCGATGGCCCGCAAAACGCGGCGCGCGGTTGCATCGTCAGAAAACGGACGGATGAAGCCCTCGTACGCGCGGACGGCGCCGCTTCCCTCAGGGACGCTGCGCGCGACGAACTGCGTGTAATCCGACAGGTCCGGCGCCGCCGTCGGCGGCGCCGAAAAGGGGAACAGGCGGGCGGTGGCAGCCACTTAGGACCGCCAAGGAGACCCATGCGAAGCGGCAGGAATGACCGTCCGAGGCGGTGGCACGATCACCTTATGTGGCTTGGGGGGACAGTCCGGCAGCCAGTCCAAGTTGTTGGGGCGCTCGCCATCGGGCTTGGTCTTCAAGTACTTGCCGCCTCCGCGGGTTTCGACGATGATTTCCGCAACGTGGCCGTCCGGTCGCTCGGAAAAGAACGTGTCGGTGCCGCCGTCGAGGCGGGCGATTGCATCCGCTTCGCTGAAGGTGTGGTACTTGCCGTCCGGCGTGTAGCAGCCGAGGCTGAGGATGTGCTCGTGCTTTTCGAGCTTGGTGGTGCACGTAACGCGGTATCTGGGCATAGGAGGACTCCTTTGGTCCGGTTTGTCCACCTATGCGAGATGGTTCTTGCCGACGCCGACTGCATGTTACATAATCGGCTCAGGACACTATCCGGCAAAAACGGGTAGCGGGCGGATTTTCGCCACCAGCCGGTTGTCGGTCGCCACCTTCAACCGGCTTCATCTTTCTTCGTGGTGCCGCAGCACCCCTGCATTCGAAACTACCAACAATCGCTCCCTACGTCAACTGTGCAAAAGCATGGTTTCCATCAATATCCTGTTGGCGATGGAAAAAGTTTGACAGTATGGGTTACAATTGGGCCGTGCCTTCGGCCCGCGATCCTGAAGCGATTTACCGGGTGTTCGGACGGAAGCTGCGCGAAGTGCGTCTGAGCAAGCGTATTCCCCAGCAGGAGCTTGCGACGCTTTCGGGGCTGACCCGCGCCTCCGTCACCAATATCGAGAGTGGTCGCCAACGTGTTCTGCTCCATCAGGCAGTCCAATTCGCGGAGGCCTTGGGAGTTGACTTGGCTGAGATTGTCCCGCAGAGCTCCGAAATTAGCGCTGGCCGCGAGTCAGCCAGCTCGGAAGACGACTATCTCCGCGTCTTACGTGAGAGCCTGGCTGCGGAGTTCCACAAAACCAGAAAGTCAAGGAACCGGGCGAGAAGAGTAGGCCGATGAAGACCCCTGAGCAGGTGCTGAAGGAGTCTGGAGTAACGACCAGGCCCGTAGAACTCGAGAAAATCCTTGAGCACTACAAAATTCGTCAGTATCCGCTTCCGGCAAACGCCGACATCTTCGGCGCGATCGTTAGCGAGCGCGAACACGTGATTATCGCGATCAACCCCAATCAGCATCCCAACCGCCAGCGCTTCACCGTAGCCCATGAGCTAGGGCACTTTTTCTGTCACTCGGGCGAGGGCGCTCCAGCCCAGTTCGTGGATGGTGACTTCAGGCTGCACTGGCGAAATAACGAATCTTCGCAGGGCGTGAATTGGCAGGAGATCGAGGCGAACAGATTCGCTGCTGCGCTTCTTATGCCCGAAAAGCTACTCCGGGGAGACGTCGACAAGCATGGGAAGATCGACAGCGAGGTCGTCCAGCACTTGGCATCGCTGTACAAGGTCTCAAGAGTGTCAATGCAATTTCGATTGATCAATCTGGGACTATTGCCTCCCGACGTCGACCCATCCGATCGGTGAAATTCCGGGTGGGTGCCCAAGCCCCGGTTTTTCGGACCCAGGAACCACGGACGCCGGCATCGACCGGTCCCGAACTGCCCCCACGACACGGCCCGGGACATGGGTTGTTTCCTGAATCACAGCCAAGGCGTAGTTTCGTTATAGCTGGGTGGTTGGTATCATCATTGGCGATGGCTTACACCGTATTTGGATTTCGCGCCGGAACACTCGATACAGTTCGATTGCAGATCGAATCCCTCAAAGCAAGAGCGTTCCTAATTCCTTACGGGTGGCAAGAACGCATGATGCGAGGCTATACCGTTGAAGCAGAGGGTTTTGATTTCCTTGAGCGGCGGTTCAATGTGGTTGGATTGTTTCAGAATTTTGCACTCCTTGACGAAGTCGCCGTCGAGGCTTGCAACGAATTGCATGTTCCTCTGGGAAGGTCGCTCGGGCTTATCGAGCTTACGGAGATGAGCGGGCTGGCGATTAAGATGTTTGCCTGGGCCTATTACAGTCCGGCAGAAAGGGGAGTGAAATGATCGAGGCTGGCGACACAGTTACGGTCATCGGCGAGGATGGCGTTTGGGAAGTCGATATGGCGGGTAACGGAACGGACATCGTGCGGATCATCAAGAACCGGGACGCTTCTACATGGCGTATGATTGGCCGAGACCGACTCGTATTGGTTGCAAAACCAAAGGCCGATGACTCCCCGCGCCTCATTCCAAGGCGGAGCATACTCGATTAACGTTGTGCACCCGCTCGGCGCCAGCCAGCCGCCGCGGGCTTTACGCAGATAGACTGTGCGCGAATGGGGGAGGCGCGGATGCAAGAGATCAGAGCAGAGATGACGGTCCGGGAGGTTCTTCCGCTGCTTTCGCCGGTCGAACATCCAATGTTTGCTAGTCTTTGAGGATGTCGCTGCTGACGATCCCTGGGAACAGGAACTATCGATGGATCAACTAGAGCAATGTAAGGATCTGTTGTCCGAACCAAAACAGAGAATCAAACTGAACGACTTTGTGGTGGACATCACAAAGAAACTAGTTTCAGAAGTCGGCGAAGACAAGTTTCCGGTGCAAGGGCCCTGCGACGACACTTCGTTCATCAAGCGCCTCGAAAAGTTTGAAGAAATCGTTCGGACGGTATTGCCGCTTCAAATGCTTCTGGGGCGATGGGGACTACCCGATCATGCTGAAATCGCGGCTCTTCCTATGCGGCGACTTGCCGGGGCAATGATTCCCACAGGCGGGAATCATTATCTGGTCGAAGCGCGATGGTATCCGGTGTTCCTCCTGCTCTATGCCAGTTGTATCGGCGCGATCTCGGGAAGCAACTACCAGGTCGTTCTTAAGCTCTTTCATGCGGCCGTGCCCAACGGCGATGGCAGGAGGAATCACGAAATTCTTCTCGTCTCGGTGTTCAATGCAATGAGCGAAATCCACGATGCCTTCAAACTCTTCCCGGGTTTAGAGCGCAAAC
>Ga0074046_10001271_pt1 | contig 23202 bp, 17 predicted proteins | sample BogForMeECP23OM3_FD_94441 | JGI IMG/M metagenome (GOLD analysis project Ga0074046, IMG submission 94441) | Bog forest soil microbial communities from Calvert Island, British Columbia, Canada - Bog Forest MetaG ECP23OM3 | ecosystem: Environmental > Terrestrial > Soil > Wetlands ...
CACGCACAAATTCGGCCTTCAAAATCCCTTTTTCAACATATCCGGACAGGATCTCGGGTATTTTAGACTGGGGCGTGATGGGATAGGCGGCGACAACCTGAACACGGCTCAATCTGGCCGCCTCTGCAGCAGCCTGTGTTCCGGTCAGAATCAAAGTCTGTTCCACTGTTGTGCTTCCTTTCTGGGACGAGTTGTGACGGCAAACCTGACACCGGTGTATGGCAGGGACTGCAGAATTGCTAATTTCACCCATACTTCCATAACGGATGGGCGCATGGGAAGTCAAATGAAAACAAGAATGATTATACACTTAGAGTGAAACTGTAAATGACAGCAGATGCACGGCTAAAACAGGCAAGGGATTGGTGAGAGCAAACCTCCGAGACGTGAGCCGTACTGGAGGCCGCTCTCACGAACCAGCAAAGGACTTTACTTCTTCTTGTTGTTTCTTTTGGAAGCCTTGAGAGGATTGATTTTCTGCCGATCTTGCAGTTCAACCTTCGTATGAGTTGCGAAGTTACAGGCGCTGGCTCTCCATTTAATGGAAGGATTCGGATAGCTGCTGCAAAACTTCCCGGCGGCAAATTCCACAGTGCGCTGACATCCTTCGCACTGCTCCACGATCTGATGGCAGGTACCGCCGTTGTAGCCACATCCCGTTTTCGTCATGAAGGCGCATTCGGCTCCCGCCTTCATTGTTGAGCAAACCATGACAACCACCCCCTATTCTGGTATGATTTTGTTTTCCAACTGGAGAAAACGGTGCGAATAATAACCGGGAATTAATCGCTGTCAAGGTTTTAATATTTTTTTTTCAATTTTAGTTGAATATTGAGCTATATGCGCCGATTTTATTATAGTTGCACGAAAGTATTTCGAGATGTGTCCCACATGGGAGCGGAAATCTCCAGGTAAAGGCCTATTTGCGCGCAAGGAGCGATTGAGCTGCAAGGTTGCAAGAACGAGTGTTGTTCCCGATCCGATTAAGTTTTTGCGACAGCAAAGCGCTTTGGAAGGATTTTGAACTGTGGCCAAGAAAATAGGAGAACTGCTGATCCAGGAAGGTCTTGTATCCATCGACCAACTCAACCGCGCGCTGGACGAGCAACACCATACCGGAGAACGCATAGGGGCTGCCCTGGTAAAGCTGGGCATAATCAATGAAGATACTCTTCTGGAGTTTATAGCCAAGCAGTTTCGCTGTCCTCAGGTGAATTTATACAAGCTAAGCTCGCCCAAACACGTCGCGGGCCTGATTCCCCTCGATATCATGCACAAATACCAGGCCGTTCCGTTCGGGCTTATGGGCAATACCCTTCATGTTGCCATGTCTGACCCCGGCAACCTGTTCGTCATCGACGACATTCGCTTCCTCACTCGGAAGAACATCCAGGTTCACGTCGCCTCTGACAGCGTCATCAAGAAAGTCATCGGACTCTATTTTGCAGCAGACGACTCGCTGGATGATGTTCTTGGAATGCTCAAGGAGGAAGTGGATCTCGATCTGGTGCAGGCGGGCGACGAGATGGACCTCTCGAGTCTGGAAACCGCCGCCGAGCAGGCCCCTGTGGTAAAGCTCGTGAACCTGATTTTGATGGACGCAATCCGAAAACAGGCGAGCGATATTCACATGGAGCCATATGAGAAGATCATGCGGGTTCGCTATCGTATAGACGGTGTGCTCTACGAAGTAATGCGCCCGCCCGCCCATCTCAAGAACGCCCTTATCTCACGCGTAAAAATAATGAGCCGTCTGGACATAGCCGAGAGGAGGCTCCCTCAGGACGGACGCATACGACTCAAGGCAAAGGGACGCGAGATGGACTTCAGGGTCTCCGTTCTGCCTACACTTTTTGGTGAAAAGGTCGTACTGCGCCTTCTCGACAAAGCCGGTCTTCAGCTCGACATGACCAAGCTCGGGTTCGAAGAAATTCAGTACAAGAATTTTCGAGAGGCAATCTACTTGCCCTTCGGAATGGTGCTGGTTACCGGACCTACCGGGAGCGGCAAGACCACCACTCTTTACAGCGCGCTTTCGGATCTCAACAAAATCAGCCAGAATATTTCGACCGCTGAAGATCCCATTGAATATAATCTCGCCGGAATAAACCAGGTTCAGGTGCACGAGGCTATCGGCCTTACTTTTGCCGCCGCCCTGCGAGCGTTTCTCCGACAGGACCCGGATATCATCATGGTCGGGGAGGTAAGGGATTTCGAAACGGCGGAAATCGCCGTGAAAGCGGCCCTCACAGGCCACCTCGTGCTGAGCACCCTCCATACCAATGATGCTCCCAGCACGATAAACCGGCTGCTCAACATGGGAGTCGAAGCCTTTCTGGTGGCCTCAGCGGTAAACCTCGTCATCGCACAGAGACTCGTTCGCCGAGTATGCGCCGAATGCAAAGTCGTCGAACCTGTCCCGCCTGAGACATTGCTTGACTTGGGGGTTCTGGACGAGGAACTGGGTACATTTGCATGCTATCGCGGAAAGGGATGCCCTGTCTGCAACGATACGGGATACCGGGGCCGCATTGCTTTGTACGAAGTCATGCCTCTGCACGATCAGATTCGCGAACTCGTTCTGATGGGAGCCTCTGCTGCTGAAATAAAGAAGGAATCCATCCGTTTGGGTATGACAACGCTAAGACGCAGCGGGATTAATAAGCTAAAGGAGGGGATAACGTCCGTTGAGGAGGTCATAAGGTCTTCAACCAAAGATTAGTCGGCTTGCGTGCCTAAGCGGTCCTTTGCCGCTCTGACGGTGTCAATCTTCGGACTTGGTTGAGCGCAATAGCCATGGATGGACACCAGCCTTTCAGCAATATTTTACTGGTCCCACCCCATGAAACTGTCGCTATATTTGAGAACCAGTGCCCACCAGGCGATTCTGGACCAAAATTTGCATTCCATGTCGTTGTCATCCTTCCCTAAATAGTTTTTTGACGCAACAGGAGAGAGAAATGGCGGTTTATGTATGGGCTGGTATGGATCGCGCCGGGAAAAAGCAAAAAGGAGAAATAGAGGCCGACAATCTTCCTCTGGCACGCCAGATGGTCGTCAGGAAGGGAATAGCCGTAAAGGCCGTGCGAATGAAGCCCAAGGCTCTGGGGGACTATTTCCCGGCCATAGCCGGAAAGGTCAAGGACAAGGACAAAGTCGTATTCGTTCGGCAGTTTGCGACGATGATCGACGCCGGCCTCCCGCTTGTCCAGTGCCTCGATATTCTCCAGGAACAACAGGACAACGCGAATTTCAAAAGAGTTATCCGACAGATCAAAAAGGACGTCGAGGAGGGATCAACTCTGTCAGATGCAGTGAAAAAGCACCCGAAGGTTTTTGACAACCTATTCCATAATCTTGTGGCTGCAGGCGAGATCGGCGGTATCCTCGACGTAATCCTCAACAGACTCGCCTCATACATCGAAAAAATGGCGAAACTAAAGAAAAAGGTAAAAGGCGCACTAACCTACCCGGTCATTGTAGTCGCAATTGCGCTAATCGTTGTAGCGGTTATCCTGATCTGGGTTATTCCTGTCTTTAGCCAGCTTTTCAATGACGCGGGAGTAAAATTGCCGGGAATGACCTTAGTTGTCATGAACTTGAGCGATTTTACAAAGCGCTACTTTCACTGGATGCTCCTTGGGCTTATCCTGCTCATTGTTGGGTTACGCCAGTTTCGCAGGACGACCAAAGGGCGCGACCTCTTCGACCGCCTTTTGCTGCGAATGCCTGTCTTCGGCGTACTGCTCCGCAAGATCGCCGTGGCGCGCTTTACCAGAACTCTGGGAACGATGCTTTCAAGTGGAGTGCCGATTCTTGACGGTCTCGATGTAGTTGCTGCCACAGCCGGGAACTCGGTAGTTGAAAAAGCCATCCGGGATGCGCGTCTCTCCATTTCCGAAGGCCGTCCTGTTGCAGAGCCTTTGTCTGAGACACGCGTTTTTCCGCCTATGGTGACCCAGATGATCGCAGTTGGCGAGGCTACCGGCGCGCTAGACTCCATGCTTGGCAAGATAGCCGATTTTTACGATGAGGAAGTCGACTCTGCCGTCGGAGTTTTGACATCAATGCTCGAACCGATGCTGATCCTCTTTCTCGGCGTCACTATCGGCGGCCTGCTCTTGGCAATGTACCTGCCGATCTTCCAATTAGCGGATGTGGTTGCAAGATAGAGGGCGAAATGGCCCCACTCTCACCCGGGCGGGATAAGGACTCCGATGACAGCCGATTCAGAGGGAAGCTCAAAAAGCTCCTGCTTTACCGGCTGATTTTTGCCCTTTTTTTCCTCATTCTTACCCTTGTCGTCCAAAGCTCCAGGAATGCCGACCTACTTTCAGCCCACTTCCATCCTCTTTATATTTTTTCGTGCATCCTGTTCCTCTTCACAATTTTCGGAGCCCTAAGCCTCGAACGGGTCCGTCGCCTAGTGCACTTCGCCTGGGTCCAGATCCTTTTCGATCTGGGCGCAGTGACCGTCCTCGTCTACATGACGGGAGGAATCGAAAGCTCCTTCTCATTCCTTTACATGCTCGTGATCATAAGTTCAGCCCTGCTGCTTTACCGACGGGGAAGCCTGCTCACCGCATCCGCATGTGCTCTGATTTACGGACTTCTTCTCGACCTTCAGTACTTTGGGTGGCTCTCACCGCTTCAGCTCGTTGCCGGGAGCGGACAGGAACCTGACAGCGGCACCTATTTTTTTTCTATCCTCATGAATACAGCGGGTTTCTTACTGCTAGGCTTTGTTGCGGGATATCTCGCCGAGGAGCTGCAAAGATCCAGCCTGCGCGTTCGCGAGCGCGAAAGAGATCTTAACGAGCTTGTCACCCTTCATACAAGCATCGTCCAGAGCATGTCCAGTGGTCTGCTGACTGTTGACCTCAACGGAGGAGTCATCTTTTCAAACAACGCCGCCCAGGAGATTCTTGGAGTAACATCCGGCGAACTTGCCGGGCGGTCGGTGACTGAGCTTTTCCCAACCATCGACATCTCGGGGCTTTCGCGCAGCAAAAGCGCCGACGCTCGAAGACCGGCGGGCCGCATGGAAACTGAATACGACCATCCAACGGGCATACAGATCACCCTTGGCCACTCAGCTTCGGTCCTCCAGAATGAAAGTGGTGAGACTTTTGGCTGGATCATCATATTCATAGACCTGACCAAGCTAAAAGCTATCGAGGAACACATACAAAGGATGGAGCGGCTGGTTCTCGCCGGAAGGTTCGCAGCCGAAATCGCCCACGAGATCAAGAATCCGCTTGCCGCGATGAGCGGAGCCATGCAGATGCTTAAGGGCGAAGTGGGACAAAATGGGCTTAACAAGAAGCTTATGGGGATCGTGCAGCGTGAAATCGAGCGCATAAACGGGCTTGTAACCGAGTTTCTATGGATGGCGAAAGGTGCTCCCAAATCGGCACAAGTCGAAGATGTAGCGGTCTGTTCCGCAATAGAGGAGATTATAGCTCTTCTTAGGACCAGAAAACAAGTAACCGCATCTCATATTATCAGGACCTATTTCCAGACCAAACCATTTATCGCAATCGATCCCGACCATCTCCACCGGGTGCTGTGGAACCTTTTGGTTAACGCTCTGGAAGCGATGCCTGAGGGTGGAGAGCTTGCGATCTCGGTCGACTTTGAGGAGCCGTCCGATAGCCCGATCAGACCGATCCGAATAGAGATCGGCGATACCGGCTGTGGAATTCCAGACGGCGCGTTCAAAAGGATTTTTGACCCCTTCTTTACCACCAAGCCAAACGGAACTGGTCTCGGGTTGAGCATAGTCTATCAACTGGTCGAAAAAGCTGGTGGCAGCATAGAGGTAAGTCGGTCCCAGTCTGGGACCGGTACAATCTTTTCACTTTTTTTCCCACCGAGTCGGTCTTTTTCGCTTGCCAAATGAACCGCCGATGATTAAAAGCACTCATCATAGATGAGTGCTAACACCAGGGCGAGTGTTTCAAGTCGTCCCTTGCCCAAAATTCATTCAATCAAGCGAAAGGAGTTGTTATGAACCTCAGACCGCTTAACGATCGCGTCGTGGTCAAACGCATGGAAGAGGAATACAAAACCGCAGGCGGGATCATCATTCCCGATACGGCAAAAGAAAAGCCCATCCAGGGAGAAGTCCTCGCGGCCGGAAACGGCAGGATCATGGAAGACGGTTCCAGAAGAGCGCTCGACGTCAAAAAGGGTGACCGGGTTCTCTTCGGCAAATACGCAGGCACCGATATCACCATCGAGGGCCAGGAAGTTCTGATCATGCGCGAAGACGATATTCTTGCGATTATCGAATAAGTCTTTGCTTCATTTGAAAAAACACCAGGAGGAACGGTCTCATGGCAAAACAGTTGACGTATGATACTAAAGCGCGCGAGTTGCTGCTCAACGGCGTCAACACGCTCGCAGACGCAGTAAAGGTTACTCTTGGCCCCAAAGGCCGAAATGTGGTTATCGAGAAGAGTTTCGGCGGCCCTACTGTGACTAAAGATGGCGTTACGGTAGCCAAGGAAATTGAACTCGAAGACAAGTTCGAAAACATGGGCGCGCAAATGGTAAAGGAAGTCGCAAGCAAGACGAGCGACGTCGCCGGAGACGGCACGACCACAGCAACCATTCTCGCACAGTCCATCTACTATGAAGGCTCCAAGCTGGTAAGCGCCGGCCATAACCCCATGGCGATCAAGCGCGGCATCGAAAAGTCTGTCCAAATCGTAGTCGACGAACTAAAGAAAATCAGCAAGCCCATTAAGGACCAGAAAGAGATCGCCCAGGTGGGTACCATTTCCGCCAATAACGACGCGACCATCGGAAATATCATTGCCGAAGCGATGAACAAGGTGGGCAAAGAAGGCGTAATCACGGTCGAAGAAGCCAAGTCAATGGAGACTACCCTTGAGGTGGTCGAGGGGATGCAGTTTGACCGCGGATATATTTCCCCCTATTTCGTCACCGACCCTGAGAAGATGGAAGTCATGCTCAACGAGCCCATGATTCTCGTAAACGAGAAAAAGATCAGCAGTATGAAGGACCTGCTGCCTGTTCTCGAGCAGATCGCCAAGATGGGCAAGCCGCTTCTGATTATCGCCGAAGACGTTGAAGGCGAAGCGCTTGCCACTCTGGTAGTCAACAAGCTCCGAGGCACCCTCCAGGTCTGCGGGGTAAAGGCCCCGGGCTTTGGCGACAGGCGCAAGGCGATGCTCGAAGACATAGCCGTCCTCACTGGCGCACAGGTAATCAGCGAGGAGAAGGGCATCCGGCTCGAGAGTGTGTCCCTGAACGATCTTGGCAGAGCCAAGACTATCCGTATCGACAAGGACAACACGACAATAGTTGACGGCGCCGGCGACCGAAAGACCCTTGAGGGTCGAGTGCGCCAGATCCGCACCCAGATCGATGAGACTACCAGCGATTACGATCGTGAAAAGCTCCAGGAAAGGCTTGCCAAGTTAGTGGGCGGTGTTGCAGTGATAAGCGTTGGCGCCGCCACCGAAACTGAAATGAAGGAGAAAAAGGCCAGGGTTGAAGATGCGCTGAACGCCACCCGCGCCGCGGTGGAAGAAGGCATCGTTCCCGGTGGCGGGGTTGCCTACCTGCGCTGCCTGCCTGCACTGGAGAAAGTTGACCTTGACGGCGACGAGCAGCTTGGCCTCAAGATAATCAAGCGCGCTCTCGAGGAACCTGCCCGCCAGATTGCTGCCAACTCCGGCGAAGAAGGGTCCGTAGTCGTTCAAAAACTCAAGGAAAAATCGGGTGCCTTCGGCTTCAATGCAGAGACGGGTCAATACGAAGACCTGAACGAAGCGGGCGTAATCGATCCGACTAAAGTAACCCGCACGGCACTGCTTAACGCTGCCAGTGTCTCGGCCCTCATGCTCACCACCGAATGTATGGTCGCCGAATTGCCGAAGGAAGAAAAAGCAGGCGCCGGCATGGGAGGCATGCCGCCCGGAGGAGGCATGTACTAGTAAAACCACGATAGCTGAATCCCCTTCGGGAGGATTTTACAATATCGCCTCGATTAAATAAGGTATCGCAATCTGCTCGATACGGTATTTGTTTTTGGGGTTAAGCCCCCGATCCCAGCTATGGGACGGGGGTTTTTTTGTGTATATCCGGGACCATGCCGGCTAAAATAGAATTGAATTGAATTCGAAAATACTTATGATACTTCTATAATCGACAGATGCAGGTTCGGTTGCAATTGTCTGCATGTCATCTATAGAATGCCGGTTTTTAACGTCTTAACGACAGGAAGGCTTGTATCATTGCTGCAGCGGCCGGTCGACAATGGTTTTCGTGAAAGAAGGGAGAAGTTGTGGTGGGAACTGCATTGGAAAAGGAATTGGAACGACTTCAGGATGAACTGATCGATCTCGGGGTGATGGTCGAGCGCACCATAATGGAGTCTGTCGAGATCCTCAAGGCACGGCAAATCGAAGCGGCCCGCCGCCTGATTGCGGCCGACTCCGAGATCAACCGGAGGCGCTACTCAATCGAATCGGATACCCTTATTCTTATAGCCAGACAGCAGCCGATGGCTAAGGACCTACGGACACTTGCGGCCATCCTGGAAATTGCCGGCGAGTTGGAGAGGATCGCCGATTATTCGAAGGGGATCGCAAAGATTACAGTACAGCTCGGTTCAAAACCTTTGATAAAGCCTCTTGTGGATATCCCGCGAATGGCGACACTGGCTTCAGATATGCTCCACAGAGCGCTCCTGTCCTTCGTTGACAGAGACGATGCGACTGCGCGTTTGATCCCTGAGGAAGACCGGCAGATTGACGATCTTTACAACCAGATTTACCGCGAGCTAATGACTTACGTACTGTCGGACCCCAGAAACATCGAAGGCGTAAGCCACCTTATGTGGGTAGCTCACAACCTGGAACGCACCGCCGACCGCGTCGTCAATATTTGCGAGCGTGTAATCTTTACGGTGACCGGCGAACTGATCGAATTCAACGATTTGGAGCATAAGCCGCCTGAGGGTTAAGATATCCATCACTTAAAGACGCGGTGAGGGAGAGACACGGCTATATTGGCAATCCCCCCCTGTTCCCGATCATTTATTATAAACCCAGACCAGCATCTGCTCACTGCACCCCGCCTTGTAAACAACCCGAGCGTAACTATTTTAGAAAAAATATGAGGGGCAGCGACCATGAATATAGATAAATCTCCAAAGCTCCTGCCGGACGATCAGTACAATCAAGTACTGGTTGCAAACGTTTCCCCACCCGGCTGGAAAAACCCTCAGCCGTCAGGCCGCTATAACCTGGTGGTCATCGGGGCCGGCACGGCGGGGCTCGTTACTGCTGCCGGAGCCGCCGGCCTTGGGGCAAAGGTAGCGCTGATCGAAAAGCATCTCTTTGGAGGAGATTGTCTCAATTACGGTTGCGTTCCGTCCAAGTCTATCATTCGCTCGTCGCGCTCGGCTCAGGATGTGCGGCTTGCCGGCGATTTCGGGGTGCGGGTCCCTGAGGGAATTGAGGTGGATTTTCCAGCGGTCATGGAGCGGATGCGCAGACTGAGATCAAAGATCAGCTTCCATGATTCTGCCATGCGCTTTAGAGAACTGGGAGTAGACGTATTTCTGGGGGAAGCGCACTTCGCAGGACAGGATTCCGTTGAGGTGGAAGGCCAAACGCTTCTCTTCAGCAAAGCCGTGATAACAACTGGTGCACGAGCTGCGGAGCCCCCCATAGAGGGGATCGCAGAGGCCGGATATCTTACCAATGAAAACGTTTTTTCACTTACGGAGCGCCCGGAGCGTCTTGCCGTCATCGGAGGCGGCCCGATTGGATCCGAGCTTGCCCAAGCCTTCCAAAGGCTCGGGTCCAAGGTGACAATCATCCAGAGGGGTGGTCAACTCCTGGGACGTGAAGACAGTGATGCGGCCCAGATTCTCCATGATACTTTCCTCAGGGAAGGCATTCGGTTGCTTCTGAAGGCCAAACCCAAGACGATCTCTCTCACTGGCCATGGCGCCGTGATCTTATATGAAAAGGACGGCAAAGAGGAGCGACTGACAGTTGACAAAATCCTCGTAGGAGTAGGAAGGGCCCCCAATGTAGAAGGATTGAACCTCGAAGCCGCCGGGGTCCGATACGATAAAAATAAAGGCGTAGTCGTCAACGACCGGCTTCAGACGACAAATCCGCGTATCTTTGCCGCCGGGGACATCTGCCTTCAGTACAAGTTCACACATACGGCCGATGCCGCTGCACGCATCGTGATTCAAAACGCCCTTTTCCTTGGACATAAGAAAATAAGCGCTCTGACTATTCCATGGACTACCTTTACAGACCCCGAGATTGCTCATGTGGGAATGAATGAGAGAGACGGCAAGGAGCGTGGAATTGAGGTGGACACCTTCGTCCGCCGCTTGGGTGATGTAGACAGGGCCGTTGTCGACGGGGAAGAGCAGGGATTTGTGAAAGTGCACGTGAAACGGGGAACCGACACGATTCTGGGCGCGACCATCGTGGCCAGGCACGCCGGAGAGATGGTGAGCGAAATAAGTCTTGCCATGGTCAACGGTCTGGGCCTCAAAGCCATGGCAAACGTCATCCACCCCTACCCCACCCAGGCCGAAGCAATCAGACAGGTTGCGGACATGTACAACCGCACTCGCCTCACTCCATTGGCAAAAAAGGCTTTCTCTTTCTGGCTGCGTCTTTGCCGGCTTAACCTAAAGCGAGGTTAACGATATAGACATTTCTCCGATGTTGTCCAATGTGGAAGCATCCTAAAAGATACAGACCTTAAACCACATAAGGTGGACAGACGACTGAAAAGTCTTTGCACAGGATCAGATCTTTGCGGTTTCCGTCCGTTTTTCCGTCTCAACCGCCCAGTACGGATGCATGAGGTCCTCGAACACCGAAAGGGCAGCCTCGGTTCCCTGTCCCATTGCAGTCACTATCTGTTTGTAGCCCCCTTCGGCGTCTCCGGCGGAATATATTCCGCGAATATTGGTCCGATGATGGGAATCATGTTTAATGAAACCGTCCGGGGTCAATTCGATCCCCAGATTTTTTGCAAGATCGACTGAAGGCTCATATCCGACAGCGATGAAAACTCCCTGCACTGGAAATGGATAGACCAAACCGGTCCTGTTGTTTCGGAGGAGAACTTCGCTCACCTTTTCCTTACCCTTTATTTCCACGACCTCGGTGTCCCACAGAACTTCTATGTTGTTGGAAAAAATATTTTTGGCGAGGTGCTCCTGGGCCCTCAGGCTGTTTCGTCTGTGCACCAGTGTTGTCCACACGCCTATGTTGTGGAGATAGAGGACCTCGGTCACCGCACTGTTGCCCCCCCCGACCACAATTACTCTCATGCCTTTGAACAACGGACCGTCACAGGTTGCGCAGTAACTCACGCCCCGGCCCCCAAAGAGCATCTCACCGGGAACACCAAGCTTCTTGTAGTTGGCCCCTGTAGCCAGGATGAGTGCTTTGGCAAGAAACTTTCTCCTACTGGTCTGAACTTCTATCTTCGGCCCTGGTTGAATGCTGACTACCTCTTCCCCCTGGAATATCTGCACGTATTCCAGGGCGTGGCTGACCAGAATATCCACGAGCGTTTTTCCCGGCACCCGTGTAAAACCGGGATAATTCTCCACGATGGGCGTGGCAGCCACCTGCCCTCCCAGTGGGCCCCGTTCGATCACCGACGTTTTCAGTCCGCTACGTACCGCGTAAATGCCTGCGGCAAGGCCCGCCGGTCCACCACCCACTATAACCACATCAGTTTCGATCACCTCGGAGTCTATTTCGGGGATGAAGACTGTCTGCTGCTCAAGTTTTTGAAGCGAGAGCACAAATAGCTCCTCGGTCTGCGCTCCATAGGCAATGAGTATATCGTTTGCAAAGGTCTGCGGGACGCTGAAGGCGGAGTAGCGATTCGCGGTTTCCTGGTTGGACTGGATATCGATTATCTCAAGCGAGACGATCTCCGGTCTTTCGATGACCGCCTTCACCGCATTGATCGCCTGGTCAGGACAATAAGGGCAGGTCGGACTGACGAAAACCTTGACTTCCCTCTTGGAACTAATCCTTTTCATGACCTTCAGGGACTGCTCACTCATATTGCCAGTCCGGAAGCCGAGCAGCAGGATCATTCCAACCAGGGACCTGGCTTCTTCTCCAAAGGGGACCCCAAGATACCGAATTGAAAATCGATCCGGGTCGAAAACAAGTGTGGGTGAACTATTCACATTGTGCTTCTTTGCTTCCGTCCCGTACAGGTCGAACTCGCTGAGCTCAATTTTATTTGAGATTTTACTGAAGCTCTTAAGCAGGTCTCGCGCTGCCTGATTGAGAACATCGTTCTGGCCCTTTTCGGTAAAGAGCATCACAGGAACCTTGTTGGGGAGCGCATTGAATGCGACCCTGAGATTCTCCTCGACTTGGCTTCCCAAAAAGGAATCTTGCTGATTTTCTGGTCTATTTTCCGGCATTTTTCCCCTATTCGAATTTTGATACGTTCGAGTTTCCCCTCAATAATCCGCCAAATGGTTAAAATATAAGTAAACTTACCCCACAGTGCCACGGGCAGGTCCAATTTTTCCCCGTATCTGATTTTACCAACATTTCGGCATGCTCCCGGTTGTGAAAAACGAAGCTGTTGACATATGTTTTTTGTCACTTTCTATGTTTTGGCCCTTTTCCCTATTAAATATTGGGTAGACGGGTTTTTCTCCCTTTCAGGGCTTTCGGTTGCGACCAACCAAGGTATTTGATAAAGGCGGGACACCGAGAGGGGGGGCACCCCACAGCCGTGTACGACTGCAGCCGCGCTTTGATACCCCATCTTTGAGCCTGCGTGTTTCCATATCTCCGCGTCTCTGCGTCCGCGAGTCCGGGGGGGTGAGTCGAAATTGTTGGTTTGACATTGCCCCTCCAGTGATCTTATGAGATTATCCCCTTTCGAAGTTCGTCCAGGTGATTTACATTATGAGAATACCGCTTTATGCGGTTTTGATTTGCCTAGTGAGGATCGTTTCATTGAGTACACCGGCACCGGCCCAGAAGCAGCCTCTTGAAAATGAGAAACCGGAACTGCAGGGATGCACTTCGTCGCCGGCTGAGAAATGCCTTGATCGTCAGCCCCGCCCCACCCCCGATTCCAAGCCCGCTGTCCCTAAGGGACGCCTGACCTCCCTGGACGCCTTTCGCGGCTTTGCAATCGCCTTGATGATACTCGTGAACAGCCCCGGGGATCCCGGGACCGTCTATTCACCTTTGAGTCATGCGATCTGGAACGGATGGACTTTTGCCGACACTATCTTTCCATCCTTTCTTTTCATAGTCGGAGTTTCAATCGTCTTTTCATTTGCAAAGCAAGAAGAGAAAAGCATATCAGATTGGGCGTTTATGGTCCGTCTCCTGAGACGAACTATTATTCTGTTCGCGCTTGGGCTTTTTCTTAATATGTTTCCAACATTCTCCCTCTCAGCGATCCGCATACCCGGAGTTCTGCAAAGAATTGCACTCTGCTATCTTTTTGCTTCTCTTATTGCGCTGAATGCGGATTTGAGAGGCCGCATCTTATGGCTTATTGGCCTGCTTGCCTCCTACTGGTTGATGATGCGGTTCATACCAGTGCCGGGGATCGGCGCCGGGGTGCTCGAACCGGGGGAAAATTTTGCCGCCTGGGTCGATTCGCTTTTTCTGGGCGGGCACATGTGGTCATATTATAACGGGGAATGGGATCCGGAAGGGATTGTGAGCACAATTCCCGCAATCGCGACCACTCTTTTCGGAGTGCTGACGGGACAATGGCTCAGGTCTTCTTTGCCCGAGCGCAAAAAGGTTGCCGGAATGGTATGCGCCGGCCTGGTTCTGCTCATCGCCGGTTACATACTCGACCGCTGGCTGCCGATAAACAAGAGCATATGGACGAGCACCTTCAGCATATTCATGGCGGGGGTGGCTCTTGTTTGCCTGGCATTTTTTCACTGGTTGATCGATATCGCAGATTTTTCTCGATGGGCTAAACCGTTCATTATACTCGGACTGAATCCTATCACCGTATATGTGCTATCGGAAGTCTTCGATGCAACACTCAGGTCCTTAAATCTGTCCATGGTCCTGGCACAAGAGATAGATTGCCAATCATACCTGTTCAAAAGCTTCTGTACCCCTATTGCAGAATCGGAAACCGCTTCTTTGCTCTACGCGCTCCTGACTCTCCTGTTTATGTATCTAATCGCATGGATTATGTGGCGAAAGCGGCTTTTTATAAAGATTTAGCCCTGTTTACGGTCAAGAAATCCGAGCCGGAAACCTCGCGGGGCATGGAGTTCTCATTCGATGTTTATGGTAAGAAAGATTCATTTGACAATCATCAGCCAGTTCGTCGAAAAATCCTCGTAAGTAGACTAAGTTCAATACATTACTACTTATTCCATGCTTGTTGGAGGACTAGAAACTCACCCGCCACTTCGTTCCCTCGGGAGAGTCTTCAAGGTGGACATGTTTTGCCTCGAGTTCCAGCCGGATTCGGTCGGCTTCGGCAAAGTTTTTTTCCTGGCGGGCTTTATGGCGCAGAGCTATAAGCTCGTTCAGTTCCTTTTCGCTAATGCCGGTCGTCTTCAGTTTGAGCATTCTCTGCTGGTCTAAAAATATGCGTGGTTCAAGCATCAACAGCCCCAGAGTATTGCATTGTTTCGACAGAGAATCCGCCGCCTTTCGGGCGAGTTGCGCGGCGGGGCCTTTAAGATTTCTGCTTCCGAATTTGTCCAGAAAACGTTGAAGATTTCTCTGGAGAACGAAAATAGAGCCTATTGCCCGGGCAGTGTTGAAATCGTTGCTCATGGCTTCAGCAAACAATGTGGGCAGCGACTCCGCCTTTTCGTACAGCTCCGGGTCCTGCTTTTTCACGACCTCACCGGAATACTCGGCGCCTTCTGCTTTAGCCGCCTGTTGCCGCACTAACTCAAGGGTGCCGTAGAGGCGCTCCAGCCCACGTTCGGCTTCCCCTACGGCCTCATCCGAAAAATCGACAGGGCTTCTATAATGCTTGCTGATGACGAACAGCCTCAGCGATTCAGGATGCACATGCTGCAGCACGTCACGGATGGTAAAGAAGTTTCCGAGCGACTTGGACATCTTCTCGTTATTGATGTTCACGAAGCCATTGTGTATCCAATAGCGCACGAAAGGCACCTCATAAGTCGTTTCGCTCTGCGCGATCTCGTTTTCATGATGAGGAAAGACCAGGTCTTTGCCGCCTCCGTGCACGTCGATAGTCAGCCCCAAATACTTGGTCGCCATAGCGGAACACTCGATATGCCAGCCCGGCCTCCCCGGCCCCCAAGGACTTTCCCAGGCCGGCTCTCCCGGCTTGCTTCCCTTCCAAAGCACAAAATCGAGCGGATTTATCTTGTTTTCGTCAACCTCGACCCTGGCGCCTGCCATCATGTCTTCTGTATCGCGCCCGGACAGCTTCCCGTAGCCAGGGAAGCGGTCTACGCTGAAATAGACGTCTGTTCCGGCTTTGTACGCTGCGCCCTTTTCGACCAGCTTGCGGACGATTTCGATCATTTCAGGAATGTGCTCGGTTGCAAGCGGCTCAAGAGTGGGGCGCAGAATGCCCAGGCTGTCCATATCTTCATAGAAGGTCCGGATGTACCGGTTGCCAATCGTACGGTAATCGGTCCCCTCCTCGGCTGCCCGCCGGATGATTTTATCGTCGATGTCTGTAAAGTTGCGAACATAAGTAACCTGGTAGCCAAGGCTCAAGAGAAACCGGTAGATAACGTCGAAGACAATGGCGGAGCGGGCGTGTCCAATGTGGCATAAGTCATACACAGTGATCCCGCACACGTACATTCGTATCCTGCCCGGTTCCAGAGGAACGAATTCCTCCTTTTTCCCGGCCAGGGTGTTATAGATCTGCAAAGCCATTAACTGGCAATCCCCTTTTGAGCTATCCTGTGAACAACCAAAGGAAATCATTTATCATTTGCTGGATTTAATTTAAACCTTTAAGGGGGTCCGAGCCACCGCCTTCTTATTGCTCCGCAGGTTCTTCGACAAGCGCGACCGCATATGCCGCAATCCCCTCCTCGCGGCCCACAAACCCCAAGGTCTCTGTCGTTTTGGCTTTGATATTGACACAGTCCGAGGTCAGCCCGATTTGGCCGGAAATCTTCTCTACCATTCGAGGTATGAAAGCAGAGAGCCTTGGCTTCTGGGCCACAATTGTGGAGTCGATATTTCTCAGCCGCAACCCTCGCCCTGTTAGAAGAGCCGCTGTCCTGTGCAGCAGTATCAGGCTGGATATGTCTTTGAATTCGGGACTGGTATCCGGAAAATGAGCGCCTATGTCCCCCAGGGCGGCCGCGCCGATCATGGCGTCGCAAATGGCGTGGAGCAAAACATCAGCATCGGAGTGGCCAAAAAGACCGTGTTCGAATGGAATTTCAATCCCGCCCAGGATCAGCGGGCGCCCCGGAACAAGCCTGTGCACGTCATAGCCGAATCCAACCCTCATCAGATCCCCCCTTTTCCGATTCTTACGGATAGAAACCATTCCGCCCACTGGAGGTCTTCCGGGGTTGTTACCTTTATGTTTGTGCGCTCACCATGCACAATGGATACTGGGACCCCCATGCGTTCGACAAAAGAGGCGTCATCGGTCCCGGTCCAACCTGCCGCGACCGCTTTTTCGTAGGCGGCCACGACGATCTGCTTCCGGAAAACCTGGGGCGTCTGCACGAGCCAGATCTCATCTCGAGACAAAGTCTGCCGCACCACGCCGTCACGGGCGTGTTTTACGGTGTCCGTTGAGGGGATGGCCGCTATGCAGGCGCCGGCCGTCCGAGCGCCTTCCCACACAGCTTTGATAAGGCCGGGACTTGCGAAAGGGCGCACAGCGTCATGAATCATCACCCAGTCACATTCGGCCGGAAGCTTCTTGAGTCCGTTATAGACGCTGTCCATCCGCTCGGCCCCTCCAGCTATTATTGAAATCTCGGGCACGCGCGAAGCTCGCTGGCGACTCCACCCGGATATAACCTTCCCGGCATCAGGAATATGTCCTTCGGCAACGATCAGAAAAATGATGGAGATAAAGGGCAGGTTTGCGAGCGCGCTCAAGGTATGAGCCAGTAGCGGCTTCCCGGCCAACTGGATGAACTGCTTGGGTATGGCGCCCCCCATCCTGGTCCCGCTTCCCGCAGCAGGCACGATGACGCATGTCTTCGGCATGTTTACAAATAACCAGCGAGAAAGAATTAAAGGGACCCCGGAGCAGGGCATAAGCCGGGTTCTGTTCCCTGAACGCCCGAAGGCAAACAGGGCATGATCATTCCTCTGGCCCCACCGTTACCGGCGGGATCAAGCGACCAACCCGAGAGCATCGGACGGGCAGCCCTCAAACGCTCTCCTATTCGGTCTTGCTCCGGGTGGGGTTTGCCTGGCTCCCGATGTCGCCACCGGGACCGGTGAGCTCTTACCTCACCGTTTCACCCTTACCCCTCGCGCGAGCGCGGGAGGCGGTCTGCTTTCTGTTGCGCTTTCCTCCTCGTCACCGAGACTGGGAGTTACCCAGCACCCTGCCCTGTGGAGCCCGGACTTTCCTCCAGCCACACTGAAACGTGACCGGCGATCATCTGCCCTACTCCGGGCACACTCTTAGTTCTCCCGGAGGGCAATCCCTTTCACTATAATATATTAGCAGATTTACCACTTTATGCAAACGCTGCTGCGGCCTTCTCGGCTTGCCAGGTGATTTCGTTGAGAGTTCGCTCAAGTTGGAGGCGGTACTCTTCGATTTCAGCCGATGAAGCCCCCCGCTCGACCCGGATCATAGGCCCCCAGGAGAAGACTACCCTGGCAAAAGGCTTTGGGAGAAGCGTCCTGTCCCAGGTTCGAAACCGCCAGTTCCTGTCCGCAGCAACGCTGACAGGCATAATGGGACAGCCTGAGTACATCGCCAGAAGCAGCAGTCCTTTTTGGGCCACCTGCGCCGGTCCCTGAGACCCATCCACCACGAACCCACCTCCGGGTCCGTTTCGAAAAGCGGAAATCATGCCTTTGAGAGCAGCAGCCCCGCCCTTTCCAGGCGAGCCTCTGAAAGGATTGTACCCGAGCCTTTTTACCAGCCTCGCCGCAAACTCCCCATCGCGGCTCCGGCTGATTATCGTGAGGTAGCCCTGATCGCGGTAAAAATACAGGATGGAAGGATAGGTGAAATGCCAGAAAGCGGCGATCCGGGGTTTGATCTCTTCGGCGGCCAGGTAATGTTCTTTCCCAACGATCTCGATTCGGCAGGTCCTGTGAAGAAGTCTCATAGCCACGGCAGCCAAGGGCGGCAAAAACGGCATGTTCTCCGCAATATTGCGACGTTTCTGGAGTTTATCGTGTATATTTAAAGATTGGGCATCCATAATTTTTCGCATGTATTTTGGTGCTTATCGGATTTTAAATGAGACATCGCAATATAGCACTTATTGGATTTCGTGCAACGGGCAAGAGCACGGTCGGGGAAATTCTTGCCCGCAAGCTCGGCAGGCAATTCGTTGACATGGACCAGCGCCTGACCTCGGAAGCCGGGCGCGACATAGCGACATGGGTGAAACAGGACGGGTGGGATTCTTTCAGAAGATCAGAATCCGGCCTGCTTGGGATCATCAGCGGGCAAAAAGGGCTTGTGGTCGCCACCGGAGGCGGAATTGTCCTCGATCCACAAAGCCGCAGAGTGCTCCGGAAGCACTTTTTCACGGTCTGGCTGAAGGCAGCGCCTCAAACAATTTACGCTCGATTAAGCTCAGACACCGGATCGCTTCTAACACGGCCTTCGCTCTCCGAGCTACCGATGGAGGAGGAGATCGTAAAAATGCTTTCCGAGCGCAAACCGCTCTACGCCCAGGTTGCGATTATCGAAATCGATACAGAGGGAAAACAGTCGATCCAGATCGCCGATGAGATCGTAACCGTACTGAGACAGACTCTATAGAGTCTATCTCAGAAGCACTCAAACCAGTCATTCTACCAGTTGCTACACCACGCTGCCTCCTCACCAGCCAAGCGAGCGGGTGAAACGTGGGGCCATCTCCGAACGCACCCGCTCAATTGACCCTGCCTGACGCAAAAACAAAAGCGATCCAGACGAAAAGCGGAAGGGAGAAAGGCACCGTACCGCCCTGTTTCACACGGGGTTGCGTTCGGTGGTTTGGTATATCATTTGCGGTGGGCTGTTGCGGGGCGCCTTTTTAGCCAGGGCCGCCCATGACGGTTGCCCGATATCCTCGAAGTTTGGCTCCATCGAGTGGTCGCGGTAGGAATGCAGGGTGCCCGACACCCCCCGCACAGATCCGTACCTGCGGATCTCTATCCTATTCTTTCAAGCAAAGCGGATGCTATTCGCCTTGCAGTATTTCGCTGTAACCCAACGAAATTCTCCGTGGCTTTGCTCATTTTTGCAATCCGGCGGGGATTACTGAAAGTTTCTTTAAGGAAATCCTTTAGCTCCCTTTCGGAAGAGACCCTCATTGCACACCCCGCTTTGAGGAGTTCCCTTTCGATTTCGCCGAAATTGAAGAAATGAGGTCCCCAGCATGCGGGCCTGCCCTGGGCAACTACTTCAATGGGGTTATGGCCTCCCATTGGCGCAAAACTCCCGCCAAGAAAGGCGATATCGCAAACCGCGTACATCCTGGCAAGCTCACCGAGGGTATCGAGAATATACACGGCTTTCCCCTCTGCATTTTCTCCCTTTGAGCGAATACCGCAGTCAAGACCGAGGCGATCTGCCAGAGCTGCGATTTCGGCGCCGCGATGAATCTTTCTTGGGGCGATTACGAGGAGAAGGTTTGGGATCCGGGAACCCAAGTCGCGGTGGACGCGGAGCAGAATTTGCTCTTCCCCTTCATGCGTACTGCCTGCCACCCATACGGGCCTGCCTGCTTCCAGCCCTATATCAGCCCTGATCGAAGCGATCTCCGATTCTGAAACCCTGGGTATGGAGGATTCGAATTTGAGGTTTCCGGTCGCGATCACCCTTTCCGCAAGACCACACAAAGAGATGAAACGCGCCCTGTCGAGTTCGGTCTGGGCAAGGATTAGGTCGAATCCGCCGAAGATAATGCCGGTCAGTGTGCCCAAGAGGGAATAGCTGCGGAATGAACCAGGTGACATTCTCCCATTGACCAGCACGGCGGGCACGCCTTCTCTGTTTAGCCTCCAAACGAGATTGGGCCAGAAATCGGTTTCTATCAGAACGAAGAGCGAGGGCCTGATGCGCTTAACGAGCCGGTCCACGGTCCAGGGGAAATCGTGGGGCAAGGGGAAAAAACTGTCCACCAATCCCTTGAGCCTTTCTACAGCAATAGACATTCCCGTTTCGGTCGCAGTGGAAAAGACTATTTCAAGGGCAGGACGCATCAGCTTCAATTCAGCTATCAAGGGAATTGATGAGAGCGTCTCGCCAACCGAAAGGGCATGAATCCAAGCGCGGGCCGGACACGACTGCAAAGGCGCGGGGAGCTTGAGCCCCATCCGGCTCAGGTAATTGCTCCTGTATTTGCCATCGGTCAAAGATCTGCAAAAATAATATAAGTACAGCGCCGGCCAGCTCAAACACAGAGCCGCATCGTAGGCCATCAAAGTGGCCTTCCGGCAAAACCTCATAGCACTCCCCTCGCCGTATCCAGCGCGAGCCGCGCGACCCGGGCGGATATGCCGGGGGCGCCAAGCTGATTGCGAATGCTCCTCAACCCCAGCCGTTGCTCGTCAAGAAGAGCCGGATTCATTAGAAGCTTGATGGCGCACTCGGCCAGGCGTGGTCCGGTAGGCTCCTCCCGCACGAATTCGGGGGCTATTTCCTTGCCCGCTATCAGATTGGGCAGCCCGGCAAATTTGGCCCGAATGAGCGGCTTAACGATTTGCCTGCTCAGCCCGGAGACTTTGTAGAGCACTATCATGGGAGTTTCGAGAATCGCGGCTTCCAGGGTCACCGTACCGGAAGCGGTCAAGATCAGGTCGCACGCCCTGATTGCGCTATAGGTGTCGTTGTGCACGACCCGCACCGGCAGTGACCATCGGGCAGCCCTGATTTCCATATCGCGTGCGTCCAGCGAAGATGCCAGGGGGATTATGAACCTGGCCGCCGGCAATGACCGCGAAATGATTCGGCCGGCGTCCATCAGGATGTCAAACATGAGCTTAATCTCGCTCCGCCTGCTCCCGGGGAGCAGTCCGACAAGAGGCCCGTCGAAACGGTGATAGAGCCGGTCGCATTGAGTTTTGTCCGGTAAATCGGCCATTATGTCCACCAGCGGGTGGCCGACATAATCGACGTCCATGCCGTGAGAGGCATAGAAGCTTTTTTCGAACGGCAGTATGACAGCCATCCGGTCTACAAGCCTTCTGATTTTTTTTATGCGACCTTCCCGCCAGGCCCAGACCTGAGGGCTGATGTAGTAAAAGACCTTGGCGCCCATCTTTTTGGTAAACTTCCCAAGAAACAGATTGAAATCGGGAAAGTCGATCAATACGACCAGTGCGGGGCGGGTTGCAAGAAGGTGAGACCTGATCTTTGCCCAAGCGCCATATATTGCCCGAATATGACCGATGATTTCTGTTCCCCCCACAACCGAAATGCTTCGATTATCAACAATGACCGGAACGCCTTCAGCTTGCATGTGAGGTCCCCCGAGGCAGGAGAGGCGTGTTTGGGGGGCGATAGACAATATCGCGCGGGCAAGATGGGAACCATGCAGGTCCCCTGAAGCTTCTCCGGCGCTTATGAAGATTTCCAATCCATGCTCTCCGGAAAGACGCGTTTAGCGCGCATTTGTTCCTCGATCCGGCGCGATATATCGAGTGCAACGGCAAGCGCCCGGCGCCCCTGCTCGCCATCCACTTCGGGCCGGCTGCCGGTCCTGACAGAGTTCAGAAAAGCGCCGATCTCTTCCTCAAGGGAATCTTTCTCAATTATTTCGAAGTCTGCCATCGAAACCTGTGGAAAGCCGTCCTCACCCGACTCTGCCTCCCTGTAAACAGCATAGGCGCGCTTCTTGGCATAGTCGGCCGAAAAATAGCAATTCTCCTGAAAGATGCGCAACTTCCTCATGTTCTTGATAGAAATTCGGCTTGCGGTCAGATTAGCGACGGCGCCGTTGTTAAACTCCATTCGAACGCTTGCGATGTCCGGAAGAGGACTCAGGGCAGAAACGCCGGAAGCATGAACGTCCTTGAGAGGGGCATGGATGATGTTGAGTACGATATCGATGTCGTGAATCATCAGATCAAGTATGACGTCTACTTCCAGACCTCTTTCATTAAAAAGAGCGAGCCGATGGGCTTCTATGAACATCGGGTCGCGCAGGCGTGGGCGTATGGCCGTAAATGCGGAGTTGAACCGCTCCAGGTGACCGACCTGCAGAATTGCGCCGCTCTTTCTTGCCGTTGCGATAAGTTCGTCGGCTTCCTCCAGGTTTTTTGTCATCGGTTTTTCGAGAAGAACATGCACCCCCACAGAGAGAAATTCCCTGGCGATAGCGAAGTGCTGGGGCGTGGGCACAACGATGCTGACCGCATCGACCTTGCCGATGAGGTCCCTGTAATCGCTTACGGCTTGGGCATTAACCTCTTTGGCCACCTGCAGCCCGCGTTGGCTGTCAATATCGACTACTGCAACCAGATTGGCCTCAGGCAGCCTGGCATATTTTTGAGCGTGAAAACGGCCGAGGTAGCCCACTCCGACCACGGCTGTACGCACGGCGTCAGGGCGAGGGCTGCGAACTAAAATGGCTCTTGGGGGTTCCGTTTGTTCTTCCGAATACTGCGCACGCGGCCATCCGTTCCGATCGAAAGTACTCGATTCCAAGACCGCCAGCGCGTCTTTGTCCTGGTTTTCCAGGGGACGAAATCCCTCATTTTGGACGAGTATCGAAATCCCGGCAGAATCCGCAAGGTCTATCATTTTGTCCCGGTCGAATATCACCGTTTTTTCTGCTTCCAATACGAGCACCCGTGCATTGACTCTTTTCATCACACCGATGGTGTCCGAACCAACGGCTGGGACATCGAAGCGCATGTCCTGCATGGGCTTGCTGACCTTTACGACTACCGCTCCTTCCCGGCAAAGACGCCCTCCGCGCATAATGGTTGCGTCGGTGCCGTCTATTCCTTCAACGGCGAGCACAGCCTGGTTTTTCACCACCAGGCATTGCCCAATATC
>Ga0074046_10001273_pt1 | contig 23171 bp, 20 predicted proteins | sample BogForMeECP23OM3_FD_94441 | JGI IMG/M metagenome (GOLD analysis project Ga0074046, IMG submission 94441) | Bog forest soil microbial communities from Calvert Island, British Columbia, Canada - Bog Forest MetaG ECP23OM3 | ecosystem: Environmental > Terrestrial > Soil > Wetlands ...
GATTCCCGCCATCTTCATCGCTGGGGTGGGCGTGATCTTCACCCTGCTAGCCATTTTCAAAGCCAGGAGTCCGCGTCAGAAGTATGAGATGTCGCCTAGAACAACTTTGGCGTACGGTGTACTCGCCTTGGTCATTGGGGTGTTATGGTTTTCGATTTCTCTCCAAACCCAAATAGCCGAATATCTGCTAGCGTTGCTACTCGTGTTCTTCGGGTTAGTATTCCTCGCCTACATGCGCTTGAAGTGACTCTATTCGGTTTTTGCGCCGCAGTTTTGGCAGAACTTGGCTCCCCCTGGGATCACAGTCCCACATTTAGTACACTTTCTTACGGGCGCATTTGCTGGTGGGGCTGGGCTTGCGGTTATGTTCTGTCCGCAGTTCGGGCAGAATTTGGACGTTGACGGTATGTGTGCTTGACAGTTGGGGCAGACGATGAGTGCAACCGACATCCCACCTCCAGAGGGCGTTGTCTGAAAGAGTGGTGGGACGAGTACCATACCGGCGCCGAACGCTGCTCCTCCGCCCGTCGACTTTCCAAGCGACGCTGCAGCATCTTTCACCGTCTCCATCCTGATCACTTCATCCCCTGTTACGCCGCCCGATTTCAGCCAGAAGAGGCGGTCGCGAAATTCGGGCGTTGTATCTATGCCCTCAAACTTTAGGTCAATCATCTGAACTCCTAACCGCTTGAAATAATCAGTTAGGTTAGCCTTGACCTGATTTGAAGTATCGTCTAATTTCCTGAAAACCGTCTGCAAGTCATATTTTGAGAGTTCGTCGATCATCTTCTCGTTTATGAATCCACGCAGAAAGTTGTTTACATCTGAAGACGAATACGCGTTTTGACCTCCGACTACCTCATTCACGAATATGGGTGGGTCTTCAACTTTGAAATAGAACGAACCGAAGGTCATTAGGGGTGCGAGTTCTGTGGTTTGTGCCCTGTTGCCGAATTTTCCAGCAAACTGCTTGTTTGAAACGAAGATAACATTTGCCTTGAAGGGTGTCTTCTGGTAACCTGCAATCCTAGAGAGCACTGAGGTGATTAGTGGGAGGTTTAGGGTTGTGAGGGTGTGTCGGCCTGCTCCGAACGTGTCGTAGCTCTTGCCATCTCTGAAGAATACTGCATTCTCGTACTCATGGACTATGAGTTGTGCTCCCCACGTTATGTCTTCGTTGGGGTAGCGCCAAACAATATCCTCCGGACCCGCACCGGTCCATTCAATTACTTGCGGCATTTCCTATTACACCTTGACTCCTTCGATTACTGCCTTACGTTCGTCAAAAGCTGATTCGAGGTTGCTGATTGAGCCATCCAATTGTTGCTGCTCAGTCCTTGCGTTCTCAAGCTTCCCTTGGTTTAGGTCGGCTTTGAAGTTCGCTGTTTGTTCTCCGATCTTCCGCACAGAATCCATCAGCTGCGTATCGTAAGCGAGCATGTTGTCAAGCTCATTCTCTTCAACCTTGATCGAATCGAAGAAACCGCTGTAACCGTACGAAGCCCGGTTGATCTTCTCGGCCACTCTATCCAGCTTAGCAACGAGTCTGTTCAACGGTTCCATAAGTTCGCTCACCTTCGAATCGCTCAGTGATTGGAAGCAGCTCATTAGATCGTCGCGGGAGTGTTCGAGTGTCTTGTATATGTAGTCTCGAACTATTCGGTCCGCTTCTCTTCTCTGCTCCCTAAGCTTGTAGCCGCGAAAACCGGGCAAAATGAGCATTAAGCGTTCTAGGGGCTTCTCACTTTCCTGAACCCTTTCGAGTGGAGGTTTCGCTGTCAATTCCAGTCTACATAAACGTGGTTTCGGGCTGTCGCCTTTAAGGATTTGATGGGGAGTGTTAGATGAGTTTGAAGTCCTCGCCTGGCATGTCGCCTTTGATGATCTGACTGGAGGCTCCATCCAATAGGACTTGGTACCGTTTGTCCTTGTAGGCGTATGTGAGGAAGAACACTGGGGCGTGGAGGTAGTATGATCCTGAGACCTCAAGATTGGTCTTGATGTCTGTGATTTTATCAACCCTATCCTTGGCTAGGTATTGGTGGAGGTTGCTGATCTCATCGCGGGCATGCTCGACTGCGTCCTCAGCGGTCAACTCGCTGTTCAAAACCTTCGCGCCCTTCTCAATCTTAGTCGCTTCGAAGGGGATCTTTCCTTCCAACGAAAGGTGGTAGGAGCGGGTTGGGAAGTCTGTTTGCGTACGGGCGAGGACCAGCCAGTCGTAGTGGTTCGTGATGTCGCCCTCTTTTTCTTCGGGGGGCGAGATTCTTTCGAAAATTCCTTTGTAATGCGAAGTTGCTTCGCCGCTCACAACCCAGAACGGTAGGTAAACCAAGCTCTGTTCGATTAGAGAAGATTTTTTGCTCAAATCTTTGGGGGCGACAAAGCTGTTCTTCATCCATCCCCTTATCGCATCAAAAACTTGGGCGGGGGGTAGTGTGTTCAGGATGAGGGAATGTTCGAATTCGAACGCTTTTCCGGTTTCGACGACGCTCGTGAAGCCGCAATAACCGCATGTGATTAGTATTTCGCCGGGTTGAACCGGTAAGGGTGCTCCACAATGGGAGCAACTGATTTGGCTCGCAACCGCTACCATGAAGGTGTCCACCAAGTGGAGAGCAAGGAGGGCTAGGCTTTAATGGGCTCGGTGGTTTAGGTGGTCAAGATTTTGGTAGGTCGAATCGGAAATGGGTAACCTAGCTCAGTTGAAGGGTACGATGTTCTTCACGATCCTGATCACTCTCGTGATCTTCGTAGGTTTCATAGTTGTCGTCTCGTTCTTCTTCAGCTACGCTACAGATCTTCAACTCGACCCCGGCTCGATCTTGATCGGGGCTTTCGTCCTCGCCCTATTCTTCATGCTCATTCAGTTTGCAATCAGCCCATCCATCGTTAGGTGGAGCACTAGACTCCGTTACCTACAGCCCGGCGAGAACGCTTGGTTGGAGGGTATGGTAGCGAAGCTAGTTCAGCAAGCAGGAGTCAAGGCGCCTCGCCTCGCAATTGTTCCAGATCGAACACCGAACGCATTCGTATTCGGCAATTCCTCCAACAACATGACGCTCGCCGTCAACCAGGGCCTGCTTGATCAGTTGAATGAGGATGAGATTCAAGGTGTACTTGGTCACGAGATCGGTCACATTCGCCACAAGGATTCAATCATTATGACATTCATGTCAGCCGTCCCGCTCATAGCTTTCGTAATCGTTCGAATGGCCTTCGGTTTCGGGTATGTTGGGGGGATGGGTGGAGGCCGGAGGGGCAAGAACAACGGTGCGATCTACATCATCCTCGCAGGAGTAGTTGCGCTTATCGTCTATTTCGTAGCTCAACTACTCGTACTCAGATTGAGCCGTTTGAGAGAATCCTACGCGGACGCGTTCTCGGCCTACCTTACGGCGGCGCCGAGGGAACTAGAAAGCGCATTGGCGCGAATAACCTATGGGCTCTCGCTCAGCCCCGAAGAACCTCACGGAGCCCGGGCACTCTATATTTCTGACCCCGCCCTGGCGAAACAAGAGATGAGTCAGGTTATGGAGCACGTCAACCAGTACGACCTGAACAGGGACGGGGTTTTGGATGAGCATGAGCTTGAGTTGGCCATGGAGCAAGAGGCAAAATCAAGGTGGGGCAACCTCAACCGAGCCTTCGCCACGCATCCTCCTACCTACAAACGCCTACAGTTACTCAGGCAGATCGATCAGGAAATTCAAAGTCGCGGAGTGCAAACATCAAATATTTACGAACACGCATGAGGATGGCCGCAATGAAATTATCCCGCAGAAAAGCCCGAGCGGAAATCGCTAAGCTGGTAGACTGGACGCTGAGGGGTCAAGTGATTTCTAGGAAGTTTGAATTTTCCGACTTCGTAGCGGCGATGCGTTTCGTAAACAGGGTCGCGAGGCTAGCGGAAGCCGCCAACCATCACCCGGACATCACCATAAATTACAATCGGGTAAGGCTAGCACTCACGACGCACGATGAGGGCGGACTAACAATGAAAGATTTCAGGTTAGCCGGCAAGATCAACAGATTCGCGAAGTGAACACAAGGAAGTTTATAGAAGTTCGATCTCGATATAGACTTTTTCAGGCGTTTGAATGCGCATCAAGCGTTTGAGAAAACGCTCGTTCGGATCGACATCGATCAGCCGCTTGTGGATCCGCATCTCCCAGCTATCCCATGTATGAGTGCCTTCGCCGCAGGGACTCTTTCTAGTTGGAACCCAAAGCCTCTTAGTTGGGAGCGGAATCGGCCCGCGTAATTTCACACCGGTGCGTTCGGCGATCTTCAGGATCTCGCCGCATATGCTGTTCAAGCCCTGAGAGTCAGTGCTTGACAGACGAATTCGTGCCTTGTTCGCCAACGTTTTTCAGCTCATTCAGGTGTGAAACAAAAGCCCCTAGGCCCGCGTGGCGTTTAAAAGGAGTTCGGAGACCAGGCACAGATTTCGTCGCTCATTTTTTTCTGCTCGTTAACTTGCATCTCGGTCACGTTTGTCGCTTGCATGTTTACAATTGTTGGAAATTGTGTTCCTCTGAATCGATAGACCGTAGCCTCGGCTAAGCGTAGGATTCGCAAGAAAAGTCTGAGGGGCTGAGAAGTTTAGGCTTTCTTCTCAGATAGCTGTGCCTTTTCGGTTACCTGTTTGACTACCCCGACGGCAACCGTGCTTCCCATGTCTCGGATCGCGAATCTTCCTAGCTGTGGGATGTCTGAGTAGGCTTCGATGGCTAGCGGGCGGAGGGGTCTGATCTTTACAAGGGCTGCGTCGCCTGTCTTGAGGAAGTCCGGCTTCTCTTGAGTCACTTGGCCTGTACGCGCGTCCATCTTCGAGACGAGTTCTGTGAATGTGGCCGAGGTCGTGGCGGTGTGTGCGTGGAGCACTGGTGTGTAACCGGCCGCTATTGCGGTTGGGTGGAAGACTATGATTATCTGTCCCAAGAATTCGGCTGCGACGGTTGGAGGTTTGTCTGCGTGCCCCGCCACATCACCCCTGTGGACGTCGGTCTTCCCGATGCCCCTGACGTTGAAGCCTATGTTGTCTCCGGGTAGAGCTTGCGGGATCTTAGTGTGGTGGGTTTCGATATCTTTGCACTCGCCTTTTGCGTTGGCGGGCATGAAGATGATGCTATCGCCTACCTTGAGGGTTCCAGTTTCTACTCGGCCGACTGGGACTGTGCCGATGCCGGTGATTGAGTAGACATCTTGGACTGGGATGCGGAGTGGTTTGTCGGTTGGTTTGGGTGGTTCGGTGAACGAGTTCAACACGTCTAGTAATGTTGGCCCCTTGTACCATGGCATATTTGGCGACGCTTTGATGAGGTTGTCTCCTTTCCAGCCAGACACTGGTACGAATTTAATCTTGGTGATATCGTATCCAACAACTTTCAGCAGCGACTCCAGCTCTTTTGTGCATTCCTTGAATCTCTCTTCTGAGAAGTTGACTGTAGAGTCGTCCATTTTGTTAATAGCGACAGCCAGTTGTGCGACCCCAAGGGTTCTGGCTAGGTAGGCGTGTTCTCGGCTTTGGCCTCCCGGCCCAACGCCAACTTCGAATTCTCCTTTCTTCCCTGACACAACGAGTATGGCTGCGTCTGCTTGGCTGGTGCCTGTGATCATGTTCTTGATAAAGTCACGATGGCCTGGGGCGTCGATAATTGTGAAGAATACCTTGTCGGTTTCGAATTTTTCGAACCTAAGGTCGATCGTAACCCCACGTTCTCTCTCTTCTTTCAACGTATCGAGGACGAATGCGAACTTGAAAGTATCTCCCTTACCAAGCTTGGTTGACTCATCAGCGTACTTGGCGATGGTCTTCTCGTCCACATTTCCCGTGTCGAACAGCAAGTGGCCTGTCATGGTGCTCTTGCCATGGTCGACATGGCCTATGATGATCAGGTTAAGGTGCGGTTTCTTAGCTGAAGACATTCTTCATCTTTCCAACGATTTTGATTCGCAAATCAACACCTGTACCCAGTATTTAAGGCTTAGAACGGATTGGCGAACGAAAAACGTTCAAGGAACTTACTGTGTGAAAGAAATTTGCGATGAGTCGCGTTTAACGCGAGGCCAGGGCTACTCGTTCCATCTCGTCGCGTTTCTTCACTGCGAAGCTTCGATTGTCTCGTTGGGCGGCGTACGTAAGTTCCTCAGCGAGGCATTCGTCGATAGTTTTCGGGTTACTGTAAGACGCTTTGCGCGCGCCATCAGTCATGAAACGCAACGCAATATCGATTCTCCTCTGAGGGGCAATGTCAACTGAGATTGGGTAGACGATTCCACCGTAGGCGACCCGTGTAACGTCCTCAGCTGGCGCTGTATTCTCAACCGCTTTCACCAAAACCTCAATCGGGTTCTTGCCCGTTTTCAGGTTGATGATTTCCATGGCGTTCCGGACGATCCCAATCGCCTTCGCCTTCTTACCGCCAACACGGCCGGGGCGCATCATGTTATCGACAAGGCGTTCCACAATGTTCAGCTGGGACTTACGGAAGCGCTTGTGTTCATGTCGTCCACCACTGTGAGGGTAAAGAATGGGTTTCGAGGAAAGATATTTTTCAAGTCCGGGATCTGTGACCTCGACGTTTTCGGTTCCCCATTTCTCGAATACCTTGATCTCAGGTGGCTTCCTACTCATGAACACAGACCTTTCTTCGCTGATTTTCGATAGGCTAACCGATTCGCCGTATTAAGCGTTAAGATCGGGAAGGGCTTGAAAGCTGGTAGTCTCCCTCGCCTTAGCGTTTACTACTTACTGGATACAGGATTGTTGATATCAGAACTAGGGTGTACAGCCCGCCGGTCAGCCATGCGAACCCGTAGCCGAATGACAGAACCAGTAGAGAGAATATTATCGGGGAGACAAACCCTCCTAACATCTGAATGGTGTTTACCCAGCTGACCGCCAGGGATTCGTATTCGACTGATGCCGCCATGCTATCACGGGCGGCCAAATACCCAACCGTGAATGCACCGCTGCCGAACCCCGCAAGAATGCTTGAAGCTGCCGCAAATGGTACGCTGCCTATGGCGTCCAGTCCCAATGCAGCTGTCAACAACACCCCCAAAGAGAAGAGCAGCAACCGAGCGTTCTTGGTCTTGCTGTAGATCATACCACACACAGGAGAGGCGACTATCGCACACAACGGGGTGAGGCTGCCGATGATCCCCGCGAAGCTTGGGCTGAGATGAAGCGACTGCTCAAGGTAATAGACCATGAAGCTGCTGATTAGAAACGTGCCTGATCCGATCCCGAACAATTCAAGAGAGATCAGAACCAGCCATCGGTTCGAGAGAATCCTACGAAGGTCTTCGGCCTTAATTACGAAATCCGAACGCAGTTCATCCTTTGGGACTTTTAGGAAGATGAGCAGTCCTCCGATGAGACTCAGCACGCCACTCGTTATCAGGCTGAATCTCCACCCGGCCATTTCGGCTAGGACTGACCAGGCGAAAAGACCTAGTGTTCCCCCAACGTAGAAGGCACTCTGGAAAGTGCCTACCCCGAATCCCTGAGATTCTCGACGGAAGGTTCGAGCAATCAACGTTACTCCTGGAGCAAAGAAAAACGCGGAACCTACTCCAACGATGAACCTGAGGAGTACGAGTTGATAGAAATCTGAGGTGAGGGCTGTTAAGAGGACGGCGACCGATGCAATTAACACACCCACGATGGCGGTGTTCCTTGCGCCGTACTTAGCAGCAATAATTCCACCGGGGACTTGGAATAATCCAACGCCGATGTAGAAACAAGCTGCGGCAATTCCCAACCCCGACACATTCAAGTTGAAATCGAGCGCTATGAACGTGAAAAGAGCCGCGATGTTATACCAGTTGACCGCGTAAATTGTTCTGGAGAAGAATAGGGAAGTGTATGCATCTCGGTCAATCAAACGCTTCAGGTTCGCCCAACTCGCAATGGCGAGCGCATCTGCCATTGAAACTAAAGAACACTCCTGATCGTTTTGGTTGCGATCGTTTAGATTGCATTCGCCTTCACCTGTCGAGAATCATTGAGAGACTGTAAATACACCGTCGGGCTGATAGTTGATTGGCTTATTGGACAATGATCGACTCCGCGGATTTGGTAATCGTAGGTGGCGGCTGCATAGGCTGCAGCACTGCTTTTCACGCTGCAAAACTAGACCGTAGCCTGAAGATAATTCTCATCGAACGTCAACATATTGCGTGGGGCACGACGGGCAGGTCAACGGCTATTGTTCGCCAACACTACAGCAACCCGGAAACCGCTGGGATGGCTTTGGAGAGTCTGAAGGTGTTCGAGAGTTTTCCTGAGGCTGTAGGAGGGGACGCTGGTTTCACGCGAACAGGCTTCACGTTGGCAGTTGGAAGCAAGGATGAGGCGGCCCTGCGGAGAAATGTGGATATGCAGCGAAGGCTAGGCATCGAGACTTCGGTCCTCGAGCCCGGCGAGCTGAAGAAGCTTCAGCCAGATGCTAGTGTTGAGGGATTGACGGCTGCTGCATACGAACCACGTTCGGGTTACGCGGACCCGGTCGCCACCACCCAATCTTTCGCTAAAGCAGCGGAGAAACTCGGCGTTGACATCCTGGAGCAAACGAAGGTTTTGGAAATCCTTGAATCGGGTGGTAAAGTGAAAGGGGTCAGGACTGACAAAGGTGAGATAGCGGCTAGCCGGGTCGTGAACGCTGCAAACGTTTGGGCTAATCAGATCATGCCGCCGAATCACTCCAAGCTTCCGATCCGCGTTTTGAAGGAGCAGAGTTGCATCTTCCTTAAACCTCCGGACCTGACGACGAAATTGACAGTTTGGGGCGACTTCACAAGCGGGTTCTACTTCTGCCCTAAAGGTCCAGATAGGCTGCTTACCGGCTCGTTGGAGTCGAACTTGCCGGAGGTTGCTGATCCGGACAACTGCGAAGGGGTTGATTACGAAACTGTCACGATCTACTCTCAGAAATTGGTGAACCGTTTGCCCGCCATGGCTCGTGGGCGGTGGGAGAGAGGTTGGTCGGGGGCTTATGATGTGACTCCTGATTGGCATCCGATCCTTGACGAATCCTCAGAAGTCGAAGGGCTGTACATTGCCGCAGGTTTCAGTGGTCACGGCTTCAAACTCTCACCTGCCGTAGGCAAACGCATGGCTCAATTCGTTCTGAGCGGCAACAAACCTGAAAACCTCGCACCATTTTCATCGAGCAGATTCAGCGAAGGGAAGGCTCTAGCCGGACAGTACGAATCAAACATAATTGCATAGGCACTCTCGTTAACGGTACCTGCTTTAATCTTACTTGGACGGGAGCGACTCAAGAAGTGCCTGCCCCCTTAGATCCATCGACTTCGGTTTGTAATCACCTTCTCCATTGTAGAATGAGGCCGGCCAGGACGGAAAGGTAACCGATCGCTCTATGCGGGATTAGAATAGTTTGACTCCCGAATCCGAGAATAGTCAGCACGTACGAAATGGCGAAGATGCAGAAATCAATCGCCACCCACAATGCAACGGGGCTTTCTTCTCTTTATAGACAAAAATGCTCAGGAAGAGTATAGCGAGGTCGAACAACAGGTTCAATACGATTACCGGATCTAGAACCAACTCCATCCTCCACGAAGTCTTTGCACCACTGCGAAGTGTTAAACTTTCTCAGGCATTCAGGTCACAACTGCTTACTTTGCAAATTCCTCGATTCCCAAACGAAAAATAAACGGCGGTGGCAGCGTCCCCATACGAAAACGTATGGGGATGAGCCAATTTCCGAGCCTTTGGTAAAGTCGCGTTTCAGGAGGTTACAGGGGGTTTATTCGAACCCCCCGTAGTGCTTGCACAGGGCTGGACGAACACCGGACCCTCATCAGTTGGAGGAGGAGTTTTCTCGCTGAACAAATTCTTCGATTTCAAGTATTGTGGTTGCTCGCACTAAACTGTTAGGTCGGCATTCAACGCACACAAACGAATGTAACGAACGCCCCCCTCCAACCTAACGATTCAGATTACGGCCGACACGTCAATAGACACAAAAAGTTGCGGTTCAATTCTGGTGCGAGCGATGCGTCGTCTTCTATTTCGTTATACCCACATGCTCTCTGACTTTCCGCACCAGCACCGAGTACCGTGGGTCGGTTCTTGCTTGGGCGAAGAGTGGTGAGTGCATCAGGAATAAGGGGACTAGTGCATGGGTTTCAATGACCTTGTACATAAGTTCGAAGAAGGAGTCGAGGTCTCCGAGGGCGCAATAGACGTAGGCGATGTAGTTGAAGGAGATCGGTCCCATTTTCGCGTCCTCAATCCTCTTTATCATGAGCAGCGCCGTCTCCCGATCGCCTTCCCTAGCCGCAATGACTCCTCTCACCCACATGACCCATGGACGAGTGGGCTCAAGCTTCTCCGCCTTCGCATGAAACTCCTTAGCTTTTTCGATGTCGCCCTTGGTTAGGTAGTAATCCGTCATGCCCCTGTAAACCTCTGCTGGGGCTAGTTGCTCAGTCTTCTTCCAGTGTTCCAGTGCCTCCTGATGTCTGCCCGTAAAGAGGTATGTTTCTCCAACAAGCCAGATGTAGTGGGGTGTCAGTGGGTCTAAGCGGTAGGCTGTCTCTATTTGCTTAACCATCTCTCCTTCGTTCCCTCTGAGTGCCGCCAGTTCGAACAAACAACGGTATGGTTCGGTAAGACTCGGGTTAAGCTCCAACGCCTTCCTTGCCTCCGCCTCTGCACCCGGCATGTCGTCCATATCGAAGAGCAATCCCGAGAGACATGAGTGAGCCTCGGGCAAGTCGGGGTCCAGGTTGATGGCACGATCTAGCGGTGCCTTCGCATTTGAGAGGGAACCACCGTAAGAATCCTGTCCGGATTCAGCAAGGGCCAGGTGACACTCGGCTATACCCACATACGCCCTCGCGAACTCGGAGTCCAACTCGATGGCCTTCTCGAAGAGACTTATAGCCTGCCTAAGAGAATCCTTAGTCTCCTCCCTCAACAGTTCCCTGCCTCGCAGGAAGCAGGTGTACGCTTCCGTGTTCTCAGTATCCTTCTTCGTGATCACGCGTTTCTCCGAGTCCACGAGCCGAATCTTGAGCTCCCCAGCCACCTTCTCCGCTATCTCCGACTGAATCGCGAACACGTCGTCCAAGTTCCTGTCGTAGTTTTGGGCCCAGAGATGACCTTCCGTTGACGTGTCGATGAGCTGCGCCGTTATCCTCACCTTGTTGCCCGCTTTTCTGACGCTGCCTTCAATGAGGCTGCCAGCGTTCAGCTCCTTTCCCACGTCCGAGGCGCCCTTCTGTGACCCCTTGTACTTCATGACGGACGTTCTTGCGATGACTGTCAGCTGTCTCAAGCCTGAGAGGGATGTGATTAACTCCTCGGTCATGCCGTCTGCGAAGTATCCATCTTCAGGGTTGGAACTCAGGTTTGCGAAAGGCAGAACTGCAATCCGCCTCTTGTCCAGCTCCACCTCGATCTCCTCTTGTCTCTTGTCTCTCGTCGCCTGTCTCTCGGGGGCTAATCCTTCTAAGAGAACCTCTTTTTCGGTGGTTTCGATTCCATGCATCCATTTGATTACGAGAGCTTTTCTCAGTTGGCCTTCGACTTGTTTCTCGATGAGTTCTATGTTGCCGTTGAACAGGTCAACGATCGCTTGAACCTCTTCACTCGAGTGCATGAGTGGGTTCAGGAGGACCAGCGTCGTGATGTTCTTGGCTCGGAACTTGTCGAGAAGCTCTGAGAGCCACTTCCTCGTTTGAAGCGCCTTATGCCGCAACAGAACATCGGAAAGGAACTGAACGACAAGCCGACTTGGCTGGAGAGAGTTGATGGTTTCCGTGATCACGATGTTTAGTTCGGTTAGGTTTTCGATGCCCTTGCCGGGCAGAGTGTTCTGGGCTGGGGGAACGGATTTGTCGCTGCAAACCAGACACTTCAGGCCGTCAGGTTTGTTGCCGAGAATTGGCTCCGCAGAAGACAAACTTCGAGTGATAAGCAGACTCACCGGATCAGCTTCGAGGAATCTGCGAAGAAGTATTGGGACTTCGTCGCTCGCGGGTGCACTCAGAACGATGGCTGAACCCGCTAGGAATCCGCCTTGAAGTGCCTCATCCAGTCTAGCGTACCCAGTAGAAACCCTACTCCTCAACGCGGAACTAGGTGTGGCTGGCCTCTCAGTCATGTCGCATTAACCTAAACCCGCAGCACTACTCAGGCTTACAGAAAAATGGGTTGCGGTAACTGACTTAGTGTGCGCGCGCCACGCTACCTGCAACAAACCCAAGTGTTAGACGCTGAGAATCCAAAGTTCTGATTTGCAGTGGAAACGAGTACCCGGGGTCCGTCAAAAAGTACGAAGGGCCTTATTCGAACCCCTGAACTCTACAGCAGGGGGGTCCTGAATTCTCCGTGCTGCCATGTTTTTCCACATAGCGTTATGTAGCATATGCCTGATGCTCTCTCAATCATGAGGCGCTTACCTTCGATTTGAACCATAGCGTTCGTTTCTCGTGTCACGCCTTCAACGCGTTCGTTTTACACGCCAATAGCATGACGTACGGATTAGAGCGGTGGCAGCATCCCCGTTGAATTGGTATTCCTCGCCCCTGCGGTTTCTTCAGGATTTCCTAAACCCTGTGATCCCATCAGCGCCTGGGCGCTCGCCTTACGACTGCTCTCTTCCGAGCCTCATCGGGTTCGACGATGAAGAAGTAAACGCTTCCCTTCAGAAGGGTTCCTTCTTGCGCTGGCCCGGTGGGGCAGAATCTCATCGTTGACCTTGAAGGCCTACCGAAGTCCGGAGTTACCTCTCCATCGGGTTAACGGGTCCCCGCGTGTAGCCGATTTCGGGTCACAGGGAACGGCTGGCTCCCCGATCCTCCTACCACCGCCAAAACAAAAAGGGCTTAAATCGTCATATAAACCGTCCCAACCTCAACTCAGGCTCTCCTAATCGCAACTCAATCCAAAACCAAAACAAATCGAGCGGGCGGCTGTAAGACAGTTGACAGGGGGGTGTTTGACACCCTCGGATTCCGAGCGGTGCCGCGTTTGCGAAGTACCTCTTGTCCCTACAAACCGTCCACAGCCCCTGCGCCATAGAAAACTAGGCCACCCCACCCCGTTCTTGAGCGTGCGCGAAAACGTCCAAGAGACTTACGCTGCGATCGCCCCGAGCATCAAGCATGCCTCACAAAGTTCATGCGGAGTCGGGTCCCCGCATTTCTCGCACTCCCGCAAGTCGGCCAGGGGCGTTTCCGCCGCGAGTAAGATTCGCAGTCTTTCAGCTGATTTCTGAAGCGTAAACTTGCTACCCGGATGTTTCAAATCCATCTGGTTCAGGAAACTGCGAATGTCATTCCTCAGAGCTTCATGCCCGTGGGGGCAGGTGATACTCTGAAACTCTGTCCCAGTCAAGTACGCGTAGAGTACGATCTCTTTCTCAGGTATCTCACCTAGAGGTTTGATGCGGGGGAGAAACTTGCCTCTCGGATCCCGGAGAACTGGGCCTGAGCGGACGATCCTTACCGGATCTCCGTGTAACATGTTCAGGAGGATCGTCTGGACCTCATCGTCTAGGTTGTGGGCTGTAGCGATCTTAGTCGCCCCAACCATCATCGCCGCCTTGTTGATCGCCTTCCTCCGAAACACACCGCAATACGAACAAGGTGTCTGGCCTAACTTCATCCCTGCGATCTCGTCAGTCGTGATTCCGAATAATTCGCGGTAGGAGACAACCAACTGTCTCACCCCAAGCCTGTCACAGGCCTTACGCGCCAGGTCAAGCGCTTCATTCCTATACCCATCAATCCCTTCGTCCACGCTCACCGCAGTTAGCTTCGTTCGTGGAAATCTTCCCTCAAGCTTCACGAGAAGATTCAACAATGTGAGGCTATCCTTTCCCCCAGAAACTGCTACGGCGATATGATCGTTATACTCCAGCATCTTATGCCTGATGACCGTTTTGCGGAACTTCTCTTCAATCGCCTCACGAAAACAATTCGAACAGAATTTCACTCCTTCATGCTCTCGCACGTATACTGCTTGGCCTTCGCAGTATGAACAAGTTGCGTCCGCCATCGCTTTCAGTACCTTAGGAAGCCGAATCTAAGGAAGGATATGACCAGGTTCAACGCTAGTAGGGCTATTGAGGCAGCGTACATGGTTATTCGAACTTCTTTGGCTCTCTTGACCCGAAATACATCCAGGATAACATCCAGGAACTTGGATCCGTCAAATGGTGGCATGGGTAACATATTGATGAAAGCTACACTTATGAGAACATTAGCGAGCCAGAACTCCGCTTCGCCGACGGTCTGGGGTTGGATAAATGAGAGAGATGGTATCTTGGCATTGTATGCGTCGCCTAATCCAATCCCGATCAACGCATGACTGGAATTGCTCGGATCTGCGGTTGTCTTAACTTGAAATGTTCCTCGCTGAGTTCCCAGTAAAATTAGGTTGCCCGGGCTCACCGAGGCCATGTAGCTTCGAAGGTCGGCAACATCTGAAATTCTTGTCGAATTTATACTCGTCACCGTATCGCCAACGTGGAGCCCTGAGCTGTACACGGGCAAGGTCGGTGAGATTGTGTTTATTGAGACGCCGCCGTTGGTGTAGAATACCGCGGTTGTCGCAGCGAAATTCGCGAGCAGAAACAGGAAAAGAATCCCTAGGACGGCGTTCGCGTAGGATCCGGCGGCGAAGACTCGAAGCTTCGAAATGTTCCTGGCCTGGTTTAATTTTTCTTCTTCGGGTTCAACAAATCCGCCCATTAGGATGTGTGCGAAAATTAGGCCGGTAGATTTGAGTGGGATGTGGTCGGCTAGGCTGGCGATTCCGTGTGATAGCTCGTGGGAGGCTAGGAGCACGGATAATGCAAGAGCCAGGTAGGGGAAGGTTTCGAAAGAAACGCCGACTCCTGGTATGGGTATGATTGGTTGAATGGGGCCAGCCTGTTGGGGTTTGATTATGAGGAATGTCAAATTCTTGCCGAGGAAATCGAACGCCAACACCATCAGTCCGGCTGCGGTAACGATGCCGACGTTCCAGATTGTACGCCAGGCGGTCGGTTTGAACGCGGAGATTCTTTCGATCCACTTGTTTAAGCGGGCCGTTCGGTAGATTAGGTAGTAGGGAGGTCCTGTGATTCCAAACCTCTCCGCCCTGAAGGCCCACCATGCTATGCATATGACTGCCCAGACTGCAACGTAGGTGGCGAGAATAATCAGGGGCGATGGCAATCTGGGTCTTCGGCAGTGAAATTAGGGTGTTCAAGTAAAACCTTTCTGGAAGAAGAGATGAGCCGCGTGGTCGTATTCTCAACCTGCGGCGATAGAACAGAAGCCGTCCGAATTGCGCGAGACCTTGTGAGTCGGCGGCTCGCGGCATGTGTGAACATACTACCCGTGACTTCCTTCTTTCGTTGGAATAATAAACTCCAGAACGAATCCGAGTGGCTTCTGATAATCAAGACCAGATCCGAATTATTCCCAAGACTAAAAGCACGTATCTGCATACTTAACCAGTCTCAAGTTCCGGAAATAGTCTCCCTGAAGATCAACGACGGCTTAACTTCTTACCTGAAATGGTTAGACAGTGAAACACGCCTCACGAGAGAATAACGCATGACGCACACGAATAATTCGGAGAATGCTTAATAGTTCCGCCAAATTATCCGCCGATTCCAAGACGGGACAAACACAGTGACGCCAGAAGAAGAAGACAAAGTCGTCGAAGCACTCGAAGAGCTGCGAATAAACTACAACCTTAGACAGTGGCGAGTCTGTTCTCTAATCTGTGAATCACTGGCTGACAAGTTCAAATCTATAGCCAACCGTGAAAAGTAGCGCCTTAACGTCATCCGCTATTTTGACCAGGACATGACCCATGGATGGGTCTCGTGTGACTTCTATAGTTCTTTGAGTTTTCGATGAAACTCGATCAAAGCCTTGGTCTTCTCTTCAGCCTCGTTCAAGGTGAATATTTTCATTCCGCGGTCAAAGCGATCGTACAACAGTATCTTTTCCTTGATCAACGGTTCCACGATCCGCGCGACAGTGGAGGGCGATAGGCCGAGAAAATTAGCTAGGGTTGCTTGGTTGAAGACCCGCTGCATGCCGGAGTTGTCTAGGAAGTACTCCAATAGTTTTACCTGTGCCTTCGATTGGAAGACGTCGCTTAGTTTAGACAGAGAAGAGCCACCTAATTGTGGACGATCCGCGTCCCAATATTCTCTTTTCGTAGTGCTTGAGTGACGTTTGATGTTTTTCTGCCGTCTATTATTACGGTTGAGAGTTTGGAGCGTTCGATTATGCGTAGCGCGAGGGGGTCCATAAGGTCGTACGCGCCCGCCGTCATGCCTGTCTTTGAGAGGATTTCTGTAAGCTGGGTTACGGAAACCTTCTCCAGCTTCTTCGCATGCTTATCCTTTCCAGGGTCGCTGGTGTATACTCCATCGACGTCAGTGGCGTTAACGAAGAGCTCGGCCCCTACGGTTTCCGCGGCTATGGCGGCGACCGCATTTGTCGAGTGCCCCGGTGTAAGGCCTCCCATCGCCACGATTTTTCCCGAGGCGAAGTAATGTTTCAACTCGACTATGTCAACGGGAATCTCTGGGAAAGCACAGTCCCCCAGACCATCAACCAATAGTCGCGCATTCAACCTGCTTACGAGGATTCCGAGTTGGTCACATAGTGACTCGGAAACGCCCATACCTCGAGCCGATTTGATGTAGCTGCGTGCGGTCCCGCCGCCGCCCGTAACAACTACGAGATGGTGTTCTCCCACTAACTCTCTGAGTAGTTTCACGTATTCTTCGACTAGAGGCTTGTCCAACCCAGCTGGGAAGGCAAAACCACCTAGTTTGATGACCGCTTTCAACGCTCGTTCCTTGCCAGTAAATGCTCTTGGGGGTGTTATTTGATTTCTTGGAACCCGCCCCGTTGACCAACGTATATAAAATCCGCAACCTAACGCATGCTCAGTGCAATTTCCAATGTCAACTACCGCAGACTCCGTCTCACGTTTTCGGCTCAAAAGGACATTGGAAATGCTCGCATCCAAGGAAGGACGCGGCACCGAACTGATCACCCTTTACGTGCCCCCAGGGCGGAGGATTCACGAGGTCATGGCAAACCTCCGGGAAGAGTACGGGACCGCCTCTAACATCAAGTCACGCACTACCAGAAAGAACGTTCAGGATGCGATTGATAGGACCACTCAACGCCTGAAATTGTTCAAGGAACCGCCCAAGAATGGACTTGTGATTTTCTGCGGAGCGATTCCAAGGGATGGGCCCGGAACCGAGAAGATGGAAACCTACGTCTTAGAACCTCCCGAACCCATAAATGTCTACTTCTACCGTTGCGACGCGAAATTTCACACCGAACCACTGTTAGCGATGGTTACAGAACGCGACGCTTTCGGCGTCATAGTCATTGACTCGCAGGAGGCCACCGTAGGAATTGTGAGAGGCCAGAGAATGGAGGTCCTGCAAGAGTTTACTTCCGGGATACCGGGGAAACACAGGGCCGGTGGCCAATCGGCAAGGCGATTCGAAAGAATTAGAGAGCAAGCAATGAACGACTACTTCAGGCGAGTAGCATCACACTCCTACGAATCACTCAGCAAGGTAGAGGGGTTAAAGGGAATAATTCTTGGAGGGCCTGGACCGACAAAATATGACTTCGAAGAAGGCGACTACCTGCAATACCAGCTCAAAGAGAAGATTCTGGCGACGATCGACACATCCTACACCGGTGAGCAGGGCGTCGAAGAAATAATCAACAAAAGCCAAGAAATTCTCAAAGGCGTACGCTACCTGGAAGAGAAAAAGCTAGTACAGAAGTTTCTTTACGAAATCGGCCACGAGACAGGCCTCGGCGTCTACGGGGAAACACAAGTTCGGAAGTACTTGAGTTCAGGCATTGTCGATTTGCTTCTCGTATCCGAGAAAATGAACATCCTACACGTCTTCACTAAGTGCAAGAACTGCGGCAACCTGGATGACTCATTAATCCCACAAGCAAACTTGGTTAAGTTCGAGCAGGATCTCATGTCGACGCCTTGCAAGAAATGCAACGCAAGCGCTCTCTACGTTGAAAACTCGGTGGATCTGGTCGACGAGTTGATCGAGATCGCTGAGAAGCAGAATGCGAAGATCGCAATAATATCTACTGAGACAGATGAAGGGGTTATGTTGAAGGACTCGTTCGGTGGAATCGCGGGGATCCTACGCTACAAAGCGTCCTAAGGCGCTTCGAGCGTCAGGATCGTAGTAGATGAAGATGTCATACAGTATTTACACTCGTCTGCCGCGACGGCCGCCTGGCCTACGGGTCCCATCATGCGGGATTGGGGTCACGTCTTCGATTCTTCCAATTCGGAATCCGGCGCGCGCGAGCATTCTGATGGCGGCTTGGGCTCCGGGGCCGGGTGTTCTGGCCTTGTGTCCGCCTGGGGCACGAACTCTGATGTGAAGGGAGGTTATGCCTCGGTCCTTCGCTACCCGAGCAGCCGCGCCAGCTGCCTGCATTGCAGCATATGGAGACCCTTGAAGTCGATCGGCCTTAACATGCTGGCCACCGGCACTTCGCGAAATTGTTTCGGCACCACTGAGGTCCGTGATGTGAACTAGAGTGTTGTTGAAGGACGAGTAGATGTTTGCGATTCCCCAACGTTGGGGAGGCGCCGCCTTCTTCTCTGACAATTGCATATCCTCGCGAACTTGTGAAGCAGGCCACAGCTAATTCTCCGTATTTAACCTTCTTCAAGCATCGATTACGCGAAAGTAATTTGGAACCAATGTCCTCTCCGCTTAGCTCGTGACTTAATGACCGACGTCCACGTTAGGCGCGCGACCCGAAACGACTTGGAGTCCATATGCCAAATTGAAGACGCTTCCTTCCCGGACCCTTACCCAAGGGCGCTAATGGTTCAGCTTCTTCGCGAACACCCGAAGGCGTTCCTGGTCGCGGAGACTGACTCAAGGAAGGTGGTGGGTTACTGCGTTTGTTCTACTGAGAGAAGGCTTGCACATTTGATTTCAATCGGGGTGCTCCGAGAGTACCGAAGGAGGAAAGTTGCGACTTCGCTCATTCAAGAATCGCTTGACCAGTTGAGTTCAAAAGTTCGGGAGGTGTGGTTGGAGGTAAACACAGCCAATGAGGAAGCCGTCAAGTTCTACGAAGAATTTGGCTTCAAGGGAATCATGATCATTGACAATTATTATTCGGACGGCTCACCTGCCTTGAGAATGCGCCTAACCTTAAACCATGCATCCCAAGAGGGTGCCGCGCCCCCACGGGAGAGTACTCCGTGAAGTGCCATTTCTACCTTCTTGATCTGAGTGAGGGAAGAGCAGCTGTTTGGCTAGACGGTCGGAGGTCCAGCGACTTCCGGAAGTGTCATGATCTTCACTGAGCTAGGCCTCCGGGTGAGCTCCGCTATCCGATCCCCAACCACAACCTTCACTCCACGCTCCTCGGCTAAATCAAGAAGCCGCTGGGTAACGACACCGTCGAAGACGATAGTTTCTACGCCCTGATACTCTCCAAGCTTCCCCGCAAGTTCGCTAACGGGCAATCGAGCAACATCATGCGCGTTGGAGTCTAGGAGTATGCCTTCGAGTGTGCCCCTGAGTTCACGGGCTTTGTTTACTATATCCGGTGAAAGCTGAACAGGTGGCGGGCGCGGGGCTTGAATCGGTTCCGGCCTTGCAATGGGTCTCCCGACCTCGACGGGCACTTTTTCGCGAAGGCACTTCATGATTTCCTTCGGAACTAGGTCTTCTACTTCTTTACCCAACGGAGCGCGGGCGACGTAGTCGACGGGGGCTACTTGCATTAGCTCTTTGAGTATGAGATCGCCTCCCCTGTCTCCGTCAAGGAATGCGGTGGTCTCCTTGTTCTTGCTTAACTCAATGATCGTCCTAGGAATCTTGGTCCCTTCGATCGCAACCGCGTTTCTAATCCCGCACCGCAACAAGTTCACTATGTCCGCGCGTCCTTCCACGAATATGACCGATCCACTCGTCGCCACATCAGGACCGGCCGGAAGATGATCCGCTCCATATTCGACGACGTCGGATGAGCGAATCACTCCGGAGACGTCTTTTACCATCTCGTCGGTGCTGGGGGATTCCTCGACCACCCAGGTTCTCAAAATGTCCTTGGCTTTGTCGAGGATCTGCTTCCGTTTATCCTCTCTTATGTCCGCCACTTTTTCTAGGGAAACTTTGGCGATGCATGGGCCGATTCGGTCCACGCTCTGGACAGCGGCTGCTATGATTGCCGTCGATGTCTTGTCTAGGCTCGACGGAATCGTGATTGCTCCGAACGTCTTGTCCTGTTTAGATTCTAATTGAATTTCTATGCGTCCGATTCGACCGGATTTTTGAAGCTCGCGTAGGTCCAGGTCCGGCCCAAACAATCCTTCCGTTTGACCGAAGATGGCGCCTATCACGTCAGGCTTCTCTACTACGCCCTCCACATCGAACCGTGCAACAATCATATACTTTGTCGTAGCTGCATATTGAGAATTTGATCCCAATTACGAATGAACCTCCTATCTTGCTCACGTTTTTGTGATTTCGAGACATGAGCATTCGAACGTGTACCTTCAGAAGTTCCTAATATAAACTGTGTGCACTCAAATGGTTGCAAATCGAGATTAAGAAAACATCTTATTCTCAGCTCAGTCCCCTTCCAGCACAAGAGTGCCAAAATCATGGCAAGAATCGGCATAAACGGGTTCGGTAGAATCGGTCGATGTTTCTTCAGGGCCGCTACTGAAGCCGGGCTTGAAGTTGTCGCGGCAAACGACATAATGGACCCCAAGACCGCCACCCATCTGCTCAAGTACGACTCAGTTTTCGGAAGATTCAAGAAAACACTCGCAGTTCAGCGTGACGGGTTCAAGGTTGACGGGAGAGACGTCAAAATTCTCTCTGTAAAAGACCCGGGTGAAATTCTTTGGTCGAAGTATGGGGTGGAGATAGTTGTCGAATCAACGGGACTTTTCACGAACCGCGACGCAGCGGCTAAACACATGAAGGGCGGAGCCAAGAAGGTACTGATTTCAGCCCCCGCCAAGAACCCCGACATAACGGTAGTCCCAGGTGTGAACCTGGAGAAATACGACCCCAAGAAGCATGACGTCGTCTCGCTTGCATCATGCACAACCAACTGCGTAACGCCCGTTGTCAAGGTCCTGCATGATTCCTGTACCCTCAAACACGGATTCATGACAACCGCCCACGCCTACACCGGTGATCAACGACTCCAAGACTCACCCCACGGTGACCTTCGGAGGGCCAGAGCCGCCGCGCTCTCGATAATACCAACCACTACTGGTGCTGCAATTGCGATTACCGAGGTAATTCCAGAACTAAAGGGCAAGGTGGATGGGGTCGCGCTTCGTGTCCCCGTCCCAGACGGTTCGATCGTCGATTTTGTAGCCGAAGTCGAACGTGATGTAACCGTTGACTATGTGAACAAGGCGTTCCAGGCGGCTGCAAGCGGACCTATGCAATCTATTCTCGAATACTCAGAAGAACCCCTAGTCTCAGCGGACATCGTAGGTAATCCACACTCAGCAGTATTCGACTCCCTCACCACTATGGTCCTTGATAACCGGCTAGTCAAGGTGTTCGCATGGTACGACAATGAATGGGGATACTCAAACAGGCTGGTTGACATGGTTCAAACGATGGCCAAATCTCTCTGAGGACGCCTGCCCCTAGGAGTGGCGTCTCAGTTCTGGGCCTGAGGGGCGGTGGAAATAGACTTCAGCTTGGAGCCTATCGTAAAGTCGGGGCAATTCCTCAATGCTTCTGAGTTCTGATCTGGTAAGGCCACGAAGTTCGCGCCACAACATCAGGTTTGCACGGATCTTTTGCGAGATGAGGATACGGGTCAGTCTGTTTGCTAGGAAGACTCCTTGACGATCGAAGTCAGTCAAAACGATTACGTGACTCTCGCCGTCAAGTTGTTCGACGAACCCGAAGGTGTTCTTCCGGCTGTTTTGTAGACATAGAATTCTGCCCTGGATGCCCAACTGTCTAAGGGATTCTTTATCGCGAAGTCCCTCCACCACGATGATCCCGCCTTTCTCGGCTTCGTCGGAAACTCTTTCGATGAGTTTCTGAAGTCTTTCGAACCTTACGTGGGCTGGGGCGCGCATCGCGTAATGTTACCTTGTTATTTCCATTTGTTCCATTTTACGTAATAGTTCCGGGTGTTCTTTGAATTCATGTCTGACGGGTTCTAGGATTTTGATGAGACCGTCAGCTACCGTGTTCTTGATATCCAGTGGGTGAATTTTGCCTAGCCGGTACTCTTCTTCCAACGCCTTAGAATTAGCAAAAGAGAGTGGGCCGCCGTATTTGCTCGGTCTGTCTATCATAACTGAGCCGGTCCAAGGGAAAATCACATGGCGGACGATCTCGATGACTGGGTTATTTTCAACATCCTTCTCAGGGCAGTAAGCAGAACGGAGTTTCTTTCTGATGACGTCGGGCTCGTCGTGAACTATCACTCCGCTCTCGGCGATGCTCTTTGACATTTTAGATGTAATCTGAGCGTTGAGTTGTTTATCTTCGTCGAAGCTTGTTGTCTCCATTCTCTTCATACCCGCGAGTCCGGGTAGGAGGTGGGTGTGAAGGCTAATCGGTTTGTGCCATCCAAGCTTTTCGCCGACGTCCCTTGCTAGCGCGTGGGCTTTTCTCTGGTCCATGCCTGCGCAGGCTACGTCTAACTTCATCTCGAATATGTCAGCCACCTGCATACACGGGTAGAATGCTGACGCGGCTTCTAGATCTGTAGCATTCATTCCCCTGCCCATGATCGGGAGCGCTCGCCATATTCGGTTGACACTAACTGATTTTCCGACTCTAACCACTCGTTCCCAGTACTCTTGCTTGGCGGTCAGTTCCGAGGCCCATAGGTACGTGGCCTTTGACGGTGAAATGCCGAGTGCCGTAAAACATTGTTTCAAGTACTCTCCACAGGTTTGGATGTTCTCCATTCTGCCTCCGAGTTTGTTGTTGATCCATGAATGCCAGTCGGCTAGGAATACTATGTAATCGAATCCGGCTTCGATCATGTCAAGGATCTTCCTTCCACAAACGAGGCCCATGCCAATGTGCATCATGCCGCTAGCTTCGAAACCCCAGTACGCACGCGGCCGGGTCTTGGTTTCCAAGAGC
>Ga0074046_10001274_pt1 | contig 23163 bp, 16 predicted proteins | sample BogForMeECP23OM3_FD_94441 | JGI IMG/M metagenome (GOLD analysis project Ga0074046, IMG submission 94441) | Bog forest soil microbial communities from Calvert Island, British Columbia, Canada - Bog Forest MetaG ECP23OM3 | ecosystem: Environmental > Terrestrial > Soil > Wetlands ...
TTCCATTCGGAATCTTCGTCGCGCGAGCCGGACTTGAGCCAGACGCCGATCGCGACCGAGCGGATGTGGGGCATCTGCTCGGTGATGACGGTCAGGCCGTTGGGCAGAATCTGACGACGAATGTTGCGGGATTCTTTTGCCATTTAGTTTCTTATTAGTTTCCCAGCCCCTAAGAGGGCGTTTGATTTCCGGTGGAGACGCGGCAGGCCCCGTCTCTACGTGGTGTTGCTAACGTGATGCTTCTGATCCAAAATCCGATGCCACTCCTACTATTCTCCCACAATCTGAGTCAAGGCGACGGCGGCCGAAGTTCAGCCTTGTTTTTGTTTAGCTTACGGCGATTCTGCCGCCTTCGATGACACTGTGGGAACGGGGATTTTTCGCCCGCAATCGGCAGCGTATCCACGTTCTCACTTTTCGATAAGCGCCTTATCGGTATACTGTGCCTGCGAAGAGGCGCGATCCAAAGCGATTCTACGAGTGACCCCAAATGGCCGAAGAGAAGCTCCGCGCCCACTTTGGCGACTATCTGGGCAAAGCTGAAGTGGTTATCTATTCCGTCCTTGCCGTGTTGCTTTTCATAACGGCGCTCGCGACGATTGCAAACGCCGGCAAAATGCTCTGGGAGGGCCTCGGTCACTGGACGATTGCCGCACAAACCCTGGTGGTGTTGGACCAACTGCTGGTTGTGCTGATGCTGGTGGAGATTCTGCATACGGTGCGCATCTCCATCCGCTCGCATTTTCTGGTTACCGAACCATTCCTTGTCGTGGGGCTGATTGCCTCGATTCGGCGGGTCCTGGTCATTACCTTGGAAGCGGCCACCCTCACAAAAGGTGGCTCGTGGTCGGCCGAGGGTGCGAGCATATTTCGAGCTAGCATGACTGAGCTTGGCTTGCTGGGACTGCTCATCCTCATTTTGGTATTTTCCATTACGCTTTTGCGTCGCTTCGCTCCCGCCCCGAAAAACATGGAAAGCTAAGGACACGCTTGGTTAACCTTCCCCGATGGAAAGTTGAACGGTCGGAGCCTCTCCTGCTCGATTCCTGTATTTTGCGGATTACACTCAAAGATGGGCGAGAGCCTGCCCTGAGCTTGCCGAAGGGACGCGCGTCGCTCCACCAGCACCCCGAGTGCGCGGCTAAATGCAAAGCCAGCCATCCAATTCGCTCTTAGGACTTAACTTGCAGGAACTCACGAATCTTGCGCTTGGGTCGGGGCAGCCTGCCTACCGGGGCCAGCAACTATTTGATGCGGTATACCGGCGGAAGATTGAGCGGCTGGATCAGGTTTCGACGTTGCCGCTCGAATATCGCGCTCGCCTGGCGGAGGAAGGCTGGAGGGTGGGATTTCCGGGGATTGCGCGCAAGTTTGTTTCGAGCGACGGCACAGTGCGGTATCTGGTGGAACTGGCCGACGGGGAGACGGTGGAGACGGTCTGGATGCCGGAGGGAGATGGCGGCGAGAGCGGCGACGGCAGCGAAGCCGGCGACGAGATCGAGGCGGGCACCGCTCCGGTGTTGCGCCGGTCGACGATTTGCGTATCGAGCCAGGTGGGATGCGCGGTGAATTGCAAGTTCTGCTTCACGGCGTTGCTTGGGGTCAGGCGGAATCTGGAGGCGGGAGAAATCGTCGGTCAGATCGCGGCGGTGCTCCGCGAGCAGGGAGTGGAGCCGCCGCTGCAGCGCGTCAACATCGTATTCATGGGCATGGGCGAACCCTTCTTGAACTATGACAACTTCATGAAGTCGGTGCGATTGCTGGTGGAGGGCGTGGGGATTCCAGAGTCGCGGATGACAGTGTCAACGGCGGGAATCGTGCCGCGGATTCGCGATTTCGGACAGGAGGCGCTGCGACCGAAGCTGGCGATTTCGCTGAATGCATCGAACGACGCGTTGCGCAGCGAAGTGATGCCGCTGAACCGGAAGTGGAACTTGGCTGAGCTGATGAAGGCGGCGCGGGAGTTTCCGCTGCGGACGCGGGAGAAGATGACGTTTGAGTATGTGCTGATCGAGGGCGTGAATGACGCTCCGGAGCAGGCGCGCGAGGTGGTGGAGTTGGTGCGGGGCATACGAGCAAAAATTAATTTGATTGCGCTGAATCCGGGGACGGAGTTGCCCTACCGGACGCCGGAGCAAGAGCGGGTGCTGGCGTTCCAGCGGATTTTGATGGCGGCGGGAATTCCGACTTTCGTGCGGCGGCCCCGCGGGCGCGACATTTTTGCGGCCTGTGGACAGTTGAAGAGGACGGTGGAAGTGGCGCCCGGCAGCGAATCAAAATCAACGTTGTCATCCTGAGCGAAGCGAAGGACCTGCTTTCTTGTCGGTGCAAGAAACCGCGGATCCTTCGCTTCGCTCAGGATGACAATCCAGACTTGTGCCGCGAATTTGCGGGAACAATACTACTTACGAACCGCTGCGGGCCGCGGTCCGGTTGGGCATGGCGAGCGAGGAGCGGCTGGCAGAATCTGTCGCGACCCGCAGTTCCATCCGGAAAGCGGGGTGGCCGGGAGTCGAAGCCTGCAAGAGACGGCCGCCATGTTCTTCGACGATGCGGCAGCAGGCGCTCAGCGAAAGGGTAGAAGGCTTGTTCCCGCCTTCGGAGTTGAGCGGCGATGGGTACGAGGGTGGCTGCGACGAAGGATCATAAGAGGAGAAGTCAACCAGGACGCAGTTGCCCTCGCGGTGCGTGCGAACGAACAAGGTGCAGTGTGCGTCGCGATGGAAATGGGCGCCGATCTGCCGGGCAAGGTGCATGCAGACGTGGAGAATCTGGTTGGAGTCGGCGAGCGCGAACGGAAGCGAAGGAGCGAGTTCGAGGCGGATGGAACTGGCTGCCGCTTCCAGTTGGGGAGCCAGCAGGCGCGCGGCGGTTTGCAGCACGGAGTTGATGTCGACGGCGGCAAGCTGGGCAGGAGTCTGACCGGCAAAAGTGAGCAGGCTTGCCACCAGCGTGGTCGTGCGACGGACCTGCTCGCCGATTTGCGCGGCCTGGAGTTGTTCCGCGGGCGGCAAGTTGGACGCGCTGAGCAGGTCCGAGTATCCCAGCATGGCGGTGAGCGGGTTGTTGATCTCATGGGCAGCTCCGCCCACCAACTGGCCGAGCGAAGCCAGCTTCTCGGATTGAATGAGCTTTTCCTGCAAGGCCTTGAGATCGTCGAAAGAGCGGCGGGACTTTTCCAGAAACAGCGAAAGCTCGGCTCGGAGCAGGCGTTGGCGCCAGAAAACCACGATGCCCATCGCCACCATGGTCAAAAGACTCACAGTAATGCGGAAGGACTTGACCGCAGGCGGAAGCCTCGGGTCCAGTTCGGAGTGCATGGCGGTCCAGAGAAGGCTGAACAGAGCGAGCATGCTCAGACGTGTAATCCAGGCGCCGAGCACAGGCCGCGACGGCTTGGAGTCGGACAGGTCGAGGCGGAGAGCGACCAAGGGAGCCGCGGCCATCCAGGCCATGGAAACGGTCAGCGGGATGTCGTAGATGCTGCCGCTGTAATAAAGCTTGTGACCGATGGCCCAGTTGGCAACATAGGAACTGGAGGCATAGAGTGCACTGGCGCCGAGCAACTGCCCGTAAAGCTGCCGCCAGCCGCCCTGAGCGGTGTAGGCGAGGATGGCCAGCGCGACCAGGAGCACGAGTTTTTCGGTCAGATACGTGAAGTTGAAATTGGCGCTGTAGACCGCTTCATCGACCTGCACGGTTTGCCACGGAATGACGGCGTATACATAAATGAAGACCCACCAGGTGAGCAGGAGCGTGAAGTCGAGCATGCGGATGCGCTCATCGCGGTCGTCTTCCCGGAGATGAGGAAGCACGGCGACCGCGGCGATCATGGGCACCAGGTGTAGGAACAGGACGATATCGCCCAGGAAGGGGTTGGGCACGTCCTGACGCTTGAGGACTTCAAAGTAATTCCACATTCCCTGGTAAGTAAGCCAGAAGAGCATGCCCACGCTCATGAGGATCCAGAAGAGCCGGATTTGGAAAGTGGGGCAGCGCGAGCGCGAGGTATTGGGCAGGAAGGCGGCGGTGGCAACGAGCAAAAGAGTGCCCTGGATGAGGTCGCTGGCAATGGTAAGCGCATCTCCTCTGGGCATGAGCAGAGACGCCGCCGTCTGGGCGAGCACCAGCGCGACCAGCAGACAGACCCAGAGTTTGGTGCGTGCGGCCAAGGCAAACTACTCCGGGCTCCATTCTAGAGCGTGATGCGGGCTTGAGGGCATTACTACAGTAACCCCCTAGCAGGCTGCGGAAAAACTCTGATTCACGCGGGTTTTGGGAAGGGCACAACTTCAGAGGCTGCGGAAAAATGAACCAAGGTAGTAGTTTCAGGGCTTTTTGAGTCAAAAATACTCCTGTAAGTTGTTGAATCTTGGTTCGAGAAAATGCTCGGATTACTAACTTGAGTCATTTTTCCGCAGCCTGTTCAGTCGTGCCGTTAAGTCGTTTAGATTTGTTCGCGCTTCAGCGCCTGAGGTGTGCTTTTTGCCCTCTCAACGACTTTTTCCGCAGCCCCCGGGCGCAGAATTGGAAGTGAGAATCGCAGAATTTAAGAAGCTCATGGAGTTTCGCTGAGATTGCCTTTAGAATTAGGCGCTCAACTTTAGAATTGTGTCCTGAACGACGAGAGTCTCTTGTCCTGGATGATCCCTCGATACCGTGATCTCTGGCGCTTCCGGGCGCCGCTCAGTGCCGGCGAAATCCGGCGCACCGAGCGCTGGCTGGCGACGGCGCGGGTGGCGCTGACGATTGCGGCGGTATTTACTCTCTTGCTGGAGCCGGTGCGCGGGCTTGCCCATTCGCGCTGGCTCTACTGGCTGCTGACGGTGTATTTCGTGCATGCGGTGGTGGTGATGTTGCTGTTGCGCTTCCGGCCGCAATCGACGCAGGCTTTTCGTCTAGTGGTGCATTCTGCGGACATCGTGTGGCCGGTGCTGATCTCGATGTTCGTGGCGGCGCAGAGCGGGCCATTCTTTCTATTCTTCGTGTTCGTGATGGTGGCCGCGGCGTATCGTTGGGGACTGTGGGAGACGGTGGGCACGGCGGCCACTGCGGTGGCGCTGCTGGAGGTGGAAGCCTTCGCGGTGCGAGCTGGACTGGAATCGGCAGCGGATCAGTGGTTGCGGGTGATGCATCTGCCGCGGCTGGGTGTGAGCGTGCGGGAACTGGATCCGCAACAGCTGTTCATGAGTTCGGTGTATCTGACTGTGCTCGGATTTTTGCTGGGCTACATGTCGGAGAACCAGAAGAAAGTGCGGGCGGAGCGCGCCGTGATCACGCGCCTTCTCAGTTCGACGCGGGTGGAGGCGGGATTGACCGGGACTATGCAGCAGATTCTTGGGGAGGTGATGAGCATCTACGGCGCGCTCCGGGTGCTGAGCGCCTCGCAGGAAGCGCACAGTTACCGGGTATTTCTGGCCGAAGTGAGTCGTGGCGCCGCCGGCAGCGAAGCGCTGCGCTGGCGCGAGGCTTTGCCGGAAAGCGAAAAAGTGTATCTGTTCGACTCGCCAGCGGATGGGATTTACGCGTCGCGCAGCGCCAAGGGTTTTCACACGGTGCTGCTGGATCGCGACGGAGCGCGGCTGCGCGATGTAAGCGCGCAATTTCTGGATGCGCTGGCCCGAGTGGAAAAGTTTGACGCGATGGTTTCGGTGGCGTTAGTGTTTGGGACGGAATGGTCGGGCCGGGTGTTCCTGTTCGATCCACAGATGATGGGGCAGCCGGAAGAGGAATTGCGATTTCTGCAGGAATTCGCGCAGCAGGTGGGTCCGGCGATCTACAACGTGTACCTGATGCGCCGGCTGCGGGAACGGGCGGGCGCGGTGGAGCGGTCGCGGTTCGCGCGCGAACTTCATGATGGAGCCATTCAATCGCTGATCGCGGTGGAAATGCAGTTGGATGTGCTGCGCCTCCAGTCGGGCACGCAGGCCCCGGTGGTGCAGGCGGAGCTGGGGCGGATTCAGAAACTGCTGCGCGAAGAAGTTCTGAAGTTGCGCGAACTGATGCAGGCGATGAAGTCGTTCGAAGTCGATGCCGACCGGCTTCTGGGCTTCATTTCCGATACGGTGGAGCGCTTCCGGCGGGAGACGGGAATCGCAGCGGAGTTCGTCAGCGAACTGGAGCGGGTGGATCTGGCGCAGAGGGTGTGCCGCGAACTGGCGCGCATTGTGCAGGAGAGCCTGGTGAACGTGCGCAAGCACAGTGGAGCGCACCATGTGCTGGTACGGCTGGCGCAGCGGGCAGGCAAGCTGCAGTTGACGGTGGAGGACGACGGGAAGGGATTTTCCTTTTCCGGAAGGCTGTCGGATGCGGAACTGGAGACGACAGGGAAGGGGCCAGCGGTGATCCGGGAAAGGGTGCGCTTGCTGGCGGGCGAACTCACGATAGAATCGACACCGGGGCACGGCGCGCGGCTGGAAGTGCGGATTCCGCCGGCGAGAAAGGCGAATCATGGATAAACGCATTCGTCCCATACGCATTGTGATTGCCGACGATCACCCCATTTTCCGTGACGGGTTGCGGCGCCTCCTGGAAGCGGAAGCCGATATGAAAGTAGTGGGCGAAGCCTGCGACGGCCACGAGGCGGTGAAACTCGCGACGGAGATCAAGCCCGACATTCTGCTGCTCGATCTGGCCATGCCGCACCACACGGGGCTGGACGCGCTGCGCGACCTGAATACGAGCGCGGGCGCGGCCGCTGCGGTGCGCATCATCCTGCTGACGGCGGCGGTGGAAAAGAAGCAGGTGGTGGAGGCGTTGCAGTTGGGAGCGCGCGGCGTCGTGCTGAAGGATTCCGCCACGCAACTGTTGCTTAAGAGTATTCATGCGGTGATGGCCGGGGAGTACTGGGTGGGGCGGGACAGCGTTTCCAATCTGGTGCAATACCTGCGCAACCTCATGCAAAGCACGAACGATGAAACGAAGCAGAAGAAATTCGGGCTGACGCCGCGCGAACTGGAGATTGTCGCTGCCGTGGTCGCGGGCTATGCCAACCGGGAAATCGCCGAATACTTCAAAATCAGCGAGGATACGGTGAAGCACCACCTCAGCAACATCTTCGACAAACTGGGGGTTTCTACCCGCCTGGAGCTGGCGCTGTTCGCCGTAAACCAGGGGCTTCCGCTGAAAACGATTGTGTAATCTATAGGTTGGCGGGATCTAAGGGGAACCACTGAGTTCATGGCACCATAGTGCTATTCCAGGTCACCGCTGTGCTATTGGGTGGAGAGGACCGTTCACGATACTTTAATATTGACACGACGGCGAAGTATTGTACGAGAATCAGCTAAGCTCGTGCATGTCGTCGATTGAGGGGGCAAACAGTGACTCAAGCAATCCATCAACTTTGGGCTGAGGAGAGTGGTCAAGACGTCGCCGAGTACGCGGTGATGCTCGCGGTAATCCTGGTGATCGTGATTGGCACGGTCCGACTCATTGGCGGCAACGCCAACAACGTGTTTTCGCAAGTCGGAAGCAGCTTGGCACCGTCGCAATAGCCTGCACGATCAAGCCCCGCTGCGTCTGGCAGGGGGCTTTCCCCTGATTTTTTCCGCCGCATCTCTCCCGAAGGCAAGGCTTCAGAGTTTCAACGTAAGGCTCTTGGGTGCCGGTTGCCAGGAGCGAGTGCCCCCGTGCGGTTCAGACCTTGGAAACTTAGCAACCTTGAAACCTTGCCTTTTCCTACTGTCCCGACGGAGCTGTCGCCGTTTTCTCCGGCGCTGGGGCCGCTTTTTCCGGAACCGGAGCCGCCTTTTCTGGAGCGCCGGCGCCCAGCCGGGTGAGGAACGGGAAGAAAGGCGTGACTTCGAAGGGCATCTTCTCGGCTGCGTTGGTGATGGCTACGGGCTTGGTCTTGATCAGTTCGAGTTGATTGTTCCACGGGTCGACCTTAACCCGGCCACCGAGCGGAAGCGCCGCGACTTGGTCGGCCTTCTTCGGGTCGAACTGCGGCGAGGCGGTCATCAAAGACGACATCCTGGTGGCGTCGCCGTTGAGCAGGCTGTCGCCCAGGTGCGCCCGGATCAGGTTCTTCAGTTGCGGAGCGCGCGCCTGGACCGCTTTGAGGAACAAGCCGGCGTTGCTGAGCTTGTCCTTGTAGGGCGAGTTGTTGAGCAGTTCGATAGCTTTCTTGTCGGCGGCTTCTTCTTCGCTGCGATCGCGAGCGAAATCCATGCGCTCGAAAGTGCGCTCGTCGGGAAAGAACATGCGGTCGTTGAAGGCAAGCTTGGTGTTGAGGTGATGGCCCAGCACGATGTGCGCCAGTTCGTGGGTCAGGATCATGGCCAGGGCCGCTTCGTCGGGCAGCACGTCAATCATGCCGCGGCTCACGACGATGGTATGGCCAATGGTGAAGGACTCGAGCGGCGTCGTCATCAGCACGCGGCACTTGATCTCGGGTTGAATGTCGAGGTTATTGGTGACCATCATGTTGTTGACGACGGTCTGCATCACCTTGTCGATTTCGCCTTCCGGCGCGAGCAGGCCGATCTGCTGCAGGCGGTCAATCGAGTTGAGTTCCGCCTGACGTTCCCATTGGCGCTGCGCTTCGATGGGTGTAGCGTCCTGGGCTTTCTGACTCTGGTCGTGCACTGACTGCGGGGCGTCGACGGTGATCTCGGTGAACTCGGAGTTGCGGCGGAGATCCTTCAGGTTGTAGCCCCAGAGCCGCGTCTGCGCCTTGTAATGAAGTGTCTGACCCAGACGATACTTAAGATCGGACTCCTCGGAATAAATCAGCGAAGCCAGCCAGACACCTGGGCGCAGGTTCTGCCGCCAACTGTCAAAGTGCAGGTAATAACTGGCTCGCGGATGAGGATAGTAAGTGCCGTTGAAACGGACGATGTTGTAGTCCTGGTCTTCGATCCAGATGCGGCCGAGGAATCGGCCCTTGCCGGCGTCTTTTTTGGGGGCGACGTCGATGACGACGCAGCGTACTTCGCCGAGGAACTCGCGGCGGACGAAAGTGAAGTCGTAATACTGACGCTGAAAATCCTGATCGAGAACCACCATCTGGGCAAAGCCCAGGGGCAGGAACTTCATGGAATAAACGTTGCTCAGTTTGCTGAGCATGCGTTTGCCAAGGCCGGCCGTGGTGGGCGAGGTGAAAGTGCGGTCATCGGTGCCCTCGCTCATATCCAAACGGCCAAGAAAGTACACGTCGCTCGCCGGGACGGGCGCGCCGAGGTCTTTGTCTTCCTTCAGATTCTGGAGATAAGTTTCGACGAGGGGATGAAGCTGCTTCATCTGGGCCATGAAGAAATGTTCGCGCTCAATCGCCCGATCGACAACCTGATCGAAGCTGGCGGCAGCCGTGGCAGCCTGTTGGGTGGCGGCGTCGCGAGTCGAGAGCTGGGATTGCGGCGCGGTCTGGGCGGGCGCAGTCTGAGCGGGCGTCGTCTGGGCAAACACGGACGTGGCGCAGCCGACCAGGGAGAGCGTAAGGAGTGCGAATAGGGAGCGCAACATTTTCGTTTGTTTCATTCTACCTGCAACGCGTCACCTGCGATGCGTGACTATGATGCGAGTTGAAACACGATGTGCAATACCGCCTCGAAATCAGCGGGGTGGCCGTCTCTCAGGGCGGGCTTGAACTGAATTTTTTCCGCGGCGCGAACCGCAGATTCGTCCAGCCCATGACCGAGACCGTGCACCACTTTCACGATGCGAATCTGCCCGGTCGCTGAAAACACAACCTCGAGCAGCACCTCGCCTTCAATCTTAAGCCGCCGCCCTTCATCAGTGTAAACCGGACGGGGCTTAAATGTGATCTCAGCCGGCAAGGTTTTCACCACGGGCTCGGCGGACTTGGCTTTGGGCTGAGAAGCGGCTACGACGTCGGCGTCTCCGAAGCCGGCTTGGCGAACCGTACCGCGCGCGCCAGAAACCGTGCCGGAACTGTCGCCGGTAGCGACGCTGCTGCCAAAGCCAGTGCTCGCCACCACCCGGCGCGCGCCATAAGATCCGCCGGTGCCGTTGCCGAAACCGGGGCCGTAGGGCATGTCATACGAGCCCGATTGCGCGATCGTAATCGGACGGCCGTCATTCTCCGATGCGGGCACGCCGTTGGGATCGCCGAAGCCACCGGTTTGTACTTGCTGCGGCGCGGCCGCCATGGTTGGCGTAGCCGAGCTGCCTGTGGAGAACACGTTCGTCTTCACCGGCGGCCTGGGGATCAGCGGCTTCATGTCCGGCAGAAGCTCTTTCGTGGCAGCCAGCGTTACCTTGGGCGCCTGTTCGTCCGGAACCAGCTTTTTCGGATGTACCAATTCGGAGGGAACGCGCAGGGCTTCGGGCCGCGGCGTTACCGGTTCTGTGATCTTTGGGACAGGAACAGGAAAATGCTTGACCGGCGCCGGAGCCTGGGGAACCGGGGGCGGAGTGCTGACCAGGCTGACGAAGTGGTAGTCGTGCTCCCGGGGCTCAAGAATATCGGGGTGCAAGATGCCAACAATCACGAAGAACGCCAACACCACCGACTGCATGCCATAACTGAGAACGAACCTTCCCCAACGCGTACGAGGCTCGGGAAGAAGGCCTAGAGTCAATTGTGAAGCCTGGGAATCCATGTCCGGCACCTCATGAAGCTGCCTGCTTAGCGCTTGCTAAAAGAAGTGGTCAATCCCACGAGCTAGCACTTTAAAGACCGCGGGAGACGGGTCGAAGGACGACACTTCTGCACCGTGAAGTGCACGCCGAAGGCCATTTTCGACGAAGGCTCTCCACCCTTAAGATGCTGCTAAGCGGCCACTTACATAGGGAAATGCCGATTCTAACAGACCCAAAGACCTCACCTGCAAGATTTTTCCTATTTGGGAAAGGTTTGGGAAAGGGAAAATCTTATGGGAAACCGGAAGATTTTGCCCGAAACGCCGGACTCACCACGAACCACGTAGCGGCGGCCGCCCTCGGCCGTCCAGCCGAGCAAAGCTCGGCACAGACTGCTGCTGCGGGCTTTAGTCCCTGAAGGCCGAGACAGTTCTACTCCTCGTTTTCTTCGTCAATCTTGATGCGGAGCGACTTCAGAAACTTCAAATCCTGATCGCTGATCTTGAGTTCGGCATTGGTGCTGAGGGTGGAAACCAGGGAAGTCTTGTCGGTAGTGTGCTCGCCTAGTTTGCTGACGCCGATGGTGGCTTCGAGAACCAGGAAAATGTCGTAGCCGCCTTCCTTGATGCGGGCCACGACTTCGGCGATCGATTCGGAATCGGAAAGAGACTCATTGATCGCTTCTCCGAGTTCCTTCATGAGCTGCTTCAGTTGCTGATCCACGAGTCCCCCTGGAATCGGACGCCGCTGATGGGGGGTCATCACAAGTGGTGGTGATCCCGCCCGTCGTCATTGTACGCCCGGCCGCTGCTAAAATCGACTGATGATCGACCGACCGATGGTGACCAACTTGATCGACGGCCAAACGGTGAGAAAAATCAAGTTGATTTACCGTGTAGCCGCCAACATAGTCGTCAACATGGTGGAGCGCAGCCGGACGGGCCAGGCGGTGCTGGCCGCGATCCGCGCGACCGCCCGCTCTTTCGGGCAGGTTCTGCACCAACTCTGGCTGGAGGTGACCGGCTTCACGTTCCTGGCGATGGCCGGAATCGGAGCCATGGCCGGCATGCGCGAATACGGGAAGTACCAGTCTGGCCATGCGGCTGGGCCGGGCCGATTGGTGCTCGCAGTATGCTTTACAGTTTCGTTCACCTGGTTCGGGCTGAGTTCGTTCTGGCGGGTAAAGCGAAGAGCGAAAGGCTAACAGCTACGAGCTCCGAGCCCAACCTGAAACCGCCGAGACGCCGAGAGCGCCAAGAAGTACCGAAGAAGAAGGGCAGGGCAACATGACGGAACTCAAGACCGCCGACTCCGCAACCAAGCGGGAAGCTCGCCTCCCAAACATAGAGACGTCGTCTCATATCGCCGTACGCCCCCTCTACGCGCCCGCCGATCTTGCCGCATGGGACTACGACCGCGATGCGGGCTATCCGGGGGAGTTTCCCTACACGCGCGGCGTGCAGGCCACCATGTATCGCGGCCGCCTGTGGACGATGCGGCAGTACGCGGGCATGGGAGATGCCGAGGAGTCGAACAAGCGCTACAAGTACCTGCTCGCCAACGGGACGACCGGCCTGTCCGTGGCCTTTGATTTGCCGACGCAGATTGGGCTGGATTCGGACAATCCGCTGGCCGTGGGAGAAGTTGGCAAAGTCGGCGTCGCGATCGATTCCATCGAAGACATGCAGCGGCTGTTCGATGGCATCGACCTGACCGCGATTTCAACCTCGATGACCATCAACGCCACGGCTTCGATTCTGCTGGCGTTATACGTGGCCGTGGCGCGGCGGCAGGGAAGAGACATTCGCAAGCTTTCCGGCACGGTGCAGAACGATGTGCTCAAGGAGTACATCGCGCGCGGAACCTACATTTACCCGCCGCATCAAGCGATGCGCATCGTCACGGACATTTTTGCCTGGTCGAATGAGAACGTGCCGGAGTGGAACACCATCTCGATCTCCGGCTATCACATGCGCGAGGCGGGATCGACGGCGGTGCAGGAAGTTGCCTTCACGCTGGGCAATGGCATCGCTTATGTGGAGGCGGCGATTCGCGCGGGCCTCGATGTGGACCAGTTCGCGCCGCGGCTTTCGTTCTTCTTCAATGCCCACAGTAATTTTCTGGAGGAGGTCGCGAAGTTCCGCGCCGCGCGCCGCATGTGGGCGAAGATCATGCGCGACCGCTTCCAGGCGAAGAATCCAAAATCGTGGATGCTGCGCTTCCACGCGCAGACGGCCGGTTCCACGCTGACGGCGCAGCAACCGGAGAACAACATCGTGCGCACGGCGATCCAGGCCATGGCGGCAGTACTCGGCGGGACGCAGTCTCTGCATACGAATTCGTTTGACGAGGCGCTGGCGTTGCCCACCGAGGCGTCGGCGCGGATCGCGCTGCGCACGCAGCAGGTGATCGCGTTCGAGTCGGGCGCGCCGCAGACCGTCGATCCACTGGCAGGATCGTATTACGTCGAATCGCTGACCAGCGAAATCGAGAAGCGAGCCGTCGATTATCTGGAAAAAATCGAAGCCATGGGCGGCATGCTCAAGGCAATCGAACGCGGATACGTGCAGCAGGAAATCCAAAACGCGGCCTACGAATATCAGCAGGCGGTCGATCGACTGGAGGCGGTGGTGGTCGGCGTCAACCGGTTCCAGGTGCAGGTGGACGCAGAAAAGGCGGTGCCGATCCAGCGCATTGATCCTTCGCTGGAGCCGAAACAAGTGGAGCGGTTGCGGGCGCTGCGCGCGAAACGCAATGCCGAGACCTGGCAAGCCGCGATCCGGGCGGTCGAAGACACAGCGCGCTCGGGAGACAATCTCATGCCTCGGATACTGACGGCAGTCGAGGCGAATGCCACGGTCGGCGAAATTTCGGATGCGATGCGAAAGGTGTACGGGGAGTATAAGGAAACGGTGGTGATTTGAGCCGCCGTTAGCAGGTGGTGAACAAAGGGTGCCATGTCACATCCAGATAGGCCGGATGTCACATTTTTCCGTCTGCCGATTGGCTAAAATGGATGCGGTACGGAGGTGTCCTATGATTCGCAGTGCTGTGGCGGTTTGGAAGGGAAGCCCCCTGATTGGTGAGGGCCAGGTTTCCACCTCCAGCGGCGTTGTGTCCAATGCTCTTTATGCGGCAGGTTCCAGCACGGGAAACGAACCGTGCACCAGTCCGTCCGAAATGCTTGCAGCGGCAGTGGCTTCCTGCATGTCTCTCATGATCGTCCAGGAGATGCGCCGGGAAGGCATGAAGCCCCAACTGGTGAAGACCGAATCGACCCTGACCCTTGAGGAGAAGAGGGGACAGTGGGACATTACCGAGATCGATTCGAACGTCACGGTCAGCTTGCCGGGGGCAAGCGAGAAGAAAGTGCAACACGCAGCCATCATCGCCAAGGGCAAATGCCCGATCTCGCGCGCGCTGAACGTTCCTATCATCAAGGTAAAGGCTAGAGTGCAAGCGGTCGAAGCAGAGTCGGCTGTGGCCTGAGAAAGGAATCCCGGGGGCGGAGCGCCGGGTAAGGGCCCGTTAAGGATTCGGGGCCTTGGGTCGGTGCCGTCTCCCGCGGAATAATTCACAATCGCGAGCAGCGGAGCCTCAGAGAAATCACCATGGGGGATACCAGTCCTTGTTGCTCTGCGCGGATATCGCTAACCGTACCAAGCACCGAAGGCTGACCGCTCCGCGTCTGGGCGGCAAAGTCGTGGCTGAAATCATGGTGCGGCTCACGGATTCATTTGTGGCAGGCGAAAGTACCAGCCAAGTGCGGTATATGTTCAGGATCGCAGGCGACGCTGGAAACTCACAGTTGGAAGTTAGTTCCTAGTCCTTCGTCGTTGGTCGTTCGCCGCGTCAGTCCGCCGGTTTGTAGTCGCAGGCAGTGCGGCAGGCTGCGCAGTAAAAGAGGCCGTCGGTGCAAAGGCGCACGTCGACTTGGGACTGGCAGAACACGCAGTATTTTTCGCAACTGCAGTCCGCTTCAGGCCGCTCACATTGGGCGCAGACGATGCGGCTTAGACCCGGTTTTGTGGACATAGGCAAAGTGTAGAGCGACGCGCCTGGGTGGAGAACGTAACGGAGGTAACGCAAGAAGGTCTCAGGAACAGGGACCCCGTGCTTCGGTTGCTAACTTGTCTTTTGTTCGTTTTCCTGAGACCTGACACCTGAAGCCTGCCGCCTTTGATTTGCCGCCCGTCCCGTCTGGTGTTAACTTAATCAGTTCCAGATTCCGGCAGTCCAGCAAAGGTCTGAACGATATCTGTCTGAACGATGTCTGACCGAGGTTCCCCTTGTCCGTTGTCGAGGCCACTCCGCCGGTCGTCCGCAAGACCGCGTTGAACGCCGTCCATCGCCAGATGGGCGCGAAGATGGTGGAGTTTAACGGCTGGGATATGCCGGTGGAATATCCTGCGTCGATTGGGTGCGGAATTGTCGCCGAGCACTTGGCGGTGCGCGCGGGCGTCGGCATTTTCGACGTCAGCCACATGGGGGATATCCGCCTGGCCGGGCCTGAAGCGCTGGCCGCCGTGCAGCACATCTCGATGAATGACGCCTCGCGCCTGGCGCTTGGGCAGGCGCAGTATTCGGCGTTGCTCTATCCGCAGGGCACTTTTGTTGACGATGTGATCGTCCATCGCCTCGGCGAGGACGAGTACCTGCTCGTGATTAATGCGGGCACGCGGGAAAAAGATTTCAATTGGGTGCGGGAGAATACCCGGCAGTTCGACTGTAAGGTCGAGCATCTCTCCGACGATTTCACTCAGATTGCCATTCAGGGGCCGAAGGGCGTGGACGTGCTCCAGAAGTTGACCGATGCCGACCTGAGCGCGGTGAAGTTCTACTGGGTGACGCGCGGGACGGTATGCGGCCTGAAGAATATCTTGATGGGCCGCACCGGTTATACGGCCGAAGACGGGTTCGAGATTTACGTTCCACCGGACGAGAAGACCAGCGCGCGGGTCTGGCACGAGATTCTAGCGGCGGGAAAAGAGTTTGGTGTTGTCCCCTGCGGATTGGGTGCGCGCAACACGCTGCGGCTCGAAGGCAAGCTGCCGCTCTACGGACACGAAATCACGGACACGATCAACGTGTGGGAAGCGGGGCTGGATCGTTTCTGCAAAATGGAGAAGCCCGATTTTATTGGCCACGCGGCACTGGAGAAGGCGAAAGCGGAGGGCGTGAAGAAAACGCTGGTCGGGCTTGAGATGGTTGAGCGCGGCATCGCCCGCGACGGCTACAAGGTTCTGGACGAGGGCGGACGCGAGATCGGCTACGTCACCAGCGGCTCTCCGGCGCCGTTCCTGAAGAAGAATATTGCGTTGGCCTACGTCCCCCCTGATCACGCGGGAATTGGAACGACGGTAAAAGTAGAAATCCGAGGACAGGGCGTGAAAGCGCAAGTAATACCGACGCCGTTTTATAAGCGTCCCAAGAAGCCGTAGCGCCGCCGTCCCGGCGGCTGTCCGGCGGTCGTCCTCGACCGCCGCGCCGAGAGCAGGATGCCCTCGGGACAGCCGGCAAGATGCCGGCGCTACAAGCTAGAAGCCAGGAGCAAGAAGCCGATGTCTTACCCAACCGACCGCAAATATACGAAAGAACATGAGTGGATCACTGCCGATGGCACAGTCGGCATCACACACCACGCCCAGGATTCGCTCGGCGACATCGTGTTCGTCGAACTGCCCAAGGTGGGCACGGAGCTCACCATGGGGAAGCCCCTCGGCACCGTAGAGTCAGTGAAGGCCGTGTCGGATGTGTACGCTCCGGTTTCCGGGACCGTGACCGCCACGAATGAAGCCCTAGCCACGGCTCCGGAGCAAGTGAACAAAGATGCGCATAGCGCCTGGATGGTCAAGATCAAGGTGAAGGATCCGGCGGAGATGAACGCGCTGCTTTCGGCGGCGGACTATGACAAGTTTGTGAGCGAAGAGGCGGCACATTAAAAGCATTGCAGAAGTCAGAGGTCAGATTGCAGAATTGAAAACCTTGTCCCCATCGATGGCTGCTGGAGGCCGAGGGTTTCACCTGTGCAATCTGACCTCTGACCTCTGCAATCGTTTCAGCTGTTTACATCCAATCGAAGGTTCTTATGCGCTATCTACCTAAATCTCCTGCGGATCGCGCCGCCATGCTGAAGGCGATCGGGATCCGTTCCGTCGATGAACTTTTCTCGCCGATCCCCACCGAGTATCGTCTGACCCGCGATCTCGCGATCTCGCGGCAAATGGCGGAGTCGGAAATCGTCGACTGGTTCAAGCAACGGGCGAAAGAAAACGGCGAAGGCTACACCAGCTTTCTCGGAGCCGGTGCTTACTTCCATTACCGTCCGGTGGTGATTGACGCGCTGGTGCAACGCGGCGAATTCCTGACGTCCTACACCCCTTACCAGGCCGAGTTTGCGCAAGGTACGCTGCAAGCCATCTTCGAGTTCCAGACGATGATCTCGGAACTCACTGGCATGGACTTGGCGAATGCCTCGATGTATGACGGCTCGACGGGCGCGGCCGAGGCCGTGATGATGGCGGTCCGCGTCACGGGAAGGCATTCCGCGGTGATCGCGCGAAACCTGCATCCCGAGTATCGGGAAGTGCTCAACACCTATGCCACGCACCAGGCGATTCCGCTGAAGACGGTCTCGTTCACAGACTCGGGACAGATCGATCTGAAGGAACTCGAGACGGCTGTGGGCGACGATGCGGCGTGCGTCCTGATTCAGTCGCCGAATTTCTTTGGGACGATTGAAGACGTCGAGGCCATCGCCGAGATTGCACACAAGCGCGGAGCGCTGCTGATTGTGTCGATCGCCGAGGCGGTGTCGCTCGGGATTGTGGAGCCGCCGCGCACCGCCGACATCGTGGCCATGGAAGCGCAGTCGTTCGGAGTGCCGCTTGGATTCGGCGGTCCCTACTGCGGCGTGCTCGCCACGAAAGAGAAATTCGTCCGGCAGATGCCAGGACGCTTGGTGGGTCAGACCGTGGACAAGCACGGCAAACGCGGTTTCGTGCTGACCCTGGCCACCCGCGAGCAGCATATCCGCCGCGAGAAGGCGACTTCGAATATTTGCACCAACCAGGCGCTGGTCGCGCTCATGGTCAACATTTTTATGACCGTGTACGGCAAGATCGGACTCAGGGAACTGGCAAAACAGAATTTGGCGAAGACGGCGTACGCTGCCGGCCAGTTCAGCAAACATGCCAAGGTGCTGTTCGCCGGTGCGCCGCGATTCAACGAGTTCGTGGTCGAGTCGAGCGAAGATCCTTACGCCATCAACTCGCGGCTGCTGGGACACAAAATCGTCGGGGGATTTCCGCTGAAGAAGTTCTATCCCGAGTTGAAGAATGCGGCTCTCTGGTGCTGCACGGAATTGACGACACGGTCGATGATCGATAAAGCCATTGATGCGGCGGTCGGCCTGGTTGCCGAGAGCGAGCGCTCAGCTCCAAGGATGAAAGAGACGGAAGAACACGAGGTGGCGCGATGAAGCACATGACTCGCAAAGCCACGCGTCACATCAGTCAGAACGAAGGATTGATTTTCGAGAAGTCGTCGCCCGGCAAAGCGGCCTGGAAATTGCCGCCGCTCGATGTTCCGGAAGTGGATACGGCCAAGCTGCTGGGCAAGCAGGAGCGCAAGGATCTCGGCGATATGCCGGAGGTGAGCGAGATCGAAATCATCCGCCACTTCACGCGGCTCTCGACCTGGAATTACGCCATTGATCTCGGAATGTATCCGCTGGGCTCTTGCACCATGAAGTACAACCCGCGGGTGAACGAGTTTGTCGCGCGCGTCGAAGGCCTCGCCAACGGGCATCCGTATCAGCCGGAGAAAATTTCGCAGGGCGCTTTGCAAATCATGAAAACGCTGAGCGATTGCCTGCTTGAGATCACCGGCATGGACGCGATCACGCTGCAACCGGCCGCGGGCGCGCACGGCGAACTGACCGGATTGCTCTTGGTGCGCGCGTATCACCAGTCAAAAGGAAACGCGCGCAAAAAGATTCTAATTCCGGACTCGGCGCATGGGACGAATCCGGCGACGGCGGCCACGGCGGGTTACGCCGTCGAAAATTTGAAATCGAACGACCGCGGCATGGTGGACGTGGCGGCGCTGGCGGCTCAGATGAATGAAGAAGTCGCCGCGCTGATGGTGACCAATCCGAATACGCTCGGCGTTTTCGAGCAGGAGATTCACAAGATCGCCGAGCTCATGCACGCCAAGGGCGGCCTGCTCTACATGGACGGAGCTAACATGAATGCGCTGGTGGCGAAAGCCCGGCCGGGGGATTTTGGCGTTGATGTCATGCACATGAATCTGCACAAAACGTTTTCCACGCCGCATGGCGGAGGCGGTCCGGGGTCGGGGCCGGTGGCGGTGAAGAAAATTCTTGCGCCGTTCCTGCCGACGCCGGTCGTCATCACCAAGCCGGATGGCACGCTGGGCTTCGAATACAACCGCCCGCAGTCGGTGGGGCGCGTGCGCGCGTTCTACGGGAACTTCGGCATGTTCATCCGCGCGCTCGCCTACATCTTCGCCAACGGGCCAGACGGCCTGCGGCAGACGACGGAAGACGCGGTGCTCAACGCGAATTACATTCGCAAAGGACTCGATGGAGTTTACGACCTGCCCTACTCGACGCCGTCGATGCATGAAGTAGTGTTCAGCGACAAGCTGCAGGCGAAGAAGGGCGTCAAGACCGTCGACCTTGCCAAACGCCTGATCGATTACGGATTCCATCCGTACACCATGGCGTTCCCGCTGATCGTTCATGGCGCGCTGATGATCGAGCCGACCGAGAGCGAGCCGAAAGAAGAACTGGATCTCTTCATCGAGGCCATGAAGTCGATCGCGGATGAAGTGGAAGAAGATCCGCAATTCGTGCTCGACGCCCCCCACAACACGCGCATTTCGCGGTTGGACGAGACCCTGGCCGCGCGCAAGCCGGTGCTTAGGTGGAAGCCGGAGAACTAGATCTAACCACAGGGCGCACAAAGGAACACAGGGAGATTCAGAGCCTCTGTGTTCCCCTGTGTTCTCGGTGGTTCCGGGTTTCAGCCTTCCGTTTTCCCGAGAAACACCGCGCCATCGGCTGGGTGGGCGGGCGCCTTGTCCCGAGAGCGCCGCTCGTCGAAGTAGGTCGATTTTGATCGGCAGGGCTTAAATGATCGGCCAGACTATTTCGCACTATCGCATCGTCGAAAAGTTGGGCGGCGGCGGTATGGGCGTGGTTTACAAGGCGGAGGACACGAACCTCGGCCGCTGGGTTGCCCTCAAGTTCCTTCCCGTGGAAGTGGCGCACGATCCGCAAAGTCTGGAGCGTTTTCGGATGGAAGCGCGGGCCGCTTCCGCGCTCAACCATCCCAACATCTGCACCATTCACGACTTTGGCGATCACGAAGGCCACGCCTTCATTGTGATGGAACTGGTGGAGGGCATGCCGCTCGACTACTACATCGCGGGCCGTCCTCTGGACCTGAACACGCTGCTCGACCTGACCATCGAGATCGCCGACGCGCTGGATGCGGCGCACAGCAAGGGAATCATTCATCGCGATATCAAGCCGGGGAACATCTTCGTCACCAAGCGCGGCCAGGCGAAGGTCCTCGATTTCGGCCTGGCGAAGATGGTGATGGAGCCCAAGGCCGCAACCGCGGTCACCGTCCCGAACGCCGGAACGTTCCTGACCAGTCCAGGGGTCGCCGTCGGCACGGTCTGTTACATGTCGCCCGAGCAGGCGCGCGGCAAGGAATTGGACGCGCGCAGCGACGTGTTCAGCCTGGGCGCGGTGCTCTATCAGATGACGACCGGCAGAATCCCTTTCGAGGGCGCGACCTCGGCGGTGATTTTCGACGCCATTCTGAATCACGATCCGGTTTCGCCGGGGCAGTTCAATCCCGACGTGCCGCCGAAGCTGGAAGAGATCATCCGCACCGCGCTGGAGAAGGACCGCGACTTGCGCTACCAGAGCGCGGCCGAGATGCGGGCCGATCTGAAGCGTTTGAAGCGCGACACGACCTCGGGGCGCCAGCCGGCCGCGAGCGGGACGGCGCCAACCGCTGCCAGTTCGCGCCAAGTCGCCCCCAACTCCCCGAGTGCAGTTGCGATCGAGGCCGCCGCAGTCAAACACGGCCTGCCGAAAGCGGGGATTGCGGCCGCTGTGGTGGCGCTGCTCGCCCTTCTGGCCCTGGGCGCCTATAAACTGCTCACGCGGCCGCGCGGCTTCAATCTGCAAAACATGCAGATCACGAAGCTGACCGACAACGGCAAGGCGGCAGCGGTGGCGATCTCGCCGGATGGGCGGTACGTCGTGTACGTTCTGCGCGACGCCGAGAAGCAGAGCCTGCGCATCCAGAACGTGGCCACCCACAGCGACGTGCAGGTGCTGGCTCCCGATCTGGTCGAGTTCGCCGGCGTGACCTTTTCGCCCGACGGGAACTACATCTACTTTGTGCGCTCCGATAAAACCACTGCCGAGTATCGCTATCTGTACCAGATGCCCGTGTTGGGTGGGCTGGCCCGCCAGTTGATTCGCGACATCGATGCCCCCATCGATTTCTCCCCCGACGGCAAACAGTTCGTTTTCCAGCGCGGCATTCCGAACAAGCAGACCACGGAAGTCCGCATCGCGCAGGCGGACGGCGCCGGCGAACGGCTGCTCGCTTCTCTTCCTGCCAGCACGGTCTTTCAGTACGGGCCGACCTGGTCTCCGGATGGAAAGACGATCGCCATTTCCGCGCTCGGGGTCGGCAGGGAAACGAACTGGGAATTGAACCTGATTAGCGTCGCTGACGGCAAAGTGCGGCAACGGATTTCCACGGGCGGACGGTTTATGGGACGCCCCGTCTGGGCTCCCGGCGGCGATGCTCTGGTGACCACGGTGGGCGAGACCGCACTCGGAAGGGGCCAGTTGCAGAGCTTCGATTATCCCAGCGGCGAGATGCACCGTTTCACCAACGACTTGTCCGATTACGGCGTCGCTCTGGACCTGACCCGCGATGGCAAAACGCTGGCGGTGATTCAACGCGTTCGCGTTTCCGACATCTGGACCGCGCCGTCGGCGGATGCCGCCCAGGCCCGTCAGATCACGTCGGGAGAGCAGATCTATGGAGCGATTGTGCCCGGGCCGTCGGGAAACGTGCTGGCGGCCGGACTGGGCGGTGATTTGTGGCTGGTCAATCCCGAGAACGGGGAAAAGGCCGTGGTGGTGCCCCAGGCGCACAATGCGCTCTCGGCTTCGTCGTGCGGCGATCGCTACCTGGTATTCGACCGCTACCTCGACGGCAAGATCGAGTTGTGGCGCACCGATGCCGATGGTTCCAATGCGGTGAAGAGATTGGATGAGGTTGACTATTCCGATTGTTCGGCGGACGGGAAATGGGTGTTCTACTCGGTCCAAAACAAGCTTTATCGCATGGCGCCGGAAGGCGATGCACCGGTCGCCGTGACGGACGTGCCGGGAATACCGCACGCGTGGCTGGTCCGAGCGTCGCCCGACGGAAATCTGGTGGCGTTCCTCTACCAGGAGGGCAGCCCGATCGCCATGACAAAACTGGCGGTGGTCGCGGCCGCCGGCGGACCGCTTCAGTTCACAAGCCCGCTGCCCATTGGTTCGGCCGGACTGCGCTGGGCGCCATCCGGAAAAGCCCTCCAGTACCTGCTTACGCGCAGTGGGGCAACAAACCTCTGGGAGCAGCCGTTGACCGGCGGAGAGCCGCGCCAGATTACCAACTTCACCTCTGGCCGTATTTTCGATTTCGCCTGGTCCCGCGATGGCAAACAGTTGCTGCTCACCAAGGGTAATCAGACCAGCGACGTGATTCTGATTCGAAATTTCCGATGACTCATCTGCCGGCGGACCCTCGGTCAGCGTTGGGACTCGATGGTTTTCTTGATGTGGTATAGCTGTTCCAAAGGGTGAATGTGGACTTGGCAGCGGGCATGCTGGAGGAACTGGACAGGGCAGCCAAGGAATTGAACATCAGCCGGCAGGCGGTGATCAAGACGCTGATTCGACAAGCCCTCGATCAACAGTACGTGTCCCGAGAGCGTCGCTCCACGAAGTAACTCGAAGCTATCTCATAAATCGCCTTGGGTAGGGCGCGGCTTCACAGGCCGCGGAAAAACTCAATCTCGGGCTCGATTTTGGGTGGCGCAGCGCTTCAGCGCTGCGATAACTGGCCTGTTTTCAGTGTCGGCTTTAGCCGCTGGGGTCAGACTGCGGCGCAGAAGATACTTTTTCTGCAGCCTCTTCAGCCGTGCCGCCCAGAGCCAATAAAGACGCGGGCTTTAGCCCCTGAGGGTCCCGGCAGTTCCCCCCGTCGGTTGCTTATGGAATGGATTCTCGATTTCATCGGCAGCGGCGGCCGAACACGTACTGATTAAGAAGAGGCAAGGACACCCGTGGTTCGGATGCTTCTTGCATCCCCCCACCACGTGACCAAAGTGCTCTCCCCCCACCTCCCGTTCTTTGCCCCACGGCCAAAGGGACGTAGACTTTTGGCAAACTCGAGTGCTAGTCCGAGTCTCCTCACGAGGGATGACGTGAACAAACATCTGGCCTTACTGCTTGGCATCGCCGCTTCTCTGTCGACTGCGCAAACGCAAGCTTCTTATCCGGCGAAA
>Ga0074046_10001275_pt1 | contig 23114 bp, 10 predicted proteins | sample BogForMeECP23OM3_FD_94441 | JGI IMG/M metagenome (GOLD analysis project Ga0074046, IMG submission 94441) | Bog forest soil microbial communities from Calvert Island, British Columbia, Canada - Bog Forest MetaG ECP23OM3 | ecosystem: Environmental > Terrestrial > Soil > Wetlands ...
CCCTGCGCCGCAGCCGGCAGCGAGAGCGCGGCCAGCATCACGACCACCAGCGGGGCTGCGAGTATTCGGACTGAGACCCTTAGGCTCCCCACGCAAGAATGCCAGCGGGTGATTTCAAATCGGATCAAGCCCTGCGATCTCATAACCATTGCTGTGGGCTGCCGATGGCCTCGACCAGGTCCCGCAGAAACTCCGCTGCCCGCGCGCCGTCCACTACACGATGATCGCTCGAAAGCGTCAAGGTCATCATGGGACGGACGCCGGGGCGAGCATCGGGACCGGCACCGACCGGCACGACTCGGTCGGCGATAGCTCCGACGGCGAGAATTCCGGCCTGAGGCGGGATGATGATCGCGGTGAATGCATCCACCCCAAACATGCCGAGGTTGCTGATCGTGAAAGTGCCGCCCGCGATATCGGCCGGACGCAACTTGCCGCCGCGAGCCCGTTCCGCCAGGTCGCGCCGCTGCACTGCGATCTCGCCCAGTTCGGCTTGGTGGGCATTCTGGATCACCGGCGCCACCACTCCATCGTCCACCGCCATGGCAACGCCGATGTTGATCTCGGCATGGGCGCGAACGCCGGCACCGGTCCAGCTTGCGTTCATGCGAGCGTGCTTCAGAAGGACGCGCGCAACCAGCGCTACCAGAAGATCGGTGTGCGTGAGTTTCACTCCACGTGACTTTTCAATCTCTGGCCCGAGCTTCTGCCGCGCGTCGTTCAGAGCGCCCGCATCCACCTCGCGGACGACGAAGAAATGGGGGACCGTCGTCCAGCTCTCGGTGGTGCGTTCCGCCATCAGGCGCGAGACGGGGCTGCCGCTGTCAACCGCAGCGGATGACGCACCGGCTTTGGATTCCGCTTTGGATTCCGCAGCGGCGAGAATGTCGGAAGCGAGGATTTCCCCGCCGGCGCCCGATCCGCGGACATCGGCGAGATTGACGCCGCGTTCGCTGGCGAGGCGTCGCGCTTTGGGGGAAATCTTGACGGGCTGGGTTGCGGATTGCGCCGAAGGCGCGGGTTGATTTGCGGATGCCGCGGTTGAGATCGCAGAAGACGCGGGAACGGCCGCAACGCTGGTTTTTCTTCCCGATGCAGCGGCGACTTCATCCGCCGGAGGCACTTCTCCGGGACGCACAATCCAGGCGATGGTTTGGCCAACCGGCACTTCAGTCCCAGGCTGGACCTTGACACCGGCCAGGACGCCGTCGCCGGGGGATTCGATTTCCATCACCGCTTTGTCGGTTTCGACCTCCAGCAGCGGCTCGCCTTTGGCCACGGACTCACCTTCTTTTTTCAGCCACGAAATGAGCTTGCCAGTTTCCTGGGCCATTTCGAGCGCGGGCATAACGACACTGATCGCCATAATTAGATAACTCTGCTCTCGATCCAAGTTTGCTGGTGGAGAGCCGGGCGTCCGCGCCCGGCCGCCGAACTGCTGGACGGGCGAGACGCCCGTCGCTCCACAAAGACTCATCGCGCGGCTGAGACGAGGCAAGCCTCGTCTCTACAAAAATTTCCAGGGTCGAGCGTCAGTCGCCTACGCCGACTCGTTCCTGCCTGGAGCTCGCTTCGATCATCTCGCGCACGCGGGTGCTCGGTTTGGATTCGGTTTCCCGAATTGCGGGAAGCGGACCATCCACTGTGAAATAGTGTCTGCCGGCAACCAGAAGTTCCTCGGCCGGGAAGCGCGTGATGACCTCGTGGCCGGTTTCGGTGACGACGATTTCTTCCTCGATGCGCGCGGCGCTCCAGCCATCCGTCGAGGGCCAAAAAGTTTCGAGCGCAAACACCATGCCCGGCTTGATTTCGCAGGGGTGATCGAGCGAGACGAGACGGCTGATCACTGGCTTCTCCCAGATGGCGAGGCCGATGCCGTGACCGTATTGCAGCGCAAAGCAGGCTTCCTCGTTCGGGAAACCGAACTCCTGCGCCTTCGGCCACACGGCGGCAATCTCGGCCGTGGTGCGGCCCGGGCGCACCAGTTCAATCGCTGCGTCGAGGTATTCCCTGCACCGCTTATACGCGTCGTTCATCGCGTGCGAGGCGTACCCGATCGTGAAACAGCGGTAATAGCAGGTGCGGTATCCCATGTAGGAGTGGAGAATGTCGTAATACACCGGATCCCCCGGACGCAGCACGCGGTCCGAAAAAACATGTGGATGCGGATTGCAGCGCTCGCCGGAGATGGCATTTACGGCTTCGACGTATTCTGAACCGAGATCGTAGAGCACCTTGCTCACCAGGCCCACGGCCTGGTTTTCGCTCACGCCCGGCTTCATGGCGCGATAGAGTTCATCATAAGCAGCGTCAACCATCATGGCGGAGTGGTTGAGCAGAGCGATCTCATCACGCGTCTTGATCAGGCGCGCTTCCGACATGAGCGCCTGCCCATCGACGACTTTGATTCCTTCTTTCTGAAGAGCGAACAGGACCGGCAATTCGACGATGTCGACGCCCAGCGGTTCTTTATGCAGGCCGCGCATTTCCAGCTCGATGCGAATTTTCCTGGCCACATCTTCGGCGCGCCCCATCTCCGGCGTCATGGCGCCGCGCAGCACGGAGATTCCGGCACGCGAGCGCTCTCCGAGCCAGGGACAATGCAATTGGTGGTGCTTCGCCGCCGATCCGAAATCCCACAAAATCGGTTCGTCGTTTTGCGGGAGGAGCGTGAAGCGATTCGCCTTGTCCTGCGCCCAGGTACCGATGTGGGTCGCGGTAATGTACCGGACATTGTTCATGTCAAAGCACAGCAGCGCGCCCATCTCAGACTTGACGAGAAGATCCTTGGCGCGCGCCAGGCGTTCGCGGCGCAGGCGATCGAAGTCGATTCTCTGTTCCCAATCCACCGCCATCGTTCCATAAGTAGGTAGAGCCATAAACATCTCCTTTTGCTGAGAGGTCAGAGGTTAGAGGTCAGATTGCAGAGGTGAAAATCTAAGTATCGGAATTTCGAAGGTTCTTACTTCTGCAATCTGACTTCTTACCTCTGACCTGCTACCTCAATTTGCTACCGCCCACACATTATGCACGCGGCCTCAAACACGGTCTGCTCGGTGGGCACGGTTACATCTTCCAAAGGCGGCGAGAACGGAATCGGAACATGCATCGCGCCCATGCGCTTGACCGGAGCGTCCAGATCGTAGAATGCGCCTGTAGCGATCACCGACGCAAGTTCGGCGGTGACGCCATAGCGTTCGTAACCTTCATCGAGAACAATTGCCCGCGACGTTTTTTTCGCCGATTCAATCAGAGTTTTTTCGTCGAGCGGCCACATGGTGCGCGGATCGACCACTTCGGCGCTGATTCCGATTTCCTCCAGCAGTGTTGCCGCGCCCAACGCCACCTGCACCATGCTGCTGGTGGCAACCAGAGTGATGTCCTCGCCCACCCGTTTCACATCCGCGACGCCGAGCGGGACCGTGTAGTCGTCCGCGGGCACCGGGCCTTTGAGCTTGTACATCATCTTGTCTTCGAAGAAGACAACGGGATTCTCGTCGCGAATCGCGGCCTTCAGCAGTCCCTTGGCGTCGTAGGGCGTCGAAGGCAGAACCACCTTCAAACCCGGAACGTGGCAGAACCAAGCGTGCAGCGACTGCGAGTGTTGCGCGGCGGAGCGGCGAGTCGCTCCCATGGTCGTGCGCATCACCATCGGCACTTTCCACTTTCCGCCCGACATGTAATGGACCTTGGCGGCTTGGTTGACCATCTGGTCCATGGTCAGCGTGATGAAGTCGCCGAACATGATGTCGACCACCGGACGCATTCCGGTCATGGCTGCGCCCACGGCGAGGCCGGTAAAGCCGGCTTCGGAAATCGGCGTATCGAGCACGCGCTCTTTGCCGAATTCCTCCAGCAGGCCAGAGAGAACTTTGAAGGGGGTGCCCGCCTCGGCCACGTCCTCGCCCATAATGCAGACGGTTTTATCGCGGCGCATCTCTTCCGCCAGCGCCTCGCGAATCGCCTGAGCAAATGTTATTTCGCGATCGTTTTTCGCGTGAAGATGGGTCTCAGGCATACACATCCTCGTCCACTTCATTGACGGCCGGGTACGGCGCCGCCACTGCGAAGTCGACTGCCTTCTTCATCTCAGATTCAAGTTCAGCCTGCACTTGATCAAGCGCCGCCCTGTCGGCGAGTTTCTGCTCGACCAGCCACTTCCCGAAATTCGCGATCGGATCCCGCTCCGTCTTCCATGTCTGTTCTTCCTGCTTGGAGCGGTAATATTCGCGGTTGATGTCGCCCACGTGATGTCCGTGGTAGCGATAGGTGTCGCAGAGGAGAAACGCGGGACCGTCACCGCTGCGGGCGCGTTCCACCAACCGCTTTGCGATGCCGTAAACAGCGCGCACGTCCTGACCGTCCACGCGGGCGGCTTCCAAACCGAAGGCCGTCGCTCGCATCAGAATGTCTCCGGCCGTGGTTTCCGTGTAATGCGTATATTCCGAATAGAGATTGTTCTCGCAGACGTAGATCACCGGAAGCTTGAAAAGTTGGGCGAGGTTCATCTCTTCGTAGAGCACACCCTGGCCGAGCGCGCCTTCTCCGAAGAAACATACCGACACCTGGCCGGTACCGAGACACCGAGCCGAAAAGGCGGCTCCCGTGGCAATGCCGGCGCTGCCGCAGACGATCGCATTCGCTCCCAGGTTGCCGGTGGCCGGGTCCGCAATGTGCATGGAACCGCCTTTGCCCTTGCAGTATCCGGCCTTCTTGCCCAGCAGTTCGGCGAACATGCGATCGGGGGAAGCGCCTTTCGCCAAACAATGCCCGTGACCGCGATGCGTGCTGGTGATGTAGTCGGTGCGCTCAAGCGCTTCACATACGCCCACCGCGACCGCCTCTTCACCGATGTAAAGATGCGCCAAGCCGGGCATCAACGCCCGCGTATAAAGTTCGTTGACCTGCGCTTCAAATTGGCGGATGGCGACCATCTGCCGGTACATCCGGAGCCACAAATCGACTTTTTCTGAAGCTTCTCTCGGCTGTGCGGCAGTCGTCATTTTTGAACTCCCGACATGCGCGCCAAAACGTCGAACATGACCGCAAAGTCCAGCTTCTCCCAGCCCATGCCGCGCGCGGCGGTGAGGAACTCGTTGCTGACGGCGGTGGTCGGAACGGGAACATTGAGCTTGCAGCCCAACTCCATGGCTAAGAGCATGTCCTTCTGCATCATGTTGACGTCGAACCACGCTTCTTCCGGTTGCTGCAACACGAAAGGACCGCGGTACACGATCATCGGTGATGCGATCGCGCTGTGAATCATTACGTCCACGGCAACCTCGCGTGCAATTCCGCTCTTTTCCGCCAGCAGCACTCCTTCCGAGAACGCCAGCATCTGTACCGCTAACTGGAGATTCAGCGCGATCTTCATCGACAACGCCACGCCGTTGTCGCCGACGTGCGTTACTTTCGGACCGACATCCAGCAGCAGAGGCTTCAGGCGCTCGAAAGTTTCCTTGCGGCCACCGACCATCACTGAAAGCTTGCCTTGCTGCAGCGTGATGACGCTGCCTGAAACCGGCGCGTCCACCATGTCGGCGCCCTTCTCGCGAACTTTCGCAGCCAGCGCGCGGCTCACATCGGGGCTCACGGTGCTCATGTCAATGTGGAACTTGCCAGCGGCAATGCCAGCGAGCAATCCGTCCGGACCGTCCGTCACCGCCGCAAGCGCTGCGGCGTTCGTCACCATGGTGAACGTCACATCCGACGCCGCCGCCACGGCCTTCGGAGACTCGGCAAACTTCATGCCCTTGTCGATCAACCACTGCGCCTTGGAGCGCGTGCGGTTGTAGCCGGTGACGGTGTGCCCTTTTTCGAGCAGGCGGGCGACCATGTTGCCGCCCATCACACCAAGACCGATGAATCCTAGTTTTGGCATCTAATGATTCCCTTTCGCTTATGAAGTCGGCTTCACAGATTGCCGAAAAACTCGTGCTGCACGTCGCAGCCCTCAGCGGCTAAAGCCGAGGCCGAAAGCAGGGTACTTATCGCAGCGGTAAACCGCTGCGCCACCCAAAATCAAACCCAAGAGCGAGCTTTTCAGCACTTTGTTAAGTGCAAACTACTTCTTGCCCTGCGTCTCTTGACCTACGATGACGAATCCGCAAGCACCTGCGTGAGATGGGCGCGCATGGCTTCTCGCGCCGCCTCCGGATCGCGCTGCTCGATGGCCGCCAGGATTCGCTTGTGATGGAACTGCCCCCGCTCCGGTCCTCCTTGCACATCGAAAATGCGGCTGCGCTGCTCGCGCAAGAGGCCGACAATCGAATCCAGAAGCGAGAGAATCAGGGGGTTGCCGGCCGCTTCCGCCAAGGCTAGATGGAAATCGAGATCCGCTTCCACGTAGGCGTCGGGGTCGTGCAGGTTGCGATCCATCGCGGCGACTGCTTCCCGCATGGTGCTCAGCAATTGTTCCTCAATTCGGGGAGCGGCCAGGCCGGCAATCTCCGGCTCCAGCACCAGCCGCAACTCGGCCAGGTTCGCCAACCCTTCCTGCTGGTTGATGCGGATCATTAGATCCAGCGACTGCCGAATCGCATGGGAAGTCCCATTCGTCACGAAAGTGCCGCGCCCGGAATAGGCTTCGACCAGGCCTTTTTCACGCAAGGTCTTCACGGCTTCGCGCACCGCGGTGCGGCTGACCCCAAATCGCTGGGCAAGATCGCGCTCCGCCGGCAACTGGTCCCCAGGCTTGAGCTGGCCCTTCAGAATAGAGTCTTCCACCTGCTGCACAATCTGCTCGTACAAGCGAGACGTCTTTACCGTCCGGTACACCGGCTTGGCGGCTAGGGAATCTAGCGTTTCATTTCTCATTAAGGCCTCAATCATGCGGGTCACGATGGCTCATTACGGTATGGTGGTCCAACCACTATACCATAAACCACAGATCGCCACAATCGTCTTTTTTCTGACTACTGGATCCAAACCGTCTTGATATTCATGAATTCGCGGATTCCATTCTCGGCGAGTTCGCGCCCGTGGCCTGAACATTTCACGCCACCGAAAGGCAGCCGCGGATCAGACGCCACCATCTTGTTCACGGAGACCATGCCCGCCTCGAGTTCGTTAATGAACCTTTCGGTTTCCGCCGGATCGTTCGTCCAAGCGCTGGCGCCCAGCCCGAAGCGGCTGTCGTTGGCGACTTGGATGGCGTGATCCACATCCTTCGCGCGAAAAATCGATGCCACGGGGCCAAAGAATTCTTCCTTGTAAGCCGGCGAATCCTTCGGGATGTCGGTCAGCACCGTCGGGGCATAGAAGTTGCCGGGACGGTCCAGGGGATGGCCACCGGTCAGCAGACGCGCACCCGCGGCCACGGTTTTCTTCACATCGGCATCAAGAGAAGCAACAGCGTCGGCGGTGGCCAGCGGACCGAGTTGAGTGCTCTGATCGAAGGGATCACCCACGCGCAGGTCCTGCATGCGTTTGACGAATTTGCGCTCGAACTCGTCAGCAATTTTTTCCGACACGATAAAGCGCTTGGCCGCGATGCACGACTGGCCGTTGTTCTGAATCCGCGCCTCGACTGCACTGGCGACAGCCGCATCCAGATCGGCGCTGGGCATCACGATGAAAGGATCGCTGCCGCCCAATTCCAACACCACTTTCTTGATTCGCTTAGCGGCGGAAACTCCGACTTGAATCCCCGCCTGCTCACTGCCGGTTAAAGTCGCGGCGACGACCCGAGGGTCGTTCAGAATGCCGTCGACCGGTCCCGCGCCGATCAGCAGCGTCTGGAACACGCCTTCGGCAAAGCCGGCGCGGCGAACAATGTCCTCAATTTTCAGCGCGCACTGCGGAACATTCGAAGCATGCTTGAGCAGCCCGACATTGCCCGCCATCAGTGCGGGCGCCACAAAACGAAACACCTGCCAGAAGGGAAAGTTCCACGGCATTACGGCCAGGATGGGACCAATCGGCAGATAGTGGATGAAGCTGCGCTTCGCTCCAGTTTCCACAATTTCGTCCGCCAGAAATTTCTCGGCGTTTGCCGCATAGTAGCGGCACCCCGTGGCGCACTTCAGCGCCTCGGCCACGGCGGCCTTCAGAGGCTTGCCCATTTCCAGCGTCATCAAATAGGCACACTCGTCTTTTTCTTTTTCCAAAATCTCGGCCACGCGCATCATCTTGTTCGCACGTTCCGCGAACGAAGTCCACCGATGGGTTCGGAACGCGGAAGCCGCCAACTGCAACTTCCGCTCAATTTGCGCCCCGGTAAGAGGCTCGAAAGTCTTCACGACTTCGCCGGTCGCAGGATTGGTGGTCGCTATTGCCATGCTAATTTCTTCCCCTTCGTTTGATAGCTAAAGTCCATTTGTCCCAAGCCACAACCAGCAGCCTATGGCGGCCAGCTGTTTTGTGGTCAGACCACAATACTACTTGACGGGTAGGCCACGTCAAGGCTATACCTTCAAATCACCCGATCTTTTATTTCCAAGATCGAAAACGGTCGCGAGCTGTCCGACCAAAAAACTGTTTCAACCTCTTGGAGGTCGTAATGCATTCTCCGTTGAATGGCATTCGGGTTTTAGGCATTGTCTGCCTGGTGCTCGCCGTCTCTGTCCCCATGCTTTCCCAGACCACCACCGGCCGCATTCTGGGCACCGTCAGCGACCAGTCCGGCGCCACTGTTGCTGGAGCCGCGGTAGTCATCACCGATGTTCAGCGCGGCACGACCCGCGCGGTCGCCACCGATGACTCCGGAAACTACGTCGCCCCGCAGCTACAACCCGGAGTTTACAAAGTCCGTGCGGAAGCAAAGGGTTTCAAAACCGTGGACCGCATAAACATCGTCGTGGAGGTCGCGCAGGACTTGCGGGTTGACATTTCGCTCCCGACCGGACAAATTTCCGAGACGGTGGTGGTTACCGAGGAAGTTCCGCTGGTCAACACCACATCCTCCACTTTGGGCGGCACACTGAGCAACGCGGAGATCAACGATCTGCCGCTGAACGGCCGCAACTACGAGAACCTGCTCCAGTTGCGGCCCGGTGTGGAACGATATCCCGGCGGCGGATTCTCGACGACGAGCACGAACGGACTGCGCGCGGAAGACAACGCCTACTTCGTCGAGGGCTTGTTCAACAGCGAGCCCTACTCCGGCCAGGCCATCATCAACGGCGCCGGTATCGCCGGCGATTCGGCGACCATTCTGCCCATCGACGCGATTCAGGAGTTTAACGTGGAAGAACTGGCACCGGCCGAATTCGGCTGGAAGCCTGGGGCGGTGGTGAACGTCGGTCTAAAGTCCGGCACCAATGGCCTGCATGGGACCGCGTTTGCATTTGGCCGCGACGGCGACCTGATTGATGCACGGAACTTCTTCAACGCCGTGCCGAATTCAAAGCTCCAGAGAACGCTGGAGCAATACGGCGTGAGCGTCGGCGGACCGATCGTCAAAGACAAGGTCTTTTTCTTTGGGGCTTACGAAGGGCAGATCTATGACGTAGGAAATTCTTTCGGCGGCGTCACCAGCCCATCCATGGCGTCCATGCCCACGCCCTCCACCCCAAACTGTCTCTTCGGTACCATGACGGGCGACTGCGCCAACAGTATCCCCAACGTGATAGCGGATCTCCAGGCGGGAGGAATCCCGGTGAGCCCCGCCAGCTTGAATATCGCCGGTTGCGCGCTCTCCGGCAGTACGGTCACGTGCAACGGCAGCGGTTTCCCCATGAACAACACTCAAAGCATCGCTATTCCGAATGGATTCCCGAACGACGTCAAGGTTTACAATGCGATCGGCAAAGTGGATTCCAACGTCAACCAAAATAACCGCATCAGCGGGATGTACTTCTTCGGGAACAACACGGGGACGGTCGAAGACTTTCCGGAGTTGCAATCGAAGTGGCGGTCGAAGATTCACACCCGCGCCCAGGTGGTTGGCGGAAGCTGGGCGTGGACTCCCAGTCCCCGTTGGGTGAATGAAGCGCGCTTTGGATATAACCGCCTTTACCAGCCGACATTGCCGGGCGATCTCAGCACGCCCGCGTCCAGCTACGGGCTCGACACCGGCGTCTCGGGTCCATTCACGGGCGGACTGCCGCGCATCGGGTTTGGCGGATATTTCTTTCCCGGCCTGGGTGCCTTCAAATGGCCGAAGTTCCAGGGACCCGACACCATCATCCAATTCATCGATCACGTTTCCTACACCGCGGGCAAGCATGCGCTGAAGTTCGGCGGCGAACTGCATCGCAGCGACGTCAGGAACGCCGCCTACGGGAATGCGCGAGGCAGCATTACGTTTCTTGGCGGCGTTCTCAGTCCGGGCCCCCCTCCCGCCGGCGTTCCTCTTTCGACCCCACTCGAGGACTTCTTTGCGGGCGTGCCGTTTAAGTCAACGTTGGAGGTGGGAAATCCGACGCTGCAACTCCATAACTGGGCTTATGGGTTGTTCTTCCAGGATGACTGGCGGGCCACCAAGAATCTGACTGTGAACTTCGGAGTGCGATACGAGTTCAGCACTGTCCCCCAGGAAGCTCACAACCTGCTGGGTAACTTTGACCCGAACGTCGGCTTAGTGCAGGTGAACACGGGCGCCCATCAGATCAGCAGCCTCTATAAACCTGACCACACGAACTTCGGCCCGCGCGCGGGCTTTGCGTGGGACGTATTTGGTACGGGACGAACGGTGATCCGCGGCGGCGCCGGGCTGGTTTACGAAACCGTGAACTGGCAGTCGTTCATCGCCTTCAACAACGCCTTTGGCCCGGGCAGTGTTCCGACGGGGGCCCCGATTGACGCTGCTGGCGACACCTCCGGTGGCACGATTACCACCGGAAACCAAACCACGAAGAATTTCCTGAACTATCCGCCCGCTACCTGGGACGCGGTGAACGGGCCGCTTTACGGTACCTCGCTCAATTGCGCTCCGGCTCCGCCCCCGGCTCCGCCCAATAGCCCGTGTCCCATCATGACCGTGGATCGCAATCTGACCACGCCCTACGTCGGGAACTGGACCCTCAGTCTGCAACACGCGTTTTCCCCGAACCTTACGTTGGAGATGGCCTATGTCGGTAACCACGGCGGGAATTTAACCGGCATTCGCGACATTAATCAGCCGCCGCTAGGATCGGGATGGGGAACCGGCCCCACCGGGGAGCTTACTCTCTGCCTGGCAAGCGCCCCGCTCTACAACAACTGCGTCGTCAACAACAACGGTGGCGAGGTGACGAATCAGCCCTTCTACGCGAAGTTTCCCTTCCTGAACAACATCTTCCAGATGGGCAACATCTATCGGTCCAATTACAACGGCCTGCAAGCAACGCTGAACTCCAGAAATTTCCATGGCCTGAGCATGGTGGCCGGTTACACCTGGTCGCACGCGATCGATGACGTGGGCGCAAACTGGGATTTCGGTTACGGATCGGGACTGCCTCAAAACGCCCATAACACGGGCGCTGAATACGCGAACAGCGATTTCGACGTGCGTCATCGCCTCACGGTTTCGCTCACCTACGCTATCCCCGGCAAGAAGGGCTACGCACAGACCCTGGAAGGTTGGGAACTCAACTCGATCATCACCTTGCAAAGCCCGCAACACTGGGGGGCGATGGATGAGGGAACCGATGCGGCCGGCATAGGTCCGTTGCCCGTCAGTCCTCCAGCGCAAAGCCCCATCCGATGGAATTTTTATGGGGACCCGAACGACTTCAAGTCGGGGCCGACAGGGATACCCCAGTTCCCGCATGCGACCAATGATTCTTGTGCCGCAAAGGCACTGGCTCTTGACGGAGGATCTCCTGGCGCTGCGACCGCCGCACTCAACCTGTTCGGTTGCTACGCCAAGGGCAATTCCATGATGCTTCCCCCAGCCTTGGGGACTTTCGGTACCATGGGACGCAACATTTTTCCCGATTCCGGTTTCAAGAACGTGGATTTCTCGGTCGCGAAGAACTGGCATTTTGGCGAGCGCTTCCGCGCCCAGTTCCGGGCTGAGTTCTTCAACATTTTCAACCATCCCAACTTCGCCAATCCATACGGCGGCCAGAATGGTTTCGGCTTCAATGATCCTTCCGTGGGTGGCTTCGGCTGCGGCTGCGCCACTCCCGACGTCGCCGCCGCCAACCCGGCCGTGGGTTCGGGAGGCCCGCGCTCGGTTCAATTTGGCATGAAGCTTATTTTTTAGGCGAGCCGCCCTCCCCCGCGGAGGGGCCGGATCTCGATCCGGCCCCTCGATTTTCGAAGTCTGAGGTTGCAGGTTGTGGTTCGTCCAGCATTTTGAATTCAGCATCGGAAGACCCACGCCGATGCTCAACCATCCCAACCCTGTGCGATACGAAAGGTAAAGTCCGTGCCGAAACAAGTCCCAAGCGATATGAGCCGTGTCCTGCTAATCCGTGTCCTGCTACTCATTGCTGTTATCACGGTAACGATGAGCTCTGTTGCCTTCTCCGAGCAGCGCGCCGAGCGAACGCTCGATGAAATCAAGAGCGAAGCCATCCATCGCGCCGAGAACGGAATGTATCCGCTCATCGGACTCGATGCCGGCGACGTGAAGGAAGCCTTCAACTCCATCCATACTCGCGATAAAGACGAGTGGGCGGCGGGCTTTATGGGAGTCGCCGATCGCTACATGAACGAAGCCAAGTCGCTGGAGAAAACCGACCCGGCGAAGGCGAATGCCGACTACATCCGCGCGTGGCGGCTTTATTCTTTCGGACGCTGGCCCATCCCCGCCTCTCCCGGCAAGCAGCGCTCGTATGAAAAAGCAATTGAAGCTTTCCTGGCGCATGCGCGCTTCTGGGATCCACCGCTCGAGATCGTGAAAATTCCCTTCGAAGGAAAAGAAATCATCGGCTATCTGCGCTTGCCGAAAAATGCGAACGGGCCGGTGCCACTCGTGCTCGCCGTAAATGGACTGGACAGCCGCAAGGAGGATTTGTCCGAGAGCTTCAGCGCGATCCTGCCGTTCGGCATCGGCTTTCTGGCCGTGGATGGCCCGGGCACCGGGCAGAATCCGATCAAAGTCAGTGAAAATGCGGAGCGCGTGCTCTCGCGTGTTCTCGATTACATTGCCACCAGGCCCGAGATCGACAAGACCCGCGTGGCCATGCACGGCGTGAGTTGGGGCGCGTATTGGGCCACGAAGATGGCCATCGTAGAGCGCGCCCGCTTGAAGGGAGCGAGCGCCCAGTCGCCGCCCACCGATACATTCTTTCAAAAAGATTTTCTGATGAATTCCTTGATCGGCAACCGCGAATATCTCTTCGATCAGATCCCGGCACTGATGGCGATTTTCGACAACGTGAAGACGGTGGACGAAATGGCGGAAGTCCTGCCCAAGCTGTCGCTCGTGAAACAAGGGCTGCTCGGCAAGCCGATGGCGCCCATGCTCATTCTGGCCGGAGTGCTCGATACCCAGGTACCGATCTCCGACATCTACCTGCTCCTCAACAAAGGCGATGTGCCGAAGACCGCATGGATCAATCCGGCGGGGGGTCATCTCGGGAGGCAGGTGAAAGTGTGGCCCGATCCCGTCATCTTCAAGCAGGTAATCATTCCATGGCTGGTGCGCACGCTTGAACCGGAACCGGCGAAAGAGAAGCACTAGCACCGTGACCGCATGATGATTACGGCGTGGAAAACGAGTAGCGCCGGCATCTTGCCGGCTGTCCTGAGGGCGTCTCGCCCTCGGCGCGGCGGGCGAGGACGCCCGCCGGACAGCCGCCGGGACGGCGGCGCTACCCTCAGTGGTGAAACGGTAAGAATCACGCGGTCACGGCACTAGCAAGAACCATTAGCGTTACGATTCCATTTCCGGGATCCACGAACTAACGACTACGAATTAACGACGAAGAATTAAAGGATAGACAACCAACGATGGCGATCCTTCCACCCGCGCAGCCGGGTCCGGTAAGTGCCGCGCCCGCATCTCGCAAGCCGCCCTTCTACCGCGTCCTCTGGGTGCAAGTGCTGGTGGCCATGGCCCTGGCCATCGTGCTGGGCTACGTGGACCCGGTTCGCGCGGTTGCCATGAAGCCGCTGGGTGACGCTTTCATCCGCGTGATCACGATGATCATCACTCTGATCATCTTCTGCACCGTGGTCACCGGAATTGCCGGCATGGAGAACCTGAAAAAAGTTGGCCGCGTCGGCGGCATGGCGCTCATTTACTTCGAAATTGTTTCCACCCTGGCTCTGCTGATCGGGCTCGTGGTGGGCAACGTCGTGCGCCCGGGCAGCGGCTTTAATGTCAACGTCGCCACCCTCGACGCCAGATCGGTCGCCGACTATGCCGGCCAGGCAAAAGCGCAAAGCGTCACCGAATTTCTGATGCACATCATCCCGACGACGGTGGTCGACGCCTTCGCCAAGGGAGATATCCTCGAAGTGGTTTTGGTGGCCTTGCTGTTCGGCTTCGCGCTGTCGGCCGCCGGAGCGCGAGCCAAACCGCTGGTCGAACTCATCGACTCCCTCACCCATGTCGTATTCCGAGTGGTGAACATCTTGATGAAATTCGCGCCGATTGGAGCTTTCGGCGCCATGGCTTACACGGTCGGCAAGTTCGGCCTTGCTTCGCTGGGTCCGCTGGCCAAACTGATTGGCACTTTCTGGCTTACCTCGGTGCTCTTTGTCGTGATCGTGCTCGGCGCCATCGCCTGGATCGCCAGCTTTAACATCTTTCGCTTTCTGGCCTACATCAAGGAAGAGATCCTGCTGGTGTTAGCCGTAAGTTCGTCGGAGATCGCCATCCCGACTTTGATGGCCAAGCTGGAGAAACTCGGCTGCTCCAAGTCTCTGGTTGGACTGGTGGTTCCGACCGGATTCACCTTCAACACGGATGGCAGCAGCCTTTACATGACCATCGCCGCTCTATTCGTGGCGCAGGCCACCAATACCCATCTGAATCTGATGCAGCAACTCACCATTTTCTCTGTAGCGGTTCTTACTTCCAAGGGAGCCAGCGGCGTACAGGGCGCATCTTTCATCGCGCTCGTAGGCACACTTTCCGTAATTCCAACCATTCCCGTTGCAGGCATGGCGCTGATTCTCGGAATCGACCGTTTCCTGAGTATGTTCCGAGCCACGGTCAACATGATCGGAAACGGAGTAGCGACGCTGGTTCTGGCGCGCTGGGAGGGAGAATTGGACAGCGAAACCCTGAGGCAACACTTAGCCCGGCCAGCCTGAAAGTCTTCAGATACGCCATCGGCTTACAGCAACGCTTCCGCGAGGTCCCACATCGATCGCTAATTCATGGGGACCGCTGTCCCGAATGTCAGCGGGGCAGCGCTGAACTCAAGCGCGCAGGCCCGAAAAGTTTGGCGGCGCAGTGCAAGAAGTTTGGCGGCGAAGTGCAAAAAGTTGCAGCTTCCTGGATTTTCCACAAAAAAAAGTGCGTGAGGGGTTGTATTTTTCTGGATTGCTTTGTAGAATCCGCTTCGACCTGTGTGTGGTCCGCGGACGCGCCTTCCCCCTCGAGTTCTGCGGAAGATAGCAAAACAAAAATTTGTTGCTCGTCTCCAGGAGAGACCCTATGCGCGCCACTGCCTTCGCTCGGAACACTTTTGCGTCTTCTTTCTCCAAACAGCTTCACAGAGTCCTGCTGCTTTCGGCACTGCTCGCGATCGCCAGCGTGAGCTCATTGGCGCAGATCACCGTTTCGCCAGCCAGCCTGACCTTCGCGGCACAGCTGATCGATACAACGAGCGCAGCGAAGTCAGTGACGATCACGAACAATGGCGCGTCGGCTCAGCCCATCGTTATTTCGATGAGCGGCGACTACACGGAGACGGACACGTGCAGCGGCAGTATCGCAGGCGGCGGTTCCTGCACGGCGAAAATTACGTTTGCGCCGACCCTGCTGGGGTCCATTAAGGGCGCGGCGACCATCGACGACAACAGCAATAATCTGCTGGCATTTGTCGGCCTCAGTGGGACCGGCCAAGCGCCCGTGACCGCCGCGCCGGCCACCGTCGCCTTTACCGGCGGGACGGTCGGGACCATAAGCGCAGCGAAGACCTTCAAGATCACCAACAACACAACGAGCTCGGTCACCGTCACCAACATCACGACGACGAACGCCCCCGACTACACGGTCACTACCGGAACATGTTTGACGACGCCGCTTGCTTCCAAGGGAAAGTTTTGCACGGTGACGGTGCAGGTCACGCCCACATCGGCCGTGGACGACGGCGCCATCATCATTACCCACAATGCTCCCAACGGCCTGCCACTGGTGGTGAAGCTTACGTCGGCCGCGACGGGCGGCACTTCCCCCATCTCCTTGAGCAAGACCACTCTCACATTCAAAACGTTAAGCGGCACGACCAGTGCTGCCCAGACCATCACGGTGACCAACACCAGTGCCAGCGCGGTCACATTGGGCACGATTACCGCGAGCACCGACTACGCGATTGTCAACAACCTTTGTACGTCTTCGCTCGCCGCCGCCGCCAAGTGCACATTTCAGATCACATTTAGCCCTACGTTTATCGGCGCCATCGGAGGAACGGCCGCGATTCCGGTTAACTCCCCCAACATCGACAGCCCGCAAGTCATCTATCTGAACGGAACTTCGCTGGCCAACCTGACGGTGGCCCCCGCCAGCCTGACTTTTGCGGCGCAGGGTGTAGGTACGACCAGCGCGGCGAAAGCGGTCAAGATCACCAACAACAGCGCGAGCACGGTAACCCTGAACAACGTCGCGGTCACCGGCGATTTCGGAATCCAGGCGAGTGGCACCACCTGCTTGACGGGCGGCACGGTGCTGGCGGGCAAGACCTGCACTCTCGAAGTCCTGTTTTCGCCGACCATCGCCGGCGCCATCGCCGGCGCGATCACGGTCACCAACACCTCCAGCCCCAATCCGCTCATCATCGATCTCGGCGGCACCGGCACCATCACGGCGAGCGCCGTGCTCAATCCCGCTTCCGCGCACCAGGGCACGAACGAGACGATCGTGATCACAGGGACCAACACCAATTTCGGACCGACCACCACGGTCAATTTTGGAGCCGACATCACGACGGGCACGCTGACCGTGAATGGTCCGACGAGCGCTTCGGTTCCGATCACGATTGATAACGTGGCGGCCACCGGGGCACGCACTGTAACCATCACCACGGGCGCGCAAGTGGTGAAGCCAACGTTCACCGTGATCGCGGGAGTGCCGGCGGTTACGCTGATCAACCCGAATAACATTCAGCCCACGCAGACCCTAAACGGCGTGGCCGTGACTGGAGCATTCACCAACTGGACCAAAACAACGACGACGGCCAATTTCGGCCCGGGAATCTCGGTGGGAGGCGCAGCGGCAGGTACGTTCGGCCCAGTGGCCTCTGCCAGCGCCACCAGTCTGACGGTGAATCTGGTCACTTCCGGTGCCGCGACCGGTTTCCGCACGGTGCAGATCCAGACCGGATCGCAGACTCTGACCGTGAATAACGGAATGGATGTCGAGACCTGCACTACGACCGCACCGACCATCCTGCACATCAGTCCGGCCAATGGCGCCAGCGGCATGCCGCTGAATACCCAGATCCAGGCGCAGTTCAGCGTGCCCATGAATCGCAGCACCCTCTCGCAGCTCGGGAACACGAGCCCTGCCACTGTCTTCTTCTGGGACTCGACCACGGGCAAGGAAGTACCGGGCACGATCAGCGTGGATGCCTCCGGCACAATTGCGACGATCACGCCCAGCGTGTCGCTGCCAGCCGGCCGGCTGTTCTACACGTACTGGAGCTACGCCGCGTACGTGCAGGATGCCTGCGGAAACAACCTGGGCGGCAACGAGTTCTACTTCTACACCGCTTACAGCACCGAGACGACGGGCCCGACCCTCACCGGCACCAGCCCCGTGAATGGCGACACCAATATACCGCTGAATGGGAACGCGAGTGGCGGGACGCCGGTTGTTTTGCAGTTCAATATACCGATCGATCCGATCAGCGCGCAGGCCGGCTTCTACATGGAGACCGGCGGAAATACGGTACCGGGCAACTTCAGTTACTCCACCGACGACAGGACCGTCACCTATACGCCCGTCAGTCCGCTGACGGCGAGCACCACCTACACCGTCAGCTACAGTACGCTGATCACCGATGATGCCGGCAATCCGCTGACCAACCCGGGCAGCTTCAGCTTCACGACCGGGACCAGCGCCGTCACCACCGGTCCCTCGGTGACATTCGCCGATCCGCCAAACAATTCATTCGGCGTGGGTTTGAACGTCACGCCGCACTTGAGGTTCAGCGAGCCGGTCGACGGGCTAACCATCCCCGGCGCGGTCATCCTTTATTACGAGGAAAGCATTCCCATTCCCATCACCACGACGGTTTCGGCCGACCGTCTAACTGCCACGGTGACGCCGAGTGCGCCTCTTCTGCCGAGTACTTTCTACTACCTGTACATCTGCGGCTATACCGACATTGCCGGCAACGGCGGCAGCTGCTTTGCCTCGACCTTCTACACGGGAACCAGTGCCGACACTAATTCCACCACGGTCGTCACCATCAATCCCAGTAACACCCAGACGGGAGTGCCGGTCAACGCTCGAATCATCGCGGTGATGAGCGACGACATCGATCCCACGACGGTTACCAACAGCTCGATTACGGTCAAGCAAGGCAGCACCAACATCCCCGGAACGGTCACGCTGGCCAGCGACGGCATCACCCTCACCTTTGTGCCCACCTCCTCGCTAAGCGTTTCCACGGTGTACAACGTGTCGGTCGGCGGCTTCCAGGACATCGAAGGCAATGCCGTCACAACCTTTAACAGTACGTTCACGACGGGTACGACCGGATACGGCAGCGGAACTTTCACCATAGTTTCGACCAGCCCGGCGAACGGCGCCACCGGCGTATCGGTGACCAGCCCGGTCGCGTTCACCATGACCAACCTGATCAATGCGGGCTCGGTGAACCCCAACACCGTCTTCGTCTACGTCTATGCCACCAATGAAGTTGTGGCGGGGAGCTACAACGTGAGTGGTGCAGTGGTAACGTTCACGCCGCTGACCCAATACTCGGCCGACACACTAATGGCCTTCGGTTTGTATGGATTGACGGACGAGGCCGGCAATGCCAATTACCAGTACGGCTATACCTTCACGACCGCGAACACGGTGGACACCACGGCGCCCACAGTGACCATCTCGCCGGCCAACGGCGCGACGAACGTCGGGATCAACACCCAGATCGTGTTGACTTTCTCGAAGTCGATCAATCCGTCCACCATTACTGCGAATACGCTGGCGCTGTTCAACGGCGACACTTCGGTCGGCTACAGCTACACCGTATCCCGCGATAACCGCACCCTCGTCCTGAATCCAGGCGGCGGCGCATGGGCCTCGGGCGCAACCATCACCATCGAACTGACCAGCGGCATTCAGGATTTATCGGGCAATGCCCTAGCCAACACCAACAGCCAGTTCACCTTGACCACGGCGCTTTCGGGCACCGCACCTTACGTGCTCGCGATGCGTCCCGGCAACGGCGCGACCAATGTCCCGGCCAACACGGTCGTGACGCTCTTCACCAGCATGGCGATGAATGCTGGCACCGTCACCGGAGCCCTGCACGTCACCGATAACGGAGTACTGGTTTCGGGAGCCGTGCAACTGTTCAGCAACGCGCAGGCGATTGAGTTCACGCCGGCCGCCTCGTTCAATGCGGGCGACTTGATTCAGGTTTACCTGGATTCGTCGGCACTCAGTGCCAGCAATGTCCCGCTGTCGAGCTTCTCGGGACAGTTCACCGTGGCCGGATCTCTAACCAACACGACGGCCACCGTGCAGGCGGTCAACCCGTTCAATGGCGCCACCAATGTGCCCCTGAACACCAACCCCATCCAGGTGGAATACAACCAGGCACTGAAGGCCAGCACACTCAACAACACCAGCGTGACCCTCTACGAGTACAGCACTTCAACCTATCTGACTCCGACGGTGACGCTGGTGGGCACTCAGGTCATCAACATCGCGCCCACAAAAAACCTGCTGTCGGGCTCGACGTACCAGGTTTATGTCAGTCCCAACAATGCGGTGACCAACACCGACGGCGTGCCCGTGCAACCGTTTGCCTACAACTTCGTAGCGGGCACGGCGACGGACACCGCCGCGCCGACGATCGTGTCGCAGGCGCCCATTAACCTTGCCACTAACATCGGCACCAACACTGCGGTGTCCGTGAACTTCAACAAGGCCATGAACCCGGTGTCGGTGACCGGCAGCACCATCAAGCTGAGCGCGGGCTCGACGACTGAAGTACCGTCGAGCATCAGCTTCAGCCCCGACTACACCCGCGTGTCGATCGTGCCGCAGGCTCCGCTGCCGCCGAGCACGGTGATGACGGTCGCGATCAGCGGTGTAACGAGCCAGGCGGGCAAGTCGGTCGCCACCAAGACGACGACCTTCACCACTGCGGCGCAGCCGGACTTTACCCCGCCTTACGTGATCAGCAGCAGCGTGCTGAACGGGCAGACCAATGTTCCGGTCAACTCCGCGTTCGTCATGCAGTTCAGCAAGCCGATGGACATTGGCAGCTACAATGTGGCCGATGTCAACGTCTACGGCTACTACGGAGCGAACTATGGCGTGGTCCCGGCGACGGTTTCCTGGAGCGCCGACCAGACCACGATTTTCATCGTGCCCACTAGCCCGTTGAACGTCGGAGACACCTATTACCTGCAGAGCTACTACATGACGGATCTCTCCGGTAATCCCGAGACTGCCTTCTCCGCCTACTTCTATACGGCGTTCGTCGCGAATACCAACAAGCCGACGGTCATCAACACCAGCCCGGAGAACACCGAGACCCTCGTCCCGGTGAATGCGCCGGTCCAGATCCTGTTCAGCGAGCCGATTCAGCCGAGCAGCATTGGCCAGATCACGCTCGTGACGGGCAGCACCACGGTCGCGGTCACGCCGACGTTCAGCAACGCCGACCAATTGCTGACCCTGACGCCGACGCTGCCGTTACTGGCTGCCAGCGCCAACTACACTCTGACCATTACCGGAGTCAAAGACACGGTCGGCAATCTAATGGCGGGCACGGTGACGAATACCTTCCAGACCGGGCCAACGTTCGACTTACTCCACCCGTCGGTAACCCTTTCGGATCCGGCGCCGAACACGACCGGTGTCGGCACTAACGTGATGCCGCGCATTGTCTTCAACAAGCGCCTCAATCCGCTCAGCGTCGTCAGCAGCTCCAACGAGCTGTACAACCGAGGCTCAGTCGAGTTGTACAACAATGCCACCAGCCAGTTTGTACCGGCCACGGTCAGCATGTCCGCCGACCGGATGACGGCGACCATCACGCCCACCTCCGCACTGCAGCCGAATACTTCGTACGCTATGTATGTCAGTTACGGCGCCTACTACTACGACGTTGCTGGCAACTACGGCAATTCCTACTACAGCACCTTCGTGACCGGTTCGGGTTCGGACACAGGCGCCACCACGGTCAGCACCATCAATCCGGCAAATTCGCAGACCGGCGTGCCACTGAACGCGCGGATTATCGCAGTGATGAGTGACGACATCGATCCCACGACGGTTACCAACAGCTCGATTACGGTTACGCCTTCGGGCGGCAGCGCCATCGCTGGAACGGTCACCCTGGCCAGCGACGGCGTCACCCTCACCTTCGCGCCCGCCGCGCTGCTGACCGCTTCCAAGCTCTACAACGTGTCGGTCGGCGGCTTTAAGGACACGGAAGGCAATGCCGTCACAACCTTTACCAGTTCGTTCACCACAGGCACTACGTCGTACGGCAGCGGATCGTTCACCGTGGTCTCGACGAGTCCGGCGAGCGGCGCCACCGGCGTCTCGGTGACCAGCCCAGTCACGGTCACCATGACCAACCTGATCAATGCGGCGTCGGTGAACCCCTCTACCGTCGAGGTTTACGTCTATGCCACCAGTCAGCTTGTGGCGGGGACTTATAGCGTGAGTGGAGCAGCGGTAACGTTCACGCCGCTGACCCAATACCCGGCCAGTACGCAGATGGCCATCGCTGTGTATGGATTGACGGACGAGGCCGGCAATGCCGATTACCAGTACCCCTATACCTTCACGACCACGAGCACCGCGGACCACACCGCCCCGACGGTGACCATCACACCGACGAACGGCACCTCCAACGCCGGCCTGAACACGCAAGTCGTGCTGACGTTCTCGAAGTCCATTAACCCGGCGACGATCACGCCCAGCAGCGTCAACCTGCTGAATGGAGACACGCCGATCAACCCGGCCACCTCCATCTCTCGCGACAACCGCACCGTCGTCCTCAACTACAACAACGCCCTGCTGCCCGCGGGCGCCACCCTCACCGTCACAGCCACGCACCTGATTACAGACCTTTCCGGGAACGCGCTGGCCGACACGACCAGCCAGTTCACCACCATGCCGGGGGTTCTGACCTCGGCGCCGTATGTAATCAGCATGCGCCCGGGCAACGGCGCGACCGTCGTTCCCACCAGCACGGTCATCACCCTGTTTACCAGCGCTCCCATGAATAGCAGCACGCTCAGCGGCGCTCTGCATGTTTCACAAAACGGAGTGCTGGTCTCGGGCACCACCAACGTAGGCAGCAACGGGCAGAGCATCGAATTCACGCCCAGCTCGGCCCTTAGCGCCGGCACCGCGACCCAGGTCTTCCTTGATTCGACGGCGCAGGACATTTACGGCAACTACCTGACGTCCTTCTCCGGGCAATTCACCACGGCCGGATCTCTAACGAATACGGCGGCGGTTGTGCAGGCGCTCAACCCGTTCAATGGCGCCACCAATGTGCCGCTCAACACCATCATCCAGGTGGAATACAACCAGGCACTGATGTCCAGCACGCTCAACAACACCAGCGTGACCCTCTACGAGTACGCCACCAGCAGTTATCTGACCCCGGCGGTGACGCTGGTGGGCACACAGGTCATCAACATCGCGCCCACAAGCAACCTGCTGTCGGGCTCGACGTACCAGGTTTATGTCAGTCCCAACAATGCGGTGACCAACACCGACGGCGTGCCCGTGCAACCGTATGCCTACGACTTCGTAGCGGGCACGGCGACGGATACCGCCGCGCCCACCATTACTTCGGTCGCTCCTCCGGACACGTCCACCAACATCGGGACCAACGCCGGCGTCAGCGTGGACTTCAACAAGG
>Ga0074046_10001276_pt1 | contig 23103 bp, 24 predicted proteins | sample BogForMeECP23OM3_FD_94441 | JGI IMG/M metagenome (GOLD analysis project Ga0074046, IMG submission 94441) | Bog forest soil microbial communities from Calvert Island, British Columbia, Canada - Bog Forest MetaG ECP23OM3 | ecosystem: Environmental > Terrestrial > Soil > Wetlands ...
CGCCTGCCCCTGGTTTGATTGAGCCTGATTCAAGCCTTTATTTATGTTGCCGGTGACTATGAGGTCACCGTCTACAACGAGTCCACCCTTGATAACCTGGCTATTGTTTTGGCCGCTCATGGTCCACCTATCAGCTTGGTCGGTACGTTAAGTATCTGCTTGAGATCATACCATATTTTTTTCGATGCCGATTGGCGTTGTTTCTCCGTAAGGTCCGGGTCCATCGACCGAACGATATTCATCACAGTTTCTAAAGGCATCATGGCGATACCCTCGGTCGCACCGTACTGTGGAGAGTTTGGAAACTTCTGTCGATCAATCAAGTTTTCTACCATCGGCCCGGCTATCGGGACCATGGCGAGGTTCGCCTTTCGCTCCTCGTCCGCTAGGTTAGGTTCGGCTTTTTTACTCTTTGGCGCGCCGAATAGTAACTCCTTGGCTTTGTCGAGGCCGTAAAATATCGCCCCCTCCATAAGACCATACATTGTAACAGTGAATGCAGCCCGTGAAACATTCCCAATAGTGGGCTTGCGGTATGCCTGCATGAGAGTCCGCCGAATCTGCTCTCCACCTTTTAACGGCTCGGTCTGGAACTTCCCGAAAATGTTCCTTCCGATGGCAGACTTTTGAAGTCCTACCATATGCCCCGGATCATTCGTCGCGTGCGTCTCCCCAATGATCGTATCAGCGTATTTACCAGCCGCCTCAAACTTCTGCTCGGGTGTGAGATTTTTCACATCAGCTTCATTGAGTCCCGTGGCTGACTTGAAATTATCGGAGAACGGTTTGCCCGCCTCAGCTCGCTCAAATTGACGTGTCGCCTCATGCTCGGCTAGGTTCGTGTCCATGACGTAGGACTGAAGAGAAGAGGCCCTAGTCAGCGCCATGTTTGCTCGCTGGGCTTGGGATAATACCGCCCGTGCTTTCCCGAGCTTGCCGGTGTTTTGAAGCATCTGTGCTTGGTCAAGGGTCGCACCTTTTCGAGTCGCAGTATCGAGCCGATTCGACATGAGCCGCGCCCGGAGGGCTGTCTTTCGAGGATGGACGGCGAGGTCAACCATCGATTCGGCTATCGCCTTTGGACTACCGTAGGACCATGACCTGACACCGAGAGCGAGCATCTTGAACGGGACCGTTACAGAACTGACAATTCCAAGACGCAGGTTGCCCGCGATGTTACCCATGGTATCCAGCGCCTTCTCAAGGCTCTGTTGCGTTTCTCTTTGTCCAGCCTCTTCGGCCAAGTCTTTTCGCATTTGATTTAGCATCGGTTTCCCGTAAGATCGTTCGATTTTGTCCGAGATCACCGGGTCAAATAAAATGTCCGATGCGGCCTTGACTGACTCCCCCATCTTCGTGATAAGGGCGGTATTGCTCGCCGATTCGTGAAGCTTGTCCCAGAATCCCGTGGTATGAAGTGCACCTTTTGATCCGATTCGCTTAGTCAGCCTAGCTTCATTCGGACCTATAGGTATCTGACGATTAGCTTTCTGGATCGCCTCGATGTCGTCATTGTACGAGAGGTCGTGCTTGACCACGTACTTAGGCCAATAATTTTCCTCTCGGGGCAAAGGGAACCCATGTCGTCGCTGATTGTACTGGTCAAGATGATCCCCGGCCACATCGAGCTGTTTAGCTACAGCGTTCATCAGTTCGTGGTCCTCGGTGGACAACTGCGCGAACAATTTCTGGTAGGTTCCCTCAGATATCTTCTCTACAGGGGCAGGGTTTCCGTCATCGAGGACATGGCTCTTTACGGCACTTCCACCCTCGATGAGTGCGGCCCGGTTATCCTCGCTTTGAAAGTCCATGAAGTTGTCCATGACTTCGCCCCTGGTCAACGTAACCCCATCCGCCGTGATTGGCTTAGTCCAGTATTCCGTCCATTTCAATGGGTTCTTCCGCTGGTCTATTCCCATTTTATCCTGAAGGATAGCCCGAGCGGGGGCCTCAAGATCATTGGCGAACGGTTCGACTTCAACCTTGTCTTGAAGAGGATCACGTATAGCCTTGTCATGAAGAGGGTTATTTTTCCCCCCAAACACCCATTCACCATTCATCGAGTAGCTGTAAGCGATGGCGTTTGCGTGAGACCGAATAAGTCGGTTACGTTTTGAGGTGGCAGGACCAAACTTGGAAACCTTTGGCGGCGCGATGCGAATACCGGCTTCCTCTTGGAGCTTGGATCGTTCGACTTCCTGGCCCAACTTGCCTACTTTGTCCCGCATCCTCTGGATATGGTCTAGGTTCATCACGGCATCATGCACGGTCTTAATATCGGCGATGGTGAGGTCTCGTAGCTTTGTGGTTGGCAATTCCTTGAGTCTGGTGAGGTCGAGGTCGGGGGATGTGTCATTCCCTGCCGCCTGGAGGGCTTCGTGGACCTGGGCGAGCTCCGCTACTTTCTCGTCTCCCTTGTCGGCCTTGAGCGTGTGACCTTTCTGCTCGAATTTGTCCTGAATCGAACGAACGGCATCCCCAAGGTCTTTGTTCATATTCGAGGGGTCGAGCTTGTGTATCCCCTCGATGTACTTATTCCTGACCTCTATGGTCGCCTTACGAGCTTGTTCGGTCGCCACGGCCTGCTTCTCAAGCGCGTCTTTGGCTGCCTGGTCCTCCGCTGTAGCAAGAGCCCCCTTGAGCCCTGGATTCTCGGGGTCGTCGGCTAGGAGCTTCCGTATCCCCTGGACGCCCTTGTTTTTGTCCACCATGGATAGGATGGAAGGGCTCGTAGCTGTTTCACGTGGAACAAGTGGCGCGTCGAGGTTCCCGATGGGTGTAGCCGCCAGGGTCTCCTTCGCCAGCTTGGTCCTCTGAGCCTCGGCCTGGGCCTCCGCATCGGCCGCAGCCTCGGGGGGTAGGGGTGAAGCACCCTCCTGCTCAGGGGACGCAGCCACGGCCCGTTTTGGGGCCTCTGAGGGCAAGTCTCGGGCCTTCGCAGCGATCCCAGGGAGTTTTCCTATCAAGGCTCCGGCCCCCTCGAGCGCGAGGCCCCCGGCCGCCATCGTGACGGTGTTCAAACCGATCTCTTTTGCTTGCTCTTGGAGGGTCTTTAGGGGAACATTGGTCTTTTCGGCAACGTTGCTCAGTTCCGTTCCGAGCTGATCGACCATGTTATTCCAGGCTGCGGCGGTCGCCGCGAAGGTAGTCTGCTTGGCAACCGCCCCGCCTGCGGTTAAAAGGCCTCCCTTGAGGCCCGATTTGGCTACCACGTTGGCGAAAGCCACCTGTAGAGCGTCCTTGGCGCGGCCCACGGGGAAAGCCAGCATTGCCGTGTTCACGAGGTCAAGCACTTCGGCTTCGATGAGCGAGGAAGTTTCACCTTTCCCTTCGGCCCGAGCAGCCTTCTTATAGGCGCCTATCCCTGCCGCCGTGAATTCCCTGGCTTCTTGAAGCCCCATGTTGAAGTGATACTCGGCCGTGTCGGGGTTTATTTGAACCCCAAGTATCTGAAATCCTTTGGCGACAAGGCCCTGAAAATCCTCAGAGAGAGCCCCCGCAGCCGCGCCCGCCTTGGTCGCGGTTTCCCCCGCGAACGTCCCGAACCCGGATATCGTATCGGCAACAAACTTAGGGACGCCTTCAAGGGTCTGCCCTTCCTTCTGCGCCTCGAGTTCGTCTACTTGGGTCTGGGCTTCGGGAGGAAGTGGACCCATGGGATACATGCCGTTAATTCGGTTGATCTGCTGGTCGAGGCTGGTATTCTTAACGTAGTTCTTGATCTTCTGAGCCGCGCTTGCCGGCTTCTCAGGGTGTCCAAAATAGCTTTTAGCGACATTTTCTGACTGGCTATAAGAAGTATATTTTGACATCCCGATAAGAGGAGAAACCGTTTGAGCAAAGTCGAGTTTATCCTTGTCGATGTATTTACTTACGTCCAATGAAGGGGTTGGTTCAGTAGATACTTCGGGCGAAACCTTTTTTACAAGCGCATTAAAATTAACTCCCGTAGTCGCAGGTTGTTGAGTCTGTTGATCGGAGGCGGATTGATCGCCTATTAGTTGACGGAAGTCCATACATATCCCTTATCATTCTTTCCCTTCGTCTCTTCGATCAAAACCTTTCCTTTGTCTGATCTTATGCGATAAAGAGTACCTCCGTCTTTTGATATCATCGCCGGATACCCGCCAGTTATTTTAGTTATTTCGCTAAATCCAGGGTCAGAATTGTCAACGAATGTCCCATCAGTAATATTCTTATTTGCTAGTTGTTTCATTAGGTGAAGGTTCGCTCCTTCATACATTTGTCTTATGGTTTTATCAGTAGCATTTGGGGCATACACACCTTTAGGATTATCCGTATTCTTGATACCGGATAAGAATTGAACCATGTCTTTAGAATTGTATTCCCCATTGAAAATCTGGCTAACAAGTCCTTGAGTGGTAAACTGATTCTTAATCGCGTCATCTATAGCCTGGGCAGTTTTCTTGTCCTTTAATTCCTCGGCATAGTGTACTATATCGTTTCCTTTAAGAGTTCCTTTATTCGCGGTTATGTAGCCGTCAAGCAATTCCATTGAAGCACCAAGAACATCTTCATCATAAACACCGCTTCCATCCGGCTTTATGAGCCCCGATTTAAGCATTCTAACACCCTCTGCTTTGAACTTTCCAAGAGGGCCAGTTTCCTGAGAAGTCATATCCCTGAGTTTTATATAGTCTGGTACTGTTAATTTATCAGCGGTGAGATCGGCAGTTAGTTCTTTCTTTGCCTGGGCTTCATCTGTTAACCCATCATTGATTTTTTGATACCAATCAGCAAAGCCAATCGCCTGCGGTGCAGTTCTTTTGGCACTTCCCGATCCTCTTCCTTTAGATTCCTTGCTAAGTCTTTCAAATAGGCTAGTAAGACTAGAGGCATTAGTTTTCGACGCTACCGGATTCCCCCATTTAAGAGAGTCTATTTCATTCAGGCCAAACAATGGGACAGGTTTATCTCCTGGCTCTTTTGGAGCGAACTGAGCAATTATCTTATCTTCTGAATCGTTATATAAAGCGTCATCTTCTCTTTTAGTTTTGGCGTTAGCGGCATCCACAAGAAGTTTACCCTGCTTCACGGCATAGTCAGCGATCTTCCCGGTATCATCTTCATTGAGATAATCGTATTGCCCGGCATTGTCATTTACATATTTCAACCCACCGAGGATATCTCCTCCGCTCTGAATAATATTATCTACTGCTTTTTTCTTCAAATCCTCGTATTCAATATTATGAAATTCCTTAACCTTTAACTGAGCCGCTTCGGCAGGAAGTCTTACTCCGGTTCTCACATCATCGTCATACTGTTTCCCTATTTTGCTCATCTGAACATCATAGGGTTCGTTTAATTTACGGATAGAAGTGACGTTGCTATCAGAATTACCGCGAAGCGTATCGATGCGAGCCCCAATTACTTCGCCCTCGATCTTCCTCGACCGCTCGATCTTCTGAGACTGCCACCAGTCGTGAAGCTGATTTTTAGCCCCCTGGTTCTTGAGGGTCTTTTCTATCGTTGACCACGCTTCATCCTGGGCCTTGGTGTTCTGATCTTGCCAATTAAGAAAGTCTGATGATCCTTTAGTAGAACGCTGATAGTCAAATTGATTCATGGCGTTCGTGAGTTGAGTTTGTCCTACGTTGAACTGGGACACCATTTCCGCATCATTTAATTTGTCATAAATAGTCATTCCAGCCTTGAACAAAGTCTGTCCAAGGTTCTCCTCTGAGGCGGCTAGGTCTTGTCCTGCACCACTAAATAGGCCAGCCATTAACCACCTCCAGGAGAATAATAATCATCGAAGCTCATATTCTGTCCTGTCATATCGGCATATGTGTCAAGATCATAGGCATATTCTGGTTCAGATTCTGTATAAGTTTTAGGATTATACATTTTATCGAATGCCGTTGCACCTGTACTGAGGATATTCGAAAACGCATTGAGCCACAAAGACGTATCATAGGTGGAAAGATTTTGCTGAGTGAACGCTTCATTCTGAGTCATCGCTGATTCTGACTGAGATAATCCGAGATATGCCGATTCCATTGTGTCTTCCTGAGACTGCTCCACAGCCAAAAGCTGTTGTTGCTGGCCTGTCTCGAAGGTGGCCGCTTGGTTGGCAATTCCTGTAAGTTGAGCATTCCCCGCTACGGCTACCTGGGATTCTTCTTGACCTATTTGAAGGTTGGCATTGCGCTCATATGCCGCGAGCTGAGCTAAAGGAGACGAAGCAGAATCATAGATATTTGTCGTTCCCGGCGTAACGGAAAGCTGGGCAGGGGTCGCCGCTACTGCCGGAGTCACCTGAGAACCAGCCTGCCCGGTGATTCCAGAGGCAGAATCAGTAGCTCCAGCAGTAGCGGGGACCCATGTCAAGCTTCCCGTTTGGCCGAAGCCACTGCCGGAGCTACTGATTCCAGAGGCAGAATCAGAAGCTACGGTTGCTGGATCCGTTCCCGATTGGGCCGACTCGGCCGTCTTAGCTACCGTTCCAGCGACAGCCGCTTGGCCGTTTTCTCCTTGCTCCATGGAGAGTTGTGAACCTTGGCCGGCCACGCCAGCGCTTTGGACCGCACCCGGTCCGACCTTTATCCCTCTGGCCGCAGCATTGGAAACAATTTCTGATGCACCTTGTGCAGCCTGTACCTGTTGAGAACCTATTTGTTCTTCAGCCGTTCCTATCGATGAAAAAGCCGAAGCGTAGGCAGATTGTTCTCCTTCCGTCTCTGACTGTTCTTGCGTTTGCATCTCTGACTGATAATTAGCCAGAGTCCTAGCCTGTTGAGTTTGGAGTGCGTTGATATTCTGAATTTGATTGTACTGGTTGAGTTGGTCTTGTTGCTTCTGTTGATCTGCTTGACTTTGAGCACTCTCAGAACCTTCCCAGGCATCATATATTTGTATGCCAACTTCAGTGACTCCAAGTCCTATAAGTATCGCCGTCATTATTTAATCCTCGACCAAAGAGCTTTATCTATACCTTCAGGTCCAAATTTTCTCATATATGTTTCGAGATTAAACCCCAAAAATTTCATTGTTCTAGCCCATTTACCTCCAGGGATAGTAATAGCCTGTACTCGGTTAAAATTATTTTTATTTATCATAAAAGTTAAATGATCACGTGCAACTTTAAGAACAGAAGGACCTGCATAGTTGTTTCTAATGCACATCCAAGCTTCACCCATACCTTCCCAATATCTATGTATCCCTCCGCACATTACAATAATTCCATTTACTTCGTAGGAATATGAAGGACCTTGTTTTTTGTGAAATTCTCCTATTTTTACAACATCGACTCTTTTGGTATATTTCTCTTCCATGTCATCGAATCCAATGAGATGTTCAGGATCAAAATCAATAACACTACATTCGCTCACGATCACCTACCATTGGCACAAGGGCCGTTACCGTACAAGGTAGCGGGAGCGCGGACGTGACAGTGATTGTCGCGTCGAAACCGATTCCCGAGGAGACAGGAACCCGCTTAGTTCCGGTAAATAGGGTCGGGAAAGCCGTACGACTGCTCGCGTTGATGGCATATTGTGCTTGCCCTCCTGGCTTACCTGAGATTGAACCGTCGAGCGAGTTGAGTAGGGTGATCGCCACCCGAGGCGTATTCTGCTTGTCGCCACGGGAAGAATCCCTCAAGTCGCCTATGTCAAACGGCATCGACTGCATTGTACTGATATACGGCATACCGACGATAGCGTAGTGAACCGATGTGATCCCTGCGGGCATTGGCAATGTTACGGATCCCGCGGAGACTACGGCGGTCCCGAGATAGGCCCCGTCCCCCCAGCACGCAACCGTCTGCCCGTTCAAGTTCGCCAGGAGCGGTACGTTCCCCGCGGTTAAGGCGGTGAATGGAGTCGCGTTGTAATACTGAACGGCATGATCCAGAAACACCGGAGGCTGGGCGCCGCTCGAACCTGAATAGCTGGCTGTGTTCCAATAAGGGGAGGTGAGCTGTTCGAGCATGACTTCACCATTGTACGAGACTGCAACATACAGATCGTCCTCCGCGACATTTGGCCCAACAACGATACTTAGTACGGTCCCCGTAGTAACAAATTGCCACCACGCCTTCACGTCATATTGCGCGTCGTAATCGCAACAGACGATAGTCCCATCTGTTCTAAGGAACCACAAACGCATAACGGGTGACGATGCGTAAGATATTTGCGTGATGGCGTTCTGCTCGAATAGATGCTCGGAAAATATAGACAGCGTTTCCGGTGGAGGAGTTTCAATATTTGATCCCTGCCAGTTTAAGAGCAAAACACGTTTCCCCGCCCGGTCCACGAAGAGAACTCCACCTGTCATGAAGTACCCTTGAATTGGAGCGCATCCAGTCCGTGAAATATTACGGAATGCATAGGTATTTGCCGTCGCAGAACCGTCTACTTCGACCTGCCCGGAAAGTGTCCCGATAATAATATCCGCAGCAGAAACGGCCCACTGGATAGCATCATTTTGGTCCGAAAATATATCACCGTTGAAACCGTCTGCGTCTCCGATTATCTCCTGAGTTTGCGGAGTATTGGTATATGCGGGAGTATTTTGAGCGGCGGCGGTGACTATATTGCCACTGGAATCTAGTGGCTGACCTGCCGCGTTCGTCGAGATGACTTGAACCTGATACGTGACGAGCTCGAAGAATTGCATTTCCATGTTGCCGTATTGATCCCAGATACCAACGACGGATGACCAAACACCTTGAGGTTCATTGATCGAGTTCATCCAAAAAACCCGTTGATTTGCGCAAGCAACTGCCGAGGGATAATTCCCGGCTCCTTGGAATGGAAGATTAGGACTGTTCATCGAAATATCTTGAGATATCGCTACTGTCACATTTCCGTTGTTTGCCACCGGGGGGGCATTCAAGTTGACCTGAGTCGGCGTTATGCTGAACAGATAATCCGCAGAAGGGAGTAATGATACTCCCCCAAGAATTGCCGTGACAGGAGCTCCGGTATTTGCCGCATATGCCGCGACAGTTCCGGATACCGAAGTCGCTGTAGAAAGCGTAATCGAATTGGATGTAACTGAAGCAACCTGTCGGGCTATCGAATCCCCTGTAACGAATATGTATTTCCCTACCAGAGACCAAAAATTGGTGGTAGGATTAGGAGTCACAACCGTAAGGGCCGTAGTCCCATTTGCCGTCACCGTAAATTTCTGAAGAACAGTCCCCGGAAGATTTAGGAATTGAGCACTTGTAATCCCGAAATAGGACTGCCCGGCGACTAGAGATATACCCGTCAGGTACGAGGCCGCCGACCCTACCATCGGAATCGGCGATATGAATGAAAACGTATTCAAGGATAGATACGTGAGCAACGAGGGAGGATGGTTTCCGTGGGCGATGAAGAGATCTGGATAGGCCCATCCGAATTGAATCGCCGCTAGTTCCGAGCCCAGGTACGGTGTAGAGATGGTCTGAACCACGGAAGGAGTGGTCGCCATGTTGCCCCATACCCGAAGCGTGGCTGCCGCACCAGCCGAGGCCGCAGAAAACTCTAGCAGATACCAGAGGTTTCCCGAGATAGTCATGTTGCGGAGTCGGACATAGGGGTTGTTATTATAGACGTTCCCTATCTGTAGCGTCCCCGTGCGCTTGCGAAACCCGCCTTGCAGCATCGGAACGAAGTTCTGCATGACCTGAGCGCCTTTGTGGTAGACGCTGGCTTCTGATCTTCCCAAGAGTCGCGGGGACAGTTCCCCATACGTGAAGTCAGAGAGTAGCTGCTGGAACTGGCTTTCTATGTTGGGCATCAGGATCGCTCCCGATCAGTCCACCAGACGTTTCCGTCTATGTCGCTCTCCATTTCCAGAAGATTCATAGTCTTGGCTTCGTCCATTTTTTGATGGTACACCGCGTCGAACTCGGCATAGAGCTTGTCGCCCCCAGTCCCATAAAAGCAGATTTTGCAGACTAATTTTACGACCAGCGCTTCAACAAAGAGCTGGTCAAAAAGAGTCGTATCCGTGACTTCGGCGAGGTATGCACAGTAGGGGTTCCCGTTGTTCGGATCGAGATCGGTATAGATGTACTGCCCCTCGACCCGGGAAGGGAAAAAATCTTGGTGTACGACCGAGAACGGCCACAGGTAGATGAACTCAGGCAGGAGCACATAGACGTAATCGTCTCGTAGTGCATCAGCCGGTTTATTGTACATGTACCAATACCCAACATTGTTTTGCGCTTGTATACAAATAGATACACTTGACCCGTTCGCTGTGGTTGGGAGGTTCAGGGTGAGCGTGACGGTCGATCCTGCGACTGAGATTGCGGTGACTACTGTACCTGTAGCTATGCCTGCGGGGTAGGTCGGAGTGGTAGTGCCGGGCGCGAGGGCACTTGTGACCATCCAGCCAACCCGGAGCGGGACAAGGTAGAAGGTGGTCCCTGTATTTGTCGCCGTAACTGGGCGAGAAAGGATAATCGAATTGTTGAGGTAGTTGATCCCGCGGACCACCGTGTCCGGGGCGATTCCGGTTCCTGAGATATTCTGCCCTACCCAGGAAGCCGAAGGCGGTATCGATACCGAAAGCAGAGTTCGGGACTGAAGATCAGAACCAGCGACTATCGCCGAATTGGCGGTAAACGTAACAATAGTTACGCCCGCGAGCGTCATGGACGCTTGAGTGCTCGTCCATGACGCTATGGCGTTGAGAAATGCTTGAGTAAGGGCAACACGCTTGACCGCGAACAGCCACTTGTGCGCTCGTATTTCCTCATTGCGCGTGGGGAAGTACTCGTACCCTGCGACGATGCCGTACTTGGAAGTATCGGAACCGTCTACGGCGGTGACGAAATTGTCTACAGACTCGCCCATCCGCATGAGCGCACGATTGAAAATCTGGACGTCGGTGAGCGTGTTTCCAGCCATATTTTACCAGGCCGGCATATTCTCGTACTCTTCCATCCAGCCGATATCAATCCAGAACTGGATAACCCCAGCGTTCGCCGTCAGAATCTTATTAGCAACGATAAACCCCTGGTTGGGTTCAAATACCTGTGGAACGTGGTGCTCGTTGAACTCTTCATAGATAGGGATAGGAGGACCACTTCCAACCGCTGCCGCCCATCCAGGAATCGAGCTAAACGGCTGAGCCTCGAGCGTTCTTGTGCCCGCAGTAAGCGCCGCCGTCTGCGAAATCCGAATATCTCCCCCGCCAACGAAAAGAGAGTCAGCATATCGCTGTTGTCGCTTTTGATCCCCCGAAGCTGGAAGAACCTGGACACCGCCCGTATCGCTTGCCGTGAACGATTTGGCGCAGAACGTATCGAGCTCCACGAGCTGTGGAGTCGAGAAGGCCGTCATGACCATCCACTGAAGCTTGAAGAACTTGAGTTGGCACCGAGCCACCGCCTTATAGAGCGGGCTTGGTAGGGGAGCCCATCGGAAAGAGAATATGGGAGCTCCAGCCGCAAGTCCTACGGCGAGTAATCCTGTAGTAAGAGCCATTTGGTAATATCCGCCGCCGCCAGTATGCCCTACCGGGTCATAGGGCTGGTTTGACATCGCCTCCATGTAACCTCCAAAACCGGGGGCCTTTCGACCCCCGGTGATCCGTTAGTACTCGGTGAGCTCCGTGAGCATGGAGATGTGCGTGTTCGTTCCCGTGGTGATGAACACACCGCGGATGAACCTGTTCATCAGCATGGCTTCGGGAATCGGCACCTTTAGCATGGGCGTAAGGCCCCAGGCAGCCGCGATGGAAAGATACCCTTTGAAAATCTTGCCCGTCTGGACGACCGTAGTCTGCGCCGCGGCCGCCGTGAGGCTGGCATTGAGCTGGATGGTGACTCCGGACGTAGCCGAGCCGCCCGACATCCAGTTGGTGCACGTGACCAAGAAGAAGAACTTCTTGACCGACTGACCGAGCTGAGGCACCACGGGGTTGAGGTTTCCGCTCGCGTATGGCGACTGGCCGTACATGGACGAAATCTGATACCCGAGGTCGAAGGGCGAATACGGGCCTGCCGTCGAAACGGAGCCGGCCGCCATGGAAAGAGTCTGGATTCCCGCCGAGGTGCTTTTGCCCGACAGGATTAGAAACTTGTCACTCATTTTGTTCCCTCCTGCCTTAGCTTACGATCGCTTCGTTCGTGGCGATGCGCTCGCACATCCTGATGGGACAGCCCTGGAATAGCGACTGCTGGTGCCCCCACACCTCTTCCTTCGTGTAGAACTTGGCAGAGTTCGAGATACCGTAGCCGGTAGCATCGATCTGCATGTAGGTGAACACGAAGCGGGGGACGTAGATGACGGCGCCGTCGAGGCCGTCCGGGAGCTGCCCGAGCGACTTGAGCTGGACCGTGGAGGTCCAGAAGGCCGTGGTGGTGATGTTCGCCACGCGCTGGACCTTGCGGGGATCGGCCACGCAGAGGCCGAACTGGATGATGAAGTGGATCACGTAGGCCGTGTAGGGCTTCGAGTTTGAGTCGTACACGAGTTGCTGGCCCAGGTCCTCGACCTTGACGAAATCCTGCCCGCCGTGCGGGTAGACGAAGAACACGCCGTCCTGGCCCCATACAATCGCCCAAGTGGACGACTGCGCGTTGGCGCCGGATCCGGCGTTCGAGATGACGTTGTACCAGGGGTTCGTCCCGATGGTGTTGAACCGTGCCGCAAGACCTTGGATGCGGAACGCCGATCCGCCGCCGATTGCCGTTGACGGACCGACGCCGACCGCGGCGTTGGCAGTGTAGTTGCCGTAGATGATCCTGTCGTGGATCGTCTTGACGAGCCCTCGACAGAACCCGTCCACCTGCTGCTTGAGGTACTGCTGTGGGTTGCGGCGCTTGGAAAGGATGCGCATATCGATGCGCAAGTAGTCCTCTAGGCCCTGGATTATCTCGGTCACGGGGGTCTGTGCGTACACGTCCCAGCCCACGCCGAGGTTGATGATGGAGTCCACGCCCACGGGCTCGGTGAGAGCCTGCATGAAGTGGTGGGACTGGAAGTCGTCAGCTTCCATCCAGTACCCTTCCTCAAGGAATGGTACTCTCTGAGAGAGGGTATCCACGAGGTTAAGATCGGCGCCTTGAGCTCCTATGCTCTTGGCGACCTCAATCATTGAATACTCGGTAGTAAATCCGCCAGCCATACTATACGGCCTTTACGGCAGGATCAGGCTATTCGCGTCCTTTTAGGCCCGTCCCGAGGGAGGACCATCGTTCCTGTTCGCGACCTGAACCGTCTCCACGCGGGACAACCATTTTCGGCGGCCCGATCTTCTCCCCTATGGTGATCCATAGTTTCAAAAAATCGGGGTCGTTATCCAGGCCGTTAGCCTGAATCTTCTTGAAAAGTTTTCCGTTCTGCCCCTCGGGCATGAGTGCGACCATCGCTTGCCGCATATTTTCCATCTTGTCGGGGTACTTATCCCCGTAGAGCTGCTTCAAGGAAGTTTCAGCCTGAACCTTATCGGTTGCCCGTTGGTTCTGCCTAGCCTCGGTAAGCTTCTGGAACTCAGTAAGTTGTTGCTTGTTCCAGTTCTCAAAGACGGCTTTTGCCTGAGTGTTGTTCAAGCCCGCCGCGTAGGCGAGCCCACGGAACCACTTCTCGTTCGCCTCGTTGTACCGCATACCGTTAGGTATTTGAGGTTTGTCAAAGGTATATCCCTCTGCGGATTCTGGACGGCCAAGCCCTTTGTAGAACTGGTCCCATGCTTCCTTCGGAGCATCCATGGCCGGAACTTTGAGAGCGCCTACGGATTGAGCCTTAAGCTGGGAATACCCAGAGTATAATTCGGTGAGGCCCTTGGGAAGCTCGTCGACAGCTTTTGGGTCCGCCGTTACTCTGGCCTTAATCTCGGCCTGTTGGTCCAACGTAAGCTGCCCGATCCAACCGGGAAGCCTCGGAGCGTCTGTACCCGAAGGAGCATCGTTTCCAGCACTAACCGGCTGGACACCGCCAACGGCGGGCGCCCCCTCTGCCGGGATCGCTATCCCGGTGTCAGATTCTAGCATTTTATCTCCTCATATCCCGCGGCCCGCTTTCCAGTGCATCAGCCACCGTGGAAGCGAGCAAAGGAATCCGCGTAAGGTCGCTCGTTACTGCCCGAACAATTCCCATTTTGGCCAGCAACTTGACCCCAAAGTTGTACAAAACCCGCTCTTCTTCTGTATCTATTGTCTCGTACAAGTGTAAATCTGTCAATAAGTCCTCGAATACCTGCTTAGTGACCTCATCCTTTAAGAATGTGTCTTGGTATTTTTCGGCCAAACTGCGATCTACTAATATCAAATCCATTGATTGCCACCCATACTTGCCCCATTGGGACTTCGTTTGCTGCTTCGATAGGCACTTCCCACCCGCTCGGTTTTGGGTGCCCCTTGAACGGGCCTTCAGTCAGCGGTTCAAATATCTTGTTGATGACCATTTCTTTGCCGTGAGTGAGCGCATCATTGAAGGATGCTCTGCTCTTGAGCTCTGATTCCCACATCTTCTTGGTGATGGGATTCAGCATGATCTTGTCGGGAACCTTGCCTGTTTCCTCTTGGCGACGGAGGACTTCCTTGATAAGGACGTTGGTGAAACTCATTGCTGCTCCATAAGGGCCTCGCCAGGGGACCCCTCTTCAGGAGCATCTTTCCCCTTGCTATAAACTTCGGCAAGGTTTTGAGCCTGCTGCATCTTCTGTTGTTGCTGCTGCTGCTGGGCTCGCTGCTGCCGAATCTGTTGAACTATTTTGTCGTCCTTGACGATTATCTGCGGAGCTCCACCTTGGTCAAGAATGTAGTGACCCAGCGCGTCTACGTCGATGAGGTCCATCATCGGCTGAAATACGGGATTTTCTTTTGCCATGGCCATCATTTTCGGGACAGTCGCATCGATGCTCTGGCTTTGAAGGAACCGTTTCGCGAACATTGCAACCGGGCCTGAAAATGCAATATCCACGGGCGTTGACGAGAATGGCATGAGCGAAGGAGGCGGAGGCGGTAGCCGTCCCGCCTTTGCAAGCACCTTGAACGTCTTTCGAATGAGCGGGATAAGATTCTCATTTTGGTCCCTCGTGACGATGGGCTGAAGGAGGGTCGCCTGCTCCCCTCGCATCGCTTGTACCTGGGTAGCGGTGATCTTCCCCTTCATTTCCGACATCATGGAGAATATCTTAGCCTTCATCATTTCCTTCACTGCTGCACGGGAATCTGCCATATTGGAGATCGCGGCTTGAAGTTGTGATGGGAATTGTAAAGGCTCGGCCTTGTCACTGGCATTGTCGAGGAAGGAGAGAGCTCCAGGATGTATTTTCAGCTTGCCCTTCATCGTACCGGTAACGAGGTAGGGTGGTTCGACGAGGAGCTGTGCAGCTCTGAGCTCGGATCGGGCCATCTGGTTCAGCATCATTACGGCGAAGATCGAGTCAATAGCCATCGAGCGAGGATACGGCTCCGTTGTGACGCGCCACCGAGCGCAGGTAGGGACTTCATCCCGGTCCATGCCTGATTCTTCCAGGATCGTTTTCTCGGAGTCGAGCATGTATACGGAGGCATACTCTTTGTTCTCCGCGGTTATCTTGGTGATATCCCGCTCGTCTCGTGGAAAGATCGCATGGATGCAGGTGAACTCTTTGTAGGGGTCGTTGCGGAGTTTCTTTAGGTTCTGAGGGGTGAGTGGCGCATCCGGCCAAAGGTCCATGATCTGTCGTCCCGATATTAGGAACTTCCGATGCCAGAGGTCCGGGTCGCCTTCTGCATTAAGACTAAAGAATACTTCCCGAGGCGAGCGAAGGTAGTAAATGAGCCGATTCCTTCTAGCAGACCATTCAGGGCCGTAGATAGTGGAATACCCGTATGTGGCCCTGTCCCAAGTGCCTTCTGAAAGTTGACTGTAGAAATTAGAATTGTTGATTTCCGTGTCAATCGCACTCTGAACATCATCGAGCCATATCCTTGTTTCCCGCATCCCCTTGAGCATCTTGCCGCCCGGAGTGGACTCGCGGAAGTTAGGACTCCACCACTTGATCGTGGGAGCCGCGGAATTGCCCTGATAGCCATCTACGAAGTCCTGTAGGGCCATCATGGCGGTAAGGTCGTAAATCTTGGAACCGACCTTACTGCCGATTTTGTCGCCCGACTTGTTACCCAAATCGTAGTTGGCCCGTCGCCCGATAACGTAGTCGTCTACGTCATCATAGAGGTCGTCAAAGGGGCGGCGCTTCTCTTCCAGACGCCTCTGTCGCTTGGAGATTTCCTCGGCCAGAGTACGTTGGTCTTGCATGGACATGGGGTTGTCCGATGCAACTTGGGTAACAGTTAGGTCGGTCATCTAGAGCTTCGGGGCTTTGGCGACCGCTCCCTTCTTCGGGGTTGGCTTTGGCTTCCCCTCGCTCTTGATCTGCTTCTTGGCCATCTTCCTACTCTCCCTTGGCGTCCTTGCCGCCATAGTACGAATTGGGCTTCCAGTTTTTCTTCCTGGAATAAAAGCTGTTGTAATAGTCCTTATGGAACCAATACATCGTTCCGGGGTTGTCTCGGAACTCGATCTGCCCCTGAAAGCCTACTCCGGTGTAGGGGAAAGGGCAAGTGTCGCATGGCTTGGGAAATACTCCTGCTCGCTGGGATTCCCTGAACCGGGTCATAGTCTCGTTATTGTACACGTCCAGGAGGTCATCCGTATCGTTCAGGACACCGTAAGAAAGCATGTGATCATTGACTACCTTGTCGTTGTAGGCGCAGGGGACCAGGGTTCCATCCCACCGTATCACCATGAACTTGTGGTCGGAGTACTGGCATGGAGCGGTTCGCATACACTCGTCGTTCTCGCCCACCAGCGCATCACCGACGCATACAAAGTCAACACCGGGATTCCCGAGCCAGTACTGGATATACCGCTCGATTTCGTCCCAGTCTTGCCCTCGCTTGCAAATCTTGAAGGCAATGTCAACGTCTGAATGTAGCTCCTCCTTGAGAGCAAGGAGTCGTTGAATATTGGTGCGGAGCACTTCTTCGTCCGTACCTGGTCGAGCCTTGACGATGTTGCCGCTCCCAAACAGGCCATCCATCGAGACGATGAGCTGATACGCGGAGCTTCCGGGACGCAGGATTTCTCGAAGTACATCGTCCCTCCAAATAGTGAGGTTGGTTGTGGTGTAAAACCGCTGCTTCTTTTCGTTGAGGTAGGAGACCATTCTCCCGTACTCGGGATTCATGAAGGGTTCCCCATTCAGCCAGGCGACGACCGTGCATTGCCAGGTGATCCGGTCGACGATTGACTTGAAGAAAGCGAAGGACATGTTGCCCGATTTCCCATCGTTGCAGAGGGATGGGCAGAACTTACACTGAAGGTTGCAGAGGGACGTAACCTCGATATCGACCTGCTGTGGCTGCAATCTCACTTCTTTTTCCTCTTCACATGTTCCGGGAGTTTCTTGCCCTTCGGCGTTTCCTTCTCGAACTTCTCGGCGAACTTGGGATCGGTCGCATGAAGGAACCGACGCTGGACCTTGGATTTCAGCGGCATTACATACCTCCTGACTTGTCTGAGGCGACGGGGGCATTGGTCTTGTCCATAAGCCCCTTACCCTTCTTGGGAAGCCATTGTTTCTTCATGGGATCCCACTCGTACTCGATGCCGAGGGTCTTTTCGTTCTTCGTGACCCACTCGGGCTTTTCAGGGGTGGCGTCCTTGGGCTGCCCGGTTGACGTTGCGCCTGGGGCCTTCGACCCGGGCTGGGGCTGGCTCATGGCTGATGTCTCGTCGAGGGCGGACTGTTCGTCTCCAAAATCCATACTTGATTCCCCCGATGTCATGGTCGGCCCCTTCCCGCTGATCTGATCCCCGCTCTTCTTGTCCAGGGCATCGACCGCATCCTGATAGGTGTCGAACTCGCCCAGGCCCTCGACGACATACTTCCCTCCAACCTTCTTGATCTTCGGGTTGACGCCAGCCGATCCCATGAGAGAAGCAACGTCGTCCATCACTCCACCTTCTCGAAGGATACTCGGTACAAAGCTGCCTGCTGCAATTCCGCGGCGGCCGCCTCGGCGGGAGAATCTACCCCGGATTTACCGGCAAGTCGAATCGTTACCGAATCGCCGAATCCGGGGATCCGCTCGATCCCGAACCCGATAACCATAAAGTCAGCCTCAAGGAGCGGCATTCCGTTTCCTCGTGTGCTTCACGATCACAGTGGGGAGGGGAGAGTCCTTCTGGACCTTCTCGAAGCCGTCGAGCCTCGCCTGAATCTCTTGCAGCGCGAGGGCAACGGCGGTCGGTATTTCCAGCCACTTGTCTTCGTAGGTCGGCTTGCCCTTGTTGTCTAGGATGGGTTCGCTGACGAAAGGATTGATCCGGGGCACCTGGCTGAAGCTGATCCTGGCCGACTTGTTGATTTCGATTTCGATCTTCACGAAGCGGCCTTCGGGGGATTTAGCACGGCATCTTCGGCTTCGAGCTTGGCCATGACCACAGCGAGGGCGGCGGTGAACTCGTCGTCCAGCTTAATTCCCTCACTGAGAAGGCTCGTCTCGAAGTGGGTGATGTTGAACTTGAGCTGATCGATAGCCCCCGTCTTTATGTCGTCGAAGTACACCTTGACCTCGGCCTCAGCGGCCTTCACCTTTTCCGCGACTTTCTCCGCGAACCCTTCAATTTCCTTGAACATTGTATGCCTCCTTCGTTTGAAAAACATGGTTACCACCTATCTCTAGGGTCGTATCGCTTGAGGTCTCCTCCATCGTAAGCCTCTTCCTCTTGTTCACGCAAGTCCTTCCTCAGTTGATCCATCGTGTAGATTTGCTTCATATGGAGCTCTTCGTCCTGACGTTTACGGACGCTGTATAGTTTGGCGCATGCGTATTGAAGGGCATCGTGGACGTGGGAGAAGCTATTTTTCATCGGGCTTTGCAGGAACTCATTCGCTACCCCTATTTTCTCGGGATAGACGTATCCTCCAATAAATCCGTTAATGAGTCTTGTACATCGGGGGTCGATGAGGATTCCATCGTTCCTGGCAAGCATCTGGTCCACAGACTGAATGCGAGCATAGAGGTTCTGTTCTGATGGAGTGACCGTGAGTCCGAACTCTTCGAACATGAGTTGCGCATTTGACGTTAACCCTCCTGTGCCGCGGGAGAATCTTCCCCCACCAGCAGGATCGGCATAATTTGCCGCGATTGTATACCCCGGATACATCTGCTCAAGATCCATGAGCGTCTTTCGGCAGAAGTCGATTATGCCTTCTCGCTCGGAGAAGAACTCCCACAGGACTTGAACCGACAGCACTCCTCTGATCTGCAACACGACCGCGGCCGGGAAGTTCCCTGAATTGTCCCACCCGAGATACAAGGGGGTGCCATTCGATTCCAGGGGAGTCTTGGATACATGGCGAGTCTGCAAGAAATTACCATAGACCACCTTCCCTAGCACGCGGATACCCGGCTTGCCTTCGACGTACATATGAAGCCACTCGGGATTGGAACCGTAATCCTCCATGAGGGCGTCATAGTAGCCAGGCTTGAGGTTGGCATCATTTTCATGGGGAGGCTGCCACCAGCCAAGGTATTTCGAGACGGGCTTCTTCTTGGCATTGGGCCTGGGGCCTGGAACTGTCCACGGAGTGAACCTCCCTGTACCGGCTTCTCTCTCTAGTTTATTCGGATCGCAGATTTTAGGGTAGAGCTTATTGGCCTCATCCATGGTCTTTCCATCATGGAGGGCTTCGGCTATTCGCTCCGCGCGGAACGTTTCCCATTCAGGGCCAGTAGGAACCCAGTTATGCTCCCAGTAAATGTGATGCTCCACGTCGCATGGGTTGGTTGACTCAATTCCAAAACGCACGGGAGATTTCTGAGGATACCGACCAATTCTTCCTCTGAGCATTCGCTTGACTTCTTCGTTGACTTCAACGGACTCTTCCACCCAGTATCCCGTTATCTCAAGCGACTTGAACTTCTCCATGTCCTCGGGGCGGTTGCAGGACCGGAATATGAGCTCGACGTGAAGAGGATAGTTGCATCCGACCGAAGGGGGGTAGTTGATAACCATGGTCATGGCCGCGGCGTGCCAGTCGCCGTATGGAATCCAATCCTGGACCGAAGCAAAGGTCGTGTCCATTAATTCCCGATAGGTCTTGCGAATAATGGCCCACCGGGTGTGCGTCATGCCATAGACGTTCGCAAGATGTCGGGGCAGGAGAACGCCGATCTCTTGGATACAAGCCGTTGTTTTTCCCGATCCTACCGGCCCGACGAGGCACCGCATCTCCGCATCGGAGGCGTGGAACCCCATCATCGTCGGGAGAGGAATGTACGGCTTGCGGTTTATCGCCATTTACCGACCGAGGGCCTTTTCTATTTCCGCGGCTTGCTTCTGGGCGAGCTCGGCGGGCGTGAGTCGGGTAATCATGTGGCCCTTGAACGTCCCTAAGTGCCTGAGAGCGTACCTGACTCCCGAGTAGCATCCGCCCGCGGCCTTAGCCGCTTCGGCGATATTCTTGCACTCGTAGCCATCGACCCAGATAGAACGCTGTTTAGCCATCCTTTTTCTCCGAATTGTCGAGGGTCGTCGGAGGCCCCAGGACGGGATGATTTTTCAGGGCATCGGATACGATGTCCATCATCCTCGGGTCTTTCTTGCCGATCTCCTCGTGGAACTGTTCGTCGCTCATCTTTCCTCCATTACCAAGCCGAACTCAAGGGCGTTGTTCAGGACTATCGGGGTCTGCGTTTCCTTCGACTCCCCTATCGCCTTCAGGTCTTGCGATCTCATCCGTGAGTGGTTTATTAGATTCAGGAACTCGACTACTGCTCCCCTGGTCGCGTCCGACATCCGTAGACACCGCGCTCCCGTCAGATTCAGCTTGTCCAGTCCCTGAACTACCACCCGACCGATCATCATCGCCTGTTCCTGGCTCTGGTTCGTCGGGACTCTCACCACTATCCGTTCCATCTTCATCCTCCGCGTATTTTGCGGCCTGATCCGGGGCCTGAGTAATGCTCCGCTCAGGAATATTCATAGGCTGGACTAGCACCAATTCTGAGCCGGTGTCGTCGTCGCCGTACAATTCAGGGATTCTTCGAGCCGCGGCCCAGTGAACTTCCCTGGCATGGAGCTCTAGGATTTTCAAGACCCGGTTGAATTGAACCTTGGACAGTTTTTTCCCGTTGAACTTTCCGGTCAGAAGGATGCTCTCGGTATGGGGGACAATTTCCTCGGTTACGGCTAAAAGGTATTCACGATAGCACTCGTCCCATTCCTGGGAGAACTCGGGGAAATCGTTCAGCCAGCTCCGCAACGTGGCAGGGTCGGTGTGCGTTTGTTCACATACCTTACGGCCCGAGTACCCCTGGCGGCGAAGTAGGCACAGCTCGGTTCCTACGTCTGGGGTGTAGTGTGATCCTTCCTTTATGCTGACAACCTTGGGGATGAATCCAGCCTTGAGGCTCTTTTGAAGTCGCTCCTGCTCGCCCCAGTCCACGGTCGTCGGAAGCTCCGTCGGTCGGGCATTGTGGACGAGGGTGCCTTTGGTCGGCTTCTTAGCCTGGACCTCTTTAGATTGCCCCATCAATCTCCCTTAGTCCCAAATAGATAGGTGCGTAGTGCCTCGATGCGATACCGTCTTTCAAATTGACGGATTCCCTTAATACCTAATTTAAGGCGTACAAAAAATTCACGAATTGTCATTTTTCCTCCAAGAGATTCCTATAGTATGGAGGCCGGTCTCTCCAGTGATATTTATACCAAACCGCTTTTCGCCTGACTATCAGCTTTATTTTACTTCTAGTCACGCCATAAGCAGACGACAAAAAGGTTGGGCCTTTACCTTCTAAATATAGACGGTAAATCTCTTCATTCCTTTCCGCTTTCGGAGGTGTCCCGTTATTTGGCATTCGTCCTCTCTAGGAATCTACGGATAAGCTCCTCAACCGGGGGCCGATGAAAAAATCCAGAATTGACTTCGCGGATGCAATCGACGAGCTTTTCATCTGACCAGTACTTCACCTGGTCTTCGGGGAACTCCGGACGTTCCCGCTGCATCTTTCGCTTTTCCTTCACGTCCGCCTCTTTAGGAATACCTCGGTCGCCGCCACGATCTTCTCCATCTCCCCCAGGCAGGTCGGGCAGGGAGCTATCTGAAGGAATCCATCCTGGAACACCGCCTTCAAGGCCGACCCGCACGCTGAACACTGGAATGATATCCCGTCGAACTCTCGCCCGTCCAGAGCGGGATTCTTCCTCGGCTCCTTTAGCCGCAACACCGGCGCTTCGTCCTGAAACATCTCCCGCGGCTCGGGATTCAGCGCAGCCTCCATTTCCCCCCGCTGCGCATCCAGCAGTATCTCCTCCCACTCTTCCTTGCTTGGCTCCTCATCCCGCTCCACCGTCGCCGCTATCATTTTCCCGTTCACTATCGCCCGACCCTGGTATGTTGGCATCAACCCTCCAAAATTGGCCGTCTTTCCGGCCTGTCATCGCCCCGGCCGTAACACGGTAACGCTCCTTCACCCTACTGCTAGTATCTTATCCCTGTCAAGCATTTGTTCCCAACTATCACTTGCACCCCCTCCTCTAAACCCCGTCCTACACCTCACCTAATAATTCTAATTCCTTTCCACATATACATACCTCACCTTTTCAAATCCTCTCTTACATGCCCCTTGTCTTACCCAAATACTTAATTACAGAGTTTATATCCACTAGTATTGGGGTTCCCGCGCGTGGGTGGGGTCACGCCCCTGCCCGGTACCACGTGGCACAGTGTCCCCGCACGGGCCAGCCCGCTACCCTGCCCCCCAGCCACCAGCCTTGATGCCTACGTGTACGACGTGCCTACGTTAACGTACACGACGGGCCTACAGCACGTCCTACACAGACTAGCTGTACCTTATCGCCTTGAACATGCCGACGCAGCCTTGACCCACCATGACTCACTATAGCCCAGTCGCATGATGATATGAGGGTGAGTCATCTAGCATGTGGTATAGAGGATATGTATAGAAAGTTAGTCTGTACAAACATTTATCAGAAAATCGGCTCAGGGTACTTGTTTTTGTAAGAGAGTAATGACGATGATGTAAAAAGATCGCTTAGGACGATCTGAGAGCGCGGGCGACGAAGGGCGCCGGCTCAAGGAGGACAAGATGATCGGTATCGTAGACAAGTCGATGGA
>Ga0074046_10001277_pt1 | contig 23100 bp, 18 predicted proteins | sample BogForMeECP23OM3_FD_94441 | JGI IMG/M metagenome (GOLD analysis project Ga0074046, IMG submission 94441) | Bog forest soil microbial communities from Calvert Island, British Columbia, Canada - Bog Forest MetaG ECP23OM3 | ecosystem: Environmental > Terrestrial > Soil > Wetlands ...
AGACTGGACTGAAACTCAGAAATGGCACCGTAACCCCCAGCGGGCCGGAACTGCAACACTTGCTGGCGCTCTGGGGACCAGCCGCGAAACTCGGCGACCGCGGCCGCATCAGCGATGTGGTCATCAAAGACGACCATATCCGCTTTGAGATCAACGGCGGTCCCCTCAAGAAGCAGAAGTGGTATCAGCGCATTACGGTTATAGGCCCGACTTCGTCGGTGCCGGTTGCGCCGTCTGATCCTTCCGCCAACGCCCACGGCTCGTTTGTGGATCTCTACTTTGACAAGTATGTGCCGGAGATTACCGGACCGGAGTTGAAGCAGTTGCTGCGTCCAGTGTTCGATTTCGATGCCAAGTCCGCGATCGAGGCCTACCTGGAAACTGTTCCTCCCAAAGTCAAAGATGCCATCAAGAATCACCTTGTGCTGGTGGGAATGAATCACGAGATGGTGATTTACGCCAAGGGGCGTCCGCCCAGAAAAGTGCGCGAAAAAGCCGACGAAGTCGAATACGAAGAATGGATCTATGGCGTGCCCCCGCAGGACGTGGATTTTGTGCGCTTTGTTGGCGACGAAGTCGTTCGCGTAGAAACCATGAAAGTGGATGGCCAGAAAATCGTGCGCGTCGAAAAGGAAGTCGATCTGGGCGCGCCAACCGTTGCCAAGAAACAGGAAGAGCGCCCGGCGAACGCGCCCACGTTGCGGCGTCCCGGAGAAGAGATGCCGGAGTCCAATCCCGCGAACCCCTCCAGCATGCCGCCGGTGGCGCCGGCGCCGCAACCGACCACTCCCGGTTCAGACCCAGGGCCCAACTGGAGTTTGCCATCCACGCCGGCGACGAAATCTGCTCTCTAAAACGTCGAAGTGTTCCGCCGCCGAAACGCGATCAGGGACGGGGTGCAACGGCCTTATACACCGTTCATAGGCCGGTGGCTCACTTCTCCGGAGACAGCATAGAGCACACCGCTCTTAAGTGGCTTTCGGTCTCGACCTTCTGCACCTCGACCTTCTAAACTATAAGTGTGAAGATTGCCCTGGGCCAGATCAACCCCACGGTGGGGGACTTTTCTGGCAATGCCTCGAAGATCATTCAATTTGCGCTTGAGGCGCGAAGCGCTGGCGCTGGCCTGATCCTGTTTCCAGAGCTCTCCGTCTGCGGTTATCCGCCGCTCGATCTGGTCGAGAGGCGTTCATTTGTGGCGCGCAATCGCTCGACCACCGAAAGGATCGCTGCGGAAACGCAGGGCATTGCCGTGATCTGCGGCATGGTAACTTCGGCCGAAGCGGACTCGGGAAAAACAGCGATGAACTCCGCCGCCCTACTACGTGAAGGGCACATCGACTTCATCCAATCGAAGATGCTGTTGCCGACCTATGACGTATTCGACGAGATGCGCAACTTCGCTCCCGCTAAAAGCCAGCAACTGTTCAGCTTTTGTGGCAAGCAGATGGCTTTGACCATCTGTGAGGATGCCTGGAACGACAAACGGTTCTGGAACCGGCGACTGTATGGCGTTGATCCTGTCGAAGAACTGGTCCGAGCGGGCGGCAACTTCGTGCTCAACATTTCCGCGTCGCCATTTTGGCTGGGCAAGCGCGAACTGCGGCGGGAAATGCTGGCCGCTATCGCGCGGCATCAGAAAGTTCCGGTGGCGATGGTGAATCAGGTAGGGGGCAACGACAGCCTGGTCTTCGATGGATCCAGCCTGGTGATTGCATCCGACGGACAGGTGATTGCGCAAGCGAAGTCGTTCGAGGAAGACCTGATCTATTTCGATTCCCAGAAACTCACCGGAGACATGCATGCGCAGGTCGTGGGTGAAGAAGCCAGCGCGTATGAGGCGCTGGTTCTTGGCACGCGAGACTACGTTCACAAATGTGGTTTCCAGAAGGCGATCGTAGGACTCAGCGGAGGCATCGATTCCGCGCTCACCGCGTCCATCGCCGCCGATGCGCTCGGCCCTGAAAATGTCATCGGAGTCGGCATGCCCGGTCCGTACTCCTCGCAAGGGTCCATTGACGACGCACGTGAACTGGCCAATAACCTCAATGTTCGCTTCGAACTGCTCTCGATCAACGACATCTACGAGGCCGCGCGGTGCACGCTCGCGCCCGTGTTCGCCGGCATGCCGCAAGACGTCACCGAAGAGAATATTCAGTCCCGCGCCCGCGGAATGCTGCTCATGGCCATGTCGAACAAGTTCGGTGCGCTGGTACTTTCGACCGGCAACAAGAGCGAATTGGCCGTAGGCTATTGCACGCTTTACGGCGATATGGTGGGTGGACTGGCGGTGATCTCGGATGTGCCGAAGGGGCTGGTCTACCGCCTGTGCGCCTACGTAAACTCGCGGCGCAAGGTAATTCCGGAAGCAACCATCGAGAAGCCGCCGTCTGCCGAATTGCGCCCCGATCAAAAAGATTCGGATTCGCTTCCTCCCTACGATGTGCTCGATGCGATTCTCGAAGACTATGTGGAGGAGTCGTCGTCGGCCGAACAGATTGCCCGGGTTCACAATTTCGATCTGGATCTGGTGCGGCGTGTAATCCGCATGGTCGAGCGCAGTGAGTACAAGCGGCAACAAGCGGCGCCTGGGATCAAGATTTCCGCCAAGGCGTTCGGCTACGGGAGGAGATTCCCCATCGCTGCCAAGTCGGAGATCTAGACCGTCTAACTACATCGTGGAGGACGGGCGTCTCGCCCGTCCAGCTGGGCGGGGACGCCCGGCTCTCCATTAGCAAAGCTTCGGAAATGACAATTGTGCCGCTTTTTGTAACAATCGAATTTCAAGATATGAGACACATACGTTGCACATTGCTCCCCACTTTGCTCGCTGCTCTGCTGCTATCCGGCATCGCGATCGCTCAAACCCAACCCGCTCACCCGGCAAAACCGGCAGCCAAACCAGCGGCGCCTCCGCCCGCCGCTGAAACCAACACGGCTCTTCCAACCGAAGATACGGTCAATTCGTTCCTGTTCCAAATGTTTGGTTACGATCCCACCATCACGTGGAAGGTGGATGAGATTCGTCCCTCCGAAGTGCCAGGACTGGCGGAGGTTTCCGTGGTCCTCACGAACCCGAAGGGCACGAACGCGAATCGGTTGCTGGTTAGCGCAGACGGCAAGCATGCACTCACGGGCGACATCCTGCCCTTCGGTGCGAAGCCCTTTGAAGATGCCCGCGTCAAGCTCGAAAAAGGCGTGAACGGCCCCGCCAAGGGACCGGCGAAGGCGACGGTGACGATTGTCGAGTTCAGCGATATGCAGTGCCCGCACTGCGCGAAGGCCGCGCCCGCGATTGAGCAGTTGCTGGCGCAGGAACCCGATGCCCGCTTTGTTTTCCAGAACTTTCCGCTGCCCGCGCACAACTGGGCGGAGAAAGCTGCCGGCTACGTCGATTGCGTGGGCCGATCTTCGATTGGGGGAGCCGCGAATGATGCGGTCTGGAAATTCATTCAGAAGACGTTTGACGAGCAGGACAATATCACGGAGTCAAACGCCGACGAAAAGCTAAAGGCTATCGCGACTGCATCGGGCGCGAATGCCGGCGAAATCTCCGCGTGCGCTGCCAAACCGGATACAAAAGCCAGAATCCAGGCTTCCGTTGCACTCGGCAAATCGGTGGGCGTGACCGGCACGCCGGCTCTGTTCATCAACGGACGTAACGCCAGCGGGGCACCGGTTGAAGCGCAGAAGAAGATTGTAGATTTCCAGGCGAGCCAGGAAAAGGACGCCGAGTAAGTTTGCTATTTGTCGTCCTGAGCGAAGCGAAGGATCTCGCTCGGTTTACTTTCCCAACCAGATTTCCGGGGCTTCAGTGCGTTCTGGGCTTCGGATGACGTGCGGTGTGATCAGGATCAGGAGTTCATCTTCCTCTTCTTGCTTGGTCCTCTGTGACGTGAGGACGCCGAGGGCCGGCACACCGGAGACCAGCGGCAGGCCGGTCAGACTCCGCTCATCGGACTCAGTGACCATTCCCGCCACAACCGCCTGCTCCCCTTCCTTCAGCAGGATTCCGCCCTTGTACTCCCGATTCAAAATGTCAGGAATACCATTTGTGATGCTGCTTCCGAGGTTGCGGAACTGGATCTCCAGTTCGACGGCCACGTCTGAATTCTGGTGGACCACCGGTTTCGCCTTGAGCGTGAGTCCAATATCCTCATAATTGACAGAGGGGAAGGGCGCAGTGTAGGACTGATTCCCCACGACCTGCGCGATCGCGGAATTGTTATAAATCGGCGCAAAGCTGGCATTCAGGATAGGGTAGCGCTCTCCCAGCTTAAAGGTTGCATCCTGCCCCTGCGCGGCGCGCAACTGCACATGCTGAAGCTCTTTGACCGAACTCTCATTCATGGAGAGCATGGCGGACAAGTGATCGAGGCTCAGTCCCATGAACGTAAGCCCGCCACCGAAGGTTGCAAGCGGCTGGCTGAAGATTGAATTCTGCTGGCCTTGCAATTGCGCGAGGAGAGCTGAGATGGTCGAATTGCCCGCTTGATTGATGCCGCCAGAGGAAATCAGTTGATTGATTAGGCTCTGGATGTTTTGTCCGCCAAGAGCCGCGAGTGCGGCCGCCGGAATACTGAAAAGATTGAAATTATCCGGAACGTGCAACCCGATACTGCGCATGTAGGTATGGCTTACCTGGAAAACCTTCAGATCGAACAAAACCTCCGGCCGTTCGCCGTTCAGCTGTCCGAGAAACTCGGTTACGGCTTCCAGTGCCGATTGCGGCCCACGCACCGTGATCGTGCTCGATGCGGCGCTCAAGCTCGCAAACTTGAATTCAAACAGCGTCCGCACTGTGGTCAGAAATGCGGCCAAATCCTGGGGAGAATTGCTGCCCGGGATATAAAACGAGCGCATGCCCATGCGATCGTAAAGACGGTGGTTCTCGGGATTGTCAACCGCCGCAAAAAGAACTGTATCTTCTAGCGCCACACTGAAACTCTTGGTGGCTGCGGAAGCCGCGAGCATGGCGTTTGCAAAATCCGCGTTCTGCAGATCGAAGCGCACGCGGCGCGTGGGGAAGTTATCGTCGAAAATAACCGTAAGCCCGTAGCTCGCTGCGACCGCCGTGAGCAGACCACGCGAATCGCCGCTGTAGTGGAAATCATGGGGCGCGTCGATCGGTTTCGCGATAAGCGCATCGGCGCTGGCGACCACTTGAGGCGGATCTGTGGTGTGCACCGGCGCTGGCCCCACGGCGTCGCGCAAACGCTGCTGCGCGAATTCGTTTTGCGGGTCGAGGTTCAGCGCGGTTTCGAACTCCGCCAGCGCCTCCACTTGCCGCCCACCGAGCAGATCGTTGTTTCCCTGTTCCAGATGCATCCCGGCGAGATGTTGCCGCGTTATCTCCCGCGCGGTCACGTACTCCACGTTTTGCGGAACCAGGCGAGCAGCCTCTTCAAATTCGTAAAAAGCCTGGTCCAGATTCCGCGATTTCTCGAGGTTGAGTCCACGCGCGAAAGCCTGGCGGGCTGCTTTCAGGTCTTTCTTGGGACCGTGGCAGGCGGGCGCGCCTCCGGAATTCGAGCACAGCGATGGCATACTGGCCGGCGGAGTGTCTGCGGCCCAACACACTCCCGCAAGCAACAACCCAATTCCCGCTGTCAACCATCGCATATGACTACTATAGAATGCCCACCGGTTGCTGTCTTGCAAGTGAAATACTCGATTGGGAACTACGGTCGTAACGGGCAGTCTCGCAGCATCAACCGTTCCATCCGTGTGGCGTGCCCCGTCTGGTCATCGAACTCAACCACTACGGCGCACAAACGGACGTCGCCATTGGCCGGTTCGAAGCGCGCCGGCATCCCGCTAAGAAACCTCTCGATCACTAATTCTTTCTTCACCCCAATCACGCTGTCATAGGGCCCGGTCATGCCAACATCCGTAATGTAAGCAGTACCCTTTGGCAGGACGGTCTCATCCGCGGTGGGGACGTGCGTGTGCGTGCCCACGACGGCAGTGACTCGGCCATCGAGGTACCATCCGAAGGCAATTTTTTCGGAGCTGGCTTCGGCATGAAAATCCACAAACACGATTTTCGATTTGGACTGCGATTGGATCTGTTCCAGAAGACGATCGGCGTAGCGAAAGGGATCGTCGCTCGAGCCCATGAAGACGCGTCCTTGAAGATTTATGACGGCATAGGCGACGCCGTTCTTCTGGCCTTCGTACACTCCCCAGCCGGGCAGACCCGGCGAAAAATTCGCTGGGCGCAGCAACCGGCGTGCCGGACTGTGAGGGTTGCCGTCCGCCATGTGGAAGTATTCGATGATCTCGCGTTTGTCCCAGACGTGATTTCCGGTGGTCATCACGTCGATCCCCAGATCGAAAAGCTCTTCCGCCAGCGGCGGCGTGATTCCGAAGCCAGCCGCGGCGTTTTCGCAGTTGGCAATCACCAGATCCACGGCATGCTGCTGGCGCAGTTCAGGCAGGCGCTCTTTTACGATCGTCCGCCCCGGGCGCCCAAAAATGTCACCGATGAAAAGGATCTTCAAGATTTGATGGTAACACGCTGAAAATTGCAGATGCCTCTCGCACTGGCAACTGAAACCGGCTACTGGCTACTGATCTCAGCCGTTTTCAGAAAGTCGTAATTTCCCGAAGGATTCATGGTTAAGTTCCGGACGCGCCGTGTGTGCACCACCACGTTGTCAAGAAACCAGAGGTTAATGTATGGCAGGTCGGTGGCAAGGATCGTCTGGATGTCGGCGTATACCGCCTTGCGCCGGTTGGGATCGGTTTCCGAGCGGCCCTCTTTGATAAGCGCGTCGAGCCGTGGGTTCACGTAGAAGCTGCGGTTAGCGCCGTGCGGTGGGAATTTGTCGGAGTGGAAAGCGTATTCGAAGATGTCCGGGTCTTGGTTGCCGCCGATCCAACGCAGCGAATACATTTGGTAGGCGCCGCTGGTGACATCGGCGAAAAACGTAGCAAACTCGAACGTGCGGATGTCGAGCGCGATGCCGACATCTCGCAGCTGCTGTTGTAGTACGGCGACCATCAGCCGTGTAGATTCCTCGACGGTCGAAGTCTTCATCGTCAGGTGGAAGCGCACGCCGTTTACGGGCAGGTATCCAGCGGCATCGAGGATCTGGCGTGCTTTCCCAGGGTCGAAGGCATATTTCGGCACGTCGGCGTTATATGCCCAACTTTGCGGCGGGAGAATGCTGGCAGCCGGCTGGGCGAAACCGCGCCACAGATACTGAATCATGGGCTGACGGTCGATGGCGTAGGCGAGCGCCTGCCGGACGCGCACATCGCGCAGGATCGGATCACGCAGATTGAATGCCAGATAGCTGAGTGTGGTTCCCGGCGCGCGCTGGACGACGAGGTTCGGCTCCTTTTCGAGAGCCAGTACCATGTCGGAAGTCAGCGCGTTGCTGGCGATGTCGGCGCTGCCTTTGCGAAGTTCGAGAGCGCGGGTGGTGGTGTCAGGCACGACCACGAAGCGTACGCGGGGCACACGCGGCTTATCGCCCCAGTAGGCGTCGTTACGGGCGACGATAACTTCCTTGTCCTGCTCCGCGCTAATGAAGCGAAAGGGGCCGGAGCCGACGGGATGGGTCGTCATCTCCGTCAGCGTGCCATAAGGAACGATGCCCATCGCGCCATCGGATAAATTCCACAGCAGAGTCGAAAACGGCTCCTTCATGCGAAATACGATCGTATAGTCGTCCGGGGCTTCGACGTGATCGACGTAACGGTAGGCTGCGGCCTTAGTGGTGCGGATTTTATTTTCGAGCAGGGAGTCGAACGTCCACTTTACGTCGCGGGACGTGAGGGCGCTGCCGTCGTGAAACTTCACGCCGTGGCGGATGTGAAAGATGTAGGTCAGGGGATCGGGAATCTCCCAGCGCTCGGCCAGCGCCGGCGTCACGTTCAGATGCTCATCGCGATCGAGAAGGTCATCGAAGATGAGTGCGTCGATGCGTTCGGAATATCCGTCGATCCCGACGCGGGGATCAAGATTTGTGGGGCTGCTCTCAATAATCATCACCAGCGTGTTGGGGTCGGGAGGCTGGGAGCAGGAAAGAAGAGGCAACACGAATCCGCCAACGATTAAGAAAAGAATTGTCATCCTAAAAGCAATTGTCATCCTGAGCGAAGCGAAGGACCTGCTTTGTGTGCACACCCGTGCCGCCTCACGCATACGAAATCTTTCCCAGGATCGCCGCCCGCTGCGCTCCCGTAGCTGAAGGCACATTGCTTGGCCGGCGATGCCACGTCTCATGCGCGAGCAAGGCAAAAGCCACTGCCTCCTTCGCTTCCGCTGGAATGCCGAACTCATCCGAGAAATGCAGTCCGATTCCCAAGGGTGCGATTTCATGGCGCAACATTGTCATCAGTGTCGGATTCTTTGCGCCTCCGCCCGAGACAATCATTTCGTGACCACTCGGCTTGCGGCGTGCCGCAGTTGGTCGAAGAGCGAATCGTGGCATTACGAAGCGTTGGACCGCGCCTGCAATTGAGCGCGCCGTCAACGCCGTTGCCGTGGCCACCACATCGGGCTTACTGGCGCCGTGGCAGAGCTGAAGAAATTGGCGCACGTATTCCCGGCCAAATTCCTCGCGGCCCGCCGTCCGCGGAGGTTTTTGCCGGAAAAACGGCGCTCGTAATAACTGCGCAATCACACCGTCCAGCACACGTCCCGAGGCTGCGATCTTGCCATCGCGATCGTAGCGCTTGCCGAACAGCTCTTCTGTGACCGCATCCATCACCATGTTACCGGGGCCGCTGTCAAAGGCGAGCACTTGACCGAGCGACGCGCCCGCGGGAATCGCGGTCAGATTCGCAATGCCGCCAATGTTCTGTGCAATACGATCCTGAGCCATGCGACTCGCTCGCCGATCGCGATAGAGAAGATAATCGAGGAACGGCACCAGCGGCGCACCCTTGCCCCCGGCCGCTATATCCGCAGGACGAAAATCGGAGACCACTGGCACACCCAGCCGCGCGGCAATCACCGCCCCTTCGCCGGTTTGCCATGTCACCGCCAGTTTTCGTCCGAGAAATCGCGCCGCCACTCCCTGGTGATACAGCGTCTGTCCATGACAGCCAACCAGATCAAGCTTCACGCGATACTTACGTGCCGTCTTCGCCACCGCCTCCGCATAGAGCTCTCCCAGAAGAAAGTTCAGCCGAGCCAGATCTGCTACACGGGCCAATTCGGCATTCATCATTTCCAGGATTGTGCGCCGCACCGGCGCAGGGAACGGATACTCCGCATGAGCAAGAAGTGTAAAGCCCAGGTGCTGGTTCTTGTGTGGGGACGGGCGCCTCGCCCGTCCGGTGTCAGCCGAGGGCCGCACCAGCGCCACGTTGATTCCATCTGCCGAAGTGCCGCTCATCACGCCGGCAACAATCATGCTCATGCGCGATCCTTTTTATTGTCTGGGCGAGCGAGCGTGGCCAGCCGGATTTCTTCGCCGAATTCCCAGAGCTGTCGCGTCAGCTTTTCGACGCGTGCGGAAGCAGGCGCCGCAGTTCGGCGTCTCGCCAGCCACTTCTTCTTAAACGCCAGCACGCGCCGCGCTGATTCGCTCACACGGCGGGCAAATTTGCCCTCGCGTTCCGCTTCGCGAGCCAGTGCCTCATGCGCGCGCAGAATTAAATCTTCCTGATGGCAGATCAGGCCAAGATCGCCGCCAGCGCGGATGTGCCCAACCATCGCCTGCTCAATCGGAGCGGCCGCCAGCACGCCTCCCATCTCCAGGTCGTCGGAACAGATCAGGCCCCGGTAGCCGATCTTCTTGCGCAGAATATCGGTGATCCATTCCTTCGAGAGGGAGGCCGGAATTCGCCCCTTGGCCCGCTCTTTCGTGACCGCCGCAAACGCCGCATGCGAAACCATGACGAACGGCAATTCGCGCTTCAGCGAGCGATAGGGAACCAGATCCTCGTCCCACAGTTTGCGCACAGGTTTCTCCACGCTGGGAAGTTCGTGATGCGTGTCGAGTGTTGCCTCGCCTAGTCCGGGGAAGTGTTTGCCGCAGCCGAGCACGCCGGCATCGCCTAACCCGCGCAGAAACTCGCGCGCGTACAAAACCACCTTTTTCGGATCGTCCGAGACTGCCCGCGCACTAAGCACCGATCGTGAAGCCTCGTAGGCCAAATCAAGCACCGGAGCGAAATCCACGTTGAAGCCAAGCGCGCGGCAGTTTTCGCCGATGATGCGCCCATGCTTGCGAAAGAGCGCCCGGCTGCCCGTGGCAAAAACCTCTGCTGGAGAAGGCGTCGGGCCGATCACGTTGCGGAAACGGTCCACGGTGCCGCCTTCGAGGTCCACGCAGGTAAAAAGCGGAGTGGCCACGCACTTCTGGCATGCGCGCAGAAGAGTGTGCGTCTGCTCAGCCCCGGTGATGTTGCGGGCAAATAGAATCACGCCCGCCGGTTGAATCTTCGTGAGCAGGGAAGCGAGGCGCGGAGACATCTCGGTCCCATCAAAGCCGATGATGAGAAGTTGGCCGATTTGTGAATGATCCCTGCGGGTGTTCGGCATCGCTACTCAATCTGCCTTTTCAGCTCTGCCAGCAAGTTTAGCGCCTCCAGCGGTGTCAGCCGGTTTAAATCCACGTCGCGTAACTTTTCCAGCACGGGCTGCGAGAGCGGAGTGAAGATGGTCAACTGCGTCGGACGCTCCGCTGCTTCGGAACTGCCCGGCGTCAGATGTCCCGAAAGTTTATGCTCGGACGATTCATGCTCGGCTAATACCTCGCGCGCACGCACCACGACTTCGTTTGGCAATCCCGCCAGTTTGGCGACTTCGATTCCATAGCTGCGGTCAGCTGCTCCCGGTTCGACTCGGCGCAGAAAAACTACGCTTCCGCCGGTCTCCTTGACTGACACGTGATAATTCTTTACGCCGCTCAATTGTTCCGCCAATTCGGTTAGCTCGAAATAATGCGTCGCGAACAGCGTCTTGGCTCGGACCCGCGCATGCAGATATTCGATGGCGGCCCACGCGATCGCCAGTCCATCGTAGGTGGAGGTGCCGCGTCCGACTTCATCTAACAGGATCAAAGAGCGCGCCGTCGCCGTGTGCAGAATCGCGGCCGTCTCCGTCATCTCGACCATGAACGTCGAGCGGCCGCGCGCCACGTTGTCGCTTGCGCCGATGCGGGTGAACACGCGGTCGACGATGCCCAACCGCACGGCGCGCGCGGGAACAAACGATCCCATTTGCGCCATGATCACGATCAGCGCCGCCTGCCGCAGGTACGTGCTCTTGCCTCCCATGTTCGGACCGGTTAGCACGACGATGTTGTGCGTCGCAGAGTCGAGAAACAGATCGTTCGGAACGAAACGCTCGCTCCCCGCTGCCAGTTCCTGCAGTTCGATCACCGGATGACGGCCTTCGACAATCTCCAGATCAAGGGGCCGGGCGGGGGCTCCCGGCGCTCCATCGGCAACGTCCTCGGCCTTTTCCGCATCGTCGAGATTTGGCTCAAACTTTTGTTCAAACTCTTGTTCGAACTTTGGCCGGCAGTAATTCCGCAGCGCCGCAATATTCGCCAGGCAGCCGAGTACATCGACCTCCGCCAGCGCCAGCGCGGTTTGCCTTATGCGCTTGGCCTCGGCCGCAATGGCAGAACGCAAATCGGCAAACAGCCGCCGCTCGATTTCGACAATCTTTTCCTGGGCATCGAGAATCTTCGATTCATACTCCTTCAATTCCGGAGTCGTGAAACGCTCGGCATTCACCAGCGTCTGCTTGCGCTCGTAGTCAGCGGGCGAAAGGTGTAGGTTCGCCTTCGAAATCTCTATGTAGTAACCGAAAATGGAATTGAACTTTACCTTGAGCGATCCAATTCCCGTCCGCTCCCGTTCACGCTGCTCGACTCGCGCCAGGTACTGCTTCGAGTTGCGACTCCGGTCGCGGAGTTCGTCCAGATCTTTGTCGACGCCCGCGGCAATCACGCCGCCATCGCTCAGGGTTAGCGGAGGCTCGGGAACCAGCGTGTGGTCGATCTTCTCCCGCAGGTCGCTCAGTTCGTCGATCGCGATATGCAGCGCGCTCAACCGCTGCGCCGACAGTCGTGTCTCAGACAACTCAGCTAGTACGGTGCGCACCTTTGGAATTCTTGCGAGCGAAGCCGCCAGCGCCAGCACATCCCGTGGATTCGCCGTTTCCAACGTGACCCGGCTTAGCAGACGTTCGAGGTCGAGAATCCCGTCAAGCGACCGCCGCAATTCCTCGCGTCGCACCGTGTCTTTGAGTTGTACCTCAACGGAGTCCAGCCTGCCCTCGATCTCGGCCTTATCCAAAGACGGACGCAGCATCCATGTACGCAGCAGTCGCTTTCCCATCGGCGTGACGGTTGCATCCATGCAGCGGAACAGGGTTACTCCGGCATCGGTTCCTGCGAAGAGCGGCTCGATCAGCTCCAGGTTGCGTACCGTGACCGCATCGAGTACCAGGCAATTCTGCCGCTCGTAGAAGCCGATGCGGTCGACATGATCAAGCGAACCGCGTTGCGTTGACCGGATGTAGTACAGGATCGCGCCCGCCGCCGCTGCTGCTGCCCGTTTCCCGGCCAACCCGAATCCCTCCAGCGAGAGCACGCCGAAATGATTCTCCAGGAGCGGAATGGCATGGTCCGGAGCAAAGATCCAATCGTCCAGAGGAGTCTCGGCCCAACCCGAGCCAGAGACCCGAGGAACGGGCGCCGTACCTGTGGAGGGACGGGCGTCAGTGTTGGGACGGGCGGCTCGCCCGTCCTGGACAGCAAAGCTACGCTCCAGCAAAGGTGCCGAAGACCCATACAGCATTTCTTTTGGCCGCAATTGTTCAAGTTCTTCTTGAATACGACGTCCGGCCGACTCGCCCCCGAACTCCGTCGCGCGAAACTCGCCGGTCGAAAGATCCAGCGCCGCAAAACCCACGTGATCCCCGACCGCTGCCACGGCCGCAAGAAAATTATTCTCTTCCGCGCTCAACGACGAATCTGCCGCCGTGCCCGGCGTCACCACGCGCGTCACTTCGCGCCGCACCAGGGTCTTCGCCAGGCGCGGGTCTTCTACCTGTTCGCAGACCGCGACCTTGAAGCCGCGCCGGATCAGCTTCGAGATGTAGCCCTCGGCCGCGTGGTAAGGCACGCCACACATGGGGATGTCCACGCCCTTTTCCTTATTGCGCGAGGTCAACGTGATCTGCAACTCGCGCGCCACCAGCACTGCGTCGTCGAAGAAAAGCTCGTAGAAATCTCCCAGCCGGAAGAAGAGCAGAGCATGGGGATGCTCTTTCTTAATAGCGGCATACTGGCGCATCAGCGGCGTCGAGGGCTCAGACATAGGGACAATCTGTGATTGGTAATTTGTAATTCGTAATTTCGTATTTTGCAATTCTATGCTGCAACGGTCGTCCATTGTCGGCGAGTTGGATCGCGGAAAAGGTTCAAATTACAAATCACCAATTGCAAATTACAAATTCTTTTGTTCTCCTTACCTCATGGAACTTCGCAAAGATCCCATCACCCGTTCCTGGGTGATCACCGGTGACGATGTCATCGAGCCCACTCCGCGCTTCCAAGCCTGCCGGTTCTGCGGTCCGACCGCCGAGCCCGCCCAAGTCATCGCCAACCTGCCCGGCTTGGTCGGCACCGCCTGGTCGGCACGCTCCGTCGTTCATCCCCATGCGCTCTACCATATCGAAGGTGAGGCGGCGCGCCGCGCCGACGGCATCTATGACCGGATGGGATCGGTTGGCGCTCACGAAGTTTTGATCGAAAATCCGCGCCACGACGGCGATCTCTGGAATGCGAGCGACTTCGAAGTCGAACAGTTCCTGCGTCTGGCGGCGCTGCGGATTCAGGATCTGAAGCGCGACAGCCGCTTCAAGTACATCAGTATTTTCAAGAATCATGGCGCGCAAGCCGGACAGGAATTCGAGCACCCCACTTCCCAACTCACAGCCACCACTTTCGTACCGCGCCGCGTACTCTACGAACTCCGCGCCGGGCGGGACTATTACGAGAGCAAAGAGCGCTGCGTCTTCTGCGACATTCTGGCGCAGGAGGAGCGTCAAAATCTACGTATCGTCGAAGCTCGAGGTGACTACGTGGCTTTTTGCCCCTATGCTCCGCGCGTCCCCTACGAAACCTGGATTATGCCCCGCAGCCATGAAGCTTCTTTTGAGCGCAGCGGCTCATCGCGGGTCGGCAGCGTCAGCGATCTCGCCGCCCTGCTGCGGCGCACCCTGCAACGCATTCGCACCGTCACGGAGGCCTTCCACCTCGTGCTCCATACCTCACCCAACAGCCAGCATCCTTCGGCAACCCTCGGATATTGGAAAACACTCGATGACGACTACCACTGGCACATAGAGATTCTGCCTATCGTTGAGGCCAAGGCGAGATCGTACACTTTCAAAGAGATTTATTATTCTCCGGTCGCCTCCGAAACCGCGGTCAAGCGTCTGCAAGAGGCGAAGATCTAAAGCGGTTCGGATCATTTCATACGATGGAAGGACCGGCGTCTCACCGGTTCAGTCGGGCGGGGACGCCCAGAGCCCTACTTGCGAGTTTTCCCATGACCATCCGTCGCCTAAAAACCTATACCGGATCACAGGGCTACGTTTACCAGTACTACTTCGTCGGGCAACGCCCGGCCCCGACATCCGGCGCCCATGAGTCCGAAGCGAATGAGTATGTCTTCGACGTTACCTCCGACCGCAAGCTGACCTACGCGGTCAGTATCTTCCTTCCGCATCACGTCGTCGCTGCCTGGGTTGACGCCCATGGACGCCCCCTCGCCGATTCCGAGCAGTACGCCGCCGTCAAGATGCGCCTGTTCCGCGCTTTCGACGAGCTGGAAGAAATGCAGACGCACGGCCGGCAACTGCAGATCGACTTGCAGTCGCTGGAAGAATCGCTGGCTTCATTGGGTGTGGAATAAACTTCCGCGGGTACATCCAGCGACCACTGGAAGAACTAAAGTAATCCCCGCCGCGGGCCGATGAGAGCTAGAGGGCGCTTTCAGCAGCCTGCCATGACCTCGTCCAGCAAAGCGATTGCCGCCTGCGCCCTGCTCATTCTCGTGTGCATTGGCACGCTTTCCTATTGGAGCGAGGTCCGGAACGACCAGGACCGGGAGTGGGTCACGCACACGCTCCACGTCGTCGAGAAGCTGCAAACCCTTCGTATCGACATCACCCAGTGTGAAACCGGCCAACGAGGCTACATGCTTACCGGACAGGACAGATACCTGGAACTTTACGAGGCGGGTGTGGCTGAGGTGCGCCAAGATCTGAAAGAACTGCCCGATCTGACTGCGGACAATCCCAGAGAGCAGAGGGCGATCCGGCAATTGAATCCGCTGATCGCATCGCGGCTAGCAGAACTGAATGACGGAATTTGGGTTCGAAAGGAGAGCGGGCTTCTCGCCGGAGTCGAAGCGGCGACCCGCGCCAATAACGGTGAAAAATGGATGGGACAGATCGCCGCCCAGATCGGCGAGATGCGCGATACGGAAGCGGGGCTATTAAGCAGTCGATTGGAAACGGCCGCGGCCAGCACGCGGAAGATCAAGGTTGTGATTGCCTTAGGGAACGCTTTGGCTATTCTGATTCTGCTGGTGAAATACTTTGTAATCCAGCGGGAGATTGGCAAGCGCAATCTGGCGGAACGGAGTCTGAAGCTCTCGAATGAACGGTTGGAGCGCCGCACGGCAGAGCTGTCGGAGACAAATATCGAGCTGGAGAGTTTCGCCTACTCCGTAGCCCATGACCTGCGGGCGCCGCTGCGTCATATCGCCGGATATTCCGGCGTCATGGTCCAGGATTATGGACCACACCTGGATGCGGAAGGTCTCCGCTGCCTGGAGAAAATCACGGGTTCCGCGAAACAAATGGGTCGGCTGGTGGATGACCTGCTGGGCTTGTCACAGATCGGGCGGCAGGAACTCTCGTTTCAGGACACGCCGCTGGGTTCGCTGGTGGGGCAGGTAGTCGAGGACCTTGCGGCGGAGCATGCGGGACGAAGCGTCGAGTGGCAGATCGGAGAGTTGTTCAGCGCGGAATGCGATCCGGGATTGATGAAGCAAGTATTCGTGAATCTGCTCTCGAATGCCGTGAAGTACACACGAAAGCGGGAACACGCTGTCATCCAGGTGGGACAGACGAGGCAGAACGGCGTGCGGGTAGTATTTGTCCGCGACAACGGCGTGGGTTTCGAAATGCAGTATGTGGGGAAGCTTTTCCGAGTCTTTCAGCGGCTGCACAAAGCTCGAGACTTCGAGGGCACGGGAGTCGGCCTGGCGACCGTCCAGCGCATCATTCGGAGGCACGGCGGCCGGATTTGGGCGGAAGCGGAGCTCGATCGAGGAGCGACGTTCTTCTTCACGCTCGGTTCGCCCGAGAACAAGCCGAATGAACAAGCAGAAGTTCCGATGAACGAGAAAGATGAAAGAGAAAGAAGAAAGAAAAAGATGAACGAGAAAGAAGAGGAACTGCATGTCGAACGAAGTTGAGACCCTGCTGGTCGAGGATAGTCCCGAGGATGCGGAATTGACGATTCGCGCATTGCGTCGCAACAAACTCGCCAATGAAATTCACGTCGCTGAGGATGGGACGGATGCCCTGGACTTCCTCTTTTGCCGCGGTGCGTACGCAGATCGAACATTTTCCCATCCCCCGAAACTTGTCCTGCTCGATTTGCATCTTCCCAAAGTCGATGGCATGGAAGTACTACGGGCTCTCCGGGCCGACGAGAGAACGAAGGCAATCCCAGTTGTGGTTCTCACTTCTTCCTTCGAACAAGAGGATGTGGCCGCTGGTTACAAGTTAGGGGCGTCCGCTTACGTTCAGAAACCGGTTGACTTCGAGGGGTTCAGCGAGGCTGTCCGCCAGATCGGAATGTTTTGGCTGCTGATCAATCAGGCACTACCGCCGGGAGAGTTCACCGCGAGCAAGGCGCACGGAGTGTAAGCGGAGATTGCCTTTCAACGAGGAGGAACAACATGTCGCACGAAGTTGAGATTTTGCTGGTCGAGGATAGCCCTGAGGATGCGGAGTTGACGATTCGCGCATTGCGTCGCAACAAACTCGTTAATGAAATTCACCTCGCTGAGGACGGGGTGGAGGCTCTGGACTTCCTCTTCTGCCGCGGTGCGCACGCGGATCGAACATTTTCCTGTCCCCCGAAACTTGTGCTGCTCGATCTGAAACTTCCCAAAGTCGGTGGCATAGAGGTGCTGCGAGCTATCCGGGCCGACGAACGAACGAAAGCAATCCCAGTTGTGGTTCTTACTTCGTCCAAAGAAGAAAAGGATTTGATCGACGGTTACAAGTTGGGAGTGAACGCTTACGCTCAGAAGCCTGTTGACTTCGAGCAATTCAGCGAGACCGTCCGGCAGATCGGGATGTTTTGGATGCTGATCAATCAGGCGCCTCCGTCAGGGGCGTTTGTGGCGAGCGCAGCGCGGGGCGCGTAGAGACTGTCTGCCAGCGAGGAGCAACTCCGGCAGGCACCCTTTTCTGATGCAAGACCTCCGTTTCACCGCAGGCGGTTCGCGTTTCTCTGCACACCAGACTCCCCGCAATCAGCCCCCTCTTCCCTGTGACCCCCGTCACAAACCCCTGTGACAGCCTCCGTTTCCCCCGCGTCCCGCCGCCCCGCAAACTATAATCACTCAGGCGGGGTGGGGAGTATCGAACCGGCCTGCGGAATCACCCGGAAGTAAAGAACCAAAAATGATGACCCTGATCTGGCTGCGCGTTGCGCTGGTTTGTTACGCTGCTGGATTGCTCTATGCGCTGGTGGCGCTCACTCGCACCTCTGAAATCCTCAGCAAAGTCGCGCTCCATGCCTCCTACCTCGGCATGGTGTTTCATCTCGTTTCGCTGACCGAAGCTGTGGTTCAGACCGGCCAGCTCGCTTCGGCCTCGGTTCATAATGCAGAATCGCTGCTGGCTTTCCTGATTATGGTTGTCTTCATGCTTGCCTACCTGGTCTACAAGACGACCACCCCGGGCATCGTAATTTTCCCGCTGGTTTTTCTGCTGACATTTGTGGCCGCTACCGGCCAGCAACCGCTAGTCTTCGCTTCGGTTGCGGTGAAACATGGCTGGCTCGCCGTGCATATCCTGATGATCTTCACCGGATACGCAGCGCTCTTCCTCAGCTTCGGAGCCAGCATTCTCTACCTGATGCAAGAGCGAGCTCTGAAATCCAAAAATTCGAGGGGAATGTTCTCGCGGCTGCCCGCTCTCCAGGTGATTGACGATATCGGTTATCGCTCCCTCATGCTCGGATTTCCCTTCATGACGCTGGGCCTGATCGCAGGTATTGTGGTTGCCGAGGGCACCTACGGCCGCATTGATTTCCTCGATCCCAAGATTCTGCTTTCCGTGCTGATGTGGGCTGTTTATCTGCTCATGGTGTATATGCGCCTCAACGCCGGATGGCGCGGACGCCGCGCCGCCCTGCTCGCCAGTGTGGCCTTCGTTGCGGCCATCGTGGCCTGGATTTCCAACTACTTCAGCGGAATGCACAGGTTTATCGCGTCATGAAATTCCAGCTCATCGGCGTCAATCACAAGACCGCGCCGGTCGAGGTGCGCGAGCGCCTGGCCATTCCTGAATCGCGCCTGCCGGATGCCTGCAAGCGGCTGGCCGAGCATCCCTCCGTTTCCGAGGGCATGATCGTCTCCACTTGCAACCGTGTCGAATTTATCGCCAACATGAAGAACGGCACGGGCGACCTGCGCGAATTCCTGCGCGAGTATTTCGAAACCGATCTCGCCCCGTTTGAGACTCATCTCTACGAGTTTTGCGATGATGAGGCCATCCGCCACATCTTTCGCGTCGCCGCCAGCCTCGACTCCATGGTCGTCGGCGAGCCCCAGATTCTGGGGCAGGTGAAGGAAGCCTACGCGACTGCCCGCGCGGTCGGAGCCGTGCGCGCGCAGCTCGATCAATTGCTTACCCGGGCGTTTGCCGTGGCCAAGCGCGTCCGTACCGAAACTGCCGTCGGATCTTCGTCGGTTTCGATCGCTTCGGTGGCCGTAGAACTGGCAAAGAAAATCTTCGGAAGCCTGAATGGCAAGAGCGTTTACCTGGTAGGAGCAGGGAAGATGAGCGAGTTGGCGGCCCGGCATCTGCTGGCGCACGGCGCGGGTTCCCTGTTTGTAGCCAACCGCACCTACGACCGGGCGATTCGATTAGCGCAAAAATTTAATGGACAAGCGATCGAGTTCAGCCGGCTTTATGACACCTGCGATCGCGCCGACATCGTGATTACCGGGACCGGCTCGCCCCACTTCATCTTTCGGCCCGAACATGGCGAAAAGCTCATGGCGCTGCGCAAGAACAAGCCGATGTTCTTCATCGACATTGCGGTTCCCCGCGACGTCGACCCTGCCATGAACAAGATCGACGGAATTTTCGTCTATGACATTGATGATCTGCAGCAGGCGGTCAGTTCGCACGTCGCCGATCGCAAGAAGGAAGCCGAAAAGGCGGAGGCGATCGTAACCGACGAGGTCGGGAAATTCCACGCTCGCCTGCAGACGCTCGACGTCGTTCCCACCATTGTCAGCTTACAAGACCACCTTGAAACCATTCGCCAGGCCGAGATTGACCGAGTTCGTGGCCGGCTCGGCACCATGACCGCCGACCAGGAACTCGCCGTCGACGCGCTGACTCGCGGCATCGTCAACAAGATCATGCATACCCCCATCAGTACTTTGAAAACGGCGGCGCGCGATCCTGAATCCACCACTGTGGTCGAACTGGTGCGCCGCCTCTTTAATCTTCATAGTGAAGAGGAAGCCAAGGAAATTGCCGCCGCGAAAATCGGCCGTGGGCAGAGTTCCGAAAAAAGTTCAGAAAAAAGCGCGAATCGAGGAGCGCAAAACTGATGGCCCGTCTGCGCATCGGCTCCCGGGGCTCGCAACTCGCGCTCTGGCAGGCTCATCACATTTCCGACCTGCTGCGCGCGCAGGGCCACACCGTTGAACTGGAGATCATCAAGACCACCGGCGATAAAATCACCGATGTTGCGCTCGCTAAAGTCGGCACCAAGGGCATGTTCACCAAGGAAATCGAAGAGGCGCTCGTCGAAAATCGCGTTGATCTTGCCGTGCATAGTTTGAAGGACTTGCCCACGGAACTGGCGGCCGATTTCGAAATTGCCGCCATCACCACGCGCGAAAATCCGCGCGACGTTTTTTGTTCAGTGAAGTTCGCCAACATCGAAGCGCTGCCGCAGCAGGCGAACGTAGGTACTAGCAGCCTGCGGCGTCAGGCCCAGTTGATGGCCCTACGTCCCGATATCAAAGTTCATCCGCTGCGCGGCAATGTGGATACGCGCCTGCGCAAGCTCGAATCCGGCGACTACGATGCCATCATTCTGGCCGCCGCCGGCCTGAACCGCCTTGGCAAGACACAACTGGTGCGCCAGGTGATTCCGGCGGAAGTGATGACCCCGGCCGCCGGACAAGGCGCCTTGGGAATCGAAATTCGTAACGGCGACACGGCGACGCGGGCGCTCCTTGCTTTTCTAGATGACGCTGCGGCCCGCGCCACCACCACCTGCGAGCGCGCCCTGCTCAACAAACTTGGCGGCGGTTGCCAGGTTCCCATCGGAGCCTTCGCAGAAGCAAAAGGAGGTCGCATTCGTCTGAACGGCCTCGTAGCTCATCCCGATGGAACCAAAGTTCTGCGCGAAACCCGAGAAGGCGACGATCCCGTGCGCCTGGGCGAAGAAGTTGGCGAAATCCTTCTCCGTCGAGGTGGCGATGTTATTTTAGAAGAGGTCTATGGCGAAGGCTTTGCTCTCCCGCAACAGCCCTAGAGGCAGGTCTCAGGTGTCAGGTCTTGGGTGGTCTGGTTTTCCTAAGACCTAACACCTAAGACCTAACACCTAAGACCATAAGACCTGACCCATGAAGCCCAACGAAAACCATCCCCTCGCCGGAACCCGGATTCTAGTCGGACGCGCCCGCCACCAGGCCGGAAGTCTTTCCGCCAGCCTGCGCAGTCTGGGCGCATCTGTAATCGAAATCCCCTTCATTGAGATCCGCAAGCCGCAGTCGTACCGGCCGCTCGACGATGCTCTGAAGAATATTAAGTCGTACGACTGGCTCATTCTTACCAGCGCCAACGGCGTCGAAGCCATGTGGGAGCGTGTCCGGAAACTTCGCATCACGCGCCGGAATCTCAATCATCTCCAAATCGCTGCCATCGGACCGGCCACCAAGAAGGCGATCGTGAAGCATGGCCTGAAGGTCAAAATGGTCCCCGAGGAGTACATCGCCGAAGCGGTAGTCAAGAAGCTGCGCGATAAGGTCAACGGCAAGCGCGTCGTGCTCATACGAGCCAAAGTCGCGCGTGACGTGATTCCCGAGGAACTGCGTGCGGCAGGAGCCGAAGTCGACGTAGTCGAAGCCTACGAAACCGTGGTGCCGGAAAAATCCCGGGCGCGCCTGCGCGCGCTGATGAAAAATAAAGGCCGCCGCCCGCACGTCGTAATCTTTACCAGTTCCTCCACTGCGAAGAATTTTGCCGAACTGCTCGGCAACGTCAAGGCGGATTTACGGAGCGCAGCTTGGCTCAAGCATGTCCAGTTTGCTTCGATTGGTCCGGTAACTTCGGCGACGCTCGGCGAATTGCAACTGCCGGTCGCCATCGAGGCCCGCGAATTTACCATGGGTGGGCTGATTCGCGCGATTGTACTCGCCCGGTACGCAGAAGGCGGCAATCATTGAATCATTGAATTATTCTGGCTTCGAAACTCCCATCTGCGGGTCAATCGCGTCCAGGTAGGTCTGCATACGTTGCTTCGTATCGGAGGGCATACCGGTGAATTCGATTCCATTGCCCACACCCGGATCGCACGTTCGGACCACTGCCGTGATCTTGATGTGATCCGAGTCCAGCCAGAAATCCACCCGCAACACAGTGCCGAGCGGCAAAGGCTGCATACTCTCGACGTAGCAGCCATTGCCGCTCACGTCGGTAGCATTGATGCGGAGCGGCGCGTTGACGCGCTCGTCGCGTATCTCCAGGGGAAGCGAAATCTTATGCCGGTGCCAGCGCCGACGGTTGGAATCGGCAATCTTCACCGTCGCGCCGTCGAGTGTCAGATAGTTCTTCCACGGGCACTCCTGATCGGTCACCAACTTCACTCCCACTTGATTTTTCTTGGCCGGGCCGGTGTTCAGCACCCAGATCACCGTGCAGCGCGTCTTTCTCTCCTCGCACTGCAATCCGATTACGTCGCCCACCTTCAGTTCGGTCTCGACGCCCGAGATCAAGGCGCCCTCCGAGCTGATGTTCTGAGCGCGAGCCGATTGGGAAAAAGGGCGCCCCTCGGCGCTCATTCCCCATATCCGCACCGGCAGATCCACAGTCAGGCGAGGTTCGGTTGGACTCTCAGCCATGCCTAATCCTCATAATCTCACATGCGATGATACCGAAGTTACGCGGCGCCGCGATATACAAAGTGAGTCCGTACAGTAACGAGCGGAGCACCACTTTCGGCACCTGCCAAATCATCAATCAGGACCGGTTTTCTGCAAATGTTTCTACGAACTCTCGATAACCGATGACCCGGATCTTTTGCTCCTCCAAAAACTGCCGCAGTTTCGGAGAAGTCAGCAGTCGCCGCTCCTCGTCGCGTGAATCGACCAGGCGCGTGCCGGTTGCCCGCAAGTCGGCGTCGCTGTATCCGGGATGGCAGACGAACTCCCATGTTCCCTCTGGCAGGCAGGCGAGGGTCTGTCGCAGCAGGGAACTGCCCGAACCGCCGACAGTGCTGTCGCCACTGCGGGCGTCCTTACTGTCGTCTCTATTAACGAGCGACCCGGTCTCAATCACTCCTACTACGCCGTCGGGCGTAAGCAGTCCAGCACGCTTGGTCCGCTCCCGGAATTGTCTGGAGAAACTATGCAGCATGCGTACCTGGCCATAGCGCTTCCACAGACGCGGCTTGCCCTTGAATTGGCGCGCCGGTATCGCTTTGATCGGAACGATTGGGTTGCGGATGGCGCGCACGCCACAAATCCGCGCGGCCCGCAGCAGCGCTCCGAGAATTTCAGGAAAGACGTGGGCGTGTTTGTGAGTATCGAGGTGTGTCACCCGGAGACCGGTGGCTTGAA
>Ga0074046_10001280_pt1 | contig 23058 bp, 19 predicted proteins | sample BogForMeECP23OM3_FD_94441 | JGI IMG/M metagenome (GOLD analysis project Ga0074046, IMG submission 94441) | Bog forest soil microbial communities from Calvert Island, British Columbia, Canada - Bog Forest MetaG ECP23OM3 | ecosystem: Environmental > Terrestrial > Soil > Wetlands ...
ACTGAGGATCGAAACTGAGGATCGAAACTGAGGATCGAAACTGAGGATCGAAAGGTGTTCGTTCTTTGAAACCTCGAAACTCTGAAACCTTGAAACCTTGCCCCTCCCCTTGACATAAACCTCCAAACCAGCAACTCTATTTGTTTTTCACTTCACGCCCGGAAAACCGGGGCAAGGGAAGCCATTTTGCAGGTGCGGGTCTTTTATCACGACAAATGTTTTGACGGGGCTTCCTCGGCCGCCTTGTTCTCTCGTTTCTACCGGGAACGAATCCGCAGCGATGTGGACTTCATCTACTCCGGCCTGCTGCATCGCGCCGGCGCTCTCTTCGACGAGAAACAATTCGACGGCGACGAGAATGCCATTGTCGATTTCAAGTATTCCAGTTCCCCCAAGATCACCTGGTGGTTCGATCACCACGAGAGCGCATTTCTTTCGCCTGCCGACGCCGCCCACTTCGAGCACGATCAGAGCAATCGCAAATTCTATGATCCCGCCTTCAAGTCCTGCACCAGCTTCATTGCCATGGTGGCCGAAGAGCGCTTCGGTTTCGATCCCCGTCCGGTCGCGGAACTGGTCCGCTGGACCGACATCGTCGATGGCGCCATGTACGAAAACGCCAAGTCCGCGGTGGAGATGAAAGCTCCGGCCATGAAACTCACCATGGCCATCGAAGCCTCCACCGACCGCAATTTCGTCAAGACCATGATTCCGCTGCTCGCCTACCGGCCGCTCACCGAGATTCTGGAAGCACCCTTCGTAGCCGCCGTCCTGCCGCCGCTGCTCGAACGCCACCAGCGTTCCATAGATATTTTGCGGCAGCGCACCGAAGAGAAAGACGGCACGATTTTTTTCGACCTCACCGACTTAGATCAGGAAGGCTACAACAAATTCATCCCCTACTATCTGCATCCCGATTCGGTCTACAGCATCGGCCTAAGCAAGAGTTCGTTCCGGGTGAAAGTCTCGGTGGGCTCAAACCCGTGGTCGAAACGCGAGCCCACCGTCAACCTCGCCAAAGTCTGTGAGCGCTATGGGGGCGGCGGCCACGCCCGAGTAGGCGCCATCTCCTTCGAGGTCACCCAAAGTGAAGCCGCCCACAAAGCCGCGCTGGAGATCGTAGAGGAGTTGCGCGCCAGTGTCCGCCAGCAGACATGAAAAGCGCGCAGTCCGTGGCGCCGATGGGGATACCAGAGAATCCGTCCCCAGGGGGAGTACCAGAGCCAGCCGCGGAGGGGCGTCCGAGAATAGCCCGGCGCTTTAGCGCCGGGAAGAGTGGGAAACCCGAGCAAGTCCCGGAGGGACGTCTGAGAATAGCCCAGCGCTTCAGCGCTGGGAATAGTGAGGGAAAATGATTCGAGTCCCGGAAGGGACGACTGAGCTCTCGCCAACACGCTTCCGGCGACACGCTTTAAAATGAATCGGCGATCAGGCGCTGGCCCAGAAAATAAATTTTCACCAGATGCACCCCATAATCCCGCATCCGAGAATCGACGATCCCGAGCACATCAAAGGCGTGCGCACCGTCGCCATCTGGGAATTTTCCAAAGGCGTAGTCGTCGTTCTCGCCGGCCTCGGTATATTCTCCATGCGCCACAAAGATATCTGGGGAGTCGCCGAGACCTTCCTCGAATTTCTCCACGCCAATCCCCACCACCACTTCGTTGGTGTCTTTGTCGATCTCGTGTACCGGGTCAGCGACGTCCGCCTGTGGAAGATAGCCGTGGTAGCGACGGTCTACGTAATCCTTCGCTTCATCGAAGCCTACGGCTTGTGGTACATACGCCCCTGGGCGGAGTGGCTGACCATCGCCTCGGGCTCCATCTACATCCCGTTCGAAGTAGGAGATCTGTTGCGAAAGCCCGACTGGATTCGCCTTCTGATTCTCGCCATCAACCTCGGGATCGTCCTCTACATGCTGATGCTGCGCTTGGAAGCAGCCAAGAAGCGCCGCGCAGAACGGCACTAGACTCACTGGTGGCGCAACGGTCACCGCTGCGATCCGCTTTGAGGCTTTGCGATTTCGTTCCGCCGCTTTATGAAGCGGACACTGCTGTCGCTTTCCCGGCGGATGGCCACCAGCAGTAACAGGATCAGCAATGAGAGGATAATAAGGTACTTCATCCGCATATTTGCTTGAACGCTGCCGTACCAGAGATGTTTAGCTCCGAAGCACGGCAAACTACTCATTCAGAATTATTCATTGCGAGTTACTCGTTCAGCGTGCAACTGCAATCCGCCGGCGGAACGTGCGCCTTCAGAAAATCAGCCACCCGCTTGTAAGCATCAATCTGGTTTTCGACTTTCGCGAAGCCGTGGCCTTCGTTCTCATAGACTTTGTACTCGACCACGCTGCCGCGCTTCTTTACCGCATCGACCACCTGCTGCGCTTCTTCTTTGGGACAACGAGGATCGTTGCCGCCCGCTAAAAGATACAGCGGCGCCTTGATCTGATCGACAAAATTGATCGGAGAGCGATCTTCATACAGCGCTTTGTTCTTCTCGAGATCGCCCATGGTCGCAAGATCCGACTGCTGCAGCACAGGATCTTCATTCTGAATCTCGGTGAACCAGTTCACAAAAGGAACAATCGGAACACCCGCCGCCCAGAGATCGGCAGCCTTGGTGACGCCCATCATGGTCAGATAGCCGCCGTAGCTGCCGCCCATCAGAATGAGTTTCTTCGGATCGACGTAGCCGGTCTTTTTAATCCACTCGGCTGCCGCCAGCACATCCTGCAAATCGCCGCCGCCCATATCGAAAAGATTGGCCTGCTGAAATTCTTCTCCGTACCCAGTCGAGCCGCGATAGTTGGGAGCGATCACAAGGTAACCCTGGTTCGCCATGTACTGAACAAAGCGACTGAAGTCATTCACCGTCTGTGCCGTCGGACCGCCGTGAACGTAGACGATCGCGGGATGCTCGCCATTGCGTGGCAGGTTGTAAGGCACATACACGAACGCGGAGATCGTCCACTTACCATCCTTACTGGGATAGTGGGCAAGGTAAGGTTCAACCATGTCCTCGGCGCGCACGCCGCCCACGAGCGAATGTGTAAGTTGATGCGATTTGCTGTCAGCCAAGTTATAGACCCACAAATCGCCGGGAGCGGTCGGTCCTGTATGGTTGTAAAGGAGACGCGATCCGTCGCGAGTAAAGGGAGAAATCCTCTCCGCAGGATAATTCAGCCCTTTGGGAAGCGGCAGGGCGCGCGCCTTTCCGGTTGCGACTTCATACAGGTAGAGATCGGTGCTGCCCTCGACGTTCGCGCTGTAAGTCAGAAATTTGCCATCGGGAGTAAATTTCTCCCCATAAATCTCCCACTTGTCCTGCGTGAGCCAGTGGATTTTCTCCGTCGCGGTGTCAAGCAAGCCGGCGTTGTCATAGCCATTGCCGGCATTGGAGGTGATGAGAACGTTCCTGCCGTCCGGCGAAACGTCAGCGGCTGAGTAAGTACGCTCGCCATCATGCGGCGTCAGCAGCGTGCTTTGCGCGCTCGCCGCGTCGACGAGAAATATATTCGAGTCCGTCCCTTTCGACTGTTCCTGCGTGTAGACAATGAACTTGCCGTCCGCAGACCAGATGGGAGTTACGTTCATGCGGTCTTTGGCGGTTCCGGAGGTCAGGTGTTTCACGTCGCGCAGAACCGTATCGTAAACGTCAATCTCGTACACTGACGACGTCTTTGGTTTCACGGTGTAGGCCAGGTAGCGGCCATCGGGGGACCAGGTGACGTTTTCCTCGGAAATCTCGCGAGTGTTGGTGAGGTTCACGACCTGTCCGGTTTTCGGCGACACCAGGAAAATATCCCACTGCTCGTCGCCGTCGTAATCGGAAATGTAGGCGATCCACTTTCCATCCGGAGACCACGTCGGGCTAGCCTGGCGCTCATTGCTCACTGTGAGCTGCATGGGCCAACCACCTTCGGCGGGCACGAGCCAAAGGTTATTGCGGCCACTTAGATTACTGATGAAGGCGACCGTCTTCCCGTCCGGCGACCACGTTGCGCCGCCCACCTGGCGCGTCATGTAGAGCTTCTCGATGGAAAGATTCTTTTCCACGCGTGCATCGGGTTTGGACGCGATCTGTTTTGGATCGGTGATGGCCTGCGGAACAGGCAGAGTCTGGGATGCCGTCAGAACGCTCATGAATACGACCATAACAAACGGACTGAGAGTGCGCATGCTTCCTCGGAATAGTGGGTCGAATGCAATTCGTGAATATGAAAGTTTAGCAGCCTCGCTCGGGACCCGGCGCAATGATGTGCCGTATCGCTCACGCCGATGATTCCGCAAAGCTCTATGCGATAATCAGCGAGAGGATTCTGTTTGCTGTCCAGAGGATTCGGCAGGATTCTTGTTGCGTACCGGTCTTGAGCCGCAACACCGTAAGCGGAAACGCAGGGCAGGCGCAATTGCCGCAGCGGTCTGCACTAGCGGGACAGTGCGCTGGCATAGGTGGGCCGAGCGGGTGGAAATTGGAGTGCTCGTCGTCTGATAGTAGTGACGGCATCGTTCCATGAAGGGGGATTGACGTGGACAAAGCGACTTTCCTCAAAGAACAGTTCACCACCTTGCGCAAAGAGGTCGAGCAAACGAAGGCACGAATCTTCAAAATCGTGGCTTTTGGAATTGCCATCGTGCCTGCCGCACACTTCGTCGCCAGCGAACGGAACCTGGGAGTTCTTAACTACATCACTCCGCTGCTCGTAATCGTGGTTGCGCTTCTGTATCTCTCCGAAAACCACGCGTTGATGCGTTGCGGGCGCTACATCCGCAGCGAAATTGAAAAGCATGTGTCCGAACAGGACAAAAACGTCATCGGGTGGGAAACGTGGCTGGAAACCAACAAGCGAAAGTACAACACCAGGACGGTCGACAAGTTTGTCGCGTATTGCTTCCACATTTTGTTTGTCGTGTATTTCGCCGCCTCGGTATACCTGGCGATCGCAGAGGCCCTGACTGCGAAGATGCCCGTCATGGGCATGGCCGCGCTTCTTGGTGTCTACATCGCCGTTGGAATCTGGTTTTTGATATTCCTCCTAAATAACATCCAAAACGCAACCGAAACCACAGAGGACACATCAGGCACGAACCAGCAAAGTAGACCTCTATCCTAAAGGACATGCTTCGGCGGTTTGCCAGAAGATGAGGATTCGCTCTGGAAGTTTCATCAAAACGTGGGAAATGCGCATCTAAACTCAGAACATGTCAGGTCGTCATTCCAGGAAAGTTCTACACCGGTTTCGCTCTCGTGCGAAACGAATTCCGATCGCACTCGCGGCCATCCTTGGGCTGCTGATGAATGCTCCGCAATCGGTTGCCGATTTGCCCTCGGCGGGGCTCGATCGCGGATTCCTTCGGCTCTACGATCTGGATTTTAGCGGCGCGCAAAAGGAATTCGAAGCATGGGAGAAGCTGAATCCCGAAAATCCCATGGGGCCGGCGAGCCAGGCGGCGGGTGTCTTGTTTTCCGAATTCAATCGGCTCGGCGTGCTGGAAGCGCAGTTTTATGAGGACGATTCGGTCTTCGGCGCTCGGAAGAAATATGAAGCTGACCCTCGACAACGCGCAGCTTTCGAGCAGCAACTCAGCCGCGCGGAAGACTTGGCAAAGTCCAAGCTAAGCCGAGATTCTCGGGACCGCGACTCGCTTCTGGCGATGACGTTTGCCGCCGGGTTGCGTTCCGACTTTGCCGCGCTCATCGAAAAGCGTAATTTAGCTTCGCTACATTACACCAAGGAAGCAACGGCCTGGGCCGCTCAGTTGCTGGCAGCCGATCCTGGTTGCTACGACGGCCATCTGGCCGGCGGAATCAGCCGTTACATCGTTGGTTCGATGGCCGCTCCAGTACGCTGGGTCCTGCGACTTGGGGGCGTTGCGGGGGATAAGGCTGGCGGCATTGCCGAACTCCAGACCACCGCCGCGCAAGGTTATCTGTTGGCTCCCTTCGCGCGCATCCTGTTGGCCATTGCCTACGTCCGCGACAAAGATGTGCCACGCGCCCGCGAGTTGCTGCTGGCGTTGCAACGGGAGTTCCCGGACAACACTCTCTTTGGCCGGGAGTTGACGCGACTGGACCACAACGGCAACCGCTAAGTACTTGGAAAACCAAGTGGGTTCATCAGAAATTCATTCTGCTGTAACCTTCCTTTAACACTTCGACCATAAAACTGTTGCTTCGCCCATAAAACAAAGCTGCACCTAAACTAAGCACGGGGAGGACTCATCGAGTGATACGTCGAATCGCGCTGCTGTTGGCAGGTCTTGTGTTGGCGCTGCCCGTCGCTACTAATGCTTACGGCCAGACCACGTTGAATGGAGCGGGCGCCACTTTTCCGTATCCCATGTATTCCAAGTGGTTCAGCGAATACAACAAGCTGCACCCGGACGTGCAGATCAATTACCAGTCGATCGGCAGCGGCGGCGGCATTCGCCAAGTTTTGAACGGCACCGTCGATTTCGGAGCCAGCGATGGCCCCATGTCCGACGAGCAACTGAAGGAGGCCAAAGTCAAGATCCTGCACATCCCTACCGTGCTGGGCGCGGTCGTGCCGGCTTACAACGTCCCGGGGATTAGCGGCGACATCAAATTTACTCCCGACGCTTTAGCCGGCATCTTTCTGGGCAAAATCCAGAAGTGGAACGATCCTGCGATTGCTCAGGCCAACCCCGGCGTTAAATTTCCTGACAAATCAATCGTCGTGGTTCACCGCTCGGATGGAAGCGGCACCACTTTTATTTTCACCGACTATCTCTCGAAGGTGAGCAAAGAGTGGGAAGCGACAGTGGGGAAGGGAACCTCGCCGAAGTGGCCCGTCGGGTTGGGCGGCAAAGGTAACGAAGGTGTGGCCGGACAGATTCGGCAGTTGGAGGGATCGATCGGCTACATCGAACTGATTTATGCCGTGGAGAATAAGATCACGTACGGAGCAGTCAAGAACGCCGCCGGCAACTTTGTAAAAGCTTCGCTGGATGGAGTGACCGAAGCGGCGGCATCGGTGAAAAATATGCCCGCCGATTTTCGCGTCTCCATCACGGACGCACCCGGTAAGATGGCCTACCCCATTTCCAGCTTTACGTGGCTGTTGATTCCGGAGCAGGCCCAGGACCCGAAGAAGGGAAAGATTATCGCCGATTTTCTGGTGTGGATGCTCAATGACGGCCAGAAGATGACGAGCCAGCTCAGCTACGCGCCATTACCCGCGAGCGTCGTGGAGAAAGTCAAAGCCGCCATCAAGCAGATCCACTAAAAGCGCCGGAAGGTCTGTGGGGCTCCCCGCCCTGCCCGGGACAAGTGTGTGTCGTCCTGTATGAAACAGACTGATACGATACTCTAGTTTAAAATCTCGGCGCAAAATTAAGTTAGCGCCACCGGCCCGGAGAAGGAGAGTAAGCCAAAACCGGGCCGGCGGCGATTCTGAAGGGAAGGCGCCCTCCAGAAAGTTGAGATGCCGTTGGACAGTCTCGATTGGACCTTTCCGGTTCAACGTGATCCGTTCAGGGCTATCCGCTTGAACCTTGTCTGTGAGAACTGGCGGTCCCGCGTCCAACGGCGACGCGGGACCGTTTTGGTTTACGGCAAGTAATAACGGAACGAGGTAAAGACCATTCCGTCCAGCCCTTCCGGCGATCCATAAGTTACCGGTGTGACGCCTGATGCGGATGTGATACCTGACCAGGTCTGACGCGTCACATAGGAGTACTGCGTGCCAAACCGGAACCTGCCTTTGGGCCCGTTGTAGAAGCTGTACCAGAAGCCGGCCGTGCCCTCAATCGTCGCTCGCGTGTCGCCGGTGCAAGTGGGATAAGCGAGAGCAGTAGGAGCAAAGCCGCCGCTCCCAGGAACCGGTTCGGTGTAGCAACTGGCATTGCTAAAGGCGGGCGCTCCGTAGCCAACGAATTGCCCCGCCCCTTTATCCCCGAGAGGATCGAAGTCATAACTCCGGCCAGCGTACTCCGCTCCGACGTAGGAGTAGAGATCGAGCTTCTTGCCGTGCCACTCCAGCGTGGTCAAGCCCTGGAGGCCTTTAATCAGATGAATCGTTCCGTCGGCATGAATCGAAAGATCGGAGAGCTGTGATGCTCCATAACGGCCGATTCCACTACCACCGAAGCCATGCAAGCCAAAAACGAAGTGCTTGTTGGCGAAGGTCCAGCGGGCGTTGGCGCCAAAACCGCCGCCTTCTTTCGAGGCGTTGTAGGCGTTAACTGCGCTCGGCCCGCCCAGCGTTCCGCAGGCCGCGCTCGCATAGTTCTCCACGCAGGGGAAGACACGGTCGGTGAAGCGGTCGACCAGGCCGAAGATCTCATAGTGCCCAAAGCCGGGATCAAAGGCGACCTTGGCGATGAGATCCGGTGAAGGATTAGCCGTGTAAGTTCCATTGAAGGCGTTGTTGGTATTGGTGGCACCCGCCTGGCCGAGCACGTAATTGGCCGCGTTGCCGTGCGAGGTGAGCGTGCCTTGCGCGTTCTCCATGGCGAAAGCGACCGACACCTTATTACCGAAGTCTTTCGTTACCCGAAGTCCATACTGGCGTGCGAAGGTGAACCCGACGCTATACTGGCCGTCAATCGTCTGGGGCCTGGCGTCGTTGACTCTGCCCAAGTCGTCGCTGGGAGCGATCCCCGCCTTCATCTCGGTCACCAGACTCCACGCCTGGCCGCCTAGGAATTTCCAGCCGTTGTCAAACTTGGCTTGGCCCCATGCCTGCCGGAGACGGAATGTGTAGCTATTGGTCTGGTTGTTGTTGGAGGTCGTACCAGAAGACAGAAAGTCACCCGATACGTAGCTGGAAAGTTCCACATCCTTCAAGCGGCCCCCAACGAAGACCGTAGGCCGCGACTGGCGGGCGGAGCCGAAGAACTCCGGCAGCTGGCTCTGCGAAGCGCCGGGCATGGTGAGGTTATTGAAGGGAGTTATAACATCAGCCCCCAGCTCTCGCGAACGTCGCACAAATTCGCCTGCCGCGAAGCCGGCCGGCGTAATGGTAACGCCCTTGAGATGGATCGACACGGGGCTCTCCCACTCCGAGCTGACGTTCTTGACATCCTTCAGCGACTCTTGCAGCGACATTGCCGTATTGTTGGCGGTTGTCTTGACGTCTGTGACGTCGCTTTGGAGCGCCATAACCGTCTGCTGTTGTTGGCTGGCCTGGGCTTGAGCGGCCGCGGCCTTGTTGGCAGCATCGGCTGCGGCGGCCTGCGCCTGCTGCCAGTTCTGCTGCGCCTGCTGCAGTTGCTGGGAAAGTTGCTGAATTTGCTGCTGCTGGGCGGCCAGGGCGTCCTTTAATGACTGAACATCGGCAGCCGATACCGCCGCGGGCGCCTCTGCTGCGGCCTTGTGCTTCTTCTTTGGCGCGGTCGAGTCCGAGGTTTGTGCCCAAGCGCCGGCTGAAAGTGCCGCCAGCGTCACGAGCGTGAGAAACAGGTGCTTGGTTGATTTCATAAAATGCAATCCTCTCCTTTTTGTCTTTGTTGGTCCAACAACACATCGCGGAAAGCAACAGAAAAACCTTGTACAATTTGAGGTCGGGGAGTGGCGATCGCACTTTTCCCCGAACGTTCCCCGAACAGACCTCGCCACAAACCACCGACGGCGGGTCTCAGAATCGATGCACTAGAAAGTTGAACCGATTAATCTACTCCTTGCTCTATTAAAAGACTGTTAAATTGCAGAAACTCGAGGCACAGGATGGTAGGCGTCCTCATGGCCGCGCGGCCCGTAGCGTCCCTTGCAAAAGATCTTCATGGCCTGGCAATTATTCCATAAAGTCCATCGTAGTGATAGACTTTATTGACAATTGGCGTCGCCTGCACCCGCTCCTCCATACCGACCGGCGCCGGAAGTATCCGTTAAACATCTTGTTTGCCAAAGCTTACGGGAATCGCTACAAGTTCAAGGCAACCGGGAGTGTGCATCGACTTGCAGTTCGAAGAACGAGAAGGTCCCCGGCGCGGAATGGTTTCTGTCAAGCCGTTGCTCGCGGCCAACTTGGTATACTATTTTGGGTCGGGCAGAGAAGGCGTGCCCGGGCCATATACTCGCAGTAAACACTCCCATTTACCACGAAGATTCGTCTTTTGAAGGTGCGTCCGAGCGGCCGCAGCCGCATTCGTGGGGACGCAGTGGCGTTGTGATTGCGTGTGGTCATACAGCGGAGGCTGGGTGTTGACGCCCTGCTCTCCACTGGCCAATTGGGATTGATAAGTTTGGGATTAGTAAACTTTGGGATTAATAAACATGGTTGGACAAACTCAGAGCAATCGCGTGCCCCTTTTCAACCGTGAAGCATCGTGGCTGAAATTTAATTGGCGCGTGCTCGAAGAAGCTGGCGACCTTCGCAACCCGCTGCTCGAACGTGTGAAGTTTCTGGCCATCTCCGCCAACAATCTGGACGAATTCTTTGAAGTTCGGGTCGGCGGCCTGTTGCAACAACTTGAAGACGGCCACAACTCCACGACTGCCGACGGGCTCACCATGGTGGAAGAGCGGGAGCTGATCAAAGATGCCACTCACGAGTTCGTCGGGGAGCAATATTCATGCTGGAACGAGCGTCTGCGGCCGGAACTGGCGGAGCAGGGAATTCGCGTCCTCGGGATCGACGAACTGGATGAGGCGGCATTGGCGTTCGTGGACGACTATTGCGAGCGGGAGCTTGATCCGCTGCTCACCCCAGTTACGGTGGATCCGGCACATCCGTTTCCTCGTGTGATCAACAAGGCGCTGTGCGTGGCGTTGTTGCTGCGGCGGCGGCGCCGCTCCTCACTTACCTATACCGGGGTCGTAACTGTTCCGCGGGCGCTACCGCGATTGGTCCGCCTGCCGTCCGAGGGGACCATCGATTTCATTTTTCTTGCCGACCTCGTCGTCCACCACGCCGTGCGGATGTATCAGGGCTACGACATTGTTTCTTCCGCCGCCTTCCGCGTCACCCGTAACAGCAACCTCTACCTGCAGGAAGAGGAATCGCGCAGTCTGCTCGAATCCGTGCGCGCCGAATTACACAACCGCCGCAAGGGAGACGCGGTGCGGATGGAGATCGAGTCCGACGCCGACCCCGAGATCATCGAGCGCCTGGGCACGGTGTTCGAGCTTGAGCGCTGGCAGATTTTCCCGGTCAAGGGGCCAGTGAACCTTTCGCGGCTGTTCAACATTTACGATGGAGCGACCCGGCCGGATTTGAAGTTCCACCCCTATGTGCCGCGGGAGTTGCGGTTGACCGCGAAGTCCCACGATCTGTTTGAAGAGTTGCGCCGTCACGACGTTCTATTGCACCATCCTTACGATTCTTATGATGCCGTTATTTCTTTCATTCAATCGGCCGCGGAAGACGAGCGGGTGCTCTCCATCAAGCAGACTCTTTACCGGACCAGTGAGCATTCGCTGATTGTTCCGTCTCTGATGGCGGCTGCGGCGCACAAGGAAGTCACCGCCGTGGTGGAACTGAAAGCGCGCTTTGATGAGGCGTCGAACATCCGCTGGGCGCGCGATATGGAAGATGCAGGCGTGCAGGTCTTCCACGGGCTGGTCGGTCTTAAGACACACTGCAAACTTTGTCTGCTGGTGCGGCGCGATCCCGATGGCGTAACCCGCCAATACGCCCACTTGGGCACCGGCAATTACAACGCGACCACGGCCAGAATCTATACGGACCTTAGTCTGCTTACGGTGGACCCGGAGATTACCAGCGCGGTGCACGATGTTTTCAGTTTTCTGACCGCCTACGCCGAGCACGCCGGCTATGGACCGCTGTTGGTAGCGCCTCTGGATTTGGCGGAAAAATGCATGAGATTGATTGAGCGGGAGGCCCAGCATGCCCGCCTGGGGCGTCCGGCACGCATTATCGCCAAAATGAACGCCCTTCTCGACGTGAATATTATCCAGGCCCTGTATCGCGCTTCCCAGGCGGGGGTGGACATTGAACTGCTCGTGCGTGGCATGTGCGCGCTGCGGCCGGGGATTCGTGGCGTCAGCGACCGCATCCGCGTGCGCAGCATCGTGGGCCGGTTCCTGGAGCACAGCCGCATTTTTTACTTCGAGAACGGCGGCGAGTCTGAAGTCTACGTGGGCAGCGCCGATTGGATGAATCGCAATCTGCACGAGCGCGCGGAAGTCCTGTTCCCGCTGAAAAACCCGCTACTGCGCGACCGCGTGGTGCACGAGATTCTGGCCGCGTACCTCGCCGACAATGTTAAGTCAAGGTTTCTGCAAAAGGACGGCCGCTATCTGCGTCCCTGGCAATCGCCGCGCGGCCGAAGCAAGAAACCGCCTCGAGGTGCGGCCGCGTTTAGCTCCCAGGATTTCCTCCTCGGTGTAGCAGACGGCACCAAAACCCCGGAGGAGATTCCTGCTTCTATTCCGCGGCACTCCACCAGACATCGAGTTTCAAGCGGACGAGTTGTGATCGGAAAGGAATAGTCACTCCGGAATGTTTCTCTATTTTTTGCGCCACGCCAGTGCCGGGCAACATTTGATTTCCGCGAAGAAAGACGAAAAGCGCGGGCTCGATAAAGACGGCATCGAGCAATGCGGATACATCGGCCGCGCCCTGGCTGCGCTCGGCGTGCAAGTGGAAATCATCGTCTCCAGCCCGTTGAAGCGATCCACGCAAACTGCGGCTTTGGTGGGCAACGAAATGGGGCATGAAGGCAAACTGGTGATGGAGAACGCGCTGCGACCGCAGGCCAACTTTTCGGATTTTCAGAAAATGCTGGAAAAATATGCCGGCCAGGACTCGATGCTGTTGGTGGGGCATAATCCCAACCTGCGCGAATTTCTTGGACGCGTAATCAGCGACAGTGGATGCGAAGCCGTAGTCGAGCTTAAGAAAGGGGCCGTGGCCAAAGTCGAGATGCGGCGGAATTCCGGGTCGCTGAGCTGGTGCATCACGCCACGCATTCTGCGCGCGCTTCACGCGGCGGCTACAGAAAGTTCGCGCCCGAAAACTTCGCGGAAGTAGGATCGGTCCTTCTCAATCGACCAAACCTCCAGGTCCACGCTTGCCTTTCCGCGTGGAGTCAGCTTCATTGCGACCCTGGCGCTGCGCACCGAGACCGCAACTTTCCCTACGGATTGGCTTCTCCCCATATTCAAAGCTCGCGCGATGCGGAGAAGTACCGACGCTTTCTCGACATTTTCCTGCTCCTCGGGACTCAAGGTACCCATGGGGCCATCTCCCGGCGTGGGGCGCGACTTTCCCAGGTAGCGTGCGATCGAGCCAATAATCCTCCGCTGCTGCGGCGTATAGCCCAGAATTTCCGAGTTCGCGATAATGTAGTAAGTGTGGCGGTGATGTCCGTTGCGGTTGACATAGTCGCCCACCTCGTAAAGCATGGCCGCGGCGGAAAGCCATTCGCGATACTCCGCCGGCAGCTGGTGTACGGATTTCAACGAAGAAAACAGCTGCAACGCCGCGTCGCGAACATGCAACGCATGATGCAGGTCGACGCGGTAATGATCGACGGCGCGCTTGATCGACTCCCAGCGTTCCGATTCAATCGCGCGGCCGGATCTCGTGCTGCGATCGTAGTCCGCCGCCATCTGGGCCAGGATGCCGTCGCGCAGCCCCAGCGCCGAGTAGCGAAAGCCGGGGAGATGGCACCGCTCCAGCAATTCCGCATATGCCACCGCGCCGGCACAAATGATGTCGGCGCGGCGCGGACCGATTCCGGGGATCTTCTGCCGCTGCTCCAAAGTCAGACGCGTGATCTGATGGGCAATGCGGCGAATCATGTCCCGCGTGGCGTAAGTCGCCGGCCGGCGCTTCCCGGGACGAGTCAGATGGCGGGCGATGCCCACCAGTGCAGCGGCTGTGCCAGAGGTGGCAATCACGGCGCCCACACGCGCGGCCTTGATCCGGGCTTGAACACGCATAATCTCGCGAGCCACAAACTCGTGGAGCCGCTTCAGTTCGCTCTTGCGCGGGGGATCGTGCTTGAGGAATTCGCCGGTCAGACGCACCGCCCCGAGCGGCAAGCTCGCCGTATCGCGGAGTCGTCCCTCGCGCGAAAGCGTGAGCTCGCAACTGCCGCCGCCCAGGTCCACCAACAGAACGCTGCTGGCATCCATGCGGCCCAGGGAAACAATGCCCAGGTGAATGAGGCGGGCTTCTTCCAGTCCGGAAATGATTTCGATTGTCCAACCCGTCGTGGAGCGCACCCATTCCAGAAATATGCGCGAATTGCGGGCATCGCGCAGCGCCGCCGTGGCCACCACCTTTACTGAATCCGTCCCACATTCCTGTATGGCTCGATTGAAGCGCCGTAACACGCGCACCGTCTGCGACATCGACTCCGGCAGAAGCAGTCCACCGCTAAAGACGCCTTCGCCCAATCGAGTGACTTCGCGATCTTCGTGGACTTCTTTCAAGCGCCCGGCTTGCAGGCGCGCAATTTTCAGACGGACTGAATTGGATCCGATGTCGATGGCGGCGAAGGTGTGCATCGAGGGGCGATTGAAAGTGAACCATGAGTATTCTCACACACGGGTGGATTCGCGCAAGCGGGTACGCTCCCCGGTGGTGCTCAGGTTGAAGAGCTGTCGACAAATGATGATATGACCGACCCGGTGTTTACTATTTGATACCCCCACCCCCCTCCCCCCCTGGCTAGTGGAATCATGGGCTTGGCGGGAATTTTCTGCTTTGGTCTTTGAAAAATAAGGACTTATATCAAAGTATTCCGGAACAAGGACTTAACGGAAAACGGCTTTGCCCGCGCTCCCAATTTGGGAACAGGAGGCGAGCTTTCGGGTGCTATCTGGGTTTTCAAAGAGCGCTGGCGAAATGGCTCCCGTGCGGTATCTTCGTGCGGACTGAAGGTCCGTCTCTGGAGGCGGGCACAGTTCTGCCTTGGCCAATCCGATTTCATTTTTGCAGATGGCGCGTGGGATGTCTGTGAGGGCGATCACTCGCTGGATGTGATGAATCCGTGAGATGCGCTTATGATGAAGATCCGTGTCGGCGGTTCGGGGAATCCCGCCGTTCGCTTCGCGATAGGACGGGAAAACTTTGTCCAGCGAACTGCCCCACTCAAGCCAAAACCAGGCTTGAATGGGCCACCCGGCCCGCCAAGATCGTTGACGGACGGCCCGATCCTGACCACATCTCGACTAGCTTTGTAGAACGCCAGAACTTGACGATGCGTATGGCGATTCGCAGATTCACGCGGTTGACGAACGCTTTCAGCAAGAAGCTGGCGAACCTGAAGGCCGCCGTCGCGCTGCACTTCGCGTATTACAATTTCTGCCGCGTTCACAAATCGCTCCGCGTCACTCCGGCGATGGAAGCTGGACTAACAGATCATGTTTGGACAATTGCAGAACTACTTGCGTAAGAGCCTATAATAGCGACAGGAAATCGGTTCAAACAGCAAAACGCCCGCTGGCAGGCGGGTGTTAGCTGACACTCTTGCGCGACTCAAGACAAGAGTAATGCTAGGAGTGTGCCGATGCAAGCGAATCTTCCCGGTTCATGTCAGAACAACATTCTTACTGGCCGCGCTTCTTCAAGCGAGTATTCAGCGAAACAGCGCTTTTTACGACAAGGAAATTACTAGTCGGTGCGGTCATGGGCATTATCACACGCATCGCATTACTAGAATTTGGAAAGAAGGCATTAGAGGAAGTAAAGCTGGATACAATGATTTTTATTGGCTCCTACATCACAGCTACGATTTTCTCATTTCTTATAAACCTAGTTCGAGTTCCAGCATTGCTTGATGCCGAATGCCAGAGGGAAATCAGGCGTCTTTCTGCAGTAGTAGAAGGGCCTGATAAAGCACAGGCTGATCATCTGCGACAGCTGCTCGCCAAGCTGAATGATGAAGGTCTGACGGTATTGAAGCTAGCACTGTTTCACGATGAATTGAACTACAAGATAATGGACGCTGCCGGACTTTCTCCTGAAACGATCCAAAAAGGTACGCGCAATTGCCTTGATTCGGGACTCTTGCATTGGGGAAATAATTCGCCGAACTCGTCCATGGGGCTGTGGTGGATGGGAGATTTTTACTGGATATCGCCAGAAATTCGTCTCCCGCTCAGTCGCCTAATTCATGAAGCCAAATGAACCGATGGAATATTCCTACTTCGCTTGAACAAGAGGTCATAGAGCGAGACAAGTCTTGTGTCTATTGTGGCGTCGCATTCGGAGCAGAGAATCGTCCTAGTTGGGAACACATCGTGAATGATGCCCGGATCATCACTAGAGAGAACATCACTCTTTGCTGCCGTGCCTGCAATTCCAGTAAAGGCGTAAAGCCGCTGGGAGTCTGGTTGGAGTCCGCATATTGCAAACGACTGGGCATCAATAGGGAAACTGTTGCAGAAGTGGTCAAGAACGCGCTTCGCGCCTAAATCCCGATACACGCACATTTCAGACACTACCCGCCCGCGCTTTTTAACCGATTTGTAACAACCCTCTGATACCCTCAACCCTGAATGTCCAATCAAGCCCTGCCCCGGCCGCGTTTCAACGCTCCCGAACCGGAGCGGGGACCATCCGAGCAGGGGTCGAAGGCTGCCCTGAAAATCGAAACCAGAACGACGCCGCTGCTGGACGGGAGGGTCAGCGAAATCCCCGATGAAGTTTTTGGCTGGGCCATGCGCCTTTGCGGCTTGGCGGTGGTCGCGCTGCTGGGCTTGATCGTTTACCAGTTGGTGGTGGGTTCGCAGCTCTCCTGGCATGCTTTTGGCTGGAAGTTCTTTGGGCAATCGGACTGGAATCCGGTGTCGGACCAGTACGGCGCGCTGCCGTTCATGTACGGCACGATCGTGTCTTCACTGCTTGCGCTCGTCATCGCTGTGCCGCTGTCTCTCGGCGTGGCTGTGTTTATTACGGAGATGTGCCCGATCAGTCTGCGCGGAATTCTTTCCTTTACGACCGAACTCCTGGCCGCCATCCCCAGCGTTGTTTATGGGCTATGGGCAATCTTTGTTCTGGTGCCGGTGCTGCGTGAATATGTGCAGCCGTTTCTCGCCACGACGCTCGGCTGGACGGGCCTGTTCAGCGGACCACCCTACGGCATCGGCATGCTGGCCGCGGGCGTGATTCTGGCCATCATGATCATTCCCATCATCTCTTCCATCACTCGCGAAGTGCTTACCGTGGTTCCTCAACACCAGCGCGAAGCGGTGCTGGCGCTGGGTGCAACGCGCTGGGAAATGATCCGCATGGGTGTGCTGCGCAATGCGCGGGCGGGAATCGTGGGTGCCATCATTTTGGGCCTGGGCCGGGCGCTCGGCGAAACCATGGCGGTCACCATGGTGATCGGTAATCGTCCGGAAATTGCCAAGTCCTTGTTTGCTCCGGGATACACCATGGCCAGCGTACTGGCCAATGAATTTACCGAAGCGACCGGCGATCTGTATCTTTCGGCATTGATCGAGATCGGCCTGGCGCTATTCTTTGTCACTATTGTGGTCAACGCTCTGGCGCGGCTCATGGTGTGGAGCGTTACTCGAGGCCAACCCGCGAGAAGCATTGCCTGATAGCATGCCCAATACGACAGCGGCATCCGTCGCGCCCATCAGCTGGCGGCGTCGCGTCACCGATCACGCGATGACGGGCGTCGCCGTGCTCACCGTCCTTCTCGTGCTACTGCCGCTCTTCGCTATCTTTGCCTATCTGGTGATTAAGGGGATCGGATCGATCAATATCGCCTTCCTGACCCAGACTCCGAAACCGGTAGGCGAGCCCGGCGGCGGCATGGCGAATGCCATCGCTGGATCCATGGTCATTCTGGCCATCGCCAGTGTGCTCGGCGTACCGCTCGGCATTGGCGCGGGCATCTTTCTCTCGGAGTATGGCCGAAACCGCTATGGCGATATCGTGCGCTTTGTCTCCGATGTCCTCAATGGCGTGCCCTCGATCGTGATCGGCATTGTGGCCTACGGGCTGGTGGTGATGCGTCAGAAACATTTCTCGGCGCTGGCCGGTGGCGTGGCGCTGGCGATCATGATGGTTCCGACCATCGCGCGTACCACCGAGCAGATGCTGCTGCTGGTGCCACAGTCCATTCGCGAAGCCGCTTACGGGCTCGGCGTCTCGCGCTGGCGCACCACGCTCTCAATCACGTTGCGCACGGCGACCTCCGGCGTTATCACGGGCGTCATGCTGGCCTTCGCCCGCGTGGCCGGAGAGACTGCGCCGCTGCTGTTTACGGCATTTGGAAACCAGTTCTGGAATTGGAAGATTGGCCAGCCGACGGCGGCTTTATCGCTGCAAATCTTCACCTATGCCATTTCTCCCTTCGATGAATGGCACCGGCAGGCATGGGCGGGCGCGCTGGTTTTGATTATCCTTATCGTGGCCGCAGTCGCCGCGGTTCGCATTGCGGTACGGCACGGAACTTTGGCAGGAGCTTAAGCGGGGCAGGAAATTTAACCAGTTATGGGCGTCGGAATTACGGTCGAGCACCTGAATGCCTTCTATGGCAAGACTCAGGCATTGTTCGACGTCAACATCACCGTGCTTGCGAACCATGCGACCGCGCTCATCGGTCCTTCGGGCTGCGGGAAGTCCACGTTTATTCGCTGCCTCAACCGCATGCACGAAACCATCCCCGAAGCGCGGGTCGATGGCAGGGTGCGCATTGGCGATCTCAGCGTCTATAACGGAACCTCTGCCACCCAACTGCGCCGCCGTGTGGGCATGGTGTTTCAAAAGCCGAACCCGTTCCCGACCATGTCCATCTACGACAACGTGGCCGCCGGGCTTAAGCTGAACGGATTTCGCAAGCGTAAGCAACTGGATGAGGTCGTCCATCGGTCTCTGCACGCGTCCGCACTGTGGGACGAAGTAAAAGACCATCTCCATAAGAAGTCAGGCGCCAGCCTCTCCGGCGGTCAGCAGCAGCGTCTGTGCATCGCCCGCGCTTTGGCCGTCCAACCGGAAGTTCTGCTGATGGATGAACCATGCTCGGCTCTGGACCCGATCTCCACCGGCAAGATCGAAGAGCTGATTTTTCAATTAAAAGAGCAATACACGATCGTGATTGTGACGCATAATATGCAACAGGCAGCCCGCGTGGCCGAGTTCACCGGGTTTTTCCTGCTGGGCAAGATGATTGAGTTTGATAAGACAGAAAAGATATTCACTAATCCCTCCGACAAACGGACGGAAGACTACGTCACAGGGAGATTCGGATAGGAATAAGGTCGGAGGTTAGAGGTCAGATTGCAAAGGTTAAAAGCCCATCGCGCAAATGGTGGTGGCGGTCTTGGGGTTTTTACCTTTGCAGTCTGAGCTCTTACCTCTAACCTTCCGCAGGAGATTCACGAGGCTCGTAGAATAATGATGATGCGCACGCGCTTTCAGCAGCAGATGGAGGACCTTCGGGAGAAACTGCTCCGCATGGGCGGCCTCGCGGAACTGGCGGTTGATCGCGCCACCCAGGCGTACACCGAACGCGATCTCACGCGCTGCCAACTGGTCCTAGAAAACGAGAGCTTGATCAATGCCGCCGAGCGCGAGATCGATGAAATGGCCTTCGACATTCTCGCCACTCAGCAGCCAGCGGCCACCGATCTGCGCTTCATTCTCGCGGTCACCAAAATCAACGCCGACCTGGAGCGCGTGGGCGATCAGGCGGTCAACATCGCCGAGCGCGTCATGGATATGATTGAGTTGCCGGCCGTCGAATTGCCAGTCGACATCGCGCGCATGGCCACCGCGGTCAGCGCCATGGTGCGGCGTGCTTTGGAATCGTTTGTCGAGGGCAAAGCCGAACTCGCGCAGGCCGTGCTGGAGATGGATCACGTCGTCGACCGGATGCGCGACGAGTCTTTTATCGTGCTCGTGCGGAAGATGAACGAAGAGCCGCAAGTGACTCAGCAGGCGCTAGATGCTCTCCTAGTGGCGCGCAATCTCGAACGTGTCGCGGACCATGCCACCAACATTTCCGAGGATGTCATTTTCTGGGTGCTCGGAGCGGATGTCCGTCATCACGCGCAGGCAGCGTCCGTCGCTCCACGACCGGAAAGACACGAACAGTAAACGGGGGAGCGACGGGCGTCTCGCCCGTCAAAGCCGAGCGAACCGGGGCCCCCGACAAGCCCGGTGTTGGCTTGACGGGGGTGGAGAAGCTCGGCAGTTGCCTGTACCGCCAGCGCGAACCTCCTTCGACGCTCATGCCACCTGCGATACACTGTTCCAGCCCATGAGCCAGAGAATCCGAGTTTTTGCCACCTGCGATATCGGAGACGCCCTCAATATTCTTCGCCATAAGGGATATGACCTGGAAGTCTATCCCCAGCCCGAGGCTCCGCCGAAAAGTTTGATCGTCGAAAAGGTGAGGTCGGGTGTGAATGGTCTGATCACCACGCTGCGCGATCCGATTGACGCCGAGGTTTTCGCGGCGGGAGTTGGCACACTCAAAGTGGTCGCGCAGTATGCCGTCGGATTTGACAATATCAATCGCGCCGACGCTAACCAGTATAAAATCCCGTTCACGCATACCGCCGATGTTTTGACCGAAGCGACGGCCGAGTTTGCCTTCTTCCTGATGGGCGCGCTCGCACGCAAACTGTGGCCGGCCGAACATCTGACCCGCGAAAATCGCTGGAGCTATTGGCATCCGTACCTGCCATTTCTGGGCGACGAAGTTACCGGAAAGACCGTAGCCGTCATCGGCACCGGACGGATCGGCCTGGCTTTCATCAAGAAGTGCGCGGGGTTCGACATGAACATCCTGTGCTTCGATCCTGCCTATGAGAACCACGATTACATTAAAGCCATTCAAGAGGTAAAAGACCTGCGCTTCCAGCGTGGCATCAGCCGCGAGAGAGCTACGATTCGTTACACCACAGTGCACGAAGCGCTGAGTGCCGCGGATTTCATCAGCCTGCATGTCCCGCTGCTGCGCGAGGGCGAGAGCGCCACGCCGACCTATCACCTGATCAACGAGGCGACGCTGCGCATGATGAAGCCCACCGCGATGATCATCAACACGTCGCGCGGTCCGGTGGTCGACGAGATAGCCTTGGCACGCGCGTTGCGCGAGAACTGGATCGCCGGCGCCGCGCTCGATGTCTACGAGACCGAACCTCTGCCCGCCGATTCGCCGCTGCGCGATCCCTCGATTGCCGACCGCTGCCGTTTGCTGCCGCATTTCGCCAGCGCGGCGCGTATCACGCGATTGTCTCCAGACCCGAATAAGGGCATGGCCGGACGCTGCGTGCAGGGACTGATCGACGTGCTGGAAGGGAACTACGGCGGGGACGTTACTAGAATGCCGTACGTGGTTAACAAGGAAGCGTTCGCGAAGTAGATAGTGTGAGTGATGCCGGTGTCCCGGGTCTCAACAGCGAGAGGCAGGGCGCTCGGCTATCACCAGCAATTGACGGTCGCCATGTTTCCCACCAGTGGGCTGGCGGTGCAAGTAAGGTGGAGTTCCCGTGGTGGAGGTGGAGGGATGAACGATGGAAACGAACTGCGTGTTGAGGACGAAGCGAGAATCTCATGCGCCAAGCTCAGCAGGTTGTTGTAGTTATCAGCCAAAGAGTTATAACGATTTACGAGAGCGTCGTAATCGCGGCCTAGCGACTTGTAGCGATCTACGAGCGCATTGTAATCGTGGGTGACGGATTGTTTCTCGCTTTCGTCCGAGTTTTTCACCTCGTCTATAGCCGCTTGCTCCAGCTCTGATGCTCGCGAGATGCCGGAGTCAACACCCCGGAAAAATCCTACGTACAATCTGGTTTCTTCAAGGACCACTGCGGTCCGTCTCAGAGCCATGGTGCCCTGTTGGAGAAGGAGACAATCGAGAGCGTGCCTATACAAGTCTTCACGCTCCGGTTGTTCCATTCCGGCAAGGTAAGTTTTGTCTGCGTCGAGCTTTTCGAGCGCATCGTTCATATCTCGTGCGCAAATGGCGGCCGGTCGCATGTCAACGGCAGCCGAGGCTCTAGATCGGGACTTCGGTCCCGCCCGCTTTCGGCCGGATCGTGGAACGGGCGTGACTTCTGATGGGTCAATCGTAACAACATTAGTAGTCGGGGATTTGCTCTCGTCCGCCGGTTTCGGTGTCGGTTGTTGTTGACCGACCGAAGCCGCCGCAAGCGCGATGATGCACATCACCATGCGTGTCATAAGAGTCCTCTTCCGGGTAGTCCTAGCTGCGGGCCGGAGAACCAAAGGAAGCCGTTTAAAATCGAATCCCATCTTTGGGCACGTCAGACACCTCTTGCCTCGATAGGATCCGATCTGATTCAAGCCAGGCCACGACTTTTTTGTACTCCGGCTTTGCCCGGAATCGCCAGCCGGATTTTGTCAGTTTGGCCATTTCATATCCAGCGTTATCCGTTCCCCTTCCTGATACGACCATGACCCAGAGTTCCTGGTCTTTCGTTGGCTCGCGCTCACAGACGTTTACCCAACACGTGTCCATCGCCCTCTCCAATTCGTCTACGGGAATTACTTCATTGAGTGTCGCTGACCTGTGGCACTACTAATGTGATCGCTGTCACCATCTGAATGTGAGCATTTGTGCCTGTCTAGAGTTCGGCTCACCTTCGCCCGAAAGGTACGCGGGTTCCCAAACTCGCCCTCAACTTGTCGCGCCCCGATCTCACCTGCTACTCTCGCCATTCAACTACGCCATGAGTTTTACAAGCATGAAAATCGCAAGCTGGCTCTCTTTCGTCTGTCTGGCGTGTTTGCCTCTTGCTTCTCATGCTCAGGTCAACGATGCGGTCCGTGCGCTCAAGCTTCTACCCGCGCCGAAAGAAGTCCGCATGGCCGAAGGCAGAATCGTGATCAAGCCCTCGACCACCATTCTCATCAGCAACATTGAAGACCGGACGGCGGCCGAAACTCTGCAAAAAGAGATTCGCGACCGTACCGGCATAAAGTTATCCATCGAGTCGGTGACGGCCGCTCCGAAGACGACGGGACACATTTCACTCGGGCGCCTGACCGACCGCGGCTTGCGAGCGTATCTCGAATCGCAGGGAGTGAAAGCCAGCGACGAGCTCGGCGACCATGACCTTGATAACCAGGGTTATTTGATCCGCGTGACCGACTCCGGAGTGCTGGTTGCCGGTCGCACCGGGCAAGGC